>JAEEGH010000322.1_pt1 | contig 336839 bp, 261 predicted proteins | sample 9134181 | NCBI WGS metagenome assembly JAEEGH01 (sample SAMN16246544, study PRJNA631951) | gut metagenome | biome: gut microbiome; feature: rumen; material: DP-attached | host: Bos | place: Iran: Karaj | collected 2018-10 | reverse complement strand
TTTTAAATTTCCGTAAAAAGCGACCATATATTTGGTCGTTTAGTACAATATCATTATCTTTGCGCCGTGATTGGCAGAGAGCCACTCCACCGCATGCTTTTGGCGTTTGCGGTGCAAAAGTATAAAATATTGAGGAAAGAATAATGATTTTAACACTTAAATTTTGGCGTGTTTTTGGCGTGATAGCTTATATTTGGCGTGATTTGGGTTTACCGCCTTTGATTTTCGAAAATCGCTATCTATCTCATTTTCAGAGAAATGCAGTCATTCTCGTCAAAACTGATAAAATCGGGTATAAGCAGGAGTTAGCGCCTCATCCCGACAGAGAAAAGCGGCAAGTAAATCACTTGCCGCTTTCTGCTCCAAGATTCAGAGTTACAGACATGCCAATAAACAAAAAGACAGTAAGGATTGTTCTGACCGGAGGTCCCTGTGCAGGGAAGACCACGGCCCTATCCAGAGTCTATCAGTTTTTCACTGATAAAGGGTATGCCGTATATGCCCAGCCAGAGGCTGCGACACTCTTTAACCAAGCGGGAGTAGACTTCCTGACGAACAACAAACCCCTGTTCCTTGAAAGCGAAAGACAATTACTGTCCTTTCAGCTTCATACCGAAGCCTGTTTTTGCAAGATGGCAGAAGCCACCGGCAAACCCACCATTATCGTCTATGACCGAGGCATCATGGACAATGCCGCTTATATGAATAGCGAGATGTGGGAGTCTCTGCTTGCCGAGATGGGGCTGGACGACGCTTCGGCCCGCGACGAGCGCTATGATGCCGTGTTGCACCTATGTACAACCGCCAAGGGCGCTGAGGATTTCTACACCTGTGCGAACAATAACAGTCGGACAGAGGACATCGAAAAGGCCATCTTGTTAGACGACAAGATGATCAAGGCATGGACAGGTCACCCCCGTCTGCGTATCATCCCCAACAAAGGCACTTTTGAAGATAAGCTGAATGCCGTCATAGCAGAAATTTCTGCTATCCTCGACGATGTCCATCTGTGGCCGTAAATTCTCCCACGTTATTTCAACGCGTTACCCTCTTGCCATTTGATAGATGGCCTCCATATCCTCTACCTGAAGGACCTTCAACTGGCCGCAGGTACGCTGATAGTCACGGCTGCACTTACGTGCCATCTCCTTGATTTCCTCGTCGGTGATGTCCTTGCCGATGAGTTCCTTGATGTTGATGGGCATACCAATGGCATGATAGAAGCGCTCCATGGCCTCAATGCCACGCAAGGCAGTACCCTCTGGGTCTGTGAAGTCGTTAGGCACGTCCATCACATTGACGGCGAAGCGGACAAAGCGGCGCAGATTCTCATGCATGACATAACGTGCCCAACTGGGCCATACGGCAGCAAGTCCGGCACCGTGGGTAACGTCGAACATCGCGCTGAGTTCATGTTCCAACTGGTGGGTAGCCCAGTCGTCAGCAACGCCGCATCCTGTCAGACCGTTGTGCATCAGACTGCCGCCCCACATGATCTGGGCACGATAGCGGTAGTCCTCCGGATTCTTCAGCACGGCAAAGATGGCATTCTTCATATTACGCAGCATGGCCTCGGCAATGTCTGTCGTCAGGTCCATATCGTCATCCTTCGTGAAGTAGCGCTCCATGGTGTGCATCATCATATCGGTGACACCTGCCGCTGTCTGGTAGGGAGGCAACGTGAAGGTACGCCTAGGATTCATGATGGCGAACTTCGGACGTGCCAGACGGTTCGAGTAGCCTATCTTCATACCATTGTTCTCATTGGTGATGACACAGGCTTCACTCATCTCACTGCCTGCAGCAGGAATGGTCAGCACCGAGGCCACTGGTAACATCTTCTCAGGCTGGGCCTTACCCTGAAAGAAATCCCACACATTGCCCTCGTAAGGAACACCATAGGCGATACACTTCGCCGAGTCGATGACGCTGCCGCCACCTACGGCAAGGATGAAGTCAATGCCCTCCTGACGACAAAGATCGATACCTTTCTGGGCCAACGACAGATGGGGATTAGGTACGACACCACCTAACGTGACATACGCTACTCCACTCTCTTTCAGCAGACCACAGATCTTGTCCAACAGACCAGAGCGCACCGCACTCTGTCCACCATAGTGTACCAGTACTTTCGTACCACCGTATCTCTTCACGAGAAGAGCTACCTGCTCCTCTGACTGTTCTCCAAACACCACTTCCGTCGGTGCGTAATAAATAAAATCTTTCATATGAGTATAATTATAATGATTATATTACCATCTGCGTCGGTTATTTCCGCGATTGTCACGGTTGCCCCATTTCTTGTCGTAGCGTCCCTGGGTGTCAATCTTGCCGCCAAACATATTCAAGCGGTAGCGGACGTGCAGCATCGCATAGGAGTTGACACTGTTATACTGCGTGTCGGTACGACTGGTGGCATTTACCCACCGCTCGTAGTTGCTCTGCTGTCCGAGCAAATCATAGAAGTTAAGGGCAACGACGAGTGACTTGTTTTTGAGGAAGGACTTGGACACCTGACCATTCCAGATAAACTCATTCGTATTCATCGATGCGTCGTTATATCCCCGTCGGCTACGCTCGTGCATATTCATGCTCACCTCAAAATCCCAAGGCAGGCGTACCAGGAACTGTCCCCCATAATTGAACTGCCACGTGTCAAGATTGGCATTTGGCTGTAATTCATTCCGTGAGTGCTGGTAGTTGATGTTGCCGTCAAGAGTTACTTCCAGCCAGTCGTTACGGTAACCTGCTGTCAACCGCTGGTTGATATTGGTGGTGCGCGTCGTGTTCTTTGCGGCATCCGCTTGTTGCTGAGCAACGTAGCTGACAAAGTGATTGTAGCGTAAACGGGTATCGGTTCCGACATTCCAGTGAGCCGTTGAATCGAGGGCTGTATTGAAAGTGAAGCCTCCGTTAATATTCCAGTTGCCGTTGATATTCTCCGGTCGTGATATACTTCCACCCGTTGCCGGGTCATAGCGCACCATATTGGAGATGCTGTTACGGATATGGCGGTAATTCACATAAGCCACGATGCTGCGCTTATAACGTACGATATACGTATTGAAATAGGCATTCAACGAGTTGGTGAACTGTGGTTTTAGTCCTGGATTACCCTTCGTGATGTACAGCGGATTGGAGTCGTCGGTAATATCCAGCAACTGTGACATCTCTGGTTGACGGGTATCACCCCGATAGTGTATCCATAGGTTACTCTGGTCATTAAACTTATAGTGGAAATCGAACGTCGGTGTCAGGTTGGTAACAGTACGGACGGTGTCGACATACTTTCCCCTGTAGTCCTGGATGAAGTTGGAATGCTGGGGCTGTATGAGGAATCCGATGTTATAGTCGTATTTCTCCACCCGATGTCGCAAGGTGAGGCGGAAGTTATGGGTATAGTTCTTGTATTCGGAATAGCGGCTCAAGTTCTTGTCAAGGAATTCATCCATATGGTCATAGACCGTCCCGAGCCACGGGTCCCATTCGCGGTATTCTGGCACGATACCCGAGAAGATGTCCTCCGGTAAATGGCTGAAGTCATAGGTCTGTCGGTTACTCTTATTCTGGCTATAGCGCAATTCATAGTTAAACTGCAGGTGGGCTCCTTTCCATAGCGGCTCGCTATAAGTGGTACTCAACACATAGCCGCTGTTGTCCGACGGCGTGGTATTATAGCGTGCCGTATAGTAAGTGGAGTCCTGTCCTGCCTTATTCTTCACCTTGAAAAGGTATACCTCGGTGTTGGACACGTTCTCTTCCCGATTTTTGCCACCATTCGCCTCAAACCTGAAAACGATATTTCTACCTCTGGGATTCAGTCGACGATACAACTGCAGCATTGCCCAGACATTCTTATTACTACCATAGTTCAGGCTTGCATTCTGATTATGATTGACAATATGGTCTATAAGTGTTGACTGGTGCGTGGCAACTGCAGCGTAGGCATCCGCCAACGGATCAGTAGAATAGAGGTAGGGATCGTCGTCAAAAGTCGCCGATGCCGATACAGTGGTCCCGTCGTTCGTTCCTGAACTGCCATTGGCACGCAACAGGATATTGGTCAGGGAATCGGGTTTCCACTCCACACGGATATTTCCCCACCAGTTGTTGCTCCGTGTAAAATTCGAGGTCTTACTGTTGGAGAAGGTGCGTGACGTCTCGCTGTAGAAGTTCTCACTGGCCACCTCTGTCTGATTGTCACCGTCGCGATGGTTCCAACGGATGCTTGCATCAATTTTCAGTTTGTCACCACTGTCATAGTTGAAGTTGGCGCCCAGCATCTTCCGCGCATTCAGTCCACGACGGTTCCACCAACCGGCATTCTCCTCCTTATTATTGAAATTACCCAGCAACACAAAGCGTGTCACATCCGTAAAACTGCTTCCCATACCACGAGAGGCATAACGATGCTTAGTACCTCCGGCAAGGTCAAGATTGGTCATAAAACCCCGGTTCATACCCTTCTTGATGGTGAAGTCGAGCACTGTCTCTTTCTCACCGTCTTCAATACCCGTGATACGTGCTTGGTCGCTCTGCTGGTCGTAGAACTTCATGTTTGCGATGATATTCACAGGGATATTCTTCAGGGCCGTTTCCACGTCACCAAGCATGAACTCCTTACCGTCGAGCAGGATTTTCTTCACCTGTTTGCCATTGATGGTGATGTTGCCGTCTTCATCGACTTCCGCACCGGGAATGCGCTTGATGAGTTCCTCAATGGGTGAGCCTTCTGGCGTACGGTAGGCCTCGGGATTATACATGATAGTATCCTTGCGCACCACCACCTGAGCGGCACGTCCTACAACGACAGCCTCCTGAAGCATGAAGCTCTCCGTTTCCATCAACAGGTTTCCCAAGTCCTGGTTCTCATTACGCCGTAAGGTCAGTTCACGCTCTATCGTCTGATAACCGATAGATGAGATCCTCATTTTATACGTACCACTAGACGGTGCCTCAACATAGAAGTTTCCTTTGTTGTCTGTCACCGTTCCACCGACGAAGACACTGTCAGCTGCAGTAAACAACTGAATGGTCGCCTGTATCATCGGCTCCTTCAGGTCAGCATCGAGCAACTGTCCGCGAATGGTCAGTTTCCTGTCTTCTGGCTCCGGCTGAGCATAGATACCAAGAACAACAAGAAACAATATCGATATGATTGTACTATAACGTAGCATAAACAGTCTTTTTATGGAGTAACGATATTCTTCAGAGCCGAACCAAAGATAATATATTGTGTATTGCCTGCTATAGTTCCTTCGTTCTGTCCCCATAGAAAGGGCCAGTCGTCATAGTTCTCAAAATGATCGGGCTTACGGAACAGCAAGCCTGGTGCCACATTGCCAGGAATGAACGAGAAGTCGGCACGGTTGTTGCCATAGAAGACCTGCTTCGGGCGGGCAGCACCCACGACGGCCACAAACGAGTAGTTATGGTAGGGATGACAGCCATAGAGCCAGTTGGCGACACGATAAACCTCCTCTTTAGGTACAATGTCGGGGAAATAGATGTGGGCATAATTGACGGTAATGCCAAAGTTCAGTACGGCATTGACACCTGCCCAGTTACCAAGACCGATGGGTACACCGTAGGGATTCTGCCTGTCAAAACTCTTGATATATTCAGCGTACTTCCGGACAGCAGGACGGAGTTGCTCTTTATAGGCAGCATCCTTCATGGGGATGGAGTCAAGCATGACCTGCAGGTTGCGGGCCACGTTGCGGTAGTTTCCGTCACCCGTGCCTGTCAGCCAGTCATTGTCGGCCTCAGCTTGGCGGTCGCGATGATTAGGACGCTTGCTGAGTAGCTCGTTGGCTTCCTTGCGCAGACGGTCAGCCTGCTTCTGAGCGCGGTCGGCCAACTCGTCGTTATACCCACGAAGCACGCGGGCAGCGGAGGTGAAGACGCCAGCTGCTTGTAAGTCGAGTCGCGGATTCCGAGTCGTGAATGCCCACATATCATCCGGAGTACCACTACGTTTGCCGTCGGCGCTGACCTCGTAAGGTTTCAGCGACGGGTCGTAGTGCAGACCGTCGGTAATGCTGGCGGCATCGCCAAGGTGGTGGTAGTTGTCGAGCACGGAATTGGAGAGCGTCTGTGACATGTGGCCAATCTGCTCTGCCTGTGTCACGAGGTTCAACACACCATGTTCGATGAACTGCAGGATGTCGGGTTTGCCGTCAGGACGATGCAATTCCACATAGCGTTGCTCCTGACTGACGAAGGTCTCGTCGCGCTGCGGATGAAAGAGTTCCCACGTGCGGATGAAGTTCTGCACGACGTTGATGTTCGAGCTGGTCTCTATGTCAAAGTCACCGGCGTCGAAGAATCCGCCCACGTTCAGTCCGGGGATGAGTTCCAACGGCTTATATTTCGTGTCGGTTGACGCGCCCTGACTGTGCAGGTCGAAGTGGTCGCTCTCGGGTGCCTGAAGGTAACCTTCCTTAAAAGGTTCGCCATGCCAGGTACGGTAGCCTTCGGTGACATACATGTGGTTCATGTGGATGGGAACCCACACATCTGTCGTGGCATCGGTAATCTTGTCATAGACATGCTCGTCAATCAGAAAATCATTGGTCTTCGTCTGTCCATACTGGATATAATAAACGCCTGGCTGTTTGACCGATGAGAAATCAAACTTCACATAGTTATATTTAAAGTAAGGTCCCCACTCTTTTAGTTCGCCCTTGAAGGCCAGCTCAGTAGTTCCGTCAGTTTTGATACGCATCAGGGTGGCTGTGGCCTGTGGTGTGTCATGCTTGTCGAGTTCGATGACAGCCACCTTCGGCTGTTCTGGGATATAGCCTATCTGTGAGAATCCGATATTCGGCTCACGGATCCAGTTGGGGATAGCATGGGGCTCCACCATCCATGTGACGACCTTTCCTGTTTTTCCCTTTGGCAACACACTGCGCAGCACAAACCAGCCGTTCTGTGCCAGCATACGTCCGTCATACAGCTTCAGCTCCGCATCGTCACTACTGATACGAATCATCCGTTCGGGAGCATCGGTAGCTACGATAATTTCATGTCCCGTCTCAATAGGTAACGGATCGACAAAACAACCTGTCCCGCGGTCGTCGTAGGTTTTGAAACCCTTGAACTGACGTGGCTTCTCACTATTGGGACGAGTAATGGTCTGACTAGTGGCATAACGAGGCAGTCGGCCTAAGCGACCATCCATCGTAAAGGTCTTCAACCAATACTGCGAAGGCAGAAACTCTATATTCAGCCCTGCCTCACCTGTCAACTTCTCCGGTACGGGTTTATCAAGCCAGACTGCAATCTCCACTGCTTTACCCTTCGCTGTAACCACCACCCGACTATCAAAGTCATAGTCATCATAGCGCAAGCTCACCTCTATACTGCTGTTCTCCCGATTCACCTTGCGGTTTGTCATTTTCGGCACAAGGTCCCATTGCTCAGGGGTGTTGTTCAAACGGACGGCACCTCCTTGTACGGTACGCACACCGTGATGGATAATTTCAATACCAGAATTCTTCTCGTCATTGAAACCGCCATTGAAACTGTTGCTGAATACTAGCACATTTACGCCCTGTCGTTCGAAATACTCAAGGTCGTTCAGTTGTAGATTCTGGGCCATACTGGTTGTTACAGCCGCCCAAAAAATCAAGAGTAATGAATGTTTCTTTGTCATTGTTATTTATCGTTTTTGTGTTAAGTAATCTTCTTCGTGCTCTCTCGAAGTTCCAGTCGTGCCTTTACCACCACATGCTTCACGCTGTAGTCGCCGTTCATTTGGTCGGCCAGCAACTTAAACGCCTTTCCACCGATTTCCCGCAAGTTCTGTTTCACGAGTGATATCCTTGGGGTAGTCATATCCGACACCCAGTCGCTCATATACCCCACAATGGCGATATCCTCAGGAATACGCAAGCCTCGGCTAATGATCGTCTTGAAGGCGGCACTGGCCAGTAGCGCATGCGCTGCGATAATGGCATCGGGCGGTTCCGGAAGATTCAGCAACTCCATCGTGTCGGTAAGTCCTGAGTTGAAACTGGTATTATGGCATTTCACCAGTTCCTTTCGAATTGGAATCCTGCGCTCACGGAGCGCCTCCAGATAACCGTGCTTGCGATCTATCGTCTGTTTCATACGGTTCGATCCACCTAGAAAAGCAATCCTCCTTGCCCCACAGTCAATGAGATAATGAGTCACCTGACGTGCAGAATCAGTATCGTTGATGACCACTGTCGAGAGATTGACATCGGCTATCCTGTCGAAGATGACAATAGGCACATTTCGCTCCTTCACCCGAAACAGATGACTGTAATCGGTCGTGTCCTGCGAAAGACAGACGACAATACCATCCACATGCATGTTCACCAAGTGTTCGACACATTCCACCTCGTTTTCGTATTTATCGTCCGAGTCGGTAATGATACACATATATCCTGCTTTCTTCGCCTCCATCTCAAGGTATTTCACGATATGTGCGAAATGGTTGAACGACACATTTGGCACGATAACACCTATCGTACGTGTTGTGTCATAACGAAGACTCATGGCGAAAGGATTGGGACGATACCCCTGTTCCTTGGCATACCGTTCTATTTTCTGTCGCATTTCATGACTCACGCCCTCTTGCCCTTTCAAAGCTCGTGAAACCGTGGACACATTGATACCAAGCATTTTGGCTATGTCACGCTGTGATATTCTTTTCATTCTTCAACTGAGATTCCTATTAACTTCTACAAAATTAGTATATTCCCATTATACTTTACGCAACAGATTGTGGAAATATTGCGCAAAGCGTTGCGTAAATAACCAAAAAGAAACCACCTACTTTCACAAGTAGGCGGCAACTCATCATTTATATCGTATTTTCGTGTTGTTTGGGTGCGAAATTAGACAATAGTATACAAACTATCATCCTCTTTTCCCCAAAAACACATCGCAAAGCGTTGCGTAACTTATCTCTTATTAATATTCTACATAAGGTGTCAAACGCTGGAAATCATCCTCCGTGAAGTCGGAAGAGAAACGGAGTTGTCGGATATCCTCTATCCTGCCATGCAGCCGACGGTAGTCGGTAATCGCCTTGGCCTGATAGAAATTGAGATAAGGGTGCCGACGGAGTTGCTGCAAGGTGAGCTTGTTGACATTCAGTTTCTTCGGGTGAGCCTGTTGGACAACAAAGTATTTCTTCGCCTCCTTCGGGAATTGGTCAATCTCATCCAACTGATCGACACTCACATAGCCACCCAGCCAGTTGCCATAACGCACGATCTCCTTGGCATAATACTTCCCGATACCTGGGACCCGTTGCAGTTGCGAGGTGTCCGCCATATTCAGCGCCACATGTTCGCCCGCTTTGATCTTTACGGGATATGCTTCCTTCAATAAGGGTGCCTTATTTTCCGATAAGGGTGCCTTATTCTGCAATAAGGGTGCCTTATTGTCCATCCTCTCTTTTCGCTCTCCTCGCTGCGCTTTTTTAAATAATGACGCTGCCGGCTGATAATCGGCAGAAATGCGGATATAAGGCTCCAGCCTGCGGTAGTCCTTGATAGTCAGACCATAGAGTCGGGCAAAATCCTCTTTCTTCCGATAGATACCCCCTTTTGCCCTGTACTTATAGATGTTACGAACTTGCCAAGGACGCAGGCCCAACCGTAAAAGCTGGCTGGAGTCGGCAGTGTTTGGGTCAAAATAGAAGGTTTCTGGTTGCTGCGACGGTATCGCAGCGTAGGGAACATAGCGGTGCTCCTTCTTACCTCTTACCTCTTCCTTCTGACCTCTATCCTCCCCTCCTCCCAACAGGTATATCCCTGTGAGCACCAACACGCCGAGGACGGCAGCAGCAATCAGGACAATTCGGTCGTTGCGATTCATACGATACCCAACTGATGGAGGAAGACCAGCATGATACAGATAGGACAGACGATACGGACGGCAAAGAGATAGACGCCAAACAAACGTCCCTTCAATATTCTCCTATTGGTAAACTCATCATGCACCACCTGTTTGGGAACGTACCATCCCACAAACAGACAGGCAAGCATCGCTCCTAACGGCAACAAATAATTAGCCGTCAGACTATCACAGAAGTCCATCAATGAGAGCCCCATCACCTTGATGGAAGGAACGGCACCCACTGAGAGGGAACAGAAGATACATATCAGGATGGTGATGACCGTCACTATCCATGCCGATTTCCGACGGGGCTGTGCGAACTCTTCCGAGAAGAAAGCGGTTCCTATCTCATGCATGGAAATGGTGGAGGTCAAGGCAGCAAATACCAATAAGGCATAGAACATGATACTGATGACGTAACCCACTACCGGGAAGGCAGCAAAGGCCTGGTGAAACACATTCGGCAGGGTAATGAAGATGAGTGACGGACCGCTGTCGGGATTCACGCCTACCGAAAAGGCGGCAGGGAAGATCATCAGTCCGGAAAGGATGGCTATCAGCGTGTCAATGAGTGCGATCTGTCCTGCCGACCGTAACAGGTCCGTATCCTTGGAGAAATAACTGGCATAGGTACACAGACAAGCCGTTCCCAATGACAACGAGAAGAAGGCCTGGCCCAGTGCCTCCAGCATCACACTACCCGACAGTTTCGAGAAATCGGGGTGTAACAGAAAGCGGACACCGCCCATGGCTCCTGGTAACATACAGGAGGACACCACCAATATCAATAACAGGATGAAGAGAATGGGCATCAAAAACTTAGAGGCCTTTTCAATACCATGACGTACTCCACGGACAACCACCAGATGAGTAATCAGGATAAAGGCGACTCCCCAGAGTGTTGGTTTCAACGGGTGGCTGGAGAAATCCGCAAAGTAGTTCTTCACATATTCCGCATCGCCGCTGAGCTGTCCGGCAATGGAAGCCCAAAGGTACTCCAGGCACCAGCCTGCCACTACCGCATAGAAACCGAGGATGATGGTTGCGGTAAGAATGCCTAAATAGCCCACATATTTCCAAGGACGCCCCTTCGACAGCACGTCATACGCCTTGGCGGCATTTGCCTCACCGTGACGTCCGACAATGAACTCACTGACCATACCTGGGACACCCAACAGAAGGATACATCCTATATAGATGAGGATAAAGGCGGCACCACCGTTCTCGCCTGCCGTATAGGGGAAACGCCATACGTTACCCAGTCCGACAGCCGAACCTGCCGTTGCCAGCACAATGCCTATCTTACTTCCAAAACTCCCTCTCTCCTTCATTTCCAAATTCTATGGCGGTAGCAAATTCTTCACTCTTCACTTTTCACTTTTCACTTTAATACTCCTATTTGGTGCAGGAAAATCAGGAGGATGGCAAGCGGACAGACATACTTCACCAGGAAGATGAAGATATGGAAGAGACGGACATAGCCGATACTGTTCAACGACCCGTTATTCGTAAACTCCTCCTTTACGATATGATGGGGCACATACCAGCCGATGAAGATACAAGTCAGGAAACCGACGATGGGCAGGAATATCTGACCCGTGATGAAGTCGAACCAGTCGAACAACGACTCGCCAAAGATGACCAGTCCATCGACGGCACCCAGCGACAACGAACAGAATGCACCGATGACAGACGTTAAGATCGTCACCACCAAGGCCGCCTTCTTACGGCTCACCGTCAGCTCCTCCTGGATAAAAGCCGTACTCACCTCGTGGAGTGACATCAGCGATGTCAAAGCCGCCAACGACAACAGGACGAAGAATAGCAGCGACACACAATAGCCTACCAATGGTACTGCCGCAAATGCCTGTTGGAACACATTCGGCAACGTGATGAAGATAAGCGACGGACCGCTATCAGGATTCACGCCTACCGAGAAGGCGGCGGGGAAGATCATCAGTCCGGCAAGAATCGCCACCATACAGTCGATAAGGGCTATCTGCGTAGCCGACTGGGTGAGATTGGTATAACGGGAGAAATAACTGGCATAAGTACACAGACAACCCATGGCGATACTCAGCGAGTAGAAACTCTGTCCCAAAGCACTTAAGAACACATCCCCTGTAAACTTCGACATGTCAGGCTTAAACAGGAACTCTATACCTTTGCCGGCATTAGGCAGCATACAGGATGCTCCCACGATGATTAGCAACAGGATGAATAAGGTAGGCATCAGCATCTTGGAAGCGCGCTCAATGCCGTCCCTCACCCCATGTTCGATAATCAGGTAAGTCATGCCTAATATGATGACCGTCCATAGCACTGGTTTCACCGGGTCGGTAGATAACTCCGTAAAATAGGTCTTGAAGTACTCCGGGTCGCCTTGCAGATGACCAATCAGCGAAGCCCAGATATACTGCAGGCACCACCCGCTGACCACTGCATAATAACCCGTAATCAGGAAACCGGTCAAGACACCCATATACCCGATGAGTGCCCATGGCGTTCCGCCAGCCAGTTTGCGATAGGCCCGTGCCGTATTCGCCTGACCATGCCGACCCACGATAAACTCGCTGATCATACAGGGAATGCCCAACAGTACCACACAGACCACGTAGATCATGATGAATACGGCACCGCCGTTCTCACCTGTCATATAGGGAAAGCGCCAGACATTACCCAACCCCACGGCAGAGCCTGCCGTGGCAAGGATAACCCCTAACTTACTTCCGAAATTCGCTCTTTCTGACATATTATCTCTCTTTCCGCTTGCAAAAGTATAAAATAATTCTTACTTTTGCAGCACAATTCAACATAAATATGCGAAAAATCAGTCAGTTTGCAAAGAAATATCCACTATCAGTACTCTGTATCATACTCATCTGGATACTGTCGTTCATTCCTTTTTTCCCAGAGACGCCACTTGACGACGTACAGTTTATCGACAAATGGACGCACCTTGTAATGTATGGCGGCACCTGTACCGTCATTTGGATTGAATATCTCCGCAAGCATACTACCTTGGACAAGCAGAAACTATTCCTTCTTGCCTGGCTGGCGCCCATCATCATGAGTGGAATCATTGAGATTTTGCAGGAAAACTGTACGACGACCCGTGGTGGAGAGTGGTTCGACTTTTTCGCCAATGCGACGGGAGTCACCCTTGCCGCCGGGATTGGGCTGTTAATCGCCTACATCAAAGTTTTCAATAAGAATCCTCGTCACGATACCCTGCGCTGAGACGAAATAGACACGGGGAACTATCGACGAGGCAAAGAGGTCGTAAATATGTCGGTCGGTCTGTGCCGAATAGGGTATCTGTAATTCGTATTCCTTCCAGAAGGGAGCCACCAATTCCTCTCCTTCCGCCCTACTGATAGCTATCATCTGGAAGCCAGGATCATCCTTATGCCGCAGATAGTAGTCGTTCAGCTCTGGCAACTCCCTCTTGCAGTCGCCACATTTGACGCTGAACAGCACGATAACCGTCTCCCCTGTCAGATGACTGGTAGAGAACGTGCTGCGCTCCCCATTCTTCACCATCTCGACAGAGAATGACGGAACGTGGTCACCTACGGCAACCCGTTCCGTCACGTTGTTATCGTCATCGATACCGCTGCACCCGATAAACAGGAGGCACAGCAACAGACTATTGATTATTCGCATTCTCTTTTCCTATCACTACGTTGGTATTTCCCGTCACCTCCGCATTGTTACCACCGCCATAGACATTACCTCGGATGTCGACACCGATAACAGGAATATTGGTGCGTGGTGTTTCTTCACCACTGCCCTTTGTCTCATAGTCGATGGTACTCAGGTTGCCCACATTGACATTGGTGTTACCAATGACAGGAGCAGCATTGCCACCACCAAACACCTGGCCAATGGCACCAATCTTGCCCTTAGTGTGAGCAGGCAGCGCAACAGCGTGTCCGTCAATGGTCACTGTCTTACCTTTATAGCCTGTTGCATTATAATCGCCATCGGTGGGATAGGTAGTGGGGGTTCCAACCACCTCATTGATATTCACAGTCGGGTTACCCACCATGATTGCAGTCTCACCATATCCACCACCATAGATAGCTCCAATGCTGGTACACGACTTGACATTCACCTCTGGGTCATTATAAGGAGTTTCAGGCCCCGTACCATCATCAGTAGCTGACTCACGCGGTTTCCAGACCTTCTTATCATTTTCCGTCACCTCCTTATAGCCATAGACAGAATAGGCAGCACGGTTACCACCACCATAGAGTTCGCCGATGATGATAGGCTTACAACCCGTTTCTTCGATATTGATCTTGATAGCGCCATGGATTCTGCCACTGATATTGTTACCACCAAAGATACGGTCGAATGTTCCATTGGTGATATTTAATGTTACGTTATCATGAAGGTCAGCAGCCTCAGCACCACCATAAACAGCTTTCAGTCCAGGGATACAAGCCATCAGCAGCTGCGCCTCAGCATCCATCGACGCACTCTTGCCACCACCGTAGGCTTCATCCACATTGAAGGTACAATCTGCATCTGTGTCCAGCATGGTGATGGCCGATTGACGAACATTACCCTTGGTATTCGAACCACCGAAGACACGATGAATCGTTCCACCATGAATATTCAACGCCGCCTTGCCAGAGCCATAGACGTACTTCTCGATAAAGGTCTCTCCACTCGTGCCCGTCGTTCTCTTTTCCTTGGTGTCGTAGATATCCTCTTCTGCCGAATAGTCCTTGAAGCCCACATTGGCACCTGGGTTGGCTTTAGACACATCGTTAACGGTGATATTGCCTTCACCATTACCACCACCAAAGAGTTCTAGTATCTCGTAAGTACCGTTTACGGTCACGTTGGTAGCAGGCGTTGAGGCAGCATTACCACCACCATATACCTGCTTGATGCTGGTAAGGTCACAGCCATCAATGATGACATTGGTCTTGCCATTCACTAAGTCCGTAGGAACATAAGCCGAGAGGTTGCCACCGCCATAGACGGCCAGCACGTCGTAATTGCCAGAAAGTCTGTCAAACTTGGAGTTGATATTATCCTTTCCTAAGTTCTGTGTCTTATAGACATGCACCGTCACGTCACCCTTGGGCGATCCGTTCAGGTTGTTACAGCCAAAGATATTCTTCTTGACCACACAACCCTTCTCGTTGTCAGCCACATCCTTGTTCAGCGTTACCAGTACGTCGCCATACACCTTGGCCTCAATTCCTTCCTTGGTCACCTCGTTGCCGCTCTTTTGCTCTATCTGTCCCAAGCCACCGCCATATACATTACCTTCGATGGTGCCTCGCGACAGGGTTACCGTCGTGGTATTGACTGATGTATCGGTGGTGTTGCCATTATTGGTGCTACCCAGTGCACTACCTCCATAAACATCACCCTTAATAGTGGCATTACCCGTCCATTCGGTAGCCACATTATTCTCATAGGTCACCTTACCGATATTCACATTCACATTGCCAGTAACCTGTGTGGTTTTACCTTCACCACCGCCAAACACGTCACCACCAATATGTACACCTTCATAGCCTGTTTCTGAGATATCTACTGTACCAATGTTAACCACTGTATTGCCATGTACATTCGCAGAGAGGCCACCACCATAGACGCGGTTGGTGATGCTTGCACCCTGAACCGTCTGAGAAGAAGTGACAGGGTCACCATTATGGTGTTTCGTTGAATTAAACGTCACCGTTGTAGCCGTTCCTACATTCACTACCGTATTGCCATAGACATCTGCTTCACTACCACCGCCATAGACATCACCGATGGGACCCAGTTTGCCGTCAATGCTGCTGGCAAAGTCGCCAGGCACCTGATTGATGTTCACCGTAGGACTGCCATAAACCTTGGCAGAAGTACCCAATCCACCACCAAACACCTTGCCGACGCTGGTACACGACACGATGTTCACCTCGGGGGCTTTATAGGGGATGCCCTCGGCTTCTAATGCCGTTTTCTCCGCATCAGACAAAGCGTCATACTGAGCCTTCGTTCTTGCCACGCCATTCACGTAACCATAGATAGAGTAGGCTGCCTGATTGCCACAGCCAAACAGCTGGTCAACGCTCAGAGCCCGACAGCCCGTTTCTTCCAGAGTCAGCGTGATGGGGCCTTTAATGGTTCCACTGATATTATTGCCACCAAACACTTTCTCGAAGTGTCCACTAGTCAGCGTGAGGTTGACACCACCACCGATATTCGCAGCCTCGGCACCACCATAAATCTCTGTCACATCCTGACTCAGACAGCCCAATACCAAGCTCACCGTACCATCCTGGTTAGCATTCTTTCCTGCGCCATAGATATGGTCTATCTTTAGTGTACAACAGTCTTCTGTTCCACTATTGGCTTCCGTTACTGTCAGTTGCGTACCACCGCGAACATTACCTAACGTATTACTGCCACCATACACCTCATGGATCGTACCACCTAACAACGTAGCCGTAGCGTTACCCGTGCCGTAGTCCTCACCATTGTCATCACGAATACCGATATTGGCACCAGGGTTGCCTTCTCCAGCACCATTACCGCCACCAAAGAGGTAGTTGATTTCATAAGTGCCGTTCACTGTCACATTGGTAGCCGGAACAGAGGCAGCGTTACCACCACCATATACTGATGCGATACTCGTCCTGTCACAACCATCGATGATGACTTCAGGAGCAACAACAGGATCGGTTGTTGGATAGTAGGCCGCATTGTTACCACCGCCATAGACTGCCGTGACATCATAGCGACCTGCAACCTTTGCCGTCTTCTCACCCTCTGCAGGATTTGTAATGCGTGTCGAAGCTGTATTTTGCGTTTTATAAACATGCACGGTCACATTACCCTTCGGCGTTCCGTTGACATTGTTACAACCGAAGACCTGTCCTACAACACAACCTTTAGTAGCATCATCAACATCCTTGTTCAGTTCTACCGTTACATCGCCAAAGACGTAGGCAGGCTTACCGGCTTCACCCAGTCCACCACCAAAGACCTCATCTTTAACAATACCACCAGTCAGACTGACAGTAGTCGTCGCACTTGCAGAAGTCTTTCCTGTAGCCCATCCTCCAGCATTTTCATTTGCCGTAGCGTCCCAATTGCTGGTCTGAGTATTAGCCAAAGCACCGCCACCATAGACGTCCTTCAAAATCAGACCACCCATCATATTCACGGCCACGCTGCCTTCGACAGTACCAGCCTCACCACCTCCGAATACAGAGCCGGCGATAAGCTTTTCTGTTTTTCCTTCGTTATCACCTGTAGGTGTTGTTGCGTAATTAATAGTCACCGCCGTCTCTCTGACGTTAGCAAGATTTGTCCCAGCGACACTAACTCCATACTCACCGCGGGCAGCACCAAATATGCAACCATCATTGTTGCTGTTTCCATCATAACCTATACGGCCACCTGTCACAGTAATGGTGGTCTTACCATTATTCTCAACCGCAGTATTACCACCCACCGAGCCCATCGCACCAGCCCCATAGACATTTCGAACCACATGACCACCCTTAATATTGATTGTTGTCTTACCCTTCACAATACCAGCCAGAGGATTGTAGGCATCTTTTACACCATCACCGTTGGAGTCATACTTATCCGTACCACAACCACCACCATAAACGTTACCACGATAGCCATAGCTGGCACCACCATCCATACTGGTATCAGTAATGCCAATCTTTCCGCTATTGATATTCAAGACTGTATTCTGAAGCGTATGTCCATTCTCACCACTACCATAGACAGAGCCCTTGATGGCAGGACCGGTGGCAGCATTTTCTGTTCCAATATTCACTTGTGTGCTAAACACCCAAGCCATGCGATCGTTGGGGTCAACGGCAGGAGTGCCTTCTGGTGTAGCCACATCACCACGTGACGAACCAAACACCATACCATTCTCCTTACCATTCGAGCCGAAGGTGCCACCAGTAATTGTGACAGTTGTGTTTCCTCCCGTAGTTCCCTCTTTGCGAGCATTAGGAATACCGTTGGTATCGTTGTCAAACTCACCTACTGAGCCGTAAGCGCCACCACCATATACATTATGATAGATAGTAGTAGGCTTGTCTGTTGAGGCCTGACTGATATTCACCGTCGTATTTCCCTTCACATATCCGGCAGTAACATTTTTCGCTTTACCTTTTCCACCGCCATAAACGTTGCCATACTCAACACCGCCATCTCCTTGAACGCCAATCGTTCCGCTCTCTACGCTAACCGTCGTATTGCCACCAACGCCAGATTCCTCTCCACCGCCATATACACTCTTACCAACAGTGGTCGTACCATTGATAGTGAGGGTGACCGAACCTGAAACCTCACCAAGTCCAACTAGAGAAATAGGTGTATAACACTTCCATTCGTTATCTGCTTCGCTCCAATACGTTGGTTTGTTGGTAGTAGCATTGCCTCCATTGTTATCGTTAGTCCAACGGTAATAACGGTCCTTGCCGTTGTCCTTGACATATTCCAAAGAACCTTGTTCATCAATCTGACCAGCCTTATTGCGATGCGGGACGCGTACACTGGCATCACTTTTATCATGCATTCGTAATCGCGGTATTTCAGCTGAGAAACCAGCACCAAAGGCTGATCCCTTCACATGCGTGTTTGTTAATGTTGAAATAACATCTCCATCAACATTTCCCAAATTGCCACCACCATAGAAATTATTCTCAATGGTGCAATTCGTCAATTTATTAGTAACGGTTCCCGTAGTAGTAGTACCGAACTGCGCCCAATATATGAACGTTCGCGCCACACATTTTGAATTAAGTCCGTTAGACGAATTGAACACCTCAAATTCGAAAAGGTCATGATAACCTTTATTTCCATCATATTGGGGGGTGCTATTCGTGTTTAAGGGATTGAAAGCAGGGAAACCGTAAGTTCCAGCTTTCCAATTGCTAGGCCAATCAATGTCATTATCGTATTTATTTTCACGATAGTAACTAGTTCCACCATTACCACCACCAAAGTACTTGTTAAAAATGGTGTTATTGGCTGTTGTAGTAACTGTCTTTCTTGCTTCTCCCTCTGCTTTAGTCATCGGTCCAACCTCAGGCCCTCCACAATAAATATCATAGACGATACTGTTATTAATCGTGACATCAATTTTACCTGTCACAGGCTTAGCAGCATTAATACCACCGCCATAGAATTTTTCAATGATAGCGTGGTCAATCATAAATGTGACATCGCCGTTAATCTGCTCATATCCTGCTCCTGCCATTGTGCCAAATCGTCCACCGTTAACGTAGCAATGTGGATTGTCTGCATTGACTGGTAAATCGGGCTTATATATACCTGAAAGGTAAAATTCTGGATAGTCTCCACCAATGGCATTGACAACACAGTGACGAACATTACCTCCTGTAATATTAGAAGCATGATAGCCTGGGGTGAAACGCTTCATGCGGAAGTGGCCACCTAAAAGGAAATAATTTACCTTATCTTTGGGGCCGTAGCGAACCACTATTTGTTCAAAATGACCACCATTGAGGATGATTGGAGACTCTACTCTATTAACGTCGCCATCATATTCAAACTGTGTGGTATGCATGAATGAGGTCTCAGTAATCTCAAAATGTCCTTGTGGAATAAAGACACCTATGGCGTATGCCTTTTCATCTGTTCTTATTGCCAAACCTAACTCTGGGACTGGCAAGAAATCGAAACGAACAGGATGAATACCTGGTCGATCAGTTTTTTGACGGAACTGAAATTCCAAGCAGTAGTCCGGCTCGTTATCCATATCCTCATCTATACTCATAATAGTAAAGGGACGCCTTTTACTCGTATTGTTATTACCAACAGCAGCACTACGATTCTTAACCTGGACGTTGCCAATGAGAACTATCGCCTGATCATAAACCGTTAGTGCAGAATTCTCTGTAAGTTTACTGATAGCTTCTTGCAGTGTGGTTTGAACATCTATATTTTGGAATTTGGTTGGTAATGAGCCTGCAGGCGAGAATGCTGTTCCAAATTCAGCTGTGGCTGCGGCATCTCCTCCAGAGGCTACATTCACACGATCCAAACTATGTTCTTTGTTATGCAGGTAAACTGCCTTGCCCCAGTATGCTTCGATTGTGATGGCTGACACTCCTTCGGGTACATAGAAATAGCCTCCTTGAGCAAACACACGTCCACTCTTGCTGTAAAGGTCTTTGTTGGTGCTGTTACGGTCGGCAAAGTTAAAGCCGTCTTCCCAAGGTTTTCCAGATGTATCATCAGGGCTGATGTCACCAGAGGATACAGAGCCGTTAGCACTCACTGAATAACCTTTGAAAGATCCAGTTGTTCCTCCGGAAATTGCAGTAATCTTCCATCCTGTTACCACGTAGTCCTTGTAGTTACCGCCATATCGTTTATCCCACTCGGTTGCAGCATCTGCAGATGGGTCACCAAACAGTTCGTTATAATAGGGTAATTGAATCTTAGCATAACAATAGTCATGGTTCAAAGTATCCATATCCATAACAATGACAGATGACAATATTGTGGATGTTGCACCAGAGCCAGCATGTTTCGCACCGGCGTTGACAGTAACACTGATAGTGCCAAGACGCTTACCCTGATATGGCTCTGCCATTGTCCTGCTTACCTTTTGTTGAGTCTTGGGATTCCACACATATTCGGGGTCTTGATTGATGACGGATGGGTATTTACCCCATTCCTTTAAAATAGGATATGGTGCAATACTTGGATCCAACACCCACTTTGCAATTCCTATTGACTCAACTTCTGCATCTGTCGGCGCTGTTCCAGATGTTCCATTTATCCACCACGTGCATAGCTTTTTGTTGCTGTTTAGTATACTACGATAATACTCAAATCTGGTCAGATACTCTTCTTCTGCTGGCAAAGTGCAATAATAGGCAGCAAAATTGGCATAGTTGTCATCAAAGGTGACGTCATCGCCAGTGCGGTAGTAATTGTAACCATTGACACCTGTAGTTCCTGCATTGCTTATTACCTGACCTGCATAAACAGGTTTCATTGTTGTTGCACCAGTGATGTTGCCATAGAACATGCAATTCATCACCATGGTCTTGAGGTTGGACATCGTAGTTGCCACGCTATTATTTCCCACAATGCCTGCGGCGTTGGAACCACCAGATACATTTGCATAACTATAGCAATTTATGACTCGCGAGGTTCCACTAAGTGTACCAACAAGACCTCCAACATTGCCTGTTCCACCAACCGAACTACCACTAAAGCCTATGATGTTTCCTTCATTGTCACGCTCAACGGAAGAGGGGAGAATGCCACAATTGTAAATACGTGTTGCACCTTTGGCTTCTCCTGTAACTGCACCAGCATTGCCTGTTACATCAATATCCACACTTTCAAAGGTAATGTTACGGATGATGGCACCATTGGTAGAAGAGAACAGGGGCTTGCTCAGATTATATATCTTATGGAATTTGCCGTCCAGTGTGCCTTTAAACTCATCAAGGCTCTCATTTAAGCCTGATGCATCAATATCTGCAGCCAGTTCATAGGTTCCAGCCAAGTCATCTATATCATCAAGACTGGTAATCGCATTGGCTGAAGAAGAAACAAACGTCGCTGTGATGTATGCTCCATCATAATCCTCTGGAATCGTAAAGGTGTACGTTGTGGCAGCTGTAACCCAATCATCAGGACCCGTCAGCGTAAATTGACCAATGCCAGAAGACGTACGTCTAGGGGCTCTGTTGTTGGGGTCCACCATCTTCTCCACGATGATAAGAGATTTCTTCGTCTTGAAACCTGAAGCGGGCGTAACGATAATCTTCACGGTACGTCCTGAAAGCCAGGCCTCCCCATCTGCCAACTTCACCTCTCCCGCACTGGCGTTAGGCAAGACAGGATTAATGATGATATCACTCTGTTGTAAAGACCAGGCATTGCCCATCCCCATTATCAAGAGTGTCAAGAATAGAATGATGAATCTTATCGTTTGCTTCATATCTTATTTTCTTTTTATAATCACTTTTTGTCCTTTTAGGATATATATACCACCCTTCGTAGGCTTGCCACTGAGGCGACGTCCACCCAGCGTGTACCACACATCTGTCTTCGACTCTTCAACACCTGAATTCTTCAATTCCAAGTGGCTTGTTACGTCATCATCAATGACGAACTGCAAAGTACTACGCGAATTACTGCCGCCCTGATTTCCAGGTTCTTCTGGTGTTACCGTAAAGTTGGGATTATGGACATAGAATTTCCCTGCCTTCACCGTTCCCTCTTTCGCAAGTACGAACTCACCTAGATAGAACATATAAACCTCTGCGGATTTCACGGCGACTCCACCTGTTGGTGCTACCTTCAGCATGTTGCTGTTTACCGTTCCTACAGAAACTGCTGGCGTGCTTTCATCCTTTTCTGCAGTCAGGAAGCCAGAAGCCTGCGATGCTGTCAGCAATAGCACAGGAACATCCTTAGGTATATATTCCAATTTAGAAATCGTCAGCGTGCCAATAGTCGGGTTGACTGACCTCACGATATATGCATTAACACCTGTCGGCGAGGCAAAATCACGCCTTGCCTGGTAAACAGCTGCAGCAAGTCCAGCACCCTCTCCGTCTGCATCAGTGAAGACAGGGCATACATACACACCACTGATAGAGCCGGTATAATTACCTATACCTGCAATTGCGATTATTTTATCGGATGCTTCGTCCTGAATGTCATAGGTGTAGTCAGTGTTGTTGACAAGCGTCGTTTCTCCATCCTTGACGGAGTTCAATACCACATTACCACCCTCTGTTGTGATGTCTAAGGTGATTCCTTCTGCTGCTGTCTCACCATCACCAAGACTCTTGGGAGAGATGGTAAATGTTTGTGTAAGACCTTCAGGCAATAAATAGTTTCCTGCCTTTGCGCCTGTAAGGTCAGAGGCTGTCGCAACATAGTTGCCAGCATTAGTTTGACCACCTGTCACTGTAACACTAACATCGTCATCATTCACTACACCAGTAGCTGCGGCGGTAGGAGCCTGTGCGCTACGATTGTAGGTCAATTCTGTATTCGTCCAATCAATACCAACCTCCTTGGGGTTGACAGTCAGAATTCCGTTGTTATAAGCAAAAGTATAATTCGTAGAAGACAGTCCACTGGGCGTAATGGTATAATTATCGCCCACATCGTCATATAGATTATAACTATAAGCATAGTCCAGCATACCACCAAGCACACCTTCATCTTCTCCTCCAACAAAGCCGCTATATGTTACCCCACTATTAGAAAGAGCATCGCCATAGGTAATACTATGATTGTTGGCTGTTACTGTCAATGGAACTTTAGTAATACTAAATGCATGTGTGTTGGCATCTGGTAGTTTATAATTTCCTGCTTTTGTACCTGTAAGAGCAGAAGCCGTAGCAGTATGGTCACCTGCATTGGTTTGCTCTCCTGTTACAGTAACACCGACTTCATCGTTATTCACCAAATCTGTAGCCGTAGCAGTAAGAATATGACTGCTGCCGTCATAGGGGAATGTAGTCGTTGTGCTCCAAGAGAGACCCACATCCTTCTGACCGACTGTCAATGTACCATCAACATAAGTAATATTATAATTATTACTTGTCAACCCACTGGGTGTGATAGTATAATCACCTACATCGCCATACTGAGAATAATTGTAGGCATAGGCAAGAGTTCCAGTAAGTTTGCTTTCATTTTCTCCTTCTACAAAGCCGCTATATAACACTCCATCATTCGTTGGAGCATCACCATAAGTAATAGTCTTTGGTTGGGCAGTAACCGTCAGATCCTTTTTATTGATAGTGAATGTCGTAGAGCCATAGACGATACAACTACCACCTGTGGCATTTTTAATCGTAACAGTTGCATCACCAGCATTGGTGTTTTCACCATATTCAACCGTATATTCATCGGAAGAAATGGTATTATCGCCATCTTTTACCGTTACTGTCGGCTCTTGTGCTGAGCCATTATATGTAAATGAGGAAGCCCCTAAAGTGACAGTCGCATTAGGCACCACTCGTATCTCTTTAATAGGAGATGGCAAAACACCTGATTTGGCAGCTATTGCCTTAATACTAACAGAATTATTTACATCGTTAATCACGATAGGAGTTGTTCCTCTGTTTTCTGTCTGTTCCATTGTTGGATCAGTGGTGCCATCGTCAGTATAATAGATAGTTACATCCTCGTCAATATTAGTTATCTCAATGGTATGATTAGAAGAATTGTAAGATACGGTTGGTTGAACACGTTCAAGATACCATCTTGAAGCATAGCCGTCTGCACCAGTTGCACTCCAATAACCTATCATCCCACCAGGATCTACCGTATTGCCATTAATTGTCGTCGGGCTTTTTGCATTTTTTCCATAATAATAGTTCTTATTACCATTCGCGGGATTAATGTGCCTGTTTCCAGTAGACACTTTTTGTGGACGAATGTTAAAGCTCTCATCATCAGTGGTCTCAAAACAAAACAAAGATTCATTATCAGTACCTTTCGTAGCCTGCAAATGCACTGTGAAACGAGTATTTGCTTCTGCTTTCGATGTATTGTGTGTAAGATACTTATTATTGTCAGCGCAACACCTGATATAGTAATAATCGACACCACTAATTTTTTCAGCAAATTCCACCTTCCAGACGACCTCCTCTACTCTTCCTGTTCTGTAGGTTGTAAGGTAAGGCTGCTGCTTACTATCACCATCATAATAGATGGCATCATAATTATAGTTTGCATCTGCATTAGGAGCAGGTTGAGCAGGACAAAGATAGTAATTAGTCGCAGGTGTTGAAACATTATATCCCTTTGTCTTGCCGTCATCCCCAGTAAAGTTGGCTATATAATAATATCCCGAATAATCCGTACCTGTCTGGCCCCACACTTTCATACTACCTAGAACGAGCATCAAAAACAGGAGGCTTCGGAAAATATGGGGGTTAAGGGAGAATTTTATTCCCACATTGGGAATAAAACATTCCCACACTGGGAATAAAACATTCCCACACTGGGAATATTTTCCCCGCTTATTACGAGCCTCACAAGTCTGTCTCTGACCTGTAAGGAGAGTGTAGCCATACTCTAGCCATACTCTAGCCATACTCCAGGCTGCTCCTAGGCTGCTCCTAAGCATACCCATCAGTATGGCTAGAGTATACTTAAAGCCTGCCATCAACCTTGTTTCTCGCTTTTTAAATCCGTATGTCGTACTCATATCTTATATCATATTTTATTTCACTGCGAGTTTCTTCTGATAGCGACCACCGTCAGCATGGACGACGTAGACACCAGCTATATAGACAGGAGTCTCAACGGTCTGGCCTGGTTCGATATTGAAGTTAGCCACGCAGAGACCACTAATATTGAAGATACGTACTTCGACCTTCTTCTTCAGGTTAGAGATGACGGCAACCTTATGCTTGCCGGCACGGATAATCAAACTTTCGGCTGCCTCACCCTCTGTAGGATCTTTGTCATCACCACCGAAAGCAAATGAGGAGTCGTCGCTGTCGAAGAGGATATGCTGGATAGCACGGCGTGACGAAGACTGTGTCGCACTGACAAAGTACGGACGGAACGGCGTAGCTGCGCTGCCACCAGCAGGTGTTGCATCGAAGCTGTTGCCGTCGAGGTTCATCAGATAGCCCTCCACCTTCTTGCTCATGTAGTTTGGCATGAACTTATAACCATCAACAGCCGCAGCAGACAATTCTTCGTCGCTGACGGCGATGGTGATATTCGGCTCAGAGACGAAGCTGATGTTCTGCTTGACTAGTTGAGCAGGAGCTGTCGCCGCCGTATGCTGAGCCACGAAATAACCACTGAGATCAAACTCATAGTAGGTCTTGCCTGGGAAGCCTACGATATACGGCGCAGCAGTAGCTACCAATGGATACTCCGTTAAGGTACGACCACTCTTATAGCGTGTCTGGTAGGTATCCTGATTGGCATCCTGTTGGGTGTTCTTACTATAGTAGTAGTCCCACAGGAAGGTGTTACCAATCTGTTTGTCGCTGCCTGTTGCCGTCGGATAGTTGAAGGTTGCTGTGAAGGTGTCGCCTGTTTCTCCCTTCTTACCCTTATACTCACGCAGCCAGTATTCGTGGCCTATCTTCGTGCCGTTGTTGTCATACTCTTCACTACCGCTATAGAAGTGGGTTATCTCACCCTTGTCCTGGGTAGATACCAGTTCGGCAGTGAATGGTAGGCTTACACCCGACCATCCCTTCGTCAGTGCCACGAAGTGTTCTGGTGTACGCTGATACCACATGCGCTTGTCATCAACGAAGGTATAGCTCATCGGACAGTTGAAGTCCTTCCTATCTACCAGCAAGTGGTCGTTCGTAGCCTTGAAGTCGTGAGTTACCAAGTGACCGAAGACCGTCCAAGTAGGAGCAGAGAGCACACGGCGATAAGGATCGCTGCTATCGTAATAATCGCTGTATGCTGGCTCCTTGAAGTATGCCGTCAGCACATTGTAAGTATTGGCATTAGCATCTGCTGAAGGAGCATATACCAACAGGTTCGGCGTCTCGTCACGATTGGCAATACCAATCAGACCATCGTCATCGAGCAGCGGTTGGTAGAACCAATTGTTGTTGAGACCCAGCTTGTACTCCGTGTCACCATGACCTGCGAAGTCTATAGCCGTCATGTTCGGGTAGCCTGGATGCTTTGTGATGTCATCCACAGACTCTGCCTTCGGATAGGCTACGAGGTTGGCCGTGGAGTTGAAATGGGTCACACTCATCTCGCTGGACTGATAGTAAGCAGGAGCGCGCAACACGCGGTTGCTGTCGTCAGAACGAGATAGACGACCATCACTCTTCAGCAAGTGAGAAGGTGTCTCCTCGTGAGGACGAGAGTCGTTGTATCCATAGGTCAGCATCTGTCCGAAGAAGAGGTAGTCGTCAGGCCAGATGGGATAGAAGTGTGTCTTCTCATCTGTGTCGATGAATAGACGCTCGTCTTCACCCTCAGGAATGACGCCATCGGCATAGCGGTAGTCACCATCGGCATAACGATCCTCCACATAGCCACCATTGGCATAGACACCGTCAACACCTGAAGAGCAGTGAACAGGAGACTCGATATAGTGACCTCCATTGTCATGACGTTCCAGTGTGCCGTCGTCTTCCTTAATAGTATAATAGGTATAATCTGTACCCGATATGGTCTTCTTGTCGTTATAGCGCTTGAAAAGATAGAAACCGTTCAGGTCGTAGGCTGCAGTACCATTGTGGAAGGCTCCAAATGGAATCGCATGAGCCAAGCCATGATTATCGTTTGTCGTACTATAGTTCAGATTATCCGGATAATAGCAGTTTACTCGCTTGTATCCACTTGCCGTAGGATTGCCGAAGACAGCCCTGACACCAGAGGCTGGTGTGCCCGTAGTATTGATCCAGCAGTTCTCCATATAGCCACTACCTGTGTCGGCTATACCTGCTGAGGTGAACGAACCTGTGACACCGAGGTTATAGACATTACCACAGAGACTGCCAAACAGTGAGTGGTCGAGACCGTCAATGTGATAGCCGTCGCCATGCAGATTGCCTTCGAAGCACTCACCGACACCATTGGCAATCGGCGTCCATTCGCCAGTATGACTGACGTTGGTATGCATGATGAACTCCAAGTTCTGACAGTTCTTCACGTGCTCATCGAGGGTGCTATTGCTGAGATCGAAGAACTCCTTCAACTGGCTTGCACCGTTCGTGGCATCGGTGATGTATATCTTCGAATTGCGCTTTACGTTCTTGTTGTCCACATAGTAGTGATGTTCCGTGTCGTTGAGTACCTTTGTCAGGTCGTGGTAGTTGGCCACGCTCACCTGTACGGCATTCGAATAGGTCTTACCCAGATAAGTCTTGGCATAGTAGGCTACGTAATAGCCATCCTGATACCAGTACAACGGGTCGAAGTTGGGAATGTACTCCTTACCGTTGGTGTGGCTCTCGGCTTCACCAATCTTCTCGAACAGTTCCCAACCACCACCGGTAATCTCGTAGGCTCCAGGTGTCACGTTAGGCTCACGCAGTCCGACATAGGTGCCTGGCAATACAATCTGAGGCACCTTGATATCCTCGACGGTAGGAATACCACTCTTGAATTCCAGGTGGATATTCACCACATGGCGCTCACTGACAGGTGTGACGTGAGTGCCGTTGACGTCGCTCTCCTCATAGCTATATTCATAGACCACGGTGATAATCTTCTCCTTCGACAGGTCGAAGATGTCAGAGTTGCGACTCACATAGAGCGTTGCCGTTTCCGTAGGAGCAATGCCATGGATGGTGAAGCCAAGCTGATAGTTCTTCAGCGTATTATAAGTGCCGGCTTCGATGACAACACCGACTGGAACATTGCTGCCGTCTGCGTAGGAACCATCATGAACAGCACCAATGCCAGAGAGTCCCGTCACGCCAACACCCTCTGTATTCTCGCCAATGGTATATTCCTCACGACAGTAGTAGAAGGTCTTGTTCTTCTGTGCGTCAGTGAATGTCAGTTCTGTCACGTATTGTTGGTAAGAACCCAAACTCTCATAGGTGCTCTTCGAGATGGTAGTACCTACGGCGTATGGCGTATTACCAATCTGGAAACCTGTATTGACGACATATACATTTTTGTCATCCTTGACATCAATAGGTGCGTAGTGACGCTTCTCGTTAGGCAGTTTTTCGAAGTCCGTACGCAGGTATTCCTTGTCGTGGATGAGTTGCACACCATTATGCGTTTCACTTTCGGTTTCACCATGATACGTGGCAGAATAGTCTACTGCCTGCTCCAGCGAGTAGCCTGCGGAATTGGCTTCTGCACCCTCGAGCGTGCCTAAGCTGGAGTCATACTGATACTTCTGCCCTTCCGGATGGATAAAGGCTCCGCTGGTATTCCTGCTATAGAGTGGGTCGATGAGCAGGTCGAGGGCATCGTAGTTGAAGGCAAAATGCTCACGATCAGCAGGTGACATCGAGCACCATACGTTCAGGCCACGATAGTTCTTGCCAGGCTCATAATAGTCGCCACCATACTTACCGGCAGTGACACAATAGTAAGCTGGCACGATGTCGGCGAGAATGTCAGCGGCAATGTCAGGTCTATCGTCCTTGACACTATTATAATAAGCAGTTTTCTCCGCCTCTGTCATCTTCGAATTGACGTAGATGAACTCCGTCGGACTCAACTGGATAGTTCTCGTACAGATAAAAGCAGGAGCTACATAGCCTGTCATAGAGGCCGCTGCTGTGGCAGAGACGGTGGCGCCAATATTCAGATGCTTATCGCCAACGGCATATTCCTTCGTGACAAGGTAAGCATCCTCGAATGTTGCCTGACCAGTAGGAATAGTACTAGGATGGTTGGCAACAATATTCTGATAGGTGTCGAAAACCGTCTTAGAGATAATGTTGCTCTCCTCGTAAGCCAATTGTCCGAAGACACCACCAGCCTCACCCGTCAGGTGATAGGTAGGACCATCGTTGCATGCCTCACTGTATTCTGTCTGCTGCTTCTCGTTCCAAGCGCCCTCCTGCTTTGTGTACCACGTATTCCACTCCTTGGGGTTGGTCACCTTGTAGGTTAGCAGATAACCGGTATTGTGGCTTACATTGTTCGACGAACGGAAGACGAAGTCGAAATCAACTTCCTTCGCCAGACCAACGTGATAGACCTTTGGATGTGCCGTCTTCAGCGAGGTATAATCAGTAGATAGCATGACCTTACCGGCAGGAATGACGTCAGTATCGCTGGCACTCCACTTGCAATCTGCTGTGGTGACGTAGGTGTCTTCCACAAACAGCGCCTGCTCAGACTTGGTCAACAAGTACCAGTCCCAGTAGCTGATGGGGTCGTTCTTGTAGTATTCAACGTCGTTGATGACCAGTTTCTGATCGTTTTCAAGCGGTACACCATTAGACTTATAGTAGGCATACTTGTTGGGCATCACGTTGAGCAACTTCATCGTACCATGCGAAGCCGCCGTAATGGTCAGCGGAATCTCTACGCTCTCACTATAGGCATTGGGAGCTCCCGTATAGGCAGAGATATACTGGTCGTAAACATAAACCTGACCCTTGATGAACCAGTAGTGGGCAGGAACGCCACCCTCTCCATACTTACCGCTGACATTATAACAGTCGTCGATAATGGTCTGTGTGCTATGTACGAAGTTACCCGACGTCTCCCATTCCACCAAGTCTCCGCCTTCATAATCGAAGTCTTTTCGCGTAATAGCATCTGCGTTCAGAGCCGTCAGCGTGGTATGGTATTTCTTGTCGTATGTACCTACTCGGTGTTCGTTCTTTGCATATACGAAACCACCACCTACACCAGTCTGTACGTTGATGAGGTCAAGTTCGATGACACCCGTGATATAGCCCCAATCTTTCTCATAGAGGTCTGTGCCAGTGCTCTTCTCGGTTGTCAGCTCCAGATACACACCCGAGGCCAGCGCCACCTTGTTGAGGCTGTTACCATTGTTGCGCTTGCGCTCATTGATATGCTTTCTCTTCCATTTATAATAGGTGTTGTCATCTGTACCCGTAGAACCATAGGTGCCGGTATCGCTGTTGTCCGTAATACGGATGTCTGCATCCTCTCTGAAGTGTACGTCACTGGTCAGCGCACCCAGATAGTTCACGATGCTATAGATGCCGAAATAGTTGCCATGAACGGCCTTGTTCTGGTCGACAAAGTCTGTGGGTAGCTGATCCTCTGGCTTGGCAGCAGGCGTTGCTCCAGGATTCAGTGCAAGGTCTGACTGAATCTTAGAATGTTTCTGATTCAGCGACACCTCACGCACACGGTTGATGGTATAGTTGGTATAGTCAACAATCTCTGGCACACGGTCCTGAGCACCCTTCATCACCATACGACTGCCAAACACACCACAGAAGTCAGCACGTTGGATGGTGTTCATCAGTCGGCCAGCATAGATGGAGCAGACACCATTCTCCTCCCAGTAAGCCCCATTATCCTTATCGGTATTGATGGAACCATCGGTGTTGAACATGGTTGGATACGTTGTCTCCATATTTTTGAACAGCGTATAGATCTCGTCAGCAGTCAGGGTTGAGGCCTTGGTATGATCACCATCTGCACGATAGTATGTCGTACCTTCGTTGTCCGTACACTGCTGGACACACAGATATCTCAGCTCATAGTATGCCTTCTCACGCTCTGGAAGTATTCTATAATCATCAATGGAGATTTCTTTGGCAATAGAGTAGTAGTCCGTACCGTAGTTGGTAATATTCAGACCACGGTAACCATCCACGAACGTCAGGTTGCCATCGCCATAGAGACCACCCAGATGTCCTGTGCCCAGTGTGATGAGGTCGCGATGATAGACGTCATGTACAGACGCCGTAGCATTGCCGAAGACAGTAGGCACGTTGGCAAAGACGGTAGCAGAACCTGGCGACGTGTTACCACCAGCAAACACGGCATTGTGGATGATGATACCATAACCGTCCAGACTATTCCATGTGCCATCTTCCTTGTTGCCTAACATGTTGAGGTCGGTAGTAGGCACATAGTCACCTTCATTGTAGCTGTGACTATTGACGGTGACAGCCGATAATGCCTTGGTATGGGGCTCTACGAGCACCTTGCAGTCCTCGGTGAGCACAAACTCATTATTATCCTTGACCCAGTTGGGATTGTCGGCAGCTGGTAGCGCACCAGGAGTGTATGTATTACTAGCTGTTTTATAGTCATAATAGTAACCTTCATATTCGGTCGTATAGCGCTCACCGTCCTTGATACCTACATGCAGCGTTCCATTAGCATCCTCGTAGGCACTATATACATAACCGATATCACCACCACCGAAGACGTTACCATAGCCCAATTCTATACCCTTGTCAGAACCGACCTCACCACCATGGATATTGACTTCCGTCTGACCGAAGACATAACCGTCGGAGTAAAGCGTACCACCTTCACCCAGGTTGTTGTAGCCTCGGCCACCACCGAAGACGTTACGCCACACATGACCGGAATAGAGGGTGACATGCGTCTTACCAGCCTTATAGATGCCCTGCAGCGAACGGACGGAATTATTCTCGCCACTTGCCGTAATCACGCCACGACCGATAGCAGCAATCTCACCACCACCGAAGAGAGCATTGCGCACGTTGCCACCATACATCTTCACGTTGGTAATGTCCACACTACTGTTGTCGATATAGCCTCCACCGAAGATACATCCACTATCATTTAGACGACCAGTGCCGTCGCCATTCCAGGTTTCGTCGTGGAGTTTCTCCTGATAGTAATCAGAGCCTACCTGGATGTAGTCGAGGTCGGTGTCTGTTGGAGGTACTCCATCAAAGTGGCGATAGCCGATAAAGCCATTATACATGGTGATGTTCGTAGTGCCAAAGACTGCACCACCTTCACCACCGCCATAGGCATTACGCTCAATGGCAGGCAGTCCGTTAACATAGTCAGTACCATCCAGTTTACCAATGATGACGTGGGTCTCGCCAGGGATGTCTGAAGCATAGGATGTTGTGATGTCCCCCTGATGGTTACCCACACTGCCTTTCCAACCGCCACCATAGACGTTACGTGCTGTACCACCTTCGATGTAGGCCGTTGTAGAGGCGATAAAAGGATTGCCAAAGTCATTGGTCAGACCACCGTTCCTATCATAAACGGCACCTGTCGTACCTGCAGCGTAGAGGTCCTTCTTCACCGTACCACCCAACAGTTCGACGTAGGTTGTTCCATAGACGTCGCCACCACCGGGTACAGCATCGTCACCCAGTCCGCCACCATAGCTGTAACGTCCTACCGTAGCACCGGCCTTGATGCGAACGTTGGTATTGTATTTCTCAGGACGTGTAGCATCAACTTCATGCAGTTTGTTGCTCTTGGCAAGGTCGTTGAGCAGTCCATTGTCTGTATATCCGTTCTCCAAATCAAGAGGTAGGGTTTCAAATTCGGGTTCAGGTTTTGTTGGATCTTGAGCGTGGGCTTCAGCTTGTGCCTGCATATAAGCTTTCCATGCCACAACAGAAGGCTTGCTGATGACCTTACCGAGCTTACCTCCGCCATAAGCCTGATCGACAGAAGCACCATTATTGAGGTTCACCTCTGTATACTGTGACCAAGAATGTTCACCCAAACCGGCACCATAAACCGTAGCGGTATAACCTTTGGATTTGTCCGACCATACAGTTGAATTAATGTTCACCGTACCATAGAGTGTACGACGGCAGTTGTTGTTACCACCATAGATGGCTTGGTCGATAGTAGCATCGTTACTATTGTAGTTGACGATGGCCTCATACACGTCGCAAGGCACGTCGTTATGAACAGTACCATCTTCCTCTATCAGTCCGTAGGCACCACCGAAGATGTTCTGGGCACGGAAGGTAGAACCGCCAGGAACGTTGACTACTGTACGACGGGTGACACCTTCCTGATAGCTACCACCATAAACAGCCTGGAAGTGTCCACTCATCAGGTCGATGATGGCTGAGGCCTTATAGGCTGTTTCAGCATTGTCAGCAACAGCTTTTTCTACTCCCATGCCTACACCACCACACTCGCCAGCTCCGAAGATTTCAGTGTTCTGGTATGTCTGCATGGTCTGAGGCACGTCAATGAGGATGTAGCTGCTGTTCTGGAACTTGTTCATCTCCTCCTCACCAGTGATACCCTGACCTGCTCCGTAAATATGACGGACGGTGTTCAACTCATTGTTACTGTCGATGGGTCGGAAGTTGATGAAAGCATTGCCCAAGAAAGGCTTCGAATACCCCTCCTTAGCATGACCATTCTCGTCGAAGAATTCCCTATAATGGGCATCCTTATAGTCATAGACGCCGTAAGCACCACCGAATATCTTCGTCGAGTGTCCCTGTACATATTCTATATAGGCAGAGGCATTCAGCATATTGGTGTTGGAAACCTTATCACGAACGGCCTGATTGCGCAAACGACTGTCGAAGTTGGCTTCACCGATTATACGTCCTCCGAGGTCGTTGCCGCCAAATACGTAATCGCGGACATAAGGGAAGCCATTGAGTCCCACATAGGTTTCCGTATGTCCGAGGACGTCAGCCATACAGGCACCACTGAACGAGTCAAAGATTCGTCCGTTGTCCAGGTTAACGATACAGTTACCTGCCACGGGACCCACGAAGCCGCCACCATAGAGGAACTCACATTCGGCCATATCCTCCGTCATGTTGTCGGACTTGGGTACACCGGCGATTGGACCTTTCAGGTTCACATAGGTGCTGTAGTTCGCATCGTAAGCGTAGTGTTCGCCATTAAATACGTAGTCTCCTGTTTGTGCGGTCTCACCTTTGTCTTCTCTTGACTTACCGATAACACCTTTCTCACTACCACCGAATATCTGGAAGATATAACCACGGTTGAGGTTCACCGTAGCCTTACCCCATATTTCCGTGTCCTTACCAAATCCACCACCAAAGACATTCATCGACGTTCCCAGCACGTCCATGCCCTGTTCTGACAGCAGCACACCCGACTTCCTCTGCGTAATAGTATAGTGTTCATAGGCATAGTGTTCTACTTCAGGTTCTGAGATATGGTCGAACACCATATCACGGTCCACCATGTGACCATTGATGTTGATAACCACATTACCATTCACGACACCGCTGTTGTAGCAGCCACCATAAACGTTACCACCTGTCAGACGGCGATACATATCGTCATCGTCAGCAACACCCGTATTCGTAGGGGTGGCAACCTCCGCACCTGTTCGCTCGTCGATGGTGTTCCATACCAAGTCCGACTTGTCGCTGTTCCAGCGTTTGGGCTCTATCAGCAATCCATTGAAGTTCAGTTCGACCTTGTCACCATTGGCATCGGCATCGTTAATCAGTCCACCGGTATAGAGTGCATTATAGTCTGACTGTTTGACAACAGCATCGTTACAGCCACCCACCACCTTGTCGAAAACAATAGCTTTGTCAGCGAAAGTAATACTAGTCTTGCCCGTACTAGTCATACTACCCACATTACCTCCACAATAGAAGGAACCGAAATAGCTGGAATAGGGCTCGTATGCAGCACTGCTGTTTTGCAGGTTATCGAATACCACACTCGGCATCTTGTCCATGGCACAACCCTGCATATAGGCAGCAAACTCGGTTGCGTTCGTGAGGTTCAGACTACTGAATTTGGAACCGTCACTGGTTAAGTCTGTTCTCTTGAAGGTGTACAGCACACCTTGGTCAAAGGCATTCGTACCCTCACCGTACTTAACCATATCAGCACCATTATTACCCAAGAATACCTTGTCGGCAATGACATACGAGCCAATCTTCAATTCGATTCTAGGCTTCAGCTTATCGGACTTGATGGTGGCACTATTACCTCCGCAATAGATAGAACCTCTGACAAGAGTGGGATTCTCTGCACTGCTTCCATACACACGGATCGACACCTGCTCGATATTGGGGCGATAGTCGTTCAGGGCTTCTACAGAGGTTTTGCCGGCAGGAATGGTATAATAGAGGTCACCATAAATATCTTTGTATTCGTCTTTCAGCTTATCATTGTCAGTATAAGGATAAGAGCCGTTGCCACCACCATACACGTCACCTCGGATACTGGCACCGATACCGATGGCACTACCACCCCACACACGTCCTGTAATATCGTTACCACCATAGACGTTATTGACATCACCACCACGAACTACGACACGTGCCGAAAGCTCGTTGGGGATGGTGGTAAATTGCGTATTATTGACAACAGGGGTATATACACCGTTGACGCTGGGTTTTACATCAGCCATACGGCAGCCGCCAAAGAGGTTGTCGATGACAATCTTTGATTCGGCAGTAATATAAATGAGCAAACCATTTGGACTGGTCATCGCTCCCTGGTTGCCACCGCTATAGAGGTTACGGATCAAACCCGATTTCAAATTCCAAGTAGGCTGAATGGCCATCTCGGCCTTGTTGTTACCACCAAAGAAACGACCAATCTGGAATTCGTCACTGCTGGGATGCGAGAAACCGGTGTTGATACCCATATCAAGACGGAAACGGTCAGGCGTCAACAGTTCACCTGTAGTGGTATTAGCATGTATATGTTTGTTGTTAATATCAATAATACTATTAACCACCTTACTGGGATTATCCACACAGATGACGGTTTTTTCCTTGACAGTAGCGTTGTTACCACCACCATAAGCATAGACGATAGAACCACCGAGAATCTCCAAATAGGTCCTGTTCATCTCGGGTTTGACCATGCCTTTGTAGGGGCTGTTCTCCGAAGTGTAGTCGTATTCGCCATTACCACCGCCAAACAGCTGTCCTATATAGGTCTTCTGGGTTTCGTCAGGCACTTGTTCACTCTGTGCATTGGTAGTCATCTTGGTAGAGAGACGTACAAAGGAGTTCCATTCATTAGTAATCTGATTCTCATCAGCTTGTGTCAGTTGTTCGGGAACAGCTGAAGACGTACCGATAGTACCTGCAATATCATTACCACCATAAACTTTGTCAATAACGATATAGGAATTCTCAACAGCATGCTCACCATCGATGTGTACGAAGGTGCTTCCTCCGACATTGGCCTGACGAGCACCACCATATACCTGATGGATGTCGCCGGCATAGACGGAAACCTTAGTCTTACCTCCCAGGTCTCCAGCATTACCGCCACCATACACACTGCCTCCAATGGTAATCTGTGCCTGCATCAGCGATGCAGACATACAAAGCAATAATATTATGGTAGTAAACTTTTTCATTCTACTGTAAATGTTGGGTTATCCAAATCGGGATCAGCCAGTACATAGAGGTACGTAGGATCCACTGTGATGGTCAATGTCATTTCATCCCCCACAGACATGATGTCCAGAGGCACAACCAGATTATTAGTGGCTGTTCTTTCTGCTATCTTATGTCCTGCCTTATCATACACCTCATAAGTGGTCACCAGTTTCAGCTGGTTGATGATTGCTGGCAGGATAGCCAGTTGGAAACTGCAAGCTTCTGTCGGTGTGGTAGTCAGCGTGAGGTCTTCTGTCCTGATATCCAGCGCCTTAGCATCCGTTCCCGTAATGCTATATGTCTTGCTTTGGATGCCTTCACCCTTCTTCAGCGTAGCATCCACGCTCACCTTACTGATACTGGTTAGTTGCATTTGCATGTTCTTAATCTTGATACTGCGCAGGGCGCTATAGTCCTCACCAATTTTTATTAGGAACACCACACGTCCATAGAGATGGTCGAACAGCAGGTTGAGATAGTTCTGACGATTGCTGTCATAGTCAAACGAGAAGACTCCTCTCTCAGCGACTGTCTCGTCTGAGGCATTCTCCGTTTGTCTGACACCTGTTACTATGCAATAGTCTCTGCTACTGATGGCGTCCAGAGCATTGATATGCAGGACGGCGCCATCGCTGGTAATATCTGAAAGACTGCTGACAATACCCTCTGAATGAGGCATATAGCCATAAAGATCGTAGGTGCGTTGGCCCGACTTCAACTTCAACTGAGTACTCCACGTATCATTACCCGTATGCTTGAATAAGCCCTCTACCAATTCACCGGAACGAGACAGAAAAACCTTGATGTCGCCATAATCGGCCACTCCCAACGCAGAGCGGTTCGCATGCACCATCCTCAGAGAGGCGTGTGGTTCCTCCACAGTCGTTTCTTTCTCCTGTCCCAACGCATCTCCGGCATCTTGTGAACAGGCAGTCAACAGCATGATGGCTGCTATGATGAGTATGGTTTGTATCTGTTTCATCTACCAATTATAAAAATCATATTCTTCTTCTATCTGTCGCCAGGCGGTTACTGTGGCTACTACCACCTGCAGCTTAGCATTGGCCTGATAGGCATATACCGTCCAAACGTGGTTACGTGAAAAACCACCCTCATCCACCATGTGGAACGTCGTTGTCTGCTCCTCACTCTCACCAATCTGATATTTGATAGCGCCTTGCAACTGTTTGTCACTCTCTCGCAGATAGAAGGTACGCTGGGTGAGATAGCCATCACTTGCGGCAGCTTCTATCAGCCATTCATAATGGAAGGGATCTAATTCATTATTTCCCCAGGCATAGTAAGCGGGGTCGTCACGTTTTGCCACGTCGCTAATCGCTGCATCCAATAGATTGGGTGTTGTAGCATCGTATTCAGAGCCAATATGACAGGTCTTACGGTCGTAGGGCTGGGCATCCGTCATAAAGAGGTATTCTGAAATGGGAATCATCTCAGAATTCAGTTGTATGCTGTTGATACGCAAAGTTTCGCTACCGGTCTCTCTGGAGAAAGCAAAGCGTAGTTTAGACACTGTGCGTCTTAGCATCACCTTAGCCAGCTCGCCACCATTTTCCAAGCGTAGGACAGGTGAGGAACCTGTCACGGGTTGGTTACGCAATACACCACTCATGGGCAATCCGACGTTTTCAGGGACCCTTGTCACAGGCGTTACCATTCCAAATGGATCGAGGGTGTTAGTCTTGCTCATCACGGCCTCTTCCAACTGAGTCTGAGTGGTGGTTTCATCAAGCGTCACATTACACGTCTCTGGCGTCACGTTGGCCAAAACATAGACATCTACGTTCTCACGACTATTGGCTTCTGTCTTAGCATACGTTTCATCGATGGTCAGCTGGAACTCCTCATAGGGATGAGTTGCACTCAATCCCGGGGGTGTAGTAGGAGAATAATAACCTATCAACTGATGAGTATCATGGGTAAACACCCATATCTGCATGGAATAGATGGTTGCCTCTTGATTCGCAGCACCTACATCACCTTCGTAAGCAGCACGTAAAGGCGCTATCTGCTGTGGGGCATAAACATAGATATAAAGCTGCGTAGGAACTTTATTGGAATTGGTACCCTGTGAGTTATCATCGTCAGACGATGAGCATGCCGAGAGACACAGCAACAGCAGTGATAGCAGCAGCCATCTCATGGGTCTGCTGTTTCTGCTGGTGGTGATATGTCTGTTCGTTTGTCTCATCTCTTTATTAGAATAAAACCTCATCAGGCGTGGTGGCTACCCATTGGGGCACCAGCTCGATACCCATCTCCAGTCGTGGAGACAAAAGACTAGGTAGTACATTATAGGCTTTCGCCAAACTGGTGACCTTCAGATTTAATATCGTGGTGTAGTCCTGTGTGAACACGCGGTCACGAATCTCTGTACGAGAGTCGTCCTTGAAGTCCTCAGGATCTACCTCGCCTACTACATAGAACTTGGTTCCTCTATAGACTATTCCGTCGAAACCCTTAAAGTCCTTGTCGCTGGTATTGATGAACTCCAGTACTATAGGTACCTTCTTGTGGTCATAGGTCTGCAACACCAGCGTGTTGGTGACCTTTGTGGCATCCGATGTCGAGCTCAGATAGAAATAATCTTTGTCTGCAAGACCATTGGTTTTTACCAGTGGGTCGTAAATGAATTTCATGTCTGTCTCGGAATAGGCGGGATAGGAGGTGACAGGTGAAAAGTCAAAACCAACAGGCAGTTGGCCGCCCACTATAACACCTGTCAATGGGAAGTTGTGAACCCCCACTGAGACGTCGGCATTATCGGCATCCTTCAACGTGCTGTAGTCCGTTTGCTTCAGTCTTACCTGCATCCTTGCTACACCATACTGCATGGGATCCTTGATAGCGATTGATTTAGTATTTTGAGTGACAACGCCATTGTCATATTCGTACTCTCCCAATACAGCGCTCCATTGTTTATTGTTTTCATCGTTATAGACATCCTTGCGTCCGTCGATGTTGGAGGTGCGGATGCGGCTGTTACCGTAATAATATACCTCTGCAGGATAGGCAAAACGATTAATGCCATTGATGTCGGCTACCGTTGTGTTTGAAAGCTGCGGCACGAAAAGGTTGCCCTCGCCACTCCATCGCAAAACTGCTGCACAATCAGGCAGTCCGATAGAGGCGGGGAAACCATCCCAGGCCGTGTTGTATTTGTCGATCTCAGTGATAATCGCCGTCTTAATGGCATCATCATCGCCCTCTAACGTCAGGGTGTTTAATGTTTCTTTCAGCTTTGTCGTTAGTACTTTGACATTCGCAGCAGAGCCAGGCATGATATCACCTCCGGTGCTCTCTGTCTGGTGGGTGAAGTTCATGAATATGACTCGTAATGTCGGATTTTGCGCATTCTTCCACTCTTTGTTATTTGCCTTTGCTGTGGCAATAGCGGTCATATAACTTGCCAATGCTGTGGCAGTAGCATGTGCAGTAGTCGGTTGGGGGTATATGGACTCCAATCCAAAGTTGATGTCCTTGGGAGCCATGTTTAGCGGGAAAGTTTCAACGATAGAGCCGTTGACCGCTTTGGTACGTTCACCTTTCGGTGCACGACCATAGGTCAAGAAAGAGGCCGTACCAGGTGTTATCATGCATTTTTCGTAGAGGTAGAAGATATCGGTTTTCTGATACTCTGTTTTGTCGTTACCAATTTGATACCACAATGGTGTATCTTCCTTTGTGATTTTTCCTTCCACGCCAAAAGGAACAATACGCGATAATGAGATGCCACGATAAACACCGGTTGCTTGTACATCAGCAGCGGACATACGCATACTGCTCGTATTAGTGGTGTTTGAAACAGACAATGCCAAATCGACTACAACAGGATTGCTTTTCTCTTGCCAAGCCTCCTGTTGCACTTGTTCTTCGTTTGCACAGCCTGTCAACAACATGACAAGCATAACAAGCAGTATTTTATAGTCGATTCGTCTCAATCGTATTAAATAATTTTTATATAATGTACGCGCGCGCAAAGCCTCTACATCTCCCAGTTGTATTCTCCACCGTCATTCCAGTCAAGCGTGACACTGACACCTACGGTGCTGTTATACGGTCTCACGGCACCATCGTCGTCGACTTCGCCTTTAATAATTCTCAAGTCTCCAGCTTTCAGCGGTTCTTCAATGTCCAGAACCGTCTCTGTCACTTTTCCGTCAGAATTTTTGATATACACCTTAAACTGCCAAAGGGCAGGATCCGCCTCTGCTCGTTTCGAGCTGGATGCCGCTGCAGCATCTCGAGATGGGAAGTTCACCGAGCAGTAGCAGAGCAAGTCGTTGCCTGTCTCTACCTTTGTTGCATTAATTAGCGGATTCTCTGCAGGATAAACGTAAACACTGTCCTTGATATTAAACTGGTTGGCAAAGCCTGTAGCATACACCTTCATATCGGTGTAGTTATGGTCTTTGGGATTGAGCACCAACGCAACGGCACTGTTGGCCATAAACAGACGAACGTTGAATGTCTGACTAACGTCTGAGAGCACCTCCATCGACTGTCGGGCCGTAAACAATCCTGTGTTGTGCGGTTCAAGAATCTTTCCCTCCGCCTGCAACAGCATGGATGTGTTGCTTTGCTGTTCGTCTTTCAGACCGACAACGTTATTTTCAGCGATATTCGCTACTGCCAGATGCATATATTGACGCATAGGCAGAGTTAGGGTATAGCTTGTCTGGCTGGCATTGATAATGTCGCGCTTATGGTACAAGCAGTTCAGCGCCCCCTCTGTGTCATAGAATGACAGGTCTATGTCGTGGGCGAAATCACTGAAGATGTTTTCCAGATGTGTACGCAGAGCATCGGCCACCTTCACTTCAGTTATTGTGGTCAACTGTGTTTCTAACTCGGTGGTCATATTTGTCACCAGGCGAAGTTCATAATTCAACTCATAATCTTGCTCTGTTGGCGGTATAGGCGGATTGGGATCTGGAGGACAGTCGCTCAAGTCATCGTCGATGTACGATGAGCATGCTGAGAAGCATATTGTCAAGAGCAACATGCATACAACCCATTCTGCGATATAACATCTTTTTCTCATCATAAAACCAGTCTTTTATGTACGAGTGTGCGCAAGCGCATACGTCTACAAGAAACATCTCCTTGCTCTTCCGACGGAAGTGCTTTGTTAGGCACGGTTCCGACAGAAGAGCAGAGAAATGTAGTTATTAATTATTCGCCACCGAGGAGAACATTGTTGAATTCCAGACCAGCAGACCATTCAAGGTCAACAGACAGACCGAGGGTTACCGAGCTGCTGCGCAGGTCGGGTACGGTCAGATAAGCATACTTCAGTGAGTTAACACCAATCTTGAAGTTAGCCGTTGTCATGTGGTCCTGAATGAACACACGGGGAACAGTCTTTGTGGCATCACCGTACTGTGTCTTATCATAAGGAGGCAGAGCGTGGTAGGTGGGCAGGACAGGACCATACTTTCCCGTCGGGTCAAGCTCACCAATCAGGTAGAAATTGCTACCGTTGGCAATCAGATTGTCCTTACCGAAGAAGTCTACACCCGTATTGTTCTGCAACTCCAAAGCGATATACACCTTAGGCTGCTTGTTTTGTGTGTCTGTCGAAGTCAGGTCTACATAGTTGTCAAAGACCACCGTATAATTTGGCTGTGATGTTCCTGTTGCAGGAATGATACCGTAATTGGTAATGGCACAGTCATATATATAACCCTTTCTGTATTCTGTATTGCCAGGATCTGTTGTCTTGGGCAGGAAGTTCCAACCCACCTTAGGCCACTGGTCACCAACGATAACGCCTACCAGTTTAAATGAAGTTTCGTCAACATCGATGGTCTTGTCTTCTTCAGTAACACCATAGTCTCTTTGCTGAATAGCCGCATTATTATCCTTTAAAGTAGTAACGTCATATTTGATGGTTGTCTTGAGCAGTGAAGAACCATAGTTGATGTCGTTCTTCATGGCTACGCTGCGGGTTGAAGACTGTACGTGACCCACCGACCAGTCTGCAGGCCAGCTAGTTGTAGCTTCGGAGTTCCACGACGATACAGAAACGGGATAATCGGTCTCAACGTGTTCGGTGTCTGATACACGAAGTGGGCTGTTGCCAAAGTAGCAGAGCTCAGCCGGGTAGTAATAGTCGTCAACGGTGAATTTGCCACTTCCAACGGCACTGGAATTGTATTCTTCTACATAGTAGAAGGTTTTCTTTGTGCCGTCAAACTTGATATGGGTTGAACCCTGTGGCAAATTAAACTGCTCAGGGTACTGGCCCATATTGGTACTCGTATATCCACTAATGTCAGAGAAATCAGTGGCGGCTGGCTTGGTACCTGCGGTGGCAGTTGGCCAATAGGTGTCAGAGCCTAATTCGCTGATCAGGGATGATGCGGTTTTAAATGTCACACCTGTAACAGAACCACCATTAATGGGAATAGACGAGGCAGTGAAATACTTACCCAATTCCTCGTGGATCCTCTGAGCCATATATTTGGCCAATGCCTCAGGCACATCGGTTGGCTCTGCACAGCGAACGGAGTTCACGATAGACCAAAGGTTCTTGATAGTCTCCTTCAGTGCATAACCAGAGGCGTTACGAAGCTCAGCCTCCTGAACAATGGTCATTTCCTTATAGCACTTGGCCAACTTAATTTCCAGCTGGCGGGCAGTACCACCGTCAACAGGGCTAGTTGTGAGGTTATATTCAGACCATTTCATATTCGGCTTTAAATCAGCAGGGATATCAAAGCCATAAGGGTCAATACCTTCTACAGGCGCATCGGTAGCTTCTACAGCAGCAGTTCCACGATTGGTCTCCATGATACAAGATAGTACTGCAGCCAGCAACTTTTGAACTTCCAGGAACTCCGCCTTTTCATCATCGGTCTCCAATCGCTTGCCCAACTGGAAGTTGACGGTGGTCAGATCTGCTGCGACCGTATAGTCGCCCAGATGACCGTAGGTGTTATGACTTGCGTGGGTGTTCTCTCCTTGGATAGCACGGCCATAGAACAGCATCGTATTGGTGTTCAACGGCAGCGACATCTCCAACACACGACGAGACTTTTCACTGCTCAGAGTTCCGGCAGCAGCAACGCGTGCCATGTTGATGGCCTTGTCTACAGTAGCAGCAGTGGTGAGATATTTGCGGTCTCCAGCTGCATTTTTTGCACACATGATATAGGAATCCTCTATACCACGGAACTGATCACTTGCCGAAGCCTGAGTGGCTGCTGACGACTGGCGCATACCTGACTCGCTCCCACTTGCTACATTAAAAACGAACTGAGCGTATACCTCATTGGTTTCAGGATTGTAGTTAGGACTGGGCTCCTGAACTGTCTCGTCACTGGACGAACATGCAGTAAAGACTGCCATACTTACTAGTGCTATCGCACTTACATAAGCAAAATTCTTGAACTTTTTCATAATCGATTATGTTTTGTTTATTTTATTTCGTTATTCCGTATAGTCAAAATAGATTCTCAGATAACCGGCATTACGCTGGTCGTCCAAATGGTGTTCCTTGATGTACTGATAGGTACGTCCGCCACGCAGTTTACGGATCTTCTGTTCACGACGTACTTCGTTAGGTTCGCTGTCGATGATCTGGATAACCTCCTTCAACTGACTGACCATCGCAGTATTTCCAGAGACGTTCTGGATCTCTTCCTCCACCTCATCGCGGAAGTCCGCCCAGTCTTCACCACCGTAGGATGTCTCAAACTGATCGTCGCTGACGCTGAGACGGTCTTGGATATATTTCTTCAACTCCTCGGCACGAGTCTTCGAGATACGCTCGTTGAGGTTCTTGCCGCCGTCAAAGGATGCGAGTCCCACAATCTGTATTTTGCAGAGCATCGTTTCTTCATCGGCCAGCATCTTGCGTGTCACGTCAATGATGCGGTCAAGGGTCTGCTGATTGCCACGATAGTCAGGCTGGATGTCCGTCTTAGCCTGTGGGAAGTAGACGAAGAGCGCACGCTTGTCGCGACGCAGCACCTGACTGCGGTCGTAGGCCTTATACTCGGAGATATGGGCTACGACAGGTTCTTCGCGCTGGAGAATGTCGATGGCACGCTCCTTGACAGGCTGAGGCTGCTCGATGGGAAGAGTGGGCTCGGTGGGAGTGACAGGGATGACGGGTTCAATAGGTTCAACAGGACTGATAGGTTCTGTGACCTTTTTGGGGCGACCCGGGATGTTGAACACAATATTCAAGGCAGCCTGCGGCATCACGAACCATTTCTTATCATCACCAATCTTCGTACCACAATGTCCACACTCATAACGATCATACTTGGTATAGCCGACAGCTGCACCAATCAGTGCCTCAATATTCCAATGACGGGCAATCGGCCAGGAGTAACCATAGAAAACACCTAATGCTCCCAAATCACCCTGACGACGCTCGTCACGGACGCTCTTGTAGAGTCCGAACGGGAACTTCACGTCAGCCACATTGTAGTGACTGTAGATCAGGTTTACTCCGAAGAAATGATGCACATTGACGGAGTCCGTCCAGTAACGTACGGAGGGAGACACCAACAGATGCTTCCACTTCCTCGACTTACTCTCGTCAGACGGCCAGGGGTTATAGCCTGCCGTCAGTCCAGCTGACCAATGGGGAGCCAGACGGACACCCACCCGGAGGTTAGGGGTCAGCCAGGCATCATACAACAGGTTGTTACTGATGGTTACTTGCTGTGCAGAGACTTCACCACACATCCCACAAAACAGCATTGCCAAAATCACAATTTTTGCTGCAACACGGAATTTTTTATCGTTATAATTTAGTTTCATGCCACAAATTTAACAAGAATTTGCAACATACACCTAATTTATAATGAAAAAATTTATTTCAAAATGTCAAAAACAGTTTTCAAATTGTCCGTTATGGGGTTATTCGTCTATATTCTGGCGGAACTCAGAAGGAGTCATCCCATAGACATTCCGGAAGTTACGGATGAATGTCGCCGGGCTCTTAATACCGCAAGCCTCCGCGATGGCACCCATCGTGTACTCAGGGTGTTGTCTCATCAAAAGGACCGCATACTCCATGCGTTTCGTGTTGACATAACTCGTCACATTCATGCCGGTATAACGGGAGATAATGACGGAAATGGCGTTTTTATCGACACCCATCAGACGCATCAGCTCGTCACGTCCGAAGTCGGGGGCACGGAACAACTCTTCCTTCATGACACGTTTATCCATCTGTTTGAAACGTTTCTTCTCCTCGTCGAGAGCCTTCTCTTCTTCGCTTTTTTCTGCGATTTCAACAGGATCTCCATTGGCGACAACGATGTCACGATAATGCATCAGCTCACGAATCGTCTGGGTCATGGCCCGATTTTTACGGTTGATGATACGGTTGTGACGCAACAACAGGAAAAAGACGACGAGCAACATCAGACAACCCACGATAACGATGGAGAGGATCAGGTTATGACGAGACAAGGCACGCTCGCTGTCTATCACCTGCTGCACACCACTGGAGATGGTACGCAGCGTCCGCACACCAAGGGTGTCTGCTTGCACGGCGACACCCCGGTAGCACTCTGCCGCCTTCTGGTAATCACCCATCCTGTAATAGACATCCCCCTCGTCTCCCAATACCCGCTGCATGTTACGACTTAGCGTGTCCTCATCTTTCCGCATATTATCTTTAACCAACTGGAGAAAACGCAACGCTTCCTCGTCCATCCCTTGGATTTGATAATATTCCGGGAGGGCATCCCCGCTTATAGGGTCGAGATGGGGGACGATATGATGGCGCTTGTAGAGCTTGTCGGCTTCCGCCAGCCGCCCCATCTTAGCAAGCAGCCAGGCACGGATGGTATACAACCGTTGTTTATCCATCTGGGCATAAATGGTGTCAGACTGTGAAGCCAGATGATGATATCGCTCTTGTTCCTTCGACATGCGCAAGGCTTCCTTATAGTTTCCGTTATTTCCGTACTGTTTGGTTAGGAAGGCATAAAAGATACCCAACTTGTGATCCCTCTGCGGATGGTCTGCGTCCTTCAACTGCTCGACGGCTTCGAAACAGGTGCGGAAACCTTCCTCCAGATTTCCTTCAAGGCACAGACGCTTACCCCTCATAAAGAATGCCAGCGCCTGATATGCCTTAGCGTTATTCTTCTTTGCCAGCATATACAACTGGTAGGAGGTTTCTGACAGCTCTTTCCACTGATAGAGCACGTCATAGGTACACATGATACGCTCCAACACTTGTAAATGCGTTTCAGTATTGTTTTCCAAGGAAGGCTCCTTTTGTGCCTGCAGGTAGTATGCAAGTGCTTTGTTATATAAGTGTTGGTCGCGACACGAGTCACCTTTCTCCATCAACAGGATAGCGGTATCTGTAGGTGCTGTCCTTCCCGGAAGGGTCGTCAGAAAAAAAATGGTACATAATATGAGTTTGCTGATTCGCATTATATTCTGTTTTTCATTTAGCCATGCAAAAATATAAAATATTTTTCCCTCCACCAAATTTCTCCCTGAAAAAATTTGTTTGAAGGCTTTAATTCATTCGTTTGGAGGCTTTAATCACCTCGCTTGAAGCATTTATTTATCGGTATTTCAGCCACATCAAGTGATTTAAATGATTCTATAATACACGAATTATATATATAGCAAAAATAATTATGGGGATAATTAATTTAGTAATATATAGATTTACAGAAAATACAATCACTTAAATCACTTTTGGAATCGGGATATTCTTGCAAACTATTCATTATCAGTAAGATAGAAACAAAAATATTTGATGGTTTTAGGATGCGTTGTAGAATAAACAAATACAACTTTCATCCTTTGTAAGGACATTGTCTCATTTCTCAGCCATCCATTCTCTATAAGGATGGCGACGTAACTGACTGTTGTAAAAACGACGGTCACCCGTTACCTCTTTTCCGATGAAATCGGGCATTTTTGGACTTTCACCAACCGATGAGAGCTCCACTTCAGCCATGACAAGACCCTCATTTTCACCAAAAAACTCATCAATTTCAAAGGTATGTTCCCCACTTTTCACGAGCCATCTGGTCTTGTCGATGATACCAGGTTCACACAAAAGCAGGAGTTTTTTACCATCTTCCAAGGGAATCTCATACTCAAATTCGTCACGAGAGAGCCCATTATCAGTGCTGGGACCCTTGATGGTGAGGAAAGCACGGTCATCACGGATACGCACACGGACTGTCCGTCCCCGTTCACTACAGATATAGCCCTGTTGGATATGACTATGACTGAACGACTCCTGTTTGTAGGAATCGTTCAGTACCAAGAATTTTCTTTCAATCTCAACAGCCATTACGCCATCATAGAGAAGGTCCAGATCAGATAAATGACAGCGAGGATAATCAGTCCTCCGAAAATCCATGCCACTACCTTCTTTCCCTTTTCTTCTTGTTTCTTAGCGTAGGCATCACGCTTTGCTTGATTCTTCTTGCTCATAATATTTCAGTTTTAAATTCAATTATTGTTCATCCGTTACTGGAAATTCCATGAGGTAAGCCTTGATGAAATCGTCGATTTTTCCATTCATCACCCCATCAACATCCGAAGTCTGGTAGTTGGTGCGATGGTCTTTCACACGACGATCATCAAAAACGTACGAGCGAATCTGGGAGCCCCATTCAATCTTCTTCTTACCGGCCTCTATCTTCGCCTGTGCCTCCAGACGTTTCTTCATGGCACGGTCGTAGAGTTGTGAACGGAGCAACGCCATAGCACGTTCCTTGTTCTTGGGCTGGTCTCGCGTCTCCGTATTCTCTATGAGGATTTCCTCTTCCTCACCCGTATCAGGATCTGTATACCAATAGCGCAGGCGGACACCAGACTCCACTTTATTGACATTCTGTCCTCCAGCACCACTAGAACGGAACGTATCCCACGAAAGTTTGGCGGGGTCGACATACACTTCGATAGTATCATCCACCAAAGGTGTGACAAACACGGAAGCAAAAGAAGTCATACGCTTTCCCTGGGCGTTGAAAGGAGAAACACGCACCAGACGATGTACACCATTCTCACTCTTCAGATAGCCATAGGCATACTCGCCGCCCTCTATCTGCATGGTGACACTCTTAATTCCGGCCTCATCACCATCCTGCAAATTGGAAATACTGACCTTATAGCCATGTGCCTCAGCCCACCGCTGATACATACGCATCAGCATCGATGCCCAGTCCTGACTTTCTGTTCCACCTGCCCCGGAATTGATCTTCAGCACACATTCCATCGGGTCTTCCGTCTGGCGAAGCATATTCTTTAACTCGAGACTTTCGATTAATTCGATAGCACGGCGATAGTCTGCATCCACCTCCTCCTCTGTCACCATCTCTTCCTTATAGAAATCGAAAGCCAATTGAAGCTCATCAGCGGCACTGCGTACTTCATTATAGCCATCAATCCATTTCTTGATGGCTTTCACCTTCTTCATCTGCTCTTCAGCACGTTTCTGGTCTTCCCAGAAATCGGGAGCCTGAGTACGAAGGTCTTCCTCTTCAAATTCTATTTTCTTCTCGTCAATCTTCAGATAGTGACAAAGCTTATCTGTCCTATCTAAGACATCCTTTAATTGGTCCTGTGTTATCATTCCTTCTTAAATTTGGAACTAATCGACGTACATCGCATCGATTTGCTCCTTATAGTTTTCATAAAGCACACGACGGCGGATTTTCAGCGTATTCGTCAGCTCGCCCTTCTCCATTGAGAGGTGATGAGGCAGCAGGGTGAAGCGCTTCACCTGCTCATAATGGGCGAGTTGCTGCTGTAACGTGTCAATACGCTCCTTCATCATATCCAGAATCTGAGGATCGGCACAAAGCTGTTCACGGTTCTCAAACGAGATATTATGGGCACGGGCATATTCCTCCAAGAGGGCATAGACCGGTACAATCAAGGCTGAGACAAACTTGCGCTGGTCGGCAACGATACAAATCTGGTCGATATACTTGTCGACCAAGAGTTTCGACTCAATCATCTGAGGAGCGATATACTTACCGTTACTCGTCTTGAAAAGGTCTTTGATACGTTCCGTCAAGAACAGTTCACCATCCTTCAGATAGCCTGCGTCACCCGTCTTGAAATACCCATCCTCCGTAAACGCAGACTTCGTCAAGTCTTCGCGGTTATAATAGCCTGGAGTGATGGTCGGACCCTTCAGAAGAATCTCGCCCTCCTCGCTGACCTTGATGCTGATACCCTCAATCGGCTGTCCTACCGAGCCTACCGTATAGGGCTCCCCCAAATGGTCGCAGGAAACGGTGGCCAGAGACTCTGTCAAACCATAGCCTACTATCATGTTAATGCCGATGGAATGGACAAATTCCTCCACATGGGCACTTACTGCGGCACCTGCCGTAGGAAAGAAATGGGCGTTCTCCAACCCCAGTTCCTTACGGACAAGGGAGAATACGGTACGGTTAAGCATCTCATACTCCAAATGGAGAGCCATCGGCGGACGCTTGCCACGACTCAGATACTCGATATTATGTTTGCGACCCACAGCGAGAGCATGTTTGAAGAGCTTACGTTGCACGGCACTGGAATGCTCGATCTTATCCATCACACCCATATATACCTTCTCCCAGAAACGGGGAACGGACGACATACAGGTTGGATGCGTCTCACGCATCGACTGCTGCACCTCCTGCGGGTGGGTGTTCACAATCATCGTAGCACCCTTCGTCAGGGAGAGAAGTGCCCATCCGCGCTCAAAGATATGCGTATAGGGCAGGAAGTTCATCACACGATCTTTCTCATTCACAGGCACACACTTGTTATTCGCCTCAAAAGCAGCATGGAACTGGGAATGAGGGAGGATGACGCCCTTGGAGTCACCCGTTGTACCACTGGTATAAAGGATATTGGCAATGTCATCGAAAGAGGCTTCCTTCTGACGTGCTTCCACCTCCGACTGCCGGGGCAGATTCTCGCCTAACTGCAGGAAATCGCTGAAATAGATGGCATTGGGATCGTGCGAGGAGATATGTACCATCGGATCGAAGACGATGATGCGCTCCAAGGTAGGACAAAGCGACACTACCCTACGGGCACGGTCGTACTGTTCCTGTTCTCCGACGAATAAGAAACGAATCTTCGCATCGTTAATCATGAACTGTATCTGCTGTTCCGAACTGGTGGCATAAAAAGGAATGGTGACGGCACGGATACCCCATGCGCCAAAATCGCACTCCAAATACTGCACAGCGTTCTGGGAAAAGATACCAAGATTCTCCTGTACCTTCACACCGAGGTTCAACAGGGCATTACTGACCTGCATCACGGTCTGTGACACCTGATTCCATGACAACGACTTCCACTCCTTACCTCCAAAATCCTGATAAATCAGCATCTCACGGTCGCCATACTGTTTGGCCAAGTCGTGTATCAATACCGACATGTGACTGTTAATCTGCATAAGCACTCCTTTTATTTGCATGCAAAATTACGAAAAGTCGGGCGCAAAACAAAGAAACTTGTTTCTTTTTTTCACCAAGACGGAGTATTTTCACCGATTTATCGATAAAGGTACAAAAAAATTCTGTATCTTTGTGCTCAGATATGACATACAAAAGCTATACCAAGGAGGCGGTGGAGCTGTTAAAAGCACTCATCAGCACACCGTCAATTAGCCGTGATGAAACGGCTGCAGCAGATGTGCTGCAACGACAGATTAAGGAATGGGGACTGCCTTGCAAACGTATCGGCAACAACCTCATTGTATCCAAGCGGCTCAGCAAGAAAAAGCCCACCCTGCTGTTCAATGCTCATATCGACACTGTGAAGCCGGTAGCGACATGGACACGTGATCCTTTCCTACCTGTCATCGAAGACGACAGGCTTTACGGACTGGGGGCTAATGACTGCGGAGGCGGACTGGTGAGTCTTCTGATGGCATACCGCATCTTGATTCAGAAGGAGAAACTTCCATATAATATAATATATGTGGCATCATGTGAGGAGGAGGTGAGTGGTAAAAATGGGTTCTCGGCAGTCCTTCCATACTTGCCTGACATCGATGTGGCCATTGTAGGAGAGCCCACAGGCATGCAACCCGCCATTGCCGAGAAAGGTCTGATGGTGATAGACGGAACTGCACATGGAAAGAGCGGTCATGCTGCACGTAACGAGGGCATCAACGCCATTTACGAAGCATTAGACGACCTGCAATGGCTGCGAGACTACCGGTTTCGCAAGGTCAGCCCCTTGTTGGGTGAAACGAAAGCGACCGTCACAGTAGTACATGCCGGTACACAGCATAATGTCATTCCCGACAAATTGGAGTTCATCATCGACGTACGTACCAATGAATACTATCAGAACGAGTATCTCTTCTCCTTCCTACAGAAACACATGAAGAGCGAGTTGAAGGCTCGTTCGTTCCGTCTGCATTCCTCCCATATCCCGTCCAACCATCCACTGATTGTAAAATGCAAACGAATGAGGATGAAACCGTTTGGCTCACCGACCCTCTCCGATCAGGCACTGATGCCATTCCCCTCCTTCAAGTTAGGACCCGGAGAGTCAAGTCGCAGCCATTCCGCTGATGAGTTCATCTGCATCAGCGAAATAGAGAAAGCTATCAAAACTTACGTAAAGTTACTATCTGCCTAACCAAGACTCTGGATTCAATTTGGCTGTCTCTTTTCGTAACTGGAACTGTAGGATATCGTCTTGTCCCACACGTCCTAATGCCTGACGTGCACTAACTTTCTGTCCACGATGCACATTGACAGAGGCAAGGTTACAATACACGGAGATATAACTGCCATGACGGACCATCACCACCATCGTGCCTCCGAAACTGAATACCGCACTTACCTCACCATCGAAAATGGAACGAGCCTGGGCCCCAGACTGTCCCTTGATGTTAATACCCTTGTTATCCAATGTGACATTATTCAGCCCCTCCACGTTATACTGTCCGAAATGACTCACAATACGATAGGGTCCTGTAATAGGCATAGGCAGTCGACCACGGTTACTCTCAAAGTTGCCACTGAGACGCCGGTCCTCTGAACTCATAGAATAATCCAGTGCTTCCGTATTCTTCTTTGCCTCAGCCACTTCCTTGGCATGCTCACGCGCTTCCTCTGCTGCACGGCGTTCTGCTGCCTGACGAGCCTCCGCAGCCTCCTTTGCCTGACGCTCAGCCTGTTCACGAGCCTTTTTATTACGGGCAGCACGGGCTTCCGCCTTGGCTTTCTCTTCCTTAGCCTTCGCTTCAGCAATACGACGGGCATTCTCTTTAGCAGCCGCCTCTGCTGCCGCTTTCTTACGTGCCAGCTCTGCCGCACGTTTCTTGGCGGCCTCTGCCTCTGCCTTACGCTTAGCTTCCGCAGCAGCACGGGCCTTCTGGCGAGCCACTTCCTCGGCTATCAAACGATCAATCTGTGCATTCAAGGCTGCGTCTTTTTTCTTCTGCTGAGCAATGATATTCTGTATTTCCTTCTGTTGTTTCTGCAATCCGGAAACTACATTCTTCTGCTCAGTCTGCTTACCCTCCAGCGAACGACGCTCACTCTCACCACGTGCCAATAGTTTTGTCTTGTTGTCACGAGCTGCCAGCAATTCTACTTGTTTGGCATTTACCTCTGCCTGTTTCACCTTCACGTCTTCACCCTGTGCCCGCTGATAAGAGGCGTATTCACGCATGAATCGCATTCTCCGGAACATCTGGGTGAAGCTACTGGCGCTGAAAACAAACATCAACTTACTCTGAACCGACTGGTTCCGATGCATATAACGCATCGACTTTACATATTTCTGCTTACACTCCTCCAGTTCCGACTTCAACTGAGTCAGTTCCGTATTAAGCATCTCTATCTCTACTTCCAAAGACGACAAGTCCTTACGGATGGTATCAATAGTACGGCGCTTGACAGCAATCTCCGTATTGAGCACCATCAGGTTCTCCAAACGTTTCTTGACATCACGTTCATTAGAACGGAGACGTTGTTCCTGCTCCTTAATCTGTTGTTGGATTTTCTGTCGCTGGTTCTGCAGACTCTGTACAGAGACAGGCTTGGCCGTAGACGTTTTGGAGGCAGCGGGTTTCTTTGCCGCTTTCTTTGTCGCCTTCTTTTTCGTAACAACAGTGGTCTTACCCTTTCCCTTCGCTACCGTACGCTTCTGCTGGGCATACGGACTCGCGGAAAAGAGCATCAGCAATAGTATAATCGCTAAATGCCTCATCTGCTATTACAGAGCCATAAAACGACGAAGGATTTCGTCAACGGTCACCTCACGATACTTACCAGAAATCTCCGTACGTGTCTCCCACTCATCGTCATTGCCCAAATAGTTGAGAGTCATACCCATCTTAACGGTTTTCGTCGGGGTGTTAAACAAGATGCTATGAGTAAAGGGGAATTTCTTCTTACCGCTCGCCTTGAAATCCTCGTAGTCCCAGTTCAACTGATAGTTGCCACGGATTTTATCCTCATACATGATGTTTGCCATCTTGAGAAGAGCACCTTCCTTGTCTGCCAGCCAACGGTAGGAGAGCTTGTCACTCTCCATCGAGATAATAGCGTCTTCACCGATCAGATCAGTCTGATAGTTGTTCAACAATTCGTCTGTCACCTTTGACTTACCTGGTTGGAAGAGTTCGTTCCAGAACAAAGACTGCAGAGAATAGAAATTCAAACCACTGTTACGCATGAAGTCCAACTGGTTATAATTAGCCTTGATGAACTGCTTGTTAATACGGTCCATAATCAAGACGTAATCCTTGGTAAATTCCAGACGACCAGCCTCCACAAAACCGAAAGCCATCAGCTGCAAACGAATCACATCGTCACGTTTCATCTTCAGGTTACCTGTCAATGTCAGCTGCTGATTACCCACTTCAACAGAGAATTTCACCTTGGAGGTGATGAATTTGGCATACTGGGCGTTGTCATTCACTTTCTGTAAGAACTGCTGCGCCTTCATCGTTGTAGGCGTAGTCGTTGTCTCTTTCACTGCCTTTTTCTGTGTGCCGCAAGCTACCAACATCAGTGGCAATGTCAGTGCGGCAAGTTTCATCATACGTAATGGTTTCATTCTTTTAAATATTTTTTAAGTTTTATCTTTCTGGTTAATATCTGCCGGCGGTCCTCTGCACCCAGTTCCGACTTAGGAGAAGCTTTTGCTAACGCCTGTTGCCAATAGAAGAGAGCCTGGTCCCGATCACCGTTATGATAGTAAATATCACCCGCATGTTCGAGCAATACAGCTGACGTATCAGAGTCACATTGTAAGGTCTGGTCAATGTATATCTTCGCTTCAGCATAACGCTCTTGCTTGAAGAGTATCCAAGCATAGGTATCCAAATAAGTGGCATTCTTGGGTTCTGCCTTGATGGCACGGTATGACATCTGTTCCGCTTTATCCAAAAGCACCTCTTTCTCACTCAGATAATAGGCATAATTATTCAGGCAGCCATAATTGTCGTCTTTCCATTGAAGACAGGAGTCATAAGCGGCAAAAGCCTCTTTATCCAGTCCTTTCTGATGCAGGATATCGCCCATCACCGCATAAAAATCACTGACAATAACCGGATCGCTCTGTTGAGTAATGACTCCAATACCATTCTGAAAAGCATTCAGTGCCTGATCCAACTGTTCCTGTCTGTAATAAGCAATACCCTGATAGTAATAGAACGCCATTTCGTCTGGATTATACTGTCGTGCATCCTGACAAAGTGAGATAATACGGGGCATATCTTCTGCCTGCCAAGCATAACTGACTAGCTGAAGACGGGCAGCAGCATTATCTGGGGCAACTTTCAAGACTTGTTCAAGGACACCACTGATGGTATCATTAGGCATCTTCTTGAGATTCATATAGGTCGCACAGAGAATGGCGACATCAGCATCCATCTGAGGCTGCTCCAACATCCGGTGGAAGAGATATAGAATCCTTGTGGAATCACCTCCCTCCTGTTCACTCCGTCCGATTTCTTGACGCATGATGACAATCTTGTCCTGAGAAGTGGTATTCTTTCCCAACAGCACCCGTTCCGTCAGCTCATCCGCTTTCTCGGGGTTGCCCTCGTCTCTCTCATAAGCCAATAAAGCCATCATCGAATTACGGTTATCCGGTTCCAAGCGCAAGATATCATGATAGATGTCAAGGGCTTTCTTCTTCTGTCCGTTCACAAACAACGTATTGGCATAGAGCCCGCGGTAATTCTGGTCATTGGGATACTGGTCTGCCAGATTCTTCATTTCCGCGATAGCTGCTTTCTTATCTCCCAACTGGGTATAGAAATTACTCTTTGCATAGGAAAGACGCTCACTCTTTCCCTCCATGGTTTCCAGTCTTGCCAGCGTTTGTATCGCCAACTCATACTCATGTTGTTCCTCATACAACTGTACCAAGATGCTCAAAACATCATCACGGTCCTTGTGCTTGTCATAGAGTGCCTCCAAAACCTCAGCCGCCTTGTCATATTGATGCATATTGATATACGCATTCGCCAGCGTTTCCTGATAGGTGGGATTCGCAGGCTCCAGGGCTGCTGCTTTCTCAATACAAGCAATGGCACGATCTTTCTGTTTCAGGGCACCATAATACTGGGCGAGGAAATAGTACGCCTCCGATTTGGTGGAATCAATCTCGATACAACGACACAACAAATCGAAAGCGGCATCATTGTTTCCTTTGGAACGCTCACAAATGGCTTCCAAGAAGAAAGCATTGTAGCGACTAGCCAACGAAACCGACTGGGCAACACTCACAAGTGTCCAGCCGGTCACCGCCAATGCCAGTATCCACCGCTTCATCATCATCTATTTCACTCCCGTATGACCATAACCACCTTCGCCACGCTCCGTCTGGTCCAGTTCCTCCACAACGACAAAGTCCGCCTGCTCATGGCGGGCAATCACCATCTGAGCAATACGCTCTCCGTCATTGATGACAAAGTCTTCCTGAGAGAGGTTGACGAGAACAACGCCTATCTCTCCGCGATAGTCTGCATCAATAGTTCCTGGAGTATTCAACACGGTCAGTCCGTGCTTCAGAGCCAGCCCACTACGGGGACGCACCTGTGCCTCATAGCCTTCCGGCAGGGCGATATGCAATCCTGTAGGAATCAGGCGGCGCTCCAAAGGGCGCAAAGTAATAGGCTCGTCAATATTCGCACGAAGATCCATGCCTGCGCTCTGCGGTGTGGCATAAGCGGGCAACTGCTGGTGCCCTTTGTTGACAACTTTTATCTTAATCATTTCGAAATGTTACCTAATTATAATGTGCAAAATTAGTCATTTCTCTCCAAATAGCCATATTTTTCAAAGAAAAATGTGAGTTTTTGTATAAAAAACACCATTTTTCACTTACTTATTACTACCTTTGCATCATGATGGACTGGAAACAACTCATTTCAAACAAACGGTTAGGACAGGAATTCCGCCATACGGAACGGCATGATGTCCGTACTGAATTCAAACGCGACTACGACCGTTTGATTTTTTCAGCACCTTTCCGCCGGCTGCAGAACAAGACACAGGTATTCCCATTGCCTGGTAGCATTTTTGTGCATAACCGCCTGACCCATTCCTTAGAGGTGGCCAGTGTTGGTATGTCGTTGGGTAACGACGTAGCGCAATGCCTGATCCGCAACAAATACCCTGAATTGAAAGATACCATGTTCGAACAGATCGGGCAGATTGTCAGTACGGCCTGTCTGGCTCATGACCTGGGAAATCCACCATTCGGACACAGTGGTGAGAAAGCGATACAAACGTTTTTCACGGAAGGCGCAGGCAGCTATCTAAATAATCTGGTTTCATCCGTCTTCTGGGACGACATTACGCATTTTGAGGGAAATGCCAATGCTTTTCGTTTGCTGACCCATCAGTTTAAGGGCCGCCGCCCAGGAGGCTTTGTCATGACCTACAGCACACTGGCCAGTATCGTCAAGTACCCTTATGCATCTTCTGCGGCAGGAAAGAAGGGAAAGTTCGGATTTTTTCACACAGAAGAAGGATATTACCAAAGAATTGCCGATGAAATGGGCGTTATTCGCATCTCTGGCGAAAGAGAATCCCTACGTTTTACCCGTCACCCTTTGGTATATCTGGTAGAAGCCGCTGACGACATCTGCTATGAGATTATGGATATCGAGGATGCCCACAAGCTGAAGATCCTCTCTTATGAGGAAACGGAAAATCTGCTGCTCGATTTCTTTGATGAGGAAAACCAAACAAAAATACGAAATCGCATCGTCGACGAAGGTCTGTTAGACGACAACGAGAAGGTCGTCTATATGAGAGCCTGCGTCATCGGAAAATTGGAAAACGAGTGCGTCAACACCTTTATTGAACACGAGGAAGAGATATTGGCCGGCACCTTCACTGGCAGTCTGATTGACCGTATCAACGACCGCCAAGCCAAGGCTTACAAAGAATGTGCGGAATTGTCTCTCAAACGCATCTACCGCAGTCGTCCTGTACTTGACGTGGAATTGTCTGGTTACAAGATTATGGCAACACTCATGGAACAGATGGTCGAGGCCGTGATGCATCCTGACCGCTTTTACTCCAAACAACTCATAGACCGAGTCTCCAGCCAATACAATATAGACGCGCCAGACCTGGAATCACGAATCATGGCGGTTATAGACTACATTGCAGGCATGACGGATGTCTATGCCTTGGATGTTTATCAGAAAATCAACGGCATCTCACTTCCTATTGTATAGACCAAGAAGCCTACTTTTTCTCTTTATACTTATAAATAAGCTTATTGGCACCCGACGTGATTTCCAATTCGTCGCGATGTTCCCCTATAAAGGTGTCTATATGACGTCTACGCTTCTCCTCAAAAATCTCATCTATAGAAATCAAGATGCCCGTTTCCTCCACATCACCGAAACCATAGTTGATAGCCGTTCCGAAAAGTTTCATTGTAGGAGAGAGTCCCATATAGGCATTTACCAATGGAGGAATGTTATACCCCATCTTACGAATCTCACGATTCAGAATCAGATAATCTTCCTTAAAAGAATGACCACAGAAAAGATGCTCTAACTCCGTTGGGTTACTTTCCAATTCCAACGGTTTCATCGGAATAATCAGCTTATCCTTATCATCAAAATATTTTTTCAGGAAATAGAGTATCATGTCACGCCCTTTGCGGATATAGGAAGGATACATCGTCATCTTGCCAAAGTAATAACGCACATTAGGGCGAATGACCGTAATGGCACCTAGTCCATCCCACAAATTATCAAGAGCAAATAGACTTTTGGCACCCATGCGTGACGACTGATAGGGTAAAGACACGAAAGAACGTCCCAATTCAACCGTATAGGGAGCATATTCCTTGATGAATTTCTCGGAAAAATGGAACATATGACTGGTGGCAAGGATTGGTTGTCCCTTATCATCATATTCCCAATCCGTACCCAACAGATAACGGTAGCCGCCGATAATCTCCTCTTCCTCTGGATTCCAGACAATCAACTGCTTGTAACAATTCTCACAAAGGTCGAATTCATCGAGATCCATTTCCTTTCCTGTACCGCCACCAGCCTCACGGAATGCTATCTCACGCAAACGGCCGATTTCCTTCAACACATTAGGGGCATTATGCGCCGTGATAACATAAATCTCGTTATTACTTTTGTTGGTCATGCGCAACTGCTTGTCTGGGGTTAGTTCGCGCTTGAGCAACTCTTTGTCGATTGGTTGGATAATTTCCTGTTCCATGTCTGTTTCCGGTTATAGATTTATAGGGAATACACTATATCTTGTACGAATTTTGCCCATTCCATCGGAGTCTTACTCTTGTCAAATGTTTGCCAAGGAATTGGTTTTCCTATTTTTACCTCAAAGGTTTTGCCGACATTCTTATACATCTCGTCGACTAAAAAGAGCATGGCAAGATTGAATTTCAAGTGCTTGTCGCTGAAATTTGCCAGACGATAGAAGAACTTGGAGTTCTCGCCACTGAAATGGATGGGCACGACATCACGCTGATACTCCACACTCTTGGCAATAAAGGTCTTCGACCAAGGAATGTCACGGATAGTTCCATCACTCTGCTTGCGCGAGCAGATACCTGCCGGATACATCAGCATGTGATTATCGCTCTCGAACCCTGCTTTCACCATTGCAGGGAAATTACGACTCTGTTTGCCGGTCTTGTTGATAGGGATGCACAAGGGAGCTAGTCCCGGAAGATTCATCAACAGGTCATTCACCAAATAACGGAAACGGCTGTCGTAATGACGACCGATGATGGCACCTAAGGCAACGCCGTCTTCTCCACCCAAAGGATGGTTGGACACAAAAGTATACAAACGACCGTCATTCTTGTCGGGGAGGTTCTCCTTGCCCTTGATGATAAGAGTCATCTGTAGATACTCCACGCAGGCCTCCAGCCATTCCGTGCCAGACATGTCTCGACTCTCCCAAAGAAAAGCGTTTACTTGATCCTGATGGACTATACGTTTCAACCAGGATACCAAAAAGCCAGGAACCCATTTTGCTTTGGCTCCCATCTTGTCTTTGAGGATCTTTTCAAGATCAATCGTTTTCTCTGTGATTTGCTCCATCTCTCCCACACGTTCACACTAACTGCGTGCAAAAATAATCATTTTGTTTGAGAAATGTGCACTTTTCCCCAAAAAATGCGCAACTTTTCATAAAAGCCACCTTTTCGCACCTTCGTCACGTCTTGCGGTCATCCTGTTTTAAAGGTCAAGTTTAAGTGTATAAGGGAACCTCGAAGTAACCTTGAAGTACCCTTGAGTTGTCGTCGGTTCTATGAACGGGAGACAACCGGGAGGTAATCGGGAGGTAATCGGGAGGTACCTCATCTACGAATCACCGTCATCTGCCATTTAATTACACCACCCTTTCAAATTTTTCTATTCGTCTTACAATCAGGCAGTTATGTTGATTTAAGAAATTTTATCAATTAATTCACAAAAATATTGTGGGGAAATGTGGGGGATTGTGGGGGAAAATGATTAATTTTGCAACCGATATATCACTTTAAAAGAAGTACGCATGCGATTTTTAGGTAATATAGAAGCAAAAATAGACACCAAGGGACGAGCTTTCCTTCCTGCTGTTTTCCGAAAGGTTTTGCAAACGGGCGGAGAGGAACGGCTCATTCTGAGGAAAGACGTGTTCCAAGCCTGCTTGGTACTTTATCCAGAATCCGTGTGGAACGAACAGATGGATTTGATGCGGCAGCGGCTGAACAGATGGAGCAAACAACAGCAGCAGGTGTTCCGTCAGTTCGTCAGCGAGGTGGAGTTGGTCTGCCTGGACGGGAACGGACGTTTCCTGATTCCCAAACGTTACCAACGGATGGCAGACATCGAACAGGACATCAAATTCGTAGGCATGGGAGACACCATCGAAATATGGAGCACCCAGAAAGCAGAGGAGCAACAGATGACTGCCGAAGACTTTGGGGCTGCCTTGGAAGAACTGATGGGAGACGACGAAGCCAAAGGTTAAGAATAAGAGGCCACTTAAGGATAAATAAAAAGAAAATGGTGACAACGGCTGACACATACCACATACCTGTACTCTTGAAAGAGAGTGTTGACAGACTTGACATCAAGTCTGACGGCATCTATGTGGATGTCACCTTTGGTGGAGGTGGTCATAGCCGTGAGATCCTTTCACGTTTAGGCAAGAAGGGACATCTGTTTAGTTTCGACCAAGATGCTGATGCTGAGAATAATATTATCAACGACGAAAGATTCACTTTTGTAAGAAGTAATTTCAGATTCCTTCAAAACTGGATGCGCTATTACGGAGTAGACCATATTGACGGACTGCTTGCCGACTTGGGAGTTTCCTCTCATCATTTCGATGACGAGACCAGAGGATTCTCATTCCGCTTCAATGCTCCTTTGGACATGCGAATGAACAAAAGGGCAGGCAAGACAGCTGCTGACATTCTCAACGACTACGAGGAAAAACAATTGGCCGACATATTCTACCTCTATGGCGAATTAAAAACTGCCAGACGCATTGCTGCTGCGATCTGTACCTATCGCCAACAACATCGCATAGAAACCACTGCAGACCTGACGAAGGCAACAGAAAGACTCATCCGAACAGAAAAAGAAAAAAAGGATCTGGCAAAAATGTATCAAGCGCTGCGCATCGAGGTAAACCACGAAATGGATGCCTTACGCGATATGCTCACCAGCGCTACGGGCCTGTTGACAACGACAGGAAGACTTTGCGTCATCACCTACCACTCTCTGGAAGACCGTATCGTGAAGAATATCATGAAGACAGGCAACGTGGAGGGGAAAACAGAACAGGATTTCTTCGGGTGCATCTCCAGTCCTTTCCGACAGGTATCCAACAAGGTCATCACTCCGACAGGAGAGGAGTTGCAGGCAAATCCAAGGAGTCGCAGTGCCAAGCTCAGAGTTGCAGAAAAAATATAGATATACATGAAAAAAGACGATATACAAGAAGAACTGAAAGACGTCGAACAGCCTTTTGAGTCAAAAGAAGAACAAGACGACGAGAAAGATGTTCGTGCCGAAGAGGCGCTGAAGGAAACTCTTAAAAAGATCAAGGAGACTGCCAGAGAGGAAGACCCCAAACCTTCGCAGCAGGTTAATCTCCGCAGCATCCTTGGTGGCGACATCCTGACTGCCGAGATGGTACGTTCCCAAATATGGCTGTTTGTACTTATCGTCGCCTTTTCTATCGTCTATGTCGCCTTCCGTTATCAGTGTCAACAGGACATGCAGACCATTGACAGGTTGGAGACAGAACTGAAGGATGCCAAAAACAAGGCACTTGCCGCCTCCAGTACGCTGACAGAGAAATGTCGTGAGAGTCATGTACTTGATATCCTGAAACAAAACAAGGACTCGCTACTGCATATCGCAGACCAGCCTCCTTACATCATACAAATACCAGAATAAAACCGTCATGAGTAAATTTGACAATGATAAAGTAATGCCGCGCTATATGGCAATTGCCGTAGTGCTTACACTGGTTGGCCTTGCCGTTATCGGCAAAGCCTTTTACATCATGACGGCAAAGAAACAGTATTGGACGGAAGTGGCAGACCGTCTAAAAAAAGACAGTGTCAGCGTAAAGCCCAAACGTGGAAATATCCTCAGTAGTGACGGACAGTTGATGGCTAGTTCCATCCCTGAATACAAGATCTATATGGATTTCAAGGCAGGTGGAGAAGAGAAAGACTCTATCTGGAACGACAAAGTTGACTCTATCTGTATGGGACTTCACGAGATATTCCCCGAAAAGAGTGCCGAGGAGTTCAAGAAACATTTGGAAGAAGGACGACAAAAGATGTCCAGGCACTGGGCAATCTGGCCTTATCGCATCGACTATAACACCTATACAGAAGTTAAGCAACTGCCCCTCTTCTGCATGTCCAAATACAAAAGCGGTTTCCATGAAGAAGAGTTCAACGCCCGTAAACGTCCGTTCTCTTCTTTAGCCGTGCGTACTATCGGATCCATGTATGGTGCCAAGGACAGTGCCCGTCAAGGACTAGAACTTGCCTACGACTCCATCCTGCGTGGTACACCCGGACTGACCAACCGTCGTAAAGTGCTTAACAAGTACATGAATATCCCCGTCACGATGCCTATTGACGGATGTGACATCGTCACGACCATTGACGTCAAGATGCAGGACCTTGCCGAGCGTGCTGTCATTGATGAACTAAAACTGATTGGTGGAGACCTTGGTGTGGCGATTCTTATGGAGGTAGAAACTGGTGATATCAAAGCTATCGTGAATATGACCCGTTGTGCTGACGGAGAATACCGTGAAGTGAAGAACAATGCCGTTTCTGACCTGCGTGAACCCGGTTCCGTATTCAAGACTGCCTCCATTCTCGTTGCCCTTGACGACGGTGTCGTGGATACGACCTATCGAGTAGAGACAGGGTGTGGAATATGGCCCATGCATGGAAGAGAAATGAAAGACCATAACTGGCGGCGTGGCGGCTATGGCAACATCTCCCTTCCACGTATCCTGGAGGTCAGTTCCAATATCGGTGTTAGCCGAATCATCGACGAGAAATACGGCAGCCATCCCGAAAAATACATTGAAGGCATCTACCGTACTGGTATCGCCGCCGACCTGAAGCTCCCCATCAAGGGCTATGCTCGACCTCATATCCGTATGCCAGAAAAAGACAAATACGGACATTGGACGAACTGGAGCATGACGGCTCTTCCTTGGATGTCTATCGGCTACGAGACGCAGATTCCGCCCATTTCAACGGTAACGTTCTATAATGCGATTGCCAATGACGGTATTATGATGCGGCCACGCTTTGTCAAAAGTGTCATGAAAGACGGGAAGGTGATTGCAGAGTTCCCGCCTGAGAAAGTGATGGAACGCAGAATCGCTAAACTGAAAACCATCAAGACGATGCAGACCATCTTGGAACATGTCGTCAGTCAAGGACTGGGAAGAAAAGCCGGCTCACGAATGTTCAAGGTAGCCGGAAAAACGGGCACAGCACAGATTGCTGAAGGTGGTGGCTATAAGACAGGTGTCGTCAAATATTGGTTGTCATTCGCGGGATTCTTTCCTGCCGACAATCCCCGTTACACCTGTATCGTCTGTCTGAAGAAATCTGGATTACCTGCTTCTGGCGGAGGTATGAGCGGTGTTGTATTCCATCATATTGCCGAGGGTGTGATGGCGCGTAACTTGAAACTGAATGTTAAAGATGCACATGACACGACTTCCATTGCGATTCCAGATGTCAAAAACGGTAATATCATCGACGCCAACTATGTTTTGAGTCATTTAGGTATTAAGACCAATCGGTCATGGAGCGGCTCTTACGTAAACGGAAATCCTATTTGGGGCAAAGCCGAGCGTCAGACAAGCCAAGTTGCCTTACAGCAGACAGAAATCAGCAAAGGCGTCACACCCAATGTCATTGGTATGGGAGCAAAAGATGCAGTATACCTGTTGGAGAGTCAGGGACTGAGAGTAAAACTTCACGGCAGAGGGAAGGTCAAAAGCCAAAGTTACCCTGCCGGAAAAGAAGTCGTACAAGGGAGTGAATGCTCCTTGAGTTTGGAATAAACTATAAAAAATATCATCGTATGAGATTAACGGAACTGCTCAAATTCGTCAAACCGCTCTGTATCATCGGTGAGGAGGATATAGACATCACAGGTGTCAATATCGATTCCCGCAAGATTGAGAAGGGGCACCTGTTTGTTGCTATGAAGGGAACACAGACCGACGGGCACAAATTCATTCCAAAAGCCTTGGAACTAGGCGCCACAGCTGTCTTATGCGAGGACCTGCCTGAAGAAAAGAAAGAAGGTATAACCTATATTCAGGTAGCCTCCACGGAAAGTAGCGTAGGACCTGTCGCAACAGTGTTCTTTGGAGAACCTTCCAAAAAACTGAAATTGGTAGGTGTTACCGGAACGAATGGAAAAACCACCATCGCCACCTTATTATATAATATGTTCCGTAAGTTCGGGCACAAGTGCGGATTGCTCTCCACTGTCTGCAACTATATTGAAGAGGAGGCAATCCCTGCCGACCATACTACCCCCGACCCAATAGAACTGAACCGTCTGCTGAGCAAGATGGTGAAGGCAGGATGTGAATATGCCTTTATGGAATGCTCCAGTCATGCTATTGCCCAACAGCGTATTGGTGGATTAAAATTCACTGGTGGAATCTTCACGAATCTAACCCGTGACCATCTAGACTATCATAAGACCTTTGAGAATTATCGCGATGCGAAAAAAGCCTTCTTTAACAGTCTTTCCAAAGACGCTTTTGCCATTACCAATGCAGACGATAAAAATGGTCATGTGATGGTACAAAACTGCAAAGCGAAGATTAAGACCTACTCTATCCGTACGATGGCAGATTTCCGTGCCCGTATCATCGAGTGTCATTTTGAGGGTATGTACCTTGAGATCGACGGCAAGGAAGTGGGCGTTCAGTTTATCGGGAAGTTCAATGTCAGCAACCTGTTGGCCGTCTATGGGGCTGCCGTTATGCTAGGTAAGAAGCCCGAAGATATCCTACTGGTATTAAGCACCCTCAAGAGCGTGGCAGGACGTTTGGAGCCTATCCGTTCCAAAGAGGGTGTCACTGCTATTGTCGACTATGCCCATACCCCTGATGCGTTGGAGAATGTCCTAAATGCCATCCATGAGGTCTTGGACGGAAAAGGCGGACATGTTATCACGGTATGCGGTGCCGGTGGTAACAGGGATAAGGGCAAACGTCCGCTAATGGCACAAGAAGCTGCAAAACAGAGTGACCGCGTCATTATCACCAGCGACAATCCCCGTTTCGAAGAACCACAAGACATCATTAATGATATGCTAGCCGGACTGAATGCCCAGCAATTAAAGAGCACCATCTGTATTACGGACCGCAAAGAAGCCATCCGTACCGCCTGTATGATGGCACAAAAGGGAGACGTCATCCTCATTGCCGGGAAAGGACATGAGAACTATCAGGAAATCAAGGGTGTCAAGCATCATTTTGACGACCGTGAAATAGTAAGGGAAATTTTCTCGTAATAACGAAATAACGAAAAGTATGTTATACTATATCTTCAGATTTTTAGAACAATTCAATATCCCGGGAGCGCACATCTGGACATACATCTCTTTCCGTTCTCTGTTGGCACTCATTCTGTCCTTGATTATTTCTGCATGGTTCGGAGAATACTTCATCAAATGGATGAAACGCCGCAATATCTCAGAGACCGCTCGCGATGTGAGTATAGACCCCTTTGGCGTAGAGAAAAAAGGAGTCCCAACAATGGGGGGCATTATTATTATTGTATCCATCCTTGTCCCTGTCTTGTTATTAGGGCGTATGCGCAACACCTATCTGATCCTAATGATTGTCACCACCGTATGGCTAGGTTTCTTGGGATTTATGGACGACTATATCAAGATTTTCAAGAAGAACAAAGACGGACTCAAGGGAAAATACAAGATTGTCGGACAGGTCTCTATTGGCTTTATCGTTGGGTTAGTTCTCTGGCTCAGTCCTGATGCGGTTATCCGTGAGAACGTCTCGGAACCCCAACAAGATAAACAAGAGATTGTCGTCAAGCACAAGACAGAGGCTGTTAAATCACTACAGACCACTATTCCATTTATCAAGAACCACAACCTAAACTATTCGGATATCATGTCGTTCTGTGGCAAATACAAAGTCGCGGCAGGATGGGTTCTCTTCGTTCTGATGACAATCTTTGTCGTCACCGCTGTCAGCAATGGAGCCAATCTCAACGATGGAATGGATGGCATGTGTGCAGGAAATTCTGCGATTATCGGTGTCGCGCTCATCATCTTTGCCTATGTCAGCAGTCATATTGTCTATGCTGCCTACTTCGACATCATGTATATTCCCGGTTCTCAGGAGCTCGTGGTTTTCCTCAGCGCCTTCGTAGGTGCCATGATTGGTTTCCTCTGGTATAATGCCTATCCCGCTCAGATTTTCATGGGTGACACGGGATCTCTGACTATCGGCGGTATCATAGGAGTCTGCGCACTCATCATTCATAAGGAGCTGTTGCTCCCCGTCTTATGTGGTATCTTCTTTATTGAGAGTTTGAGTGTTATCATACAGACACAATGGTTTAAAATCCAAAAACGAAAGGGTAAGCGTGTACGCGTTTTCCGAGCTACTCCTATCCATGATACCTTCCGCCGTCTGGACTCCCAGTTGGATGCCACCAGTACCTATATCTTAAAAGGATGGCCTCATCGTCCTTTCCATGAGTCAAAAATCACTATTCGTTTCTGGATTACCACCATCATATTAGTAGCATTAACCATCATAACATTAAAAGTAAGATGAGCAGAATCGTCATATTAGGAGCAGGAGAGAGCGGAGCAGGTGCTGCCGTCCTCGCCCAAAAAAAAGGGTTCGACGTATTTGTCAGCGACATGTCGAAAATCAAAGAGAAATACAAGAAATTGATGGACGACCATCATATAGAATGGGAAGAGGGACAGCATTCAGAAGAAAAGATACTGAATGCCGATGAGATCATCAAGAGTCCAGGTATTCCCGATACGGCACCCATGATTGTCAAAATCAAAGAGAAAGGCATCCATATCATCAGTGAAATAGAATTCGCAGGACGTTACACAAATTCCAAAATGATATGCATCACAGGTTCTAATGGTAAGACGACTACGACGAGCCTCATCTATCATATTTTCAAAGAAGCAGGCTACGATGCAGGACTGGCAGGAAACATCGGCAATTCACTGGCCCTGCAGGTAGCAGAGGAACCTCACGAATACTATATCATCGAACTGAGTTCCTTCCAGTTAGACAACATGTACGACTTCCGTGCAAATATTGCCATCCTGTTGAATATCACCCCCGACCATCTGGATCGCTATGATTTCAAGATGCAGAACTATGTAGATGCCAAGATGCGTATCGTTCAGAATCAGACTCCCAATGATGCCTTTATCTATTGGAATGATGATCCTGTCATCAAAAAGGAACTGGAGAAATACAATATCCAGGCTATCCAATATCCTTTTTCTGAGCTGAAAGAAAAAGGCAGTATCGGTTATATTGAGGAGGGGCAGTACAAGATTGAAAAACCGGAACCCTTCAACATGGAACAGGAGGCTCTCAGTCTGACAGGTAAGCATAATATCTACAACTCCCTAGCTGCGGGTATTGCTTCCAATATCGCGGGCATCAAGAAAGAAGTCATCCGTAAGTCGCTGAGTGACTTCCCTGGCGTGGAGCACCGTTTGGAGAAGGTGTGTACCGTCCGTAGTGTCCAATACATCAACGACTCGAAAGCGACCAACGTAGATGCCTGCTGGTATGCTCTGGAATCGATGAAGACCAAGACCATCCTGATTATCGGTGGAAAGGACAAGGGTAATGACTATGAGCCTATCAAGCAATTGGTCAAGGAGAAATGTGCCGGATTAGTATATCTTGGTGCCGATAACCAGAAGCTACACGACAATTTCGACGCACTAGGAATCCCTGTCCGCGACACCCATTCCATGAAAGAATGCGTAGAGGCATGTTATGAAATGGCAGAACCTGGCATGACCGTCTTACTGAGTCCCTGTTGTGCCTCTTTTGATCTTTTCAAAAATATGGAAGACCGCGGAGAACAGTTCAAGGAACTGGTTAGAAATCTCTAAGAAACCTGAGACGGCCTGGTAAAACAAAGAAACAATGAACAAAAAGATCGGCAATATTTTCAAGGGAGACAAGGTCATCTGGATGGTATTTTTCTTTCTGTGTATGATCAGTATTGTGGAGGTTTTCTCTGCCTCCAGCAATCTGACATACAAAAGTCATAACTATATCGGACCTATTGTCTACCATACAGGAACCATCATCTTCGGTGTGGTGGTAGCTATCATCACGCTGAATATTCCTTGTAGGTATTTCAAGTTGATGACTCCCTTCCTAATACTGATTTCTATCATCACATTGCTTTGGGTGTTGTTGGCAGGAACGAAAGTCGGAGATGCTGGACGTTGGATTAATCTGTTTGGTTTTACCTTCCAGCCTTCAGAAATCGCTAAAGGAACGATTGTGTTGGCTGTAGCACAGATTCTTGCTGCCATGCAGCGCGAGAACGGGGCAGACAAAAAAGCCTTTAAGTGGATATTATGGGTCACTCTACCTGCCTGTTTCCTCATCGGTCTAGAGAACCTTTCTACAGCAGCAATGCTCTTTGCTGTGGTCTTTCTGATGATGTTCATTGGACTGGTTTCCTTGAAACAGTTGGGCAAATTAGCGGGTATCATCGCATTTATTGTCATTGCGGCAGTCTCTATGGTGATGCTGGTGGGGCACGATATCAGCAACGAAGAAAATGTGCTTACCAAAACTGAACAAGTCGATCAACCCAAGAAGGAAAAGAACTTCGTTGAAAAAATATTCCACCGCGCCGACACTTGGAAGAGTCGTCTCATGAAATTCGGCAAGCCTAAGCCAACCCCTCAAGAATATGACCTTGACAAAGATGCACAGGTGGCCCATGCCAATATCGCTATCGTATCAAGCGGAATTATCGGAAAGGGACCCGGGCAGTCCGTCGAACGTGACTTCCTTTCCCAGGCTTTTTCTGACTTCATCTATGCCATCGTTATTGAAGAATTAGGTATTCTTGGAGCGGCATTTGTCGTATTACTATATATCATATTACTCTATCGCGCAGCACGCATCGCCAGCCGGTGTGAAAACAATTTCCCTGCCTTTTTAGTCATGGGACTCGCCTTACTACTTGTCATTCAGGCCGCCTTCAATATGATGGTCGCTGTGGGGCTGGCACCTGTTACAGGTCAGCCTTTACCGCTCATCTCGAAAGGGGGAACATCCACGATTATCAATTGTGCCTACATAGGCACAATATTGAGCATCAGTAGATCGGCAAAAATGAAGAAAGAACCCGATGACTTAAAAAATATCGAATAACATTCGTCTAAAAGAAATTTAATTAGTAATTTTGCAAGGTTCTATATATAAGGTATATGAAAGATCATTTAAGGGTTATTATCAGTGGTGGCGGCACGGGTGGACATATCTTCCCCGCTATTTCTATTGCCAATGCTGTCAAAGCCTTACGTCCAGATGCCAAGATCTTGTTTGTCGGAGCACAGGGACGTATGGAGATGCAACGTGTACCTGCTGCTGGTTACGATATCAAGGGATTGCCCATCTGCGGCTTCGACAGGAAAAACCTGCTCAAGAATATCAAAGTTCTCTATAAAATTTGGAAGAGCCAACAAATGGCGAAAAAGATTATCACGGACTTCCAGCCACAAGTGGCTGTGGGCGTAGGCGGCTATGCCAGCGGTCCTACCCTCAACAAAGCGGCTGCCATGGGCATCCCCTGCCTGATTCAAGAACAAAACTCCTATGCAGGCGTCACCAACAAGCTATTAGCGAAGAAGGCTGCAAAGATCTGTGTTGCCTATGATGGTATGGAACGCTTCTTCCCTGCCGACAAGATTATCAAAACCGGTAACCCTGTTCGTCAATCGTTATTAGAGACTACCATTTCCCATGAGGATGCCATCCGTTCTTTCGGATTTGACCCCACAAAGAAAACCGTCTTACTGGTAGGTGGAAGCCTAGGAGCCAGAACTATTAACGAGAGTATTATCCGTCATTTAGAATTGGTACGTAATAGTGGTGTACAGTTTATCTGGCAAACAGGAAAATACTACCATGCCCAGATTTTGGAAGAACTACAACAGAAAGGACAGCCCAACAATTTAATTGTCACAGATTTCATCAGTGATATGGGCATTGCCTATAAAGCCGCCGACCTGGTCATCAGTCGTGCCGGTGCTAGCAGCATCTCTGAGTTCTGCCTGATTGGCAAACCTGTGATTCTGGTACCTAGTCCCAATGTGGCAGAAGATCACCAAACGAAGAACGCCATGGCGCTAGTCAATGTAGAGGCCGCCCTTTTTGTGAAAGACCAAGAGGCTCCCGACCAGTTATTATCGCTGGCTATCACGATAGTCAATGATGATGCAAAACTGAAATCCCTCCAAGAACACATCCTCAAACTGGCATTACCTGATTCTGCAGAAATCATTGCCAAAGAAGTCATCAAACTGGCCCAACAGGCCCATCAACCCTTCTAAGCCCATGGAACTGAAAGATATTAAATCCGTCTATTTCATCGGTGCCGGTGGTATTGGAATGAGTGCCATCGCTCGTTATTTCCTCAACCATGGACTGGTTGTTGCCGGTTATGACAAAACGCCCAGCGATCTAACCCGTCAACTGGAGAAAGAGGGTATGCAAATTCATTATGAGGAAAATCTGGATAAGATTCCGGAAACTTGCAAAAAGCCTTCTTCCTGTTTGGTGATTTATACACCTGCTATCCCTGCTGAGCATCAGGAGCTGCAATACTTCCGCCATAATGGTTTTGAAATACAGAAACGCGCTCAGGTCTTGGGAACCCTGACCCGTCAGCACAAGGGCCTCTGTGTTGCTGGTACGCATGGCAAAACCACAACTTCTACGATGTGTGCCCATATCATGCACCAGAGTCATCTGGACTGTAACGCTTTCCTTGGAGGTATATCCAAGAACTACGGAACGAACTACATCCTCTCGGAGTCAGACTACGTAGTAATTGAGGCAGATGAGTTTGATCGCTCTTTCCACTGGCTTCGTCCATGGATGACCGTCATTACTTCTACCGACCCTGACCATCTGGACATCTACGGTACCAAGGAAGCGTATTTAGAGAGTTTCCGTCATTATACCGAACTCATCCAACCGGGTGGAGCCTTGATCGTCCATCGGGGTCTGGAGATGAAAGAAAACCTGCAGGAGGGAGTCTTCCGTTATGACTATGCCCTTCATGAGGGTGATTTCCATGCAAAGAACATCCTTATCAAAAATGGAGAGATTAGCTTCGATTTCATTTCTCCTATTGAGAATGTCCACCACGTAGAATTAGGACAGCCCATTCCTATCAATATCGAGAATAGCATCGCTGCCATGGCCATGGCGCAACTTGCCGGCTGTACGGCTGATGAACTCCGACAGGGAATGAAGTCTTTTAAGGGCGTCGACCGTCGTTTCGATTTCAAGATTAAGAACGACAAGACGGTGTTCCTCAGCGACTATGCCCATCACCCCAAAGAGATTTATCAGAGTGCCAAGAGTATTCGTGAACTCTATCGTGACAAGAAGATTACTGCTATTTTCCAGCCACACCTCTATACACGTACCCGCGACTTCTACAAAGACTTTGCTGATGCGTTGAGTCAACTCGATGAGATTATCCTGACAGAAATCTATCCTGCCCGCGAACAGCCTATTGAGGGAGTCACCTCAGAACTCATCTATAACAACCTACGTCCTGGTATTGAAAAACAGATTATCCGCAAAGATGATGTGCTCCAGTTCGTCAAAGATCACTCCTTCGAAGTTCTCATCATCCTAGGTGCCGGCGATTTGGACAATATGGTTCCTCAGATAACTAAGATATTACAAGAAAAAAGATGAAATTATCCTGGGAAAAATCAGCATTCATCCTGATAGACATCGCACTGGCATGCTATCTGTTCCTTGCCATCACGGCTTTCAACAGGCCTGATGACCAGAAAGCAGTATGTACCCAAGTGGATATCAATTTCGAGGACGGAAAAGTTGAAGGTTTCCTAGGAAGTTCGGAACTCATAGAACAACTCAAACGGGCTAAGGTTTATCCACAGGGACAACCCATGAAAGAAATTGATGTCCGTAAAATAGAAGAGACCATCCAGAAGAATCCCTTTGTCGAGACGGCAGAGTGTTTCAAGACACAAGGAGGACATATCAAGATCAATCTCACCCAACGTCTGCCAGTAGTACGCGTAAAGGCTGATAATGGCGAAGACTATTACGTGGATGGGCATGGCGAAATGATGCCTAACACACGATTTGCCAACGACTTGGTCATCGCCACAGGACATATCACCCACGCATATGCCCAGAAGAGATTATCCCGTATCGGGACTTTCATCATGCAGAATGCTTTCTGGCATAGCCAGATAGAACAACTCAACGTTCTTCCTGACGGCACTATCGAGATGGTGCCCCGTATCGGTGACCATATCGTCTATCTAGGGAGTGCTTCTAATATCCAACAAAAACTTGACCGCCTAGAAAAATTTTATCGCTATGGTCTTAGCGTGGCGGGGTGGAACAAATATTCCTATATCAATTTGGAGTTTGACAATCAGATTATCTGTAAGAAAAGAAGAAAAAATAAAATATAATAAAAGATGCCAAAAGAATTTATCGTTGCTATCGAACTAGGGTCATCCAAGATGACAGGTATCGCAGGAAAGAAAAACCTTGACGGCAGTATTCAGGTACTGGCGGTGGTGAAGGAGGAATCTTCCTCATTCATTCGTAAGGGTTATGTGTACAATATCGACAAGACAGCCCAGTGTCTGACAACTATTGTCAGCAAGCTGGAGAAACAACTCAAGACATCAATTACACAGGTGTATGTTGGTGTAGGCGGTCAGTCTATTCGCTCTATCCGCAATGTAATCTCCAAGGAATTACCTGCTGACACGGTAGTCACCCAAGATATGGTAATAGAACTAATGGATGCCAACCGCAACATGAAATACCCTGATCAGGAGATTTTGGATGCTGCCGTACAGGAATATAAGGTGGATTCTCAGTTCCAACTGGATCCTGTAGGTATTCAGTGCAACCATATCGAGGGTAATTTCCTCAATATTCTACAGCGCAAGACCTTCTACAAGAACCTCAACATGTGCTTCGAGGTTGCGAACATCAATGTGGCTGAGATGTATCTCGCCCCGTTGGCACTCGCAGACAGTGTTCTGACAGAGACGGAGAAGCGCTCTGGCTGCGTCTTGGTAGATATGGGAGCCGACACAACAACCGTCAGTGTCTATTCCAAAAATGTTCTCCGCCACTTGGCTGTCATCCCACTGGGAGGCAATAACATCACGAAGGACATTGCCTCTTTGCAGATGGAAGAACAGGATGCCGAAAAGATGAAACTGAAATATGCAACTGCCTACACTGACAATAACGAGATTGACAACAACCTGAAATATTCCATCGATCAAGATCGTCAGATAGAGAGCCGTAAGTTCGTCGAGATAGTCGAAGGACGTCTGGAGGAAATCATTGCCAATGTTTGGTGCCAAGTTCCTGAGGAATACTACGATAAACTGTTGGGAGGCATCATCTTGACAGGCGGAGGTGCTAATATGAAGAACATCGAGAAGGCGTTTACAAACTATACACATATTGACAAAATTCGCACTTCGAGGTTTGTCACACAGACTATCGTCTCTTCCTTGCCTGATATCAACGTCAAGGACGGACAGATGAATACGGTATTGGGACTGCTTGCTAAAGGTGACATCAACTGTGCCGGACAAGACATAGATGCCAATCGCGATCTCTTTAATGACAAGCAAACTCAACCTGATGTGACATTAGATCAACGAAGGGCACGTCAGGCAACAGAAACCCCTGCCGGTGTGGTACGCACAGCAGAGGAGATCCGTCGTGCTGAAGAAGAGGCTCGACAGAAAAAAGAGGAAGAAGAGCGTATTGCCCGTGAGAAAGCGGAGGAAGCTGCCCGTATTGAGGCAGAACGTCGCAAGGAGAATAGTCCATTTAACAAGATGGGCAGATGGCTGAAGAAATTCGGACAAGAGATTATCAAAGAAGAAGATTAAAAAGCAAAGATTATGGCAGACAACGTATTATTGGATTTCGGCAAGCCCGAAAAAGAGGATAGCATCATCAAAGTGATTGGTGTTGGTGGTGGAGGCGGTAATGCCGTCAACCATATGTATCGTGAGGGTATCCACGACGTGACTTTTGTACTCTGCAATACGGATAACCAGGCTTTAAATGACTCCCCTGTTCCCGTTCATCTGCAACTGGGCAAGGAAGGGCTCGGTGCCGGTAATAAACCGGAAAGAGCTCGTGCCGCTGCAGAGGAAAGTATTGAGGATATCAAAAAGATGCTGAGTGATGGAACACGAATGGCATTCATTACAGCTGGTATGGGTGGAGGTACCGGTACTGGTGCTGCTCCTGTCATTGCCCGTATCTCCAAGGAAATGGGCATTCTGACTGTAGGTATTGTAACTATCCCTTTCCGTTTTGAGGGTGACCGTAAAATTGATCAAGCATTGGATGGTGTAGAAGAAATGTCTAAACATGTCGATGCCCTTCTCGTAATCAATAATGAACGCCTGCGTGAAATCTATCCAGAACTCTCTGTTCTTGATGCTTTCGGTAAAGCAGACGACACACTGTCTGTAGCTGCTAAATCTATTGCTGAGATCATCACTGTTCACGGATTGATTAATCTTGACTTCAACGATGTAAAGACTGTACTAAAGGACGGTGGCGTCGCCATCATGTCCACTGGTTATGGCGAAGGTGAAGGACGTGTTAAAAAGGCCATTGACGACGCCCTAAATTCTCCATTGCTAAACGACAATGACGTTTTCAACTCTAAAAAGATTCTGCTGAGCATCTCGTTTGCCGGTAGTAAGGACGGCAAGGACTCTCTGATGATGGAGGAAATGAACGATGTCAACGAATTTATGGCAAAATTTGGGGACTTCGAAATTAAATGGGGTCTTGCCACTGATCCAGAATTAGGCAAGAAAGTAAAAGTCACCATCCTTGCCACAGGTTTCGGTATTGAGAATGTTGACGGCATGGATGGACACTTGAAAAAGCATAGTCAGGCCGACATCAATCGTATTGCAGAAGAACAGGAGAAAGCTGCACAGAAACAAGACCGTCGTAATCGCTACTATGGCGGTGACGGAGCTGCCAAGCGTTATAAGCGTCGCCCAAACATTTACCTTTTCCGTCCAGACGACCTTGATAATGACGACGTCATCTCTGCCGTAGAACAGACACCAACATATAGGCGCACTCGCGAGATTCTTGACAGTATTTATAGTCAAGCAAGCGGTGAGGAGCCTCAACAACCCAATGAGGTTTCATCAGAGCCTCTTCAGGGTACTATTGTCTTCTCATAGATAAAACCTTACTTCCATAAATCCTGAAGCACTGCCAGACTTTTCATTTCCGGAAAGTCTGGCAGATGTTGTCTGTAGTATTGCATCAGTATTTCCATAATGCGCTGACGATGAAGGTGCGATAAACGGAACAGATGCATAGTAGGGAAGTCCATACGCATCATCAAATGAATCAGGCGAGCTTCTGCGGGTTGAAGAAAATCAGAATGGACAGGAACCTGCATCGAGAAGCATCCGCTCCGCAAGTCGAAGACTGCTTGATCTTCATAACCATCCAAATTAGGATAGAAACCCAAAAAACGGGAAAGACGCATCAAAAAAGTCAGATGAAAATTTGCAAAACCATCCATCGCGGTATCCAACCATTGGACAGAGTCTACGATATAGTTGAACAAAGGCTCATTACGTTGCTCTGAGCGAAGACTATGATAGAGGAACTCCGCCACAAATAAGGCAATGGCAAGTTTCTCCGGTGAAGTAGGGATTGACACATAGGGAGTCAGCAAACGGGCATCTGTAATTTTTTGCAACTGTACCCGTTGACGCACATCACAGGTAATCTCCAACAAGGTCAGTGGCTGGAAATATTGCTTCTTCAGCCGCGATTTTGTGGTATTGGAGAGCTTCGTAATATAAGAAAGTCTACCTAACTCTTTGGTAAACATATCAACTATTACCTTAGACTCCCCATACTTAATGGTGTGCAATACTATCGCTTCTGTTTTCACTATCATGAGGGCGAAATTACACAAAAAAGACGAAAAAAGTGCATTTTTACGAAAGAAAATTTTGTTAGACGAAAAAATAGCAGTACCTTTGCACCCGCAAAAAGAGACGCTGGTCCCTTCGTCTATCGGTTAGGACGAGAGATTTTCATTCTCTAAAGAGGAGTTCGACTCTCCTAGGGACTACTTTAAATCCGCCATCTGCACAGCCAGATGCTACTCGCAAGGGGAACGGTGGCGGAGGGTTTCATAACCCGCCCAGGGCTGTCTGCAAGAGACATAAGACCCATAAGCTTTATATTAACATCAAAATTATTAAAAAACAATGGCAAATCACAAATCATCCCTGAAGAGAATTCGTCAGGACAAGAAAAAGGCAGAACACAACCACTACTATGCAAAGACCATGCGTAATGCTGTTCGCAAGCTCCGCGCAATGACTAACAAAGAAGAAGCCGAGAAGCTCTATCCTAGTGTACAGAAGATGCTGGATAAACTGGCTAAGACCAATATCATCCACAAGAACAAGGCTGCCAATCTGAAGTCAAGCCTTGCCGCACACATCAATCAGCTCGGATAATCAAACCAAGCATATTCAAGAGGCTGCACTCCATCGGAATGCAGCCTCTTTTGCTTTCTTAAAAATATTAATATTTTTACACACAAAACTTTCGTTTAAGTCAGGTCTTTTTTGTAACTTTGCAGTCAAATAAGTCTAATTAGAACAATGGCAGAAGAACTGAACAAAGAAAACAATTATTCCGCGAGTAATATTCAAGTGCTCGAGGGACTGGAGGCTGTGCGTAAGCGCCCAGCTATGTATATCGGAGACATCAGCGAAAAGGGTCTCCACCACCTCGTAAACGAGACCGTCGACAACTCAATCGACGAAGCCATGGCCGGCTATTGTACACATATCGAGGTGACCATCAACGAAGACAACTCTATTACAGTACAAGACAACGGACGTGGTATCCCTGTCGATGAACACGAGAAAATGCACAAGTCAGCCCTTGAGGTCGTCATGACTGTACTGCATGCTGGTGGTAAGTTCGACAAGGGCTCATACAAAGTATCCGGAGGTCTGCATGGTGTTGGTGTCAGCTGTGTAAACGCGCTGTCTACCCACATGATGTCGCAGGTGTTCCGTAATGGGCATATCTATCAGCAGGAGTATGAGAAAGGAAAACCCCTCTACGACGTAAAAATCGTTGGAGATACTGATAAGACCGGTACCCGTCAGCAGTTCTGGCCTGACGGTTCTATCTTCACGACCACAGAATACAAGTACGACACCATTGCCAAGCGTATGCGTGAGTTGGCTTATCTGAATGCTGGCATCACCATTACACTGAAAGACATGCGTCCCGATGAAGATGGAAACCAGAAAGAAGAGATTTTCCATGCCAAGGACGGTCTTAAGGAATTTGTGCGCTACGTGGATCGCCACCGCACTCACCTCGTTGACGATGTTATCTATCTGAAGACCGAGAAGCAAGGTATTCCCATCGAGGTTGCCGTCATGTACAATACGGACTATACCGAGAATATCCACTCTTATGTAAACAACATCAATACGATAGAGGGAGGTACACATCTTGCAGGTTTCCGTGCAGCCCTTACTCGTACTTTGAAGAAATATGCAGATACCGATCCACAGATTTCCAAGCAGATTGAGAAGGCAAAGATTGAGATTGCCCCAGAGGACTTCCGCGAAGGTTTGACCGCCGTTATCTCTATCAAGGTTGCTGAGCCTCAGTTTGAGGGACAGACTAAGACCAAGTTGGGTAACTCAGAAGTTGCCGGTGCTGTGCAGCAGGCAGTAGGTGAGGCTTTGTCCGACTATTTGGAGGAGCATCCGAAAGAAGCAAAGATGATTTGCGATAAGGTGGTTCTGGCAGCTACTGCCCGTATTGCCGCTCGCAAGGCTCGTGAAAGTGTTCAGCGCAAGAACCCCATGACGGGTGGTGGACTGCCCGGTAAGCTGGCTGACTGCTCAGAGAAAGACCCCAAGCAGTGTGAGATCTTCCTCGTCGAGGGTGATTCTGCCGGTGGTTCTGCCAAGCAAGGTCGTGACCGTCACTTCCAGGCTATTCTGCCTCTGCGCGGTAAGATTTTGAACGTGGAGAAAGTACAGTGGCACCGCGTCTTCGAAGCCGAGTCTGTGATGAACATCATCCAGTCTATCGGTGTCCGCTTTGGTGTAGATGGCGAGGGCGATCGTGAGGCTAACGTTGACAAACTGCGTTATGATAAGATTATTATCATGACCGATGCCGACGTCGATGGTTCACACATCGACACGCTGATCATGACATTGTTCTATCGCTTCATGCCGAAGGTTATCCAAGAGGGCCACCTCTACATCGCTACCCCACCTCTTTATAAATGTACGTACAAGAAGTTCTCTGAATACTGCTATACCGACCAGCAGCGTCAGGCCTTCATTGACAAGTATGTGGATGGCGATGAGAATGCTTCCGCTCTGCATACCCAACGCTACAAAGGTCTTGGTGAAATGAACCCAGAGCAGTTGTGGGAGACTACTATGAATCCCGAGAACCGACTGCTGAAGCAGGTGACCATCGAGAATGCTGCTGAAGCTGATGAGATATTCTCCATGCTGATGGGCGATGACGTAGAACCACGCCGTGAGTTCATTGAGAAGAACGCCACTTACGCAAATATTGACGCCTAATTCTATCTTCTGTCGCTCTGAACTGCTACTTGGTAGCAAGATTATCGAGTGTATCGCCCACAAACGGGTAATCATCTTCGGAGTCGGAGGTGTAGGGTCATGGTGTGCCGAAAGTCTGATACGCAGTGGTATCATACACTTGACAATGGTTGACTCAGACTATATTTGTGTTAGCAATGTCAACCGCCAGTTGATGGCGACAACAGAAACCATAGGACAGGTGAAGGTAGAGGCGTTGAAACAACGCCTCCTATCGATTAATCCTGAGGCAAACATCACAGCCATTCAGAAAGTGTTCAATGAAGAAACGGCAGACTCGTTTGATATCGGCAGCTACGACTATATCATTGACGCCATAGACTCATTGAAAGACAAAGCATTGCTCATCCTAATGGCATGTCACACAAAAGCTAGGCTGTTCTCATCGATGGGGGCAGCCTTGAAACTTGACCCTACCCGTATCCAAGTTACTGAGTTCTGGAAAGTAAAGGGCGACCCCTTAGCCCGTGCTCTGCGCAACAAGTTCAAGTCACAGCAACGCTATCCCAAACACAAGTTCCTATGTGTGTTCAGCGATGAGCTACTCCAAAACCGCGGTTGTCCGCCAGATACCGATAAAGAACTTTCACCTTTTAATAAGCCCCAAACCAATGGATCCCTTGTCCACATCACCGCTATTTTCGGTTTTACATTGGCAGGGTTGGTCATTCAGGACGTGCAAAAAATGCAACAGATGGACGAACCCTGAAAAAATGGGATGCCCTATATACTATGGATCAAGATTAAAATGGAAAGAAATCGGGATATATATAAAGTAACTCTGGTAGGAGGAATCGTCAATGTGGTCCTCCTAATCTTTAAGTTCGTAGCAGGCATCGTGGGACACAGTGCTGCGATGATTGCCGATGCCATCCATTCATTTTCCGACTTTGTGACGGACATAATCGTACTAGTATTTATCCATATTAGTGAAAAGCCTCAGGATAAGTCACACGATTACGGACATGGCAAATATGAGACACTAGCAACAACATTAATAGGTGCGGTACTGCTGGCCGTGGCCATTGGTATTATATATAGTGGTGCCATGAAAATCACAATATGGGCGAGCGGCGAACAGTTGAAGGCTCCTGGGCTTCTCGCCCTATGGGCGGCTCTCGTCTCAATCATTATGAAAGAGGGCGTCTACCACTATTCGATGGTGAAGGCACGACAACTGAATTCACAAGCAGTAGAAGCAAACGCATGGCACCACCGTAGCGATGCCCTATCGTCAATTGGTACAGCGGTGGGTATCGGTGGGGCTATCTTCCTGGGGCAGCGATGGTCTGTCCTCGACCCTGTCGCATCTATCATTGTAGGCGCATTCATCGTCAAGGTAGCTCTCAGTCTGCTGCGGAGCGGTATTGGTGACTTGATGGAACAATCGTTGCCTGATGCCGTAGAAGAAGAAATTTTGCGGCTTGCTTCCACAATACCTGGAGTGGTAAAGCCCCACGACTTGCGTACACGCCGGATTGGCAATCACTATGCCATTGAACTACACATCTTAGTTGATGGAGACATCACTTTGCGCAAGGCACACGATAAAGCTTCAGAAGTAGAAGACCTACTCATCAACCGCTATGGTGAAGGAACCCACATCGTAGTACATGTTGAACCAGAATAAATCACTATATAGAATAAGAACTTTTAAATGAGAAGACTACTGACAATAGGCCTTTGGGGAATAACTTTGGCAACCACACTGGCACAGCAGCAATTGCCCATGCGATTGTGGTACGACAAACCAGCACAGTTTTTCGAGGAATCACTGCCTATTGGCAATGGAAAACTAGGAGCATTGCTATATGGAGGAACTGACAGTTGTCTAATTCATCTGAACGATATCACATTATGGACAGGTAAGCCCGTCGACCAGAATGAGGGGAAAGGGGCGGCTAAGTGGATTCCGGAGATACGCAAGGCTCTGTTTGCCGAGGATTATGCAAAGGCAGACTCCCTGCAACTGCATGTCGAGGGACATAACTCGGAGTTCTACCAACCTCTTGCCACCATGTATCTGGTTGACCAGAACAAAGGCAATGTAACCGACTATTATCGTGAACTGGATATCGACAGTGCCGTGTGTAGTGACCGATATAAACGTAATGGGAAAGCCATCACACGCGAATATTTCGCCTCAAATCCCGACAAGCTCATCGCTATCCGACTGAAGGGTGACATCAACTATAAGATTGTGATGACGGCACAGGTACCCCATTTGGTAAAAAGCAGAAACAACCAACTCACCATGACTGGCCATGCTACGGGTGATGCGATGGAGACCATCCATTTCTGTACCATGCTACAAGTAAAGACAGACGGGCAAGTGAGCACCTCTGACTCTACCTTGACGATTGCCAATGCTAAGGAAGCTATCATCTATCTGGTCAACGAAACCAGTTTCAATGGCTACGACAAACACCCTGTGAAGGAGGGCGCTCCCTATTTGGAAAATGCAACTGATGATATCTGGCATACACAGAATTACACCTACGAAGAGTTCCGTAAGCGTCATGTCGCAGACTACCAGCAGTATTATAATCGGGTGAAGCTGTATCTTGGCGGAAACGGAAGAAACACTCCTACAGACAGAATGCTACATGAGCAATCGGACAACCGCTATCTTGAAACACTCTTTTTCCAATATGGTCGCTATCTGCTCATCTCCTGCTCACGCACCAAGGGCGTTCCCGCTAACTTGCAAGGACTATGGACTCCTCATCTCTGGTCACCATGGCGAGGCAACTACACCATGAACATCAACTTAGAGGAGAACTACTGGCCTGCCTTCACTGCCAACCTCGCAGAGATGGCAGATCCGTTGAACGACTTCATCAAGGCACTCGCTGTGAATGGCCGACATACCGCACGTAACTTCTATGGTGTTTCTGGAGGCTGGTGTGCCAGTCATAACAGCGACCTCTGGGCAATGACAAACCCAGTAGGCGAGAACCGTGAGAGTCCGATGTGGAGCTGTTGGAACATGGGGGGTGCGTGGCTCGTCAATACCCTATGGGAGCGTTTTGCATTCACACAGGATCTCGACTACCTAAATACCATCGCCCTACCCTTGATGGAAGGTGCCAATGAGTTCTGTGAAAACTGGCTCATCGATGACCCACACCAATCAGGGGCACGTATTACAGCACCCAGTACGTCACCCGAAAACGAATATATCACCGACTCTGGTTATCATGGCGTCACCTGCTACGGTGGTACAGCCGATTTGGCCATCATCCGAGAACTGAAATATAACATCCTGCAGGCACACCATGTTATAGGTACACCCAAGTATCTCTTGATGATGGACAAGACCAAGATGTTCCGCCTACATCCCTATACTATTGGTAAGGACGGCGACCTCAACGAGTGGTATTACGACTGGCAGGATAAAGACCCCAAGCATCGCCACCAGAGTCACCTTATCGGACTATATCCGGGGAGTCATTTATTAAGCGAGAGTATAATAGATCATCGTGAAGAAACCTTGAAAGCCTGCGAAAAAACACTCCTCCAGAAAGGCGACGAGACGACAGGCTGGAGCACAGGATGGCGCATCAACCTATGGGCACGGTTACATAACGGAGAGAAGGCCTATCAAGTTTATCGCAAACTATTGACAGCCGTTGCCCCAGAGGGTGACAGAAGCCCTAACTACAGTCATGGAGGTGGTACCTACCCTAACCTTTTCGATGCCCACCCTCCCTTCCAAATCGATGGAAACTTCGGTGGTACGGCAGGAGTCTGCGAGATGCTGATGCAGAGTCAACTCTCATCTCTCAACCCTCAACTATCAACTATAGAATTACTCCCCGCTTGTCCAAAGGCATGGAAGGACGGAAAAGTCAGTGGTCTCTGTGCCCGTGGTGGTTATGAGGTCAGCTTTGAGTGGAAGGACGGAAAGGTGCGTAATGCCACTATCAAGGCGAAAAAGAAAGGCACCGTTATCCTATGTTACAACGGACAACAAAAGAAGCTCAAACTGAAAGCAGGACAGACACTTCCTGTGAAAACATGGTAAGACAATGAAGAAAAGCCAATATCATCAAATCGTAGACATTAGTCTCGAAGAGGCTAAGAAATGGGAGCATGCAAAATACATGGGTAATGGGCTGGTATTGACAGACCATATTTCCAATGCACCTATCCCACAGGGACCCACTCGTATGAGCTTTATCTTGATGGCACTCTGTCAACAAGGTTCTGCCACATATGACATTGACACTCGTCAACAGACAGTCAAACCTGGCGACTTGTTGTTCATTTCCGAAGGTCACGTAGTGAACAACTACCAAGCAACGTCTGACTTCGCCTGTCTATGCATATTGGTCAGTACCGCCTACTATCACAGTTTCGTACAGAATGTCAAGAATGTATCGTCCTTGTTGCTGTTCTCTATGAACAACCCCGTTGTACAACTGACAGCTAGAGAGATCGAGGTATATACCAACTACTACCGTGTCATCGGAGAAAAGATTCTGGACACCCAGCATCATTACCAAGAAGAACTGGTGAAGACATGGTTGCTTGCCATGTTCTATGATATGAGTAATGTCATCTGGCGGGTGGAACAAAATGGGAAGAAGTCACAAAGACGCGCAGATGCCATCTTTTCACAATTCATCCGTTTGTTGGAAGAGAATTATCGAACAGAGCGACGAGTCAGCTGGTATGCCAAACAATTATGTATCACAGCCAAATACCTCTCGGAGGTGGTCAAGGAAGTCAGCAAACGTACTCCTAACGACTGGATAGACCATTATGTTATCCTTGAAATCCGAGTATTGCTGAAAAACTCCACGAAATCTATCAAGGAAATCACGGAGGAACTACGTTTCCCCAACCAGTCGTTCTTGGGAAAATACTTCAGGGAACATGTCGGAGTCAGTCCTTCTGAGTATCGAAAAGGTTAGCCACTTCACAAAGTTCCTCATACCACTCTTTACCGAAACGGCGGATAAGAGGTCCTTTTAAAAACTGATAGACGGGAATGTGTAATGCCTTCCCTTTTTCAACAGCATCCTTACAGACAGCCCAGCGATGATAGTTCAAGCCGACAAGTCCACCCGAGAAACGTTTCTCACGAATGGGATAGAGCGCACAACTGATGGGCTTTACAAATTGGGGATCATTGGCTACAGCCTTTTCTCTGGCTACTTTTTCTAAAGCACAGAGACAGTTTTCGCCCTCATAACAAGTAAACACACAATCTTTTCCACCAACGATACTCGTCACCAAATCACCGTCCTTATCGCAGTAGGCTACACCTTGCTGATCTATAACACTCTGTGCTGAAGCTGAAAGCATCGGCCACACCGTTTCTAAGGCATCTTCAATGTATGACACCTCCTCCATAGTGACAGGAGCGCCATCACTTCCTTCCACACAACAAATACCCTTACACTTCTCATAGTCACAGCAGAAGTATTCTGTCAAAATATCAGAGGAAACAAGGATGCCACCAACATCCAAAATAGGAGGAATCTTGTCTACCATTGTATCGGGGTTATTCCGTTTTCCTCCAAATAAGCATTACAGCGGGAGAACTGGTGCTGACCGAACCAGCCGCCACGATTGGCACTTAAAGGTGAGGGATGGACAGACTCAAGAACGAGGTTGCGCGACTTATCTATCATATATGCCTTGCCTCGAGCATAGCCGCCCCAAAGCATATAGACGATATGTTCGCGATGAGCTGCCAGTGCCTGAATAGCGGCATCAGTGAATTTCTGCCAGCCCAGCGAAGAATGACTATTAGCCTGGTGAGCCCTTACCGTTAGAGAGGCATTCAGCAGCAACACGCCCTGCTCTGCCCAACGAGTAAGATTTCCTGAGGTAGGGATGGGTGTACCAAGGTCGGCTTGAATCTCCTTAAAGATATTCTGCAACGAGGGCGGAAACATCACCCCGTCCTGCACAGAGAAACTCAGTCCGTGGGCCTGTCCTGGCTCGTGATAGGGGTCCTGACCGATAATCACCACCTTCACCTGGTCGAACGGACAAAGATTAAAGGCATTGAAAATCAATTTACCAGGAGGATAGCAGGTATATTGACTATACTCTGCACGAACAGAATTGGTGAGCCCGACAAAATAGTCTTTGTCGAACTCACCAACTAAATGCTGCTTCCAGCTTGGTTCTATCTGAACGTTCATTAATCTACAATCAAATTCTCGCCTGTCATATCGCTGGGCTGCTCCAGTCCCATGATGTGCAGGATAGAGGGAGCCACGTCAGCCAGACGACCATCCTTCACTGTAGCCGAGTTGTTGTTCGTCACATAGATAAACGGCACAGGGTTGAGTGAGTGGGCTGTATTGGGTGTACCATCGGCATTGATGGCGTTGTCGGCATTACCGTGGTCGGCAATGATGATGGCCTCGTAGTCGTTAGCCTTAGCAGCCTCGATAACCTCGCGAACGCAGTTGTCAACGGCCCAGACAGCCTTAGCAATGGCGTTGTAGATACCTGTATGACCTACCATATCACCGTTGGCGAAGTTCACCACGATGAAGTCGTACTTGGCCTCGTTGATGGCAGCCACCAACTTATCTTTTACCTCATAGGCACTCATCTCGGGCTTCAGGTCGTAGGTAGCCACCTTCGGAGAGGGCACCAGGATACGGTCCTCACCCTCGTAGGGAGCCTCACGACCACCATTGAAGAAGAAGGTCACGTGTGCATACTTCTCCGTCTCAGCGGTGTGCAGTTGCTTCTTGCCCTGCTTGCTCAGGTACTCGCCCAGCGTATCCTCTACGTTCTCCTTGGGGAAGAGGATGTGAACACCCTTGAAGTTGGCATCGTATGGCGTCATGCAGTAGTACTGCAAGCCAGGGATGGTCTTCATACCCTGCTCCGGCATATCCTCCTGCGTCAGGGCGATGGTCATCTCCTTAGCACGGTCGTTACGGAAGTTGATGAAGATGACAACGTCACCCTCTTCGATGCAACCATTGACACAGGCATTGTGGATAGGCTTGATGAACTCGTCGGTAACACCCTCATCATAGCTCTCCTGCATAGCAGCAACCATATCCGTAGCCTGCTTACCAACGCCGTTCACAATCAGGTCGTAACCCTCTTTCACGCGCTCCCAGCGCTTATCGCGGTCCATGGCGTAGAAACGACCAACGATACTTGCAATCGCAGCATCATTGTCAGCACAGACCTTCGATACCTGCTCGATGAAACCCTTACCACTCTTCGGGTCGGTATCACGACCGTCCATATAGCAATGCACGAACACCTGGTTCTTCAGACCGTATGCCTTACCGATCTCGATGAGCTTGAACAGATGGTCGAGGCTTGAGTGTACGCCACCGTCGGAAGTCAGCCCCATCAGGTGCAGCTTTTTTCCATTCTCCTTCGCGTAGGTGTAGGCTGCCTTCACCTGCGGATTCTCCATGATAGAGCCGTCCTTGCAGGCACGGTTGATCTTCACAAGGTCCTGATACACAATACGACCAGCACCGATATTCAGGTGACCCACCTCAGAGTTACCCATCTGACCATCGGGCAGACCAACGTCCTCACCAGAGGCCTGTAACTGTGAGTGAGCAGAAGTTGCTGTTAACAGATCGAGGTAAGGTGTGGGAGTATTGAAAATCACGTCACCCTTACCATGCTTACCGATTCCCCATCCGTCGAGAATCATCAAAAGTGCTTTCTTTGCCATATTCTTATACCTATTTATATTACCTTATTTTCGGGTGCAAAGTTACGAAATCTTTTGAACACAGAGATACAGAGATACAGAGAATTATGATAAAAAAGGTGAAAACTCCATGTTACTATGTGGCAGTGTTCCGTAAAAATACTATCTTTGTAACATCAACATAACAATTGAAGCTTATGAGTAGCAAAAAACTTTTCTTAATCGGCATGATTGCCAGTATGACTATGACAACAGTAAATGCACAACCCCAACTTCGAACAGACAATATCGACGAGGTAATCAAGGCGATGACCCTTGAAGAGAAAGCCAAACTGTTAGTTGGCGGTGCCAACAACTTCTTCGGTACCGGAGCCGTAGTAGGCGGCGAAGCTGATCTTGTGGCAGGTGCCGCAGGAACCTCACCCGCCATTCCCCGACTGGGAATCCCTGCTACCGTCCTGACCGACGGTCCTGCCGGTGTACGTATCGACCCCACTCGTAAAGGAACTACCAAGACCTACTACGCTACAGCATTCCCCATCGGCTCCTGTTTGGCTTCTACATGGAATACCGAACTGGTGAGCAAAGTGGGTGAGGCCATTGGTAATGAGACCAAGGAATATCGTTGCGACGTCATCTTAGGTCCGGGCATGAACCTGCACCGTAACCCGCTTTGCGGACGTAACTTCGAATATTACTCAGAAGATCCCCTGTTGACAGGTAAGATTGCTGCTGCCTATATACAGGGTGTACAGAGTCAGGGGGCTGGTGTCAGCGCCAAGCACTTTGCCGTGAACTCTCAGGAGACCGACCGCACCAGTGTCGATGAACGTGTCAGTCAGCGGGCAGCCCGCGAGCTCTATCTACGTGGCTTCGAGATTGCCGTCCGCGAGAGTGACCCTTGGACCATCATGGCCAGTTACAATAAGGTGAACGGACAGTTCTCAATGGGTAACCGCGACCTACTGACCAGCATCCTACGTGACGACTGGGGGTATAAAGGCATTGTGATGACCGACTGGATTGGTATCCGCAAAGGACTGCCCACCATCACAGAGGTACAGGCCGGCAACGACCTGATGGAACCAGGACAGCCCGCTCAGGTGCAGGAGATTATCGAAGGGGTGAAGAATGGCAAACTCGACATCAAAGATGTAGACCGTAACGTGCGTCGCATCCTTGAATATATTGTCAAGACCCCAAGTTTCCACAAATATCCCGCTTCGAATAATCCTGACTTCAAGGCTCATGCTGCCATCACCCGTCAGAGTGCTGCTGAAGGTATCGTGATGCTGAAAAACAACGGCGCACTGCCTTGGAAAGACGGCAAAATCAAAACTGTCGCTCTCTTTGGTGAGAACTCCTACGATTTCCTCTCTGGCGGAACAGGCTCCGGCTGTGTACATCCGCCATACGTGGTCGATATGCTTCAGGGCTTGGAGAATGCCGGCATCAAATCGAGCGCGACCCTGACTGATATCTATCGCAAATACATCGAATTTGCCAAAGTCAAGTTCCAGGCAGAGCGTCATCCTGCCAAGTGGTTCCAAACAGAGATGATGGGACAGCAGAAATATCCCGAGATCGGCATCTCGCCCATCGCCATCAACAAGGAGATAGAGGCTGCCGATGCTGCTATCATCACCATTGGTCGCCAGGCCGGTGAGGGCATCGATCGTGACATTGATACGGAGTTCAACCTCGTACCAGAGGAGTTGGCACTTATCAAGGATGTATGCAATGCCTTCCACACTGCCGGCAAGCCCGTAATAGTAATCATCAACTCCGGATCCGTCATCGAAACGGCATCATGGAGCGGTTATCCCGATGCCATCCTCTGTGCCTGGCAGCCGGGAATGGAGGGAGGAAACTCCATCGCCGACCTGCTCACTGGAAAGGTGAATCCTTCTGGTAAACTGACCATGACTTGGCCGTTGGCAGCAACAGACCATCCTTCTACTAAGAACTATCCTGGCACGATGGACTTCTACACTTATCAGGTGACAAGAGGTTACACGGGTCAGGTGGCTGGCTACGACTACACCAACCACGAGGAGGACATCTACGTAGGCTACCGCTTCTTCGACAGCTTCGACAAGAACGTCGCATATCCTTTCGGTTTCGGACTCAGCTATACCACCTTTGAATATAGCAAGCCTGCCGTAAAGGTCAATGGCGACAACATCACCGTCAATGTCACCATCAAGAATACGGGCAAGGTGGCTGGTAAGGAAATCGCACAGGTCTATGTAGCTGCCCCGCAGGGACAACTGGAGAAGCCCAACCACGAGCTGAAAGGCTTTGCCAAGACCCGCGAGTTGAAACCCGGTGAGAGCCAAACGCTGACTATTCAGATGGCTAAGCGCGACCTTGCTTCCTTCGACGAGGCTAACAGCCGCTGGTTTGTTGAGTCAGGACAATACACTTTCGAGATTGGCGCTTCCAGTCGTGACATCAGAGAAATCGTCAATGCGAACCTGACAGAATACACAGAGACTGTCAGCAACGCACTGGCTCCAAAAGAGAAACTTAACCTGCTGAAACGATGAAAAGATTCCTATTGACAATCATCACCGCCCTCTCCTTCATGAACATGATGGCAGAGGACGGTCATCGCTTGTGGCTGAGATACGACGTCAGCGGTACTGCCCAAGTAGAGGCTCCCGCAGGCTCTCCGACAATCAGCATTGCTAAAAGTGAACTGGAGAACTACTTCATGGGGGAGCAGGCCATGTTGCGCATCGACCCTACCCTGCCCGATGACGACGGATTCACGATTAGCGGTGACGACTATAGGGTCATTATCACTGCCCATCATGACATCGGACTGCTCTATGGAGCATACGAAGTGTTGCGCCTGCAAGCTACAGACAATCATATCACAGAACAAAGCCAACACCCGAAGTTTAAACTCCGTCTGCTGAATCACTGGGACAACCTGGACGGCTCCATTGAGAGAGGCTATGCAGGGGGGAGCATCTTTGAATGGTTCCATCTTGACGAGAACTTGATCAGGGAGTATGCCCGCGCCAATGCATCGATAGGCATTAATGGTGCCGTGCTCAACAATGTCAACGCCTCTCCCAAGATGCTGACGAAAGAATACCTGAAAGAAGTCAAGAAGATAGCGGATATCCTACGACCCTATGGGGTACGTGTTTACCTCTCTATCAACTTTGCCACACCGATGGCTTTGGGACAGACAACGACAGCAGACCCGAAAGACAATAGTGTACGTCGCTGGTGGAAGAACAAGGCACGCGAGATCTATCGCCTTATTCCAGACTTTGGAGGATTCCTCGTGAAAGCCAATAGTGAAGGACAGCCTGGCCCTGGCGACTATCAACGCTCACATGCCGACGGAGCCAATATGCTAGCCGACGCTTTGGAACCTTATAACGGCATCGTGATGTGGCGCTGCTTCGTCTATGGTGCCAACCATAAGGGGGAAGACCGGGTAAAACAGGCTGTCTCAGAATTCAAACCGCTGGACGGGAAGTTCCACAAGAACGTCATCCTGCAAACCAAGAATGGTCCTTTGGACTTCCAGCCTCGTGAACCCTATAGCCCTGTATTCGACCAGATACGAGAAACTCCCAACATGGTGGAATTCCAGATCACACAAGAATACCTGGGACAGTCGAAGCATTTAGTCTATCTGGCCCCCATGTGGAAGGAGTTCTTCCAGTATATAGAGCCAGACTGGCTGGCTGGCATCGCAGGTGTGGCCAATATCGGCAAAGACGCCAATTGGTGCGGTCATCATTTCTCGCAAGCCAACTGGTATGCCTTCGGACGACTGGCCTGGAACCCCTCGTTGTCGTCAGATCAGATTGCTAAGGAATGGCTGGAACAGACCTTCAACCTTGACGAGAATTTCGTGTTCCTCATGTCCACCGTCATGGAGGAAAGCCGCGAGGCCTGTGTCAGTTATATGATGCCGTTGGGACTGCACCATATCTTCAAGTTCGACCACCACTACGGACCAGAACCCGATGGTTTCAAGGCCGACTATCCGTTGGAATGGTGTCCTGTATACTATCATCAGGCCGATAAAGACGGCATCGGCTTCAACCGCTCGTCCACAGGCACGGATGCCGTCAGCCAATACCGTGAGCCCTACGCCTCTATGTACGACAAGGTGGAGACGTGTCCTGAGGACCTCCTGTTGTGGTTCCACCACCTGCCTTGGGACTACAAGATGAAAGACGGGGCGACACTATGGGAGTCGCTGCAGTATCACTACAACCAGGGTGTCATCATGACAGAAACCTATCAGAACCTCTGGCACAACAAGATGCGCGCCTATGTGGACGAGCAGCGCTGGCGTGAGGTCGATGAGCGTCTGAAGATACAAGTCGAGAATGCCAAAGAATGGCGCGACGTCTGTCTCAAGTATTTCGGACAATTCGCAGAAAAGTAACTATTCTGAACTAAAAGCAGGCACCCCATTGGAGTGCCTGCTTCTTTATGCAACAGGTATAGCCTATTCGTCAATGACGGCACGACGTGCAGCTTCGCCATTATGTCATTGACTACTCCCAATACGTAATCGTGCGGACAGAGGGGACGCCGTCTATGGTTCGCTTGGTCCAATTACCGTATTGGTCGTACTCCTGGTACTTGTATACTATCTGCCATTCCGGATCAATAGAGGACTTGACAATCCAAAAAGCAATGTCTCCGTTCCTGTCATACACGAAACCATTGTTCCATTTGTCATAGGGAGTGGTAATCAAAATGTTAGTAATCTGTCCATCCTGATTATAGGTGAACTCACTGCTCCTTGTGCCCCATTCTTCAAACTCCTCCGCATAGAACTCATAACTGTATTTAGCAATCTGTCCTTTCCTGTTGCGGAGCAGTTTAGGCGTATTCCCTTCCACGCCGATAATCTTTCCATTTCGGTCAAACTCGACTTTCGAACCAACGATATCCCAATAGGACACTTCGCCATCAATCTTGTAACTCTTGACCTTGCCTTTCAGGTTAAGCATCACGTAATCGGGATTCTCATTCGCATCATGAATCTGTGCAACAGCCTGTTGCCATCCACCAAATGCCATCAGACTGATGATGGCAATAATCGTTATAACATTAGGTTTTTTCATCTTCTAGTATATTGGTTAGTAATTTGCACTCTGAGGGCAAAGATAGGCATTATTATGGAGAAAAGCAAATTGTTTCAGAAAAAAATGTTCAACAATAATAGCTCAAATCTTCCTCATAGGTTGCTCATAGGTTACTCATAGGTTACTCATAGGTTACTCATAGGCATCTCATAGGTTACTCATAGGATACTCTATCCTTGCTCATACCCCTAAAGCATGAGCAAGGTATGAGGAAGATATGAGAAAAATGTGAGAAAGAAGTGAGACTTTTTATGTTTACGCACCGTAAACTTATGTTCAACGTCCTTAAACATATGTACACCGCCCTTGAACTTATGTTTACGGGCCGTGAATATAAAATTTCTAGTTATAAATATACTTTTTTGTGGGCTGTGCTTGCTGCTCCACTCCAAAGACCCAGGAATGTGAAGAGGCCGTTGAAGATGAGTAGCTCGTAGCCGAAACGGTAGCCCCAGAGGTGTTGGGAAAGGGTGTCGAGGGCGTAGCAAAGGAGGGGCGATGCGATGCAGATATAGGGTGTCAGGCGGTCGTTGGGCTGACGCTTCGTAAACAGACCAAAGGCAAAGAGACCCAGCAGCGGTCCATAGGTATAGGACACAAGGATATAAATGGCGTCTATCAGGGAGGTGGAATTCACGGAGCGGAACAACAGGATAAAGAGCATAAAGGCAAGACACATGACGAGATGTGTCCGTTTGCGCAACTGCTCATCCTGAGGCTGTTGACGGATGTCCACGCAATAGCAGGTCGTCAGGGATGTCAACGCCGAATCGGCACTGGAGAACGAGGCTGCCAGAATGCCGAGGAGAAAGAAAGTCAAGAGCATGTAAAAATTGCTGCCGCCGCTGGAGAGGGTGGACTGGACGAAGGAAGGGAGCAATGAGTCGGGAGATATGGAAGATGAAAGATGGATGAGGGATGTGGGCTGATGGATGAGGGTGACCAAAAGGACACCCAGGGAGAGAAAGAGCAGGTTGGCTGGCAGGAAGGCGATGCCATAGGAACACATATCCTTCTGGGCGTCGCGGAGGGTCTTGCACGTCAGGTTCTTCTGCATCATATCCTGGTCCAGTCCTGTCATCACCACGACGATAAAGATGCCGCTAAGAAACTGTTTCCAGAAATTGTAGGGCGACTTCCAGTCATCGAACACAAAGATGCGGCTCAGTTCGCTTCCCTTCACAACATCAACGGCTTCGCTGACAGACAGGTGCATCATGGAGATGACCTGGAGGATGATGAGAATGAGAGCGGTAAAGAGACAGAGGGTCTGGAAGGAATCGGTGAAAACCAGCGTGGCGATGCCGCCGCGACGGGTATAGAGCCATACGAGCAGTACCATTCCCACAATATTCACCACGAAGGGGATGCCCATCGAGTCGAAGACAAACTGCTGGAGTATCATGCAGACAACGTAGAACTTCACGGCTGAGCCCGACATCTTCGAGAGCAGGAAAAACCAGGCGCCTGTCTGATAGGACCGTCTGCCGAGACGCTGACCAAGATAGGCATAAATGCTGGTGAGCGACAACTTGTAATAAAGTGGCAGCAAGAGGAACGCCACGACGACGTATCCCACGATGAAACCGAGACAAACCTGCAGGTAGGTCATCTGCGAGGTAAGTACCATTCCTGGTACGGAGACAAAGGTCACTCCTGAGATAGACGCACCAATCATCCCAAATGCCACCATATACCAAGGTGAGCGGCGGTTGGCTCGATAGAAGGTGTCGTTATTCGCCTTTCGGCTTGTCAGATGGCTGATGCCTAGAAGAATGCCGAAATAGGCTAAGACTACTAATAATATGACCATCGCGAGTTACTCCTCCTGAAAGTCGAACGAGAGTTGTCCGTCTCCCAGCATATTGAATGTCTTCCGATGAAATGGGGTGATTCCATACTGTCGGATAGCCTCCCGATGTTTCTTGGTGGGATAGCCTTTGTTGGAAAGCCAGTCGTATTGGGGGTAATCCTTCGCCAGCGCATCCATATAGTCGTCACGATAGGTCTTGGCAAGGATACTGGCTGCCGCGATGGAAAGGTACTTTCCGTCGCCCTTCACAATCGTGGTATATGGAATAGCTATTGGCTGTGGGCTATTAGCTGTTGGTTGATAATAGGGCTTAAAGCGGTTGCCATCGACGATGATGGCCTCTGGGCGCACCTTCAGTTGGTCGAGAGCCCGATGCATCGCAAGTATGGAGGCATTGAGGATGTTGATTTTGTCGATTTCATCAGGAGTCACAACACCTACCGCCCAGGCAACGGCATCACGCTCGATGATCTCACGAAGCTGCTTACGCCGTTTATCCGTCAGTTGCTTGGAGTCGTTCAGTTCCTCATTCTGATAGTTCTCTGGAAAGATGACGGCAGCGGCATAGACACTGCCTGCCAGACAGCCGCGACCAGCCTCATCGCATCCAGCTTCAATCTTTCCCTCGTAATAATGACTCGCCAGCATAACTATGAACTATCAAAACATTTTACTGACTCTGCGGATGCCAGCTACAAGCGTGTCTATCTCTTCTTTCGTATTGTAGAGCGCGAACGAGGCACGGACGGTACCAGAGATGCCCAAACGGTCCATCAGCGGTTGTGCACAATGATGGCCTGTACGTACAGCAATACCCAGACGATCCAAGAGGGTTCCCATATCCAGATGATGGATCTCACCTACATTGAAAGAGACGACAGCGTCTCTTAAAGGTGAGGGGTGAGAGGTGAGAGGTGAGAGATTACTTGATGGACCATAAATATGAATGTCAGGAATCGTTTGCAACTGCTCCATCGCATAGCGGGTGAGTTCCTGCTCATGTTCCTGAATGGCGTCAAAGCCGATGGAATCGACATATTCGATGGCTTTGGCCAGTCCATGAGTGGCGACATAGTCAGGAGTTCCTGCCTCAAACTTGAAGGGCAGGCGCTCGAAGGTGGTTTTCTCCCACGTCACCTTATCAATCATCTCGCCACCGCCCTGATAGGGAGGCAGTTTTTCGAGCCATTCCTCCTTGCCATAGAGCACGCCAATGCCTGTAGGTCCATACATCTTATGACCACTGAAGGCAAAAAAGTCGCAATCCATCGCCTGCACATCCACCTGGAAGTGGGGTGCGCTCTGGGCACCATCCACCAGAACGGGGATGCCGTGAGCGTGGGCTGTCTTAATGATGTCCTCAACGGGGTTGACAGTTCCCAGCACGTTACTCACATGCGCCACACTGATGATCTTCGTTTGGGGGGTAATCAGCGATTCCAATTGATCCAAACAGAGCAATCCATCATCCGTGATGGGGATATGTTTCACTATAATTCCCCGTTTCATCGCCTGCAGTTGCCACGAAACGATGTTCGAGTGGTGCTCCATCTCCGTGACGATCACCTCATCGCCTTCCTTCATCTGACTCTCGCAGAAGGTGGAGGCTACAAGGTTGATGGCCTCTGTCGTACCACGTGTGAATACTATCTCCTCTATCTTACGAGCATTGACAAACTGCCGTACTTTCTCTCGTGCAGCCTCATGCAGATCTGTTGCTTGCTGCGACAAGTAATGCACTCCACGATGCACATTCGCATTCACGTTGAGATACTCATCCCTCATCGCATCGAGCACACAGAGCGGCTTCTGGGTGGTAGCCGCATTGTCAAGATAGACCAGTGGCTTGCCATATACCTCTCTCCCCAGAATCGGGAAATCCTCCCGTACCTTATTGATATCGTACATATTCTACTATTTACAGAGTTTGCAGCCGGAACATTTGTTGAGTTCACCACGGAAGCGCTTCTCGACGAGGTAGTGCAGGCGGTCGCGAAGGGGTTCGAGCTGCATGTGGTCGATGACTTCGTTGATGAAGGCATTCTGTAACAGCATCTTTGCCTCGTCAAGCGAGATGCCTCGCTGGCGCATATAGAACAAGGCTGCATCGTTGAGTTGACCAACGGTAGAGCCGTGCGCACACTTCACATCATCGGCATAGATCTCCAGCATGGGCTGGGTGTACATACGAGCCTCCTTAGTAGCCGTCAGGTTCTGATTCGTCATCTGCGAGGTGGTTTTCTGAGCCCCATGTTCTACCAGTACACGTCCTGCAAAGGCACCAACAGCCTTATCGTCGAGCACATATTTGTAGAGTTCGTTCGAGGTACAATGAGGTACCTTATGGGTAATCAACGTGTTGTTATCGACATGCTGTTGTTTATCAGCAATCACACAACCATAGCATTGGCATTCTGCACCCTCGCCAGAGAAAGTGAGGTCAAGTTTGTTGCGGGTGATACCATTATGCAACGTAATAACATTGTGGTTCACGCGACTATTAGCCTGTTGGTCGATATAGACGTTGCTCACACGGACATTCTTATGGTGCGTCTCTTCCATGCAATAGAGGTCGAGAGAAGCATTCTCACCTACGTAGGCCTCAATGACCTGCGTAGCGAGAAAGTTACGGTCGTCCGCGGCATGGTCGCAGAACAGCATTTTTATCTCTGCACCTTCTTCGAGGATGATGAGCACACGACGGTTGACCATCAAATCGACATCACTACGCAGGATATTTATAACCTGAATGGCACGATCGACCTTCACGTTTCGAGGCACATAGACATAGAGGCCATCCTGTGCCAGCATCGTATTAAGGTCTGTTGCTGCATCATTAGCCGTACCTGCCAAACGGTTGTAATAATCAGTGGTAGCAAAATCTTTCAGAGAGCCGATAATGACACCTTCAGGCAGTTTGGCCAACGCATGAGGTATTCTCTCACCTCTCACCTCTAACCCCTCACCACTATAGAACATATCATTGACTACAAAATAAAGGCTTGTAGATAGGTTGGGCACATCACAACGGAACGCATGATAGGGATCGACGGGAATCTGGAGGCGATTGAGGTTCAACCCATAGTCAGGCGCAAAGAGTTGCTGCATGTCGGTATATTTGTAGCGCTCGACTTTCCTGCTGGGGAAACCAGCAGACACGAAACGTTCAAAAGCCTCATCGCGCACGGCGTTCATCACGTCGCTGCTATGCCCACAAATCATCGTGCGACACTGCTCGTACAGGTCTATGTATTGTTGCTCGCTATTCATTCCTCTCCAATCTCCTCTTTAATCCAGTCGTAGCCGTGCTCCTGAATCTGAACAGCCAACTCAGGACCACCCGTCTTCACAATACGACCTTTGTAGAGTACATGCACAAACTGGGGACGGATCATCTCCAACAGACGGTCGTAGTGGGTGATAACGATGCAGGAAGTCTCAGGCGTCTGGAGTTTGTTGACACCCTCAGCCACAATGCGCATGGCATCCACATCCAGACCAGAGTCCGTCTCGTCGAGGATGCTGAGTTTGGGCTCCAGCATCGCCATCTGGAAGATTTCGTTACGTTTCTTCTCACCACCGCTAAAGCCCTCGTTGACTGAGCGGTTGGCGAGTTTGGAGTCGAGTTCCACAATCTTACGCTTCTCACGCATCAGCTTCAGGAACTCAGCCGCATTCATGGGGTCGAGGCCCTGCGCCTTACGCTTCTCGTTGATGGCTGCCTTCATGAAGTTGGTCATCGAGACACCTGGAATCTCCACAGGATACTGGAACGACAGGAAGATGCCTTCGTGGGCACGATCCTCTGGCTTCATCTCAAGGAGGTTTTTGCCATTGAAGTAAGCCTCGCCCTCAGTGACCTCGTAGAGTGGATTACCCACGAGCACAGCACTGAGTGTACTCTTACCAGAACCATTAGGTCCCATGATGGCATGCGTCTCACCATCGTTGATGACAAGGTCGATGCCTTTTAATATCTCTTTGTCGCCAATCTTGGCGTGTAAGTTTTTGACTTCTAACATATCTTTATCCTACAGTTCCTTCTAATGATACTGATAATAGTTTCTGGGCCTCAACAGCAAACTCCATGGGGAGTTTCTGGAGCACCTCTTTGGCATAGCCATTAACAATCAATCCTACGGCTTGTTCAGTAGGGATGCCTCGCTGGTTGCAATAGAAGAGTTGGTCTTCAGAGATTTTCGAAGTAGTAGCCTCGTGCTCGAAGACGGCGGTATCGTTATGCACATCCATATAGGGGAAGGTGTGGGCACCACAATCGGAACCCAACAACAGCGAGTCGCATGAGGAATAGTTACGGGCGTTGTCTGCAGTAGATGCCGCACGTACCAGTCCACGATACGAGTTCTGCGAGTGACCAGCGGAGATTCCCTTCGAGATAATCGTACTCTTGGTATTTTTACCAATATGAATCATCTTCGTACCTGTATCGGCCTCTTGGTAGTTGTTGGTCACGGCTACTGAGTAGAACTCTGCCTGTGAGTTATCGCCTCTCAGGATACAAGAGGGATACTTCCATGTGATAGCACTACCCGTCTCTACCTGTGTCCAAGAGAGTTTCGAATCGACACCTCGCAAATCACCACGTTTGGTGACCAGATTGAGCACACCACCCTTACCGTTCTCATCGCCTGGATACCAATTCTGAACGGTAGAGTATTTTACCTCTGCCCGATTCATCACAATAATCTCAACGATGGCTGCATGCAGTTGGTTCTCATCGCGCATCGGTGCCGTACAACCTTCGAGATACGACACATAAGCATCGTCGTCAGCAATAATCAGTGTTCGCTCAAACTGACCCGTATTCCTGGCATTGATGCGGAAATACGAACTCAGTTCCATCGGACAACGAACACCCTTGGGGATATACACAAAGGAACCATCGCTGAACACTGCTGAGTTGAGGGCTGCAAAGAAATTATCACGATAAGGCACAACGGTACCTAAATACTGGCGCACCAAATCGCCATGTTCCTTGATGGCCTCACCTATCGAACAGAAGATAACGCCCTTTTCGCGCAGCTTCTCTTTAAAGGTGGTCTTTACCGATACGCTATCCATGATAGCGTCAACAGCGGTGTTGCCACTCAAGGCTAAGCGCTCTTCCAAGGGTATACCCAATTTATCGAATGTTTTTTCCAACTGGGGATCAATCATTCCATCACCAGCGGGTTTCTTTGCCATAGGGTCGGCATAATAGGAGATGCCTTGATAATCGATCTCTGGCACATGCACATGCCCCCATTTGGGCTCCTGCTGCTCCTTCCAGTAGCGGAACGCCTTGAGACGGAACTCAAGCATCCACTCAGGTTCCCCCTTCTTAGCAGAGATGAGCCGAACGATGTCCTCGTTCAGCCCTTTCTCGATGATTTCAGTATGTACATCCGTCGTGAAGCCGAACTCATATTTCTGTTCGGCTACCTGACGGACATATTCGTTATTTATATTCTGTGCGGAAGCAAATTCTTCGCTCTTCACTCTTCACTCTTCACTTTTAAAGTTTCTGTTCTACCTCAACCTCCATGAAGGTCTCGATGATATCGCCTACCTGGATGTCGTTGAAGTTCACCAGTGAGATACCGCACTCCAAACCTGTTGCAACTTCCTTGGCATCGTCCTTGTAACGCTTCAAGGCATCGATAGGAGCAGTATGGATCACAATACCATCGCGAACCACACGGGCTTTGTCCTTGTTGTGTACCTTTCCTTCGATAACAAGACCACCAGCAACTGTTCCCACCTTTGAGATCTTGAAGACCTGCTTGACTTCAATCTCACCAGTGACAACCTCCTTCTTCACCTTGTCGAGCATACCTTGCATGGTCTGCTTCACATCGTCGATGGCATCATAGATGATCGAATAGGTATTGATCTCGACACCCTCACGCTCAGCAGCACGACGGGCATCGGCAGAAGGACGAACCTGGAATCCGATGATGATAGCCTCGGAAGCCGAAGCCAGCATCACATCGTTCTCTGAAATCTGACCCACAGCCTTCGAGATGACGTTCACCTGTACCTTCTCAGTAGAAAGTTTGATGAACGAATCTGACAGCGCCTCGATAGAACCGTCAGTATCACCCTTCACGATGATGTTCAACTCATGGAACTCACCCAAAGCAATACGATGTGACAACTCGTCGAGACCCAACTTAGTGGTTGTACGCAGACTCTGCTCACGCTGCAACTGGATACGCTTGTTGGCGATTTCGCGGGCTTCCTGCTCCGTCTCCATCACGTGGAAGGAATCACCAGCGGTAGGCGCTCCGTTCAGACCCAGAATGATAGCGGGCTCGGCAGGACCTGCCTTCTCGATACGTTGGTTACGCTCATTGAACATCGCCTTGACACGCCCCCAGGCAGTACCTGCGATGACAACATCACCAATCTTTAGCGTACCATTCGACACGAGGACGGTAGAGACATAGCCACGACCTTTGTCGAGTGACGACTCGATGATGGAACCCGTAGCCTTACGGTTAGGATTAGCCTTCAGGTCGAGCATCTCGGCCTCAAGCAGCACCTTTTCGAGCAGTTCATAGACACCAATACCCTTCTTGGCACTGATCTCCTGACACTGGTACTTACCGCCCCAGTCCTCGACGAGGAGGTTCATGTTGGCCAAGTCCTCACGAATCTTATCGGGGTTAGCACCTGGCTTATCAATCTTGTTGATGGCGAACACCATCGGCACATTGGCAGCCTGGGCATGAGCAATAGCCTCCTTGGTAGTAGGCATCACAGAGTCGTCAGCAGCCACGATGATGATAGCGATATCCGTCACCTGGGCACCACGGGCACGCATAGCCGTGAAGGCCTCGTGACCAGGGGTATCCAAGAATGTAATACTGTGACCATCCTTCAACTTGACGTTGTAAGCACCGATGTGCTGGGTGATACCACCAGCCTCACCAGCAATCACGTTGGTATTGCGGATATGGTCGAGCAGCGACGTCTTACCGTGGTCAACATGACCCATCACCGTTACGATAGGAGCGCGACTGATGAGATCGTTCTCATCGTCAGCCTCTTCCGTAATGGCATTCTGCACCTCGGCACTGACATATTCTGTGGTAAAACCAAATTCCTCTGCCACGATATTAATCGTCTCAGCATCGAGACGCTGGTTGATAGACACCATGATACCGATGGACATACAGGTACCGATGACCTGATTGACACCTACGTTCATCATGGTTGCCAACTCAGAGACTGTTACGAACTCGGTGAGTTTCAGCACCTTGCTCTGTGCTGCCTCTGCTGCCATCTCCTCGCTCATGCGCTCCTGAACGGCATCACGTTTCTCACGACGATACTTGGCACCTTTCTTATTCTGGTTCTTCGTGGTCAGACGGGCCAGCGTCTCCTTCACCTGACGGGCTACAGCCTCGTCATCCACCTCCAACGGCTTCACAGGACGGTTCTTCTTGTTCTTTTTGCCACCACCCTGCTGGACACCGCTGTCCTGAAAATTCTGGTTACCACCCTTGTTCTTGTTTTTCTTGCCTTGTTGCTGGCTAGCCTGATTGGCAGCAGCCTCAATATCCACCTTACCACTACGGATGCGCTCACGCTTTTTGCGCTCACCGTTGGCAGCATGTTGTTGGGCAGCCTTCTCTTCACGCTCCTTACGACGCTCCTCCTTGGATTTTTTCTTCGGACGAGTGCTCTGATTCAGAGAAGAGAGGTCTATCTTGCCTATCACCTTAACACCTGAGTTGCTAGCATCGGAAGGGGTTTCTTCCACTTCTTCATTCTCCTCCTCAGATACAGTATCTTCTTCTGACGGTGCCTCCTGAACTTCCACTACAAGCTCTTCTTCTATCGTCTCCTGAGACTCTACCTCAGGTTCCTCGACAGGACTTTCAGGAGCCGTCTCTGCTTTGGGCTCACTCTTTACTGCAGCAGGTTTCTTGTTCAGGCTGTCAAGGTCTATCTTTCCTACAGCCTTAAACTGCGGACGTAGCTCGTTCAGTTGCTCTTCTGTCTGGGTGATTTTTTTCTCAACCTTCTCTGGCTTCTCAACTTTCTTCTCCTTGACTTTCTTGGTGAATATCATGTCGGCTTGAGTCTTCACGGCCTTATCGCCCTTAAACTCACTGACTAAGGCTTGGTATTGCTCGTCTGAGATTTTCGTATTTGGCGTCATCTCATCCTTCACCTCACCAAGTTCTTTCTTATTCTTCAGGAAATCAACGGCAGTCTGAAGTCCTATATTCAGCTCTGATAATACTTTATTTAATCTGACTCCCATTAACGCTTAATTTTCAATTCTCATTTCTCAATTCTTACTCAAACTCCGCACGGAGCACTTCCAACAGATGGTCAACAGTCTCCTCCTCCAAGTCTGCCTTCTCAATCAGCATCTCACGAGGAGCATTCAATACCTGCTTAGCAGTATCCAAGCCAATTGCCTTAATGGAGTCAATAATCCACTGGTCAATCTCATCAGCAAACTCATCGAGATAGATATCCTCGTCAGCCTCACTCTCGTTAACCACACGGAAGACATCAATCGTGTACTCTGTCAGCATAGAGGCAAGCTTGATGTTCAGACCACCCTTACCAATGGCAAGACTAACCTCCTCGGGTTGCAGATATACCTCTGCCTTGTGCTCTTCCGGATTCAAAGTGATACTGGTCACCTTGGCAGGACTCAAGGCACGCTGGATAAAGAGCTGGGTATTGTTGGAGAAATTAATCACGTCGATATTCTCATTACCTAGCTCGCGAACAATACCATGTACACGACTGCCCTTCACACCGACACAGGCGCCTACGGGGTCGATACGGTCATCATAACTCTCTACGGCCACCTTCGCACGCTCTCCCGGCATACGGGCCACACGACGGATGGTAATCAGACCGTCATTGATCTCGGGAACCTCTGCCTCAAGCAGACGCTCCAGGAACAAAGGACTGGTACGAGACAGGATAATACGAGGATTATTGTTCTCGTTCAGCACCTCCTTCACGATAGCGCGAATGGTCTCACCCTTGTGATAGTTGTCGTTGGGAATCTGCTCCATCTTCGGCAAATGCAGCTCATTCCCCTCGTCGTCGATAAGCAATACCTCACGCTTCCACATCTGGTATACCTCACCACTGACAACCTGTCCGACCTTATCCTTATACTTGTTATACAAAGAGTCATGCTCCAATTCCAGAATCTTGGAAGCCAATGTCTGACGAAGATTCAAGATGGCGCGACGACCAAACTTCTTGAAGTCCACTTCCTCTGAAACTTCCTCACCAACCTCATAGTCTGGCTCAATCTTCTGGGCATCAGTCAGCGAGATTTCCTTGTTCTCGTCCTGTACATCACCATCTGCCACCACAATACGGTTGCGATGAATCTCAAAGTCACCCTTGTCAGGGTTTACAATCACGTCAAAGTTCTCGTCAGAGCCAAACATTTTGGCAATCACATTACGGAAACTCTCCTCAAGTACACTGACCAAAGTGGTACGGTCGATGTTCTTGGTCTCTTTAAACTCTTGAAAGGTCTCTATCATAGAAGGACCTTTCACATCTTTCTTTGTTGCCATTTCTTATTTTGTTTTCAAATTTTAACTACTTATTTGAAGGTCAGCAGGTATTTGGTATATTTCACCTCGCCGACAATGAAAGTCTTGTCGACTTCTACCAATACCGGACGTTTCTTGCCTTCCTGTTTCTGTTTCTCCTTGACAGTAACCACAAACGACTGTCCGTCTTCACTGACCTCCTTCAGGATTCCCTGCTGCTTCTTTCCGTCAAGACCAAGAACTTCCACTTCTTTTCCAACGTGGTTCCTATACTGCTGAACCACCTTAAAGGGCTGGCCAATACCTGCTGAGCCCACTTCCAGTTCATAATCGCCCAGTTCCTCACCCAGTTTCTCTTGCAAGAAACGGCTCAGTTCTGCACAATCCTCAATCCATACACCATCGGTATGGTCAATTTCAATCACAATGCGACCATCGGGCGTCATCTCTACGTCCACCAGGAAGTACTCATTCTGTGAGAGCCATTCCTCAACCGCTGCTTTTACTACGTCTTTATTGATCATATTCTTGTATTAAAACAAGAATGAGAGGCTTTTTCAAGCCCCTCATTCCACTGAACGGGTGCAAAGGTACGAATAAGTGAGCAAAAAACAAAATAATTTTTGAGTTTTTGCAAGAATTTCTATAAATATTTCATTTTTGGGCAGAAAGCACACGCTCATACTCTCCTGGAGTATTCAGGATGCGCTCTGCCTCCTTCAAGGTCTTGTCATGTTCCAAAGCAGCCTCCAGCTGACCAGCCTGATAGTAATAGGCGGAAATGATGTCCTGTTCTATCATGTGCTGTATCTCCTCCCGATGGAAGTCCAGGTCATGGGAGATGTCGTGATGGTCTATCTTTGCCTTCAGGGCTTCAAACTCAGCACGGGCCTCCTCATAATAACCCTCGAACTTGGCTACCTTGACCAGTTCATCATACTGCTTCTTACTCACCTGATCATAGGTAAATCCCGCTTTGACCACACGCTCCTTGAACGCCTCATAGTCGGCATCTGTCAAATGGAATTCCTTGGGAGATGCAATGGATGAATGCTTGGCAATATAGTCTACTACATAATCATGCACGACCTCTGTAGAATCCAGACGGTCCAGATACAACGTGATATTCGCCATCGTATCAGGCTTCACCTCAACATCCGGTTTGATGCCGCCTCCATCACGCACCTCACGACCGCTCTTGGTATAGAACACGCGTGTCAGCGAGTCAGGCACATGTTCCCTATAACCACCGCCGCCATGCTTGTAGTTGATAGCCTGAATACAACGACCACTGGGGATGTAGTATTTAGAGGTGGTGAGTTTCAGATTACCATTGTAAGGCACTTCGACATTCGGAATCTGTACCAGCCCTTTCCCATATGTACGTGTACCTATTATTATCCCTCGGTCTAAGTCCTGTACCGATCCACTCACAATCTCACTAGCAGATGCAGTCTCTTCGTTCACCAGGATAACGAGTGGCATCACCGTATCGATAGGCTCCAGACGAGTCTTGTATTCAGAATTGGCACGACGGAGCTTACCTTTCGTCTCAACCAGTGTCACACCCTTGGGTATCCACATATTGGCGATATCCACACACTCAGCCAATGAGCCGCCTCCATTACCACGCAGGTCAAGAATCAGTTTGGTGGCCCCCTGTTTCTTCAGGTCGAGAAAAGCACGACGCATCGGCTTAGCCGGCTCACCAGTGAACGTGTTCAGGTTGATGTATCCAATACCGTTTCCACGCATCCCATAATAGGTAATCTCAGGCATCTTAATACTACGACGGGTAATCTTAAACGTCATCTTCTTACCTGTCGAAGGACGCTCTATCTTCAGCACAAAGGTCGAACCCGCATCACCGCGCAGATGCTCACTGACATACGAGACAGACTTGTCTGTCATCACGGTATCGTCAATCTGCAGGATGATATCACCCTTCTTCAGTCCTATCTCTGCGGCAGGCATACCGGCATACGGTTCCTCGATGACGACACGCTTCAACTTCTGGTTATAGCGCACCAAGGCACCAATACCCGCATACTTACCCGTCATCAGCATCTTCAGGTCTTTCTGCTTCTCCTCCGGATAATACTCCGTATAAGGGTCCAAAGAACGGAGCATGGCATTGATACCCGTTCCGATGACCTCACTGGCATTCAAGGTATCCACGTACATCAAATCCAGATTCTTATAAATAGCATTGAATATCTCAATGTTCTTGGCAACCTCCAGATTATGGTTCTTCACATCCTGTGCCTGCATGCCCTGTATCATGAGGAGCAGCAAAGAAAGAGTGTATATTTTTTGTTTCATCTACCTATATACAATTATTATTGCGTGCAAAATTACAGAAAAAATAGGGAAAAGCGAATTTTTTCCCAAAAAAGTTTGCGCAATTCGGAAAAACGTATTACCTTTGCACCCGCAATCAAGCAAAACCTGCTTCAGTAGCTCAGTTGGTTAGAGCACCTGACTGTTAATCAGGGGGTCGTTGGTTCAAGCCCATCCTGAAGCGCAAAAGTCCCAATCGCAAGGTTGGGATTTTTTGTTTCCTAAACGTTATTTTGGCAATGGCAGAACTGGTTAAGACGAAGAATGTGGCATTGGCACTGTCAAGTGGTGGCGCAAGAGGGCTGGCACATATCGGTGCCATTGAGGAATTGGAAGCACAAGGCTACCATATCTGCTCTATTGCCGGATGTTCCATGGGAGCACTTATCGGGGGAGTTTATGCTGCAGGCAAACTGAAAGAGTTTCGTGAATGGATGAAAACCATCGACAGGAAGAAAATGCTGGGACTCATAGATTTCTCGCTATCGCTCAACCATATAGTGAAGGGGACACGCATTATCGAAGCCATTATGGAGTTTGTGCCAGACGTAAACATCGAGGATTTGCCGATTCCTTACTGTGCCGTGGCAACTGATTTGAAGGCTGGTCGTGAAGTGATGTTCCGTAAGGGCAGTCTGTTCAAGGCTATACGTGCCAGTATCTCGCTACCTTCATTTTATGAACCCGTGCAACGCAATGATATGGTGTTGATAGATGGTGGCGTCATCAATCCACTTCCTTTGAACCGCGTCAAACGGCAAACTGGCGACATCTTGGTTGGTGTAGATGTGAGCGGTCATGACTATAAAGCACAATGGGATGAGATGCAAAGGCTGGCTGCTATACAGAAAGCAGATAAGAACCTGAAAACAAGAATTCTCGATATGCTGCTTCCTAATAATATCGAGTTCAACTATTATACTGTTCTTTCACGTGCCAGCTCTTTGATGATTAGGCAAAACTCCATCATGATGGCAAAACTGATGAAACCAGACATCTTGGTAGATATTCAGATGAACCGCTATGGCACCTTTGACTTTGATAAGTCTGAGAAACTAATTGCCATTGGCCGCCATAAAACCATCACAGCTATCAGTAAATACAACTCCTTCTGGAATGATGTATGAAAAGAAGCCTGGGCGGGTGGCTCAGGCTTCTTTGTTGGCTTCTGCAAAGGCGGCTTCTTCTGCCTCGGCAATAATTTCTTCGCGTGTCTTTTCGCGGGGAATTGCAGTGATATCGTCTAAAGAGAATTCTTCTGCAGCCTGAGGTTGTGGCGCAGAAGGCTCGGGTCCTACGGTAGCCACTTGCAACTCTACTTCCTCTGGTACGCTGACAGGTTCTTCCTCCATTTTGGTACGGGCAGTCTTGGCAGCAAAGACGGCGTCGATGAACTGGGGCTCGCGGCGGAGGCGCTGGAGCGTTTCCTTGGAGGCGAGCTGATGGCTCTCCTTCTTGCTGTAGCCCTTGCCTGTACAGCCTTCCACACCTTCCAGCAGGACTTGTGTGGTGAAGACGGGACTGTTATGGTCGTCTACGCTTTGTTCCAACTGGACAAACTCGATGCTGACCTTGTTTTTCTGGCTCCATTCCAGGAGTTTCGACTTGAAATTGACTTCCTTGTAGGCTACCTTGTCAATATTGATGAGCTGTTTGAGGATGCGCTTCTCCATGAATTTCATGCATGCACCGTAACCTCGGTCGAGATAGATGGCGCCAACCAATGCCTCGAAGGCGTTGCCGCCCACATAGCTGTTATGGGAGGACGACTGGCTGGAGGTGACTATAAGGTTGGTGATTCCCATCTCGTTAGCGAGTTTTCCAAGTGTCTCACGCTGTACAAGTTTGGAACGGGCATCGGTGAGGAATCCCTCACGCTTTCCCTCAAAATGACGGAAGACGATATCGCCCACGACGGCATCGAGGACGGCATCGCCCAGGAACTCCAAGCGCTCGTTGTTCAGGGGGCGCCCCTTCTCATTGCGCTTCCGCAGACTCTTGTGCATCAGTGCCTGCTTGTAGAGCTTGATATTACGGGGATAGAAACCAAGAGCTTTGTATAAAGAAGAATAAAGCTCCTTCTCCTTGCGGAAAGGGAGCCTTATTCTATCAAAGAAATTGGAGTTATTCAGCATACTTTTTGAATACTACGCAAGCGTTATGACCTCCAAATCCGAAGGTATTGCTGAGACCAGCACGCACCTCACGCTTCTGAGCCTTGTTGAAGGTGAAGTTGAGGTTGTAGTCAATCTCCTCGTCCTTGTCGTCCTCCTCGTGGTTGATGGTGGGAGGAACGATATCGTTCTGAACAGCCAAAACGGTAGCCATTGCCTCAACAGCACCAGCAGCACCCAGCAGGTGACCGGTCATAGACTTCGTTGAGGAGATGTTCAGCTTAAAGGCTGCATCGCCAAACACATCCTTGATGGCCTTGGCCTCAGAGATGTCACCCACGTGGGTAGAAGTACCATGAACGTTGATGTAGTCAATCTCGTCGGGCTGCATACCTGCATCCTCCAGTGCGTTCTGCATCACCAGCTTAGCACCCAGACCCTCAGGATGAGAGGCGGTGATGTGGTGAGCGTCAGCACTCATACCAGCTCCAACCATCTCAGCATAGATCTTGGCACCACGAGCCTTAGCGTGCTCGAGTTCCTCGAGAATCAGACAACCGGCACCCTCGCCCATGATGAAACCATCACGGCTGGCACTGAACGGACGGCTAGCCTTCTCAGGCTCGTCGTTACGAGTTGACAGGGCCTTCATGGCATTGAAACCACCAACACCCGTCTCGCAGACAGCAGCCTCAGCACCACCGGCAACGATCGCGTTAGCCTTGCCCAAACGAATCAGATTGAAAGCGTCAGCCAATGCATTCGAAGAAGAAGCACAAGCAGAAGCGGTGATATAGTTGGGGCCGTGGAAGCCGTACATAATCGAAATCTGACCAGCAGCAATATCAGCAATCATCTTGGGGATGAAGAAAGGATTGAACTTAGGTCCATCCTCACGATGAGCACCATAATAGCCCACCTCTTCCTCGAAAGTCTTGATACCACCAATACCTACGCCATAGACAACACCAATGCGGTTCTTGTCCTCTGCCTCCAGATCCATCCCTGAATCCTCGACAGCCTGCTTGGCAGCAATGATGGCCAGCTGCGTATAGCGGTCCATCTTACGAGCCTCCTTGCGGTCGATGTAAGCATTGACGTCGAGATTCTTCACCTCACAGGCGAACTGAGTCTTGAACTTTGCTGGGTCGAACAGTGTAATAGGTGCAGCTCCGCTCTTACCAGCCAGCATAGCCTCCCAAGTATCCTTAGGATTATTGCCAAGCGGTGTAACGGCACCCATGCCTGTTACTACTACTCTCTTTAATTCCATAATTCTTTAGTGAAGAATGAAAAGTGAAGAGTGAAAAATTTGCTACCGCACACCCATTTATTTGGTGAAGTTAACGGCGGCAGCAAATTCTTCACTCTTCACTCTGCACTTTAACTTATTTATTTTGCGTTCTCCTCGATGTAAGCGATAGCATCACCAACGGTAGCGATCTTCTCAGCCTTATCGTCGGGGATAGAGATTCCGAACTCCTTTTCAAACTCCATGATGAGCTCAACGGTATCCAGTGAGTCAGCACCCAGGTCGTTTGTGAAACTTGCCTCGGGCTTTACCTCAGCCTCATCAACACCCAGTTTGTCTACGATAATTGCCTTTACTTTGCTTTCAATTTCTGACATAATCTTGTACTTTAAAATGTTAATAAAATGATTTCTTTTACTTATGTGTGCGACCACAAATGTGGCTTAGCGGGTGCAAAGTAACGAATTTTTATTGAGTTACGCAAATAAAATGAATAAAAAAGCATCTCACTTTGCACAAACCACCCCAACTTGTGCAATAATTTAGGAAAAAAAGGGAGCTTTTTGATACTTTCACACGTCAAAATACTCTCTTCGAAGCGGATAATGATTGCGTAACAATTCGAAATCGGAGGGGTTGGACTTTAGGGCAAGCGTGTCCGCCAAGGGGTTATACAACTCCAAGGGATCACCCGTATATGGAAAATCGGCTGGCAGCTTCGGAGGAGCTACTTTTCCTGGATGGGGCAGACCGAAATGGCGGCAGAGGGCATCAATCACCATATTGTCGGCATTCGCCTTCCCGTCAGCGGAATAGCCTGCGATATGCGGAGTCCCGATAAACACACGGTTGAGCAATGGAAGACAGAGACGGGGCTCACCCTCCCAGACATCAATCACGGCATCGCGCACGCGTCCGTCCTGCAGGGCAGAGAGCAAGGCGAGGTTGTCGACGACTTCGCCCCGACTGGTATTTATTATATACGGTACACGAGACAGACGATGGAAAAACGCCTCATCTGCCATATGCCAAGTGGCATATTCTCCCTGACGGGTCAAAGGTACGTGGAAAGTGATGACGTCAGCTTCACGCTCAATCTGGTCGAGAGAGACAAATAATCGCTCGTTCATACCCCTGTTTTCCCCTAACTTAGGGGACAATATTGCCAATGGCGGATCACAGACCAAGACACGCATCCCCAGCCGTTCTGCGACAGACTTGACCTTAGAGCCGACATGTCCACACCCCACAATACCTAAGGTCGACTGCTGAAGGGAGAGCCCTTTCTCACGCTGTAACAGCAACAGGGAGCATTCCAAATACTGTGCCACAGAAGCAGCGTTGCAGCCAGGGCAACTCGTCCAGGCAATACCAGCGCGCTCCAGCCAGTCGCCGTCGATATGGTCGAAACCGATCGTCGCCGTAGCCACGAAACGCACCTTGCTCCCCTTGAGCAAAGCCTCGTCACAACGGGTACGGGTACGGACAATCAGGGCATCGGCATCCCTCACGTCAGCAGCACTGATGGCAGCGCCGTTCATCAGACAGACCTCGTCTGCCAAGAGACGCAGTTCCTCCCGTATATAAGGTATTTTATCGTCTACAACAATCTTCATCTTGGCTGCAAAGATACAAAATATATTTAAATTATAGACTATGAACTATGAATTGTGAATTATTTATTGTATCTTTGCATCCATAATCAATACGAAAAGCAAATGTCATTTACAGAAAAAGCCAACAAAATTTTCAATCAGGCGATTCGCGACTACCACCTGAAAGACAACGTGGATACCCCCATATCAAACCCGTATGAGCGTGAGAGCATAGAATACTCCCTCTATCTGAAATGCTGGATAGACACGGTTCAGTGGCACTTGGAAGACATTATCCGCGACCCGCATATCGAACCCGTTGACGCGCTTTCACTCAAACGCAGGATAGACCATAGCAACCAGGACCGTACTGACCTGGTAGAGGAGATAGACACCTATTTCCGCAAATACTATCAGGATGTCAAACCGCTGCCTAACGCACGCCTGAACACGGAGAGTCCTGCATGGGCGGTGGACCGCCTGTCGATTCTCGCCCTGAAAATCTGGCACATGCAAGAACAGACAGAGCGTAAGGACGCTGACCAGGAACACATCCTGAAATGTCAGGCAAAACTGGATATCCTAAAAGAACAGCAGATTGACCTCAGCACTTCTATCGACCAGTTGTTGGAAGACATCGAGGCAGGACGGAAATACATGAAGGTTTATCGTCAGATGAAGATGTATAACGACCCTGCCACGAATCCGATACTTTATAAGAAGTAAGAGGTGAGAGGTAAGAAGTAAGATATGAAGAAGGAACACATCCTCATTATCCGTTTCTCTGCCCTGGGCGATGTTGCTATGGCTGTACCGGTGGTCTATTCCCTTGCCCACCAATACCCTGATGTAAGAATAACGGTGCTGAGTCGCGAGTATGCTCGTCCGTTCTTTGAAGACCTGGCTCCTAATGTAGGATTCATGGAGGCTGACCTGAAACGGGAGTATCACGGCATCAAGGGTTTGAACGCCCTGTTCCGTCGACTGGCTGCCAAGCAGTTTACTGCCGTTGCCGACCTACATAACGTGTTACGATCTGAGTTCCTGCGCATGCGCTTTAACCTCGGACCTTACAAGGTGGCACATATCAACAAACACAGAAAGGGACGTCGTCTGCTGACATCCGTCAATAACAAACAACTCATCCAGCAGCCTACCTCGTTCCAGAAATATGCCGACGTGCTAGAGGAACTGGGCTATCCCATAGAACTCGACTTCCACTCCATCTTCCCTGAAGGTGGTGGTGACTTGAGTTTACTGCCACAAGACACTCAGCTCTCTCATCTTGACGCTCAGCTCAACATCGGCATTGCCCCCTTTGCCGCTCACGTGGGAAAGGTCTATCCTCCCCACCTGATGCAGCAGGTAATTGAACAGTTGACTGTCAAATATCCGGAGGCCCGTATATTCCTTTTCGGAAGAGGGAAAAGAGAGGAAGAACTGTTCCCCCAGTGGTGCAACCAATACAAGGCCTGCGTTTATGTGAGCAATATCTTGGAATCCATCAAACAAGAACTTGTTCTGATGAGTCATCTCGACGTGATGCTCTCGATGGACTCTGCCAATATGCATCTCGCCTCACTGGTCGCCACTCCTGTCGTCAGCATCTGGGGCGCTACCCATCCCTATGCCGGCTTTATGGGCTGGAACCAAGGGTCGGAGAATGCCATCCAGATACCCCTCGACTGTCGTCCGTGCAGCATCTACGGACAAAAGAGCTGTCGACGTGGCGACTATGCCTGTATGAACCGTATCGCCCCAGAGACCATCGTGGAGCGTATCGGCCAGATATTATCATTAAAACCTCATGTCTAACTTAAACTTGAAAAGATTATGAAAAAGTACATTTGCGACGTATGTAGTTACGTGTATGACCCTGAAGTAGGTGATCCCGATAACGGCATCGCCCCTGGCACAGCCTTTGAAGACATCCCTGAGGATTGGGTATGCCCCGTCTGCGGTGTTGGCAAGGACGAATTCTCTGTAGAAGAGTAAATTGCAACCAGATATAAACGTTTAAAAGAAAAATGTCATTAAAATGTGGTATTGTAGGACTTCCCAACGTGGGTAAGTCTACTTTGTTCAACTGTCTGTCGAGTGCAAAGGCACAGGCAGCCAATTTCCCTTTCTGTACGATAGAGCCTAACGTGGGTGTGATTACCGTTCCTGACGAGCGGCTCACCAAACTGGCGGAGATAGTACATCCAGGGCGTATCGTCCCTGCTACGTGTGAGATAGTAGACATCGCAGGACTGGTGAAGGGCGCCTCCAAAGGTGAGGGTCTGGGTAATAAGTTCTTGGGTAATATCCGGGAGACGGATGCCATCATTCATGTGCTGCGCTGTTTCGAGGACGATAACATCACCCATGTCGATGGTACGATTGACCCCATCCGCGACAAAGAGATTATTGATACGGAGTTGCAGCTGAAGGATTTGGAAACTATCGAGAGTCGTCTTGCCAAGACGGAGAAAGCAGCTGCCGCAGGCAATAAAGACGCCAAGTTGGAAGTGACAGTGCTAAAAGCCTATAAGGAGGTGCTCGACCAAGGCAAGAACGCCCGTATCGTGGAGTTTGAGAGCAAGGACGAACAGGACTGTGCCCGTAATCTCTTCCTGTTGACGGCAAAGCCCGTGCTGTATGTCTGCAACGTCAGCGAATCGGATGCGAAGTCAGGAAATGCCTTTACGCAGAAGGTTGAGGCGCTGGCCAAGGAGGAAGGTGCCGAAGCAATGGTTATCGCCGCCAAAACGGAAGAAGATATCGCTGAGCTGGAGAGCTATGAGGACAAGCAAATGTTCCTGGAAGAGCTGGGCTTGGAGGAGAGCGGTGTCAACCGCCTCATCAAGAAAGCCTACTCCCTGCTCAACCTGGAGACCTTTATCACCGCTGGTGAAATGGAGGTGAAGGCGTGGACCTACAAGAAAGGCTGGAAAGCCCCCCAGTGCGCAGGCGTCATCCATACCGACTTCGAGAAAGGATTCATCCGTGCGGAGGTCATCAAGTACGACGACTATATCCAATATGGCTCAGAGGCCGCTGTCCGCGAGGCAGGCAAGATGGGTATCGAGGGTAAGGACTATGTCGTGCAGGACGGTGATATCATGCACTTCAGATTTAACGTCTAACTATGAACTATGAACTGTACATCTCCTGGAATCCGAGTATTGGGATAGGTCCGTTCCGCTGGTACGGACTCTGCTGGCTGATTGGCTTTGCACTGGCTTACTTCTTGGTGCGCCGCCTCTATCAGGAGCAGAAAATCAAGGAGGAACTCTTTGAGCCACTCTTCCTCTACTGTTTTCTGGGAATCCTGATAGGTGCCCGACTCGGACATTGCATCTTCTATGAGGCAGACTATTTCCTGACCAGTGGAAAAGGAATTATCGAGATGTTCCTACCTATCCGTTTCCTTGCTGACGGAGGCTGGAAATTCATTGGCTATGAGGGATTGGCCAGTCATGGCGGTACCTTAGGACTGATGATAGCCCTCTGGCTCTATGTAAGGAAGACCAAGCTCAGCCTCTGGACGGTATTGGACAATATCGCCATCGCTACAGGTTCGATGGCCTGTTTCATCCGTTTGGGCAACCTCATGAACTCAGAGATTATCGGTAAGGTAACAGAAGTCCCCTGGGCATTCATCTTCGAACGGGTGGACATGATGCCACGCCACCCAGGACAGCTGTATGAGGCCATCGCCTATGCCATTCTGTTCTTCATCATGTGGGCTCTCCACAAACGGATGCCGGAGAAAATCGGCACAGGCTGGTACTTTGGCTTTTGCTTGACGTATATCTTCACCTTCCGCTTCTTCATCGAATACACGAAGGAAATCCAAGAGGCCTTCGAGGCCACCCTCCCGCTTGACATGGGACAGATTCTCTCCATCCCGTTCATCATCCTGGGACTTATCTGTATGTTCCGTAAACAAAAGGTATGATGCGTAAAGTTCTCATCGGAATCGTCTGTTGTCTCTTCTGCGCCATGCTCATGGCTCAGGAGAAACCGGATACTGCATTCCAGAAACTTTACCAGCGTTACTACCAGCTATTCGGCACCAACCAGAAAAAGGAATTCTACAAGGCTTCCGCTGAAATCCAGAAGCATTATAAGAAACGTGGCGACTTGCTTACCTATTATAAGTTTCGCCAGAACGAGATCTTCTATGACACACAGTTCGGAGAGCCTTATAAAGCTATCAAGAAGGTCCATGAGATGATGGAGGACATGAAGGAGGACGGAATCAACCGCTATGAGTTGGTCTATACCACCTTGGGTGCTATCTTTGAGACACGAGGCAACTACAGGATGGCAGAACACTATTACCTGGAGGCTTTCAGGAACGTATTGCCAGAAGATACAGCCACCCTCGTTCATGCTTACGCTCAATTGGCTTCGCTCAAGGTATCACGTGAACCCGACAAGGCTTGGGAATGGAATGAGCGCATGGGTGTCCTGTTAAAAGAGAGCGATCCTTTCTATAAGGTCTATCTCGTCCTGAAGGGGGAAATCTATTTCTTCAAGAACGAGAAGTCGAACTTTCTGCAAATCAAGAAAGTCTACGACGAATGTACCAAGAACACGCCCCGATATAACAATTACGGGTACCAGATCATGGACCTGATGCAGAAGGTTTATGAGGGGAAAGCCCATGAGGCTTTACGACTATTGGAGAAAGACATACCAGACCTACCTGAGATTAGTCGCTGCGACTTCCGTATTCAAATTTATGATATGATAGGAGAGGAATATCTTGCCCTGAAGGAAGTCAACAAGCGAAGGGACCTCCGCGACTCGCTCAACAGCGATATGATTTTCAATAACATCAATGAGATCAACGCCCAGGTGGGACTTTCCAAACTCCATGAAAAAGCCGCCAAGGAAAGGGAGATGTGGTTCACGGTTGTCATCTTGCTACTGGTCATGGCCCTCGGACTGATAGTCTCCCGTTATCTGGTACGCCGCCGTTACCAGAAGCGGATCATCAAACAGAATGAGCAACTGGAGATAGCCCTGAGCGAGGCTAAGGAGTCTGACCGCATGAAGAGCTCCTTCATCGAGCATGTCAGTCATGAGATACGCACCCCGCTGAACATCATTACCGGCTATGCCCAAATCATCTCCAATCCCAGCTTCAAGTTGAACGAGGAACAGCGTGGCATGATGCTACAGGCCATCAGCCAGAATACGGTAGCCATTACCGATATCGTCAACGACCTCCTGGAACTAGCACAGGATGAAAGCAAGGAGCGTTATCGTCGGGAAGACACCATCACCATCAATACGCTTTGCCGGAAAATCATGGCAGATGCCGAGAAGAAGAACGACAAACACCTGCGACTGAGCTTCCAGACGAAACTCCCTGACGACTTCACCTTCCAGAGCAACGAGGCCGGCGTAGAAAAGATCCTGCGGCAACTCGTCAGCAATGCCCTGAAATTCACGGAAGAAGGACAGGTGGAACTGTTTACCCATGAAAGTCCTGACCACGGCTGCGTCCGCTTCATCGTCACAGACACCGGAGTGGGCATTGCTCCAGAACACCAGGAACTCGTATTTGAACGGTTCTACAAGGTAGACTCCTTCAAACAAGGTTTCGGATTAGGACTCCCCATGAGTCTTAAGATTGCCACCCTGTTAGGTGGAAACCTTGCCATTGACAAGGCTTATACGAACGGAACACGCCTCGTCCTTACCCTTCCGAGGTAAGGCCTTCTTCCATCAAGGCCAATGCGGCTTCCAGTTCCTTCTTCTTCTGGTTGCCAAACTCCACAGAGACACTGTTGTTGATACTCATACAGCACTCGCCGGAAAACTCCAAGGCACTCTGGACAATCCGGTCCCACTGGTCTTCCGTGAGTCCGCCGTCTATCTCTTGACGGGTAATGCCGTTCTTAATCATCCCATAGACAAAGCCTGCATTGAAATTGTCACCGGCACCAATGGTACTGACCGTCTGCAACGCAGGAACAGGATATTGCTTGGCAAACCCGTTATCGGCCCTCAGCTCTACAGGATCGGAAGCCCGTGTATAGATGAACTTCTTGGTATAGAAAGCTATCTGGGAACGGTAAATGGCATCGGCATCGCTGCGGTTGAACAGAATCTCAAAGTCCTCCGCCGACCCGCGCACGATATCTGCAAGTTCCAGATTCTCCAACAGATTGGGCGTAATCTTGATGACCTCATTACGATGAGAGGCGCGGAAATTGACGTCATAATAAAGGATGGCACCATGCTGGCGGGCATAGTCCAGAAAGGCATAGACCTGTGGACGGATGACGGGATTCAAGGCGAAATAACTGCCAAAGACAACGATGTCGTCAGGATGAATCTCCGGATACACATACTCTATACGGTCATTGGGATGGTCCTTGTAGAACACATACTCCGCATCGTTCTGGTCGTTCAAGAAAGCCAGAGAAATGGGCGACTTGGATTCCGGATAGACATAAAGATAAGTGGCGTCCACACCGTTCTCCTCCAGGAAACGGATAATATGACGGCCGACCCTGTCGTTGCCAGTCTCACTGATCATACTGGTCTGAACTCCCGTACGCCCCAACGACACAATGGCATTGAACGTACTGCCGCCAGGCACTGCACTCACAGGCTGCTCATGACGGAATATAATGTCTAATACGGTCTCTCCGATTCCTATTACCTTACGCATAACTATCAGAATTTCCTGCAAAGTTACGATTATTTTTTTAAAATACACTATCTTTGCACCCGAAATGACGAAATACAACACATATACGTTGTCAAACGGCCTGCGCATCATCCACCTGCCCGCCATATCCCCCGTGGTCTATTGCGGCATCGGCATCAGAACCGGTTCCCGACAGGAGGAAGCAGGCGAAGAGGGACTGGCCCACTTCTGTGAACACGTCACCTTCAAAGGCACCCACCGGCGCACTGCCCTGCAGATTCTCAACTGTCTGGAGAGCGTAGGCGGCGACCTGAACGCCTTTACGAACAAGGAAGACACCATCTTCTATGCTGCCATCCTCAAGGAACACCTGCCACGTGCCGTCGACCTGCTGACAGACATCGTCTTCGACAGCACCTATCCCGCTACGGAGATCGAACACGAGAAGGACGTCATCTGCGATGAAATCGAAAGCTATAACGACACACCCGCAGAACTGATCTACGACGAGTTTGAAAACAAGCTCTTTCAGGGACACCCCCTGGGACACCATATCCTGGGTACACGCGAACGCGTACAGGCCTTCACCTCAGAACAGGCACAGCGCTTTACGCAACGCTTTTACCGTCCCGACAATGCCGTCTTCTTCGCCTATGGCGACATCGACTTCAAACGACTCATTTCCTCCCCTAAACTAGGAGAGGTTAGAAGGGGGCTGAATGAACATGGAAAAACTGATATTCCTTTGTTCAGGTCTCCACAAACCCCTCCTAACATAGGAGGGGAAACACACCCAACCCACCATCAGGCCCACGTTATGCTGGGCAGCCGCACCTTCGCCTTCAGCGACCCGCGCCGCATGCCCCTTTACCTGCTGAACAACATCCTCGGCGGACCAGGCATGAACGCCCGCCTGAACCTCTCGCTGAGAGAGAAGGCCGGCCTGGTCTATACCGTCGAGAGCAGCATGGCCTGCTATAGCGACACTGGCATCTGGTCCGTCTATTTCGGATGCGACCACCACGACGTGAAACGATGCCTCCGACTGGTGCACCGCGAACTCGACCGCATGATGCAACACCCCCTGAGCCAGCGCCAGCTGGCAGCCGCCAAGCGACAGCTCAAAGGACAGATAGCCATTGCCTGCGACAACCGTGAGCAATTCGCCCTCGACTTTGCCAAGAGTTTCCTGCATTACGACAAAGAACGTGATATCGACACCCTCCTGCAGCAGATTGACGCCATTACGGCACAACAACTGCAGGACGTGGCACAAGACTGCTTTAACCCTGACCAAATACAATTACTCGTTTTATAATATGATGAAAAAGAAAGCAATGATTACCTGCCTTGCCCTTTCCTTCCTATGGATCGGTGCCAAGCAAGATGACGGCGTCATCACGAAAGAAAACGGCGTATACGTCGTGAACACCACCACCCTCGCTACCGATGTGGAGGGATATATCGGCAATACCCCCCTGAAAATCTATATCCAGAAGAACAAGATCCAGAAGATAGAGGCTCTCCGCAATCAGGAAACGCCCAAGTATTTCGCCAAAATCAAGAAGCAACTGCTCGGCCAGTGGGACGGCATGACCGTGAAGAAAGCCCAGAAAGCCCAGGTTGACGCAGTAACCGGAGCAACCATGTCCTCCGAAGCCGTCAAGGAAAATGTCAAAAGAGGACTGGACTACTATCAGAAACACAAAAAATAGCAAACAGACCACCTGTTAAAGTAGTTTAAATTTAGGGGAGAGTGATGACACTTTCCCCTAAATTTTGTATCTTTGTCAAATAAATTCTTACTTTAACGTCCAAAACCGTGAAACAGGAAGCCAAGACTATCATTAAAAGACAGACACTCTATGTTTTGCTAACTATATTATCTGTCCTCGTTATCACCTTTGCAGTATCCTTCTGGATATGCACCCGCGCCATAAAAGCCGAGACTCATGCACGCTACGTGGGCATCATGAACGTAGCCTCCGAAAAAATAGCCAAGACTGTCAGAGGCATGGAGATGAACGCCATGAACGAGTTCGACGAGGTGGAGAAACACCTCGACTCCCCGGAGTCCGTGATTGCAGCCCTGGAAAGCAAGGCCAGCCTGAACCCTGAGGTCAGGGGATACTTCGCAGCCTTCGAGCCCGACTATTTCCCCCATAAGGGAACATGGTTTGAACCCTATGTAGTCCATGTGGACAGCAGTGCCTTTGAAGTCAGACAAGTAGGCTCGGCACGGCATAACTACCATAAGTCCGACTGGTACATCCGTGCCAAGAAATCCAACGAGAGCTTCTGGTCAGACCCTTACTATTACTATGACGGGACGAATATCAGCGGCCACTATACGACGTTTGTCAAACCCGTCTACGACAAGACGGGACGGCTGGCCTGTATCTGCGGAGCCGACATGACCTTCGAATGGCTGACCAAGGAACTGCAGCGCATCGACGAAGAGAACAAGAAGAACGACCTGCTCAACAAGTTCCTGATGTACGACACAGACTTCTATACCGTTGTCATCAACAGCGACGGCAGTTGCATCGCCCACCCAGAGAAAAATAGCGTCCCGATGACAGAGGAATTCCTGAAACGCGACCTGGAGCAAGGGAAAAGCGGTGTTGTCGACATGGAAGTCAATGGCGAGCAGGCGACCGTCTACTACAGACCGATAGAACATGTCAACTGGTCGGTAGCAGTCGTGACCAAACAGGATATTCAGGAACCATTGATAAAACTGGGCATCATCTTTCTCTTGCTGACTATCATAGCATTGGTAATCGTAGGATTAGTCTGTCGTCGTATCGGAAATGTGGAAAAAGTTTAAGACAGCCCTCCCCCGCACCTCGCTCAGACTGAACCTGATGGTAGTCTGTGAGATTGTGTTACTGCTCTTGGTGTCATTGGCAGTACTGCTCTATTTCTCTCGCCAGATGCTGAAAGAGGAGGCAAAGAATAATGCCGAACAGACGTTGGAGGCTACGGTGCTAAACATTGACAACGTCATGATGAGCGTTGAACAAACGACGTTTAATGTCTATCAGGACCTGCAGGGACACTTGGACCAGCCAGACCGTATGTTCACCTATAGCCGCAAGGTCGTAGAGACAAATCCCTACATCGTGGGCTGTGCCATCGTCTTTAAACCAGACTATTATCCCGATCATCATTTGTATATGGCTTATCTCCATCGCAAGGGTAGCGAAAGCATGACGAACGAAACGACGGAGCTGGAGACGCTGGACAAGTTTACCAATCGTCCTTACACTGAGCAGATATGGTACACGGAACCAATGAACGTGAAGCAGGCCTGCTGGGTGGGACCGCTGAAGAACGAGGACACCGAGCGGGAGGCAATTATCACCTTCTGTCTGCCGATATACGACCATGGTGAGTGTGTGGGTGTGGTAGCTTCTGACTTGCCTATTGAAGTGCTTACGAACATCATCCATTCTACCAGGCTTTTCTCACGCGGCTATGCTGTGCTGCTGAACAACAAAGGCTCGTATGTGGTTCACCCAGACAAGGAGAAACTGAAACGTAAGACAGTATTTGGAAAGACGCTCATGAATAGTCCGGAAGCCCTAGAGGCCGCCCGTGCCATGGTGGCTGGCGAGACAGGCGGCAAGGCTTTCCATATGGACAAGGAGGAGTGGCATGTGTTCTACAAGCCCTTCCACAGCACCAGAGAGTATGGGATGCCAATGAAGCAGTTGGGATGGAGTGCCGGTGTGGTGTATCCTCAAGACGACATCTTTGGCAACTATAACATCCTGACCTATCTGGTGCTGGTCATCACCGTCCTCGGCGTACTGCTATTCTTCATCCTCTGCCGGATGCTGATCCGCCACCGGATGAAACCAGTGCACATGCTCATTAAATCGGCCCGGCGTGTGGCAGAAGGCAACTACGACGAGATGGTCCCCAACACACATCGGGAGGACGAGATAGGACAACTGCAGGCGCACTTCCAGCAGATGCAGCGCTCGCTCTCTGTCAAGTCCGGCGAACTGAAACTGTTGACGAAGACCCTGAAGGAACGTAGCGAAGTGCTGAACAAGGCTTATGGCAACGCCCAAGGCTCCGACCGTATGAAAATGACCTTCCTCCACTACATGGCGACCCAGATGACAGAGCCCTCGAACCTTATCGAGCGCAGCGTCATGAAACTCAGCAACAACTATCATGAAATCAGTCCTCAGGAAGCCGACTACAAAGTAGGGGTTATCAAACAGCAGAGTGAGGCAATCCTCGATCTGCTTGACCACATGATTGAAGCCTTGCAGATCGAGGCTGAAGAGCCAGAAAAGTCTGAAATGGAACAGAATATGGGAAAGGAGGTGAGCCATGAGTAAACTAAGCCGTAGCCTTTCCAAGCGACTCAGCCTCGACATCATGCTGTTGGCAACACCCGTGTTCGTGTTGTCACTCGGCATCTTCTACCTCCAGTCACGCTATCTCATCCGCCAGGAAGCCATCGAACGCTCCAACAGCATCCTCGGCACGACGATTCAACGCGTGAGCAACTATATGAGTACGATAGAAACGTCGACCAACGCCAACGCGTGGCTGCTCGAGGAAAACTTCACGCCCGACTCCCTGGAGTCCGTCTCCCGGCGCATCGTACGCCTCAACCCCAACATCCTCAGCTGTTCCGTCAGTGCCGAGCCAAATACCTTCCCCCAGTACGGACGCTATTTCTCCGTCTACACCGTCAACGAACGACTGTTTGACGATGATACACCGGGAGCCGGCGATAGCATCGTCTCTGTACGCGAGACCGACTACGAATATACCGACAAGATATGGTACAAGGAACCGTTAAGGCACGGTAAAGCCTGCTGGGTTGAACCCTTCAGCGGACACACAGAGGGGAAGATTGACCATAACGAGGCCGTTGCCACCTACTGCCGTCCGCTCTGTTCGGAGAAAGGTGAAATCCTGGGAGTCGTCTCTACCGACTTCTCGTTCAGTCAGCTGGCAAAGTCCATTATTGCTACGGAACACCCCTACCCTGATGCCTATTTCGTGCTGCTTGGAGGCGACGGACGCTACTTTATCCATCCTGACACCACACGCCTTTTCAGGAAGACCATCTATACCGATGCCCAACCAGACCGCAATGCCGACCTGATAGCCTTGGGATACGACATGACAAAGGGCAAGCAGGGCACCATGCACGTCAACGTGAACGGCCGCCGCTGCCACGTGTGCTACCATCCCATTCCCGGCACCGACTGGAGCCTGGCAATGGTATGCCCCGACAGCGAAGTATTGGCAGGATACCACCAGCTGGCTTACATCATCGCCATCATCATCTTCCTCGGACTGCTGACCATGCTGTGGCTGTGCTACAGCGTAGTAAGAAATACCATCACCCCCATCAACCAACTGCTGAACCATACCCAGCAGATAGCCAACGGCAAATACGACGAGATCATCCCCCGTTCCGATCAGAACGACGACATCGGTCACCTGCAAAACGGCTTTGCCGACATGCAGCAGGCACTCCATAACCATCTGGGAAAAATACGACAGACCGCTGAGGAAATCAGGAAACACAACGTGGAGCGCACCCGTGACATGGAGCAGGCAGAAGAGGCCGTCAAGCAGAAGACCCTGTCCATTCAGAACCTGTCACACCAGATACGCACCCCGCTGAACATCATCCTAGGCTTTGCCAACGTGATGCTCGACCACATTGTTTCCTACAGCAAGAAAGCCGGCAGCTCAAGGTTCCACGAAGAAAACCTGAACGACATCACCGGCATGATGAAGACCAACGTCATCTCTTTGAAGCGCATGGTATTGATGCTCCTCGACAGTTCCGCCACAGGCAGCGAAGAAGAAATGATGGGCAAACGGACAGACGAGGTGTCGTGCAACGAGATTGCCCGCGAGAGTATCGACTATACCCTTGGGCACTTCCAGAAGCTGAATGTCAAGTTTGAGAGCGAACTGTCTGACGCCGTCCAGATACTGACCAACCACATCTACCTGAGGCGCACCATCCGGGAACTCCTCGACAACGCCGCCAAATTCTCCGACGGCAAGCACATCACCCTACACGTGTCGCAGACCGAGACCACCGTCAATTTTACCATCACCGACGTGGGCCCTGGACTGCCAGAGAACGCCGACGAACTGATCAACATGCCCTTCCGCAAGATGGACGACCTGTCGACAGGTCTTGGACTCGGCCTGCCCCTCTGCAAGCACCACGCAATCAGCCTGGGTGGCGACCTCGTCTACGATAAAGACTACAAGGAAGGCTGCCGCTTCATCCTGCAGATGCCCAAGTAAAAACCTATCCATATTTTACTCATGGATTACCCATTCCTTGCTCATAGGTATCTCATAGGTTGCTCATAGGCATCTCATAGGATACTCTATCCGAACTCAGTCTTCAAGGCTCTGTTTTAAGTATGACTTAAACATGAGGAAACACTGAAGATTTGTTCTTGAGTGTGTGCGGGGCTTCTCTGAAATCGTTAAATAATTAGCGGGAAAACGATGTGAATGCAGGAAATTTAGTATTTTTGCATCCGAAACCAATTGAAGCAAGTGGCATGAAAGATGACGAACTGGATGATCTTATCCAAAATTGGGAAAACAAAACGTATCCGAGTAAAGGAGACAATCCTAATCTGTCAGGACAGGAAGAGATGATACCGAAGAAACTGGTGGCGAGAGGATCTGTGAACCTGATTGACAAATTGAACGGCAAGATGTATTGGGCACGCAAATATGCCAAAGAGGTGATTCTTGCCTTGAAGGCTAATTCTGGGATTATGCTCAGCGACGAATACGAAAAGAAACTTGAAGAACTGGATAATATCCGTCCTGGCGAGGGAGTGCCAATTCTTGACGTCCCCGGGGCTAAGACGAAAGTAGACCCTGTCCTTCTGGCAAAAGTTTCCGTGTATTTTACCTCTGAAGACCATGCAAGACGGTTCTTGGAACCATTGAAGGATTTGGATAACAAGCAGATTATTGCGCTTGTGAAGAAGAAGTACGAAGACGGTGTATGCACGAATATCTCGAAAGACTTGTGGAAAGTACTCCACGATGCGGAACTATATAAAGCGGGATATTCGAATTGGAACGCTCAGCTACCTAAAAAGTAACCATACGATTTGATCATAAAAACGAGGGGAATCGGCCTGTGCCGGTTCCCTTTTTTATGTCTTACTGGATGGGAACTGGATTGGGAATAGATTTATACTGGATTGCTGAAAACTAGGCAGAAATTCCCTTGTTTAGTCTCTAAATCCGCCCTACTTTTGCGTCAGGATCTCAAACTGATGATCAAAAACAAGCTCGAGCAAAACCCAGTCATCAAGGGTAAGATCAAATTTATTCATTTTAAAAGAATTACAATTATGGCAAAAGTAAAAAAACAATTCCGTGGTTTCGTTGGTAAGATTGGTAACATTACCTATTACGAGAGCGAAGGCGAGACCCTAGCTCGCGAAATCTCCACTCCGAAGAACCCAAAGACAGACGCTCAGACACTGCAGCGTGTCTTGGTTAAGGCGGTTGGCATGACCTACGCCAAGTTCAAGGAAATCTGTGACCACTCTTTCGAAGGTTTCAGCAATGGTGCCCAGTGCTCCAACCGCTTCCGTGCAGTTAATACGCGCAACCTCCGTGAGCGTGCAACAGTTCTTCAGGATTCTGGTCAGAGCCTGAATCAGTACTTTCAGTTCTCTCCTATTGAGAGCGACAAATGGACTCCCTATGCTGCCATCATCTCACAAGGTCATCTTCCCGGGGTTTCTGTAAGCATCGATGCCGAAGGCGGTCACGTGGCATATGTCAACGTTCCTGGTCGCACCTACGCAGACTTCATCAACGCATGGGGCCTTCATCGCGGTGACCAGGTGACCTTTGTCACCGTTCAAAAGCGTGATGGCAAGTACAAGGTGAACTATGCCCGCATCATCCTCAACCCTCGTAACGCAGACGGAAGCGGCGCTCCCATGAGCACCGAGATCGTGAACAGCGCAGGTGAGTTCCCCTGCAGTAACAAGAAGAATCGCCTCAACTTCTCTACTTTTGAGTTTGACACCGACCACTTCAATTTCGTGCTTGGCCGTGACGGCGTCGTAGTGGCTGCCGGTATCATCGTCAGTCGCAAAGACAAAAGTGGCAGCTGGTTCCGCAGCAACTGCCAACTCGTCCTCAACGAGGCAGGTTTTGGTTCCGACCTCTGCAGTCTGGCCGAGGCTGTCGAGCGCAGCTACACAACGTCAGACATTGACATTGAGTCTGAACTCTACCTCAACAACGCTGGCGGTGGTGGTACCGGTAACACTGGCGAGAGCACTCCCAGCGGTGGCAGCGGCGGTGTCACTCCCGGTGAACCTTCCTACAACACGGTTGCCACCATCAACGGTGTGAGTCAGAGTATTGCAGGCGGCAGCGTGACTGCCACGGCTCCTGTCACTAGCGTAGCCGTCAGCGGCAACAATCTCGGTGAGGTAGCCTTCACGGCGAAGGTGGATGGTTCCGGCGAAGCCATCAACCCCAGCAGCCACGATGCCAACGGTGCAGCATTCACTGGTCTGAACGTGGAGGCTGGTCACAGCCTGGTGGTTTACCATGGCGGTACCGTCTGGTTCACCATCACAGCCCAGGCTTCTGGTGGTGGCGGCTCTGATCCCAACTAAAGGAAACTCCCTGACTCTTCTAAGAAAAGGATGCGAGCCAATGGTTCGCACCCTTTTGTTTTAGTGATAATTTCATAAAAAAAGAAAAATAATGGAGGAATATTCGTTTTTGTATTTAATAATGTGTACCTTTGTCGCCAATTTTAGCGCCATGGCGCATTTTTTTTATTTTTAGATGTTTTTTATACAAGATGAACGTAATTACGAAAAGTATTCAGTTGCCTGATGGGAGAACCATCACAATTGAGACCGGGAAAGTGGCAAAGCAGGCCGATGGCAGTGTGATGCTTCGCATGAACAACACTGTACTGCTGGCTACTGTTTGTGCCGCAAAAGATGCAGTTCCCGGAACAGATTTCATGCCTCTGCAGGTAGACTACAGAGAGCAGTATGCCGCTGCAGGTCGTTTTCCTGGCGGTTTCACCAAGCGCGAGGGTAAGGCTTCGGACAATGAGATTCTGACGAGCCGTCTGGTTGACCGTGTGCTCCGTCCGCTGTTCCCCTCTAACTATCACGCAGAAGTTTATGTCAACGTAATGCTGTTCAGCGCCGATGGTGTTGACCAGCCTGATGCTTTGGCAGGTTTTGCAGCATCAGCAGCGCTGGCATGTTCAGATATCCCCTTCGAGTGCCCCATCTCTGAGGTGCGTGTAGCCCGTATCAACGGCGAGTACGTCATTGATCCTACCTTCGAGCAGATGAAGGAGGCTGATATGGATATCATGGTGGGTGCTTCGGCTGAGAACATCATGATGGTAGAAGGTGAGATGAAAGAAGTTTCTGAGCAGGACTTGCTCGGTGCCCTGAAGGCTGCCATGGACGCTATCAAGCCCATGTGTGAGCTGCAGGCTGAGTTGAGCAAGGAGCTGGGCAAGGATGTGAAGCGCGAGTACGACCACGAGGTGAACGACGAGGAACTTCGTGAGCGTATGAACAAAGAGCTCTATCAGCCCGCTTACGACGTTACCAAGCAGGCTCTCGAGAAGCACGCTCGTGCTGAGGCCTTCGAGAAGATTCTGGCTGACTTCAAGGAGAAGTATGCTGCAGAGAATAATGAGTTGACTGAGGACGAGCTGGAAGAGAAATATGCCATGATGGACCGCTACTACCACGATGTGGAGCGCGACGCTATGCGCCGTTGTATCCTCGACGAGGGCATCCGTCTTGATGGTCGTAAGACCGACGAGATTCGTCCTATCTGGTGCGAGGTTTCACCGCTGCCCATGCCTCATGGAAGCAGTATCTTTACCCGTGGTGAGACACAGTCACTGACGACTGTTACGCTGGGTACCAAGCTGGATGAGAAGCTCGTTGACGATGTACTCGACAAGAGCTATCAGCGCTTCCTGCTGCATTATAACTTCCCTCCGTTCTGCACGGGTGAGGCCAAGGCCCAGCGTGGTGTAGGTCGTCGTGAGATTGGTCACGGTCACCTGGCATGGCGTGGTCTGAAGGAGATGATTCCTGCTGACTTCCCCTACACCGTTCGTGTAGTCAGTCAGATTATGGAGTCTAACGGTTCTTCCAGTATGGCTACTGTCTGCGCCGGTACGCTGGCCCTGATGGACGCTGGTGTTCCCATGAAGAAGCCAGTATCAGGTATCGCCATGGGTCTGATTAAGAACCCTGGAGAAGACAAGTACGCTGTATTGAGCGATATCCTTGGCGACGAGGACCACTTGGGTGATATGGACTTCAAGACCACTGGTACTAAGGATGGTCTGACCGCTACCCAGATGGATATCAAGTGCGACGGTCTGTCGTTCGACATTCTGGAGAAGGCTCTGATGCAGGCTAAGGCCGGTCGTGAGCACATTCTGAAGTGCATCACCGATACCATTGCCGAGCCACGTCCTGAGCTGAAGCCTTGGGTTCCCCGCATCGAGGCCTTCGAGATTCCGAAGGAGTTCATTGGTGCTGTCATTGGCCCGGGCGGAAAGATCATCCAGCAGATGCAGGAGGATACGGGTGCTACCATCACCATTGATGAGGAAGACGGTGTCGGCAAGATTCAGGTCAGCGGTCCTAACAAGGAAGCTATTGATGCCGCTATTGCTAAGATCAAGGCCATTGTCGCTATTCCTGAGATTGGTGAGGTTTACGAGGGTACCGTCCGTAGCATCATGCCTTACGGATGCTTCGTAGAGTTCATGCCTGGCAAGGATGGTCTGCTGCACATCTCTGAGATTGACTGGAAGCGCCTCGAGACGGTCGAGGAGGCTGGCATCAAGGAGGGTGACAAGATTACCGTCAAGTTGCTGGAGATTGATCCGAAGACGGGTAAGTTCAAGCTCTCTCACCGTGTACTGGTAGAGAAGCCTGCCGACTATGTGGAGCCGCAGCAGCGTCGTCGTGAGCGCCCGGAACGTCCGGAGCGCGGAGAGCGTCGCCCTCGCCCTGAGCGTGGTGAGCGCAATGAGCGTCGCCCCCGTAACGAGCATCGTCCTCGTCCCGAGCGTAACGAGGAGTACCATGAGCCCAGCAATGAGCCAAAGGACTTCACTGACGAGCTCGACAAGATGGATTTCTAAGAAAACCATTATCATAGGCAAAGGTCTCAGCCAGGACAGGCTGGGACTTTTGTATCTGCATACAAGACTATGAACATTACAAGTTTAGTAAGACATCTGTTCGTGCCTCGTATGAAGGCACTGGAGAAATACCAGACGGACGGAGAGCTGTTGCAACGGAAGGTGCTGCACCATCTGTTGACGGAAGCCAAGAATACGGAATACGGGCGCAAGTATGCCTTCAGCGCCATGAAGGGCTATGACGACTTTGCGAAGCATTGTCCTGTGAACACCTATGAGGAGCTGAAGGAACAGATAGACCGTATGCGTCACGGAGAGTCTGACGTACTGTGGAAAGGTCGTGTGAAATGGTATGCGAAGTCGTCGGGTACCACCAACGACAAGTCGAAGTTCATACCTGTCAGTCCTGAAGGCTTGCAGAAGATTCACTATGCAGGCGGTTATGACTCCGTAGCCCTCTATCTGCGCAACAATCCCAAGTCTCGCCTGTTTGACGGACGGGCCCTGATCTTAGGCGGCAGTCATGCACCGAACTATAACCTGCCCGGCTCGCTGGTGGGTGACCTCAGTGCTATTCTCATTGAGAATATCAATCCGTTGGCCAACCTCGTGCGAGTGCCGAAGAAGGAGACGGCCTTGCTGCAGGACTTCGAGATCAAGAGGGAGCGCATAGCCCGTGAGGCAATGACGAAGAACGTGACGAATATCTCTGGTGTCCCCTCGTGGATGCTCTCCGTGCTGAACTGCATGATGGAGATAACGGGGAAGACCCATCTGGAGGAAGTATGGCCCAATCTGGAGGTGTTCTTCCACGGAGGTGTCGCCTTCACGCCCTATCGCAAGCAATATGAGCAGCTGATTACCTCGCCCAAGATGCATTACATGGAGACGTATAATGCCAGTGAGGGATTCTTCGGACTTCAGGACGACCCGACAGACAAGGCCATGCTGCTGATGCTGGACTATGGAGTGTTCTATGAATTCCAAGAGGGGCCAACAGCTCCTATCGTGCCGCTCTGGGGCGTCGAGAAAGACAAGAACTACGCCATGCTGATTTCCACGTCATGTGGTCTGTGGCGTTATATGATAGGCGACACCGTCCGCTTCACCAGTACGAACCCCTATAAGTTTGTCATCACAGGGCGTACGAAGAGCTTCATCAATGCCTTTGGCGAGGAGCTGATAGTGGACAATGCCGAGCAAGGACTTGCCTATGCCTGTCAACAGACGGGCGCAGAGGTACTGGAATACACCGCAGCCCCTGTGTTTATGGATGCGAATGCCAAGTGCCGCCACCAGTGGCTGATAGAGTTCTCGAAGGCTCCTGCCGACCTGCAACAGTTTGCCACCTTCCTGGACAAGAAGCTCCAGGAGATCAACAGCGACTACGAGGCCAAGCGCTATAAGGATATCACGCTACAGCCTCTGGAGATTATTCCTGCAAAGGCGGGGCTGTTTAACGACTGGCTGAAACTGCGTGGCAAACTGGGTGGACAACATAAGGTGCCGCGTCTGAGCAACACACGTGAGCACATCGAGCAATTACTGAAACTGAACGTATGAGGAAACTACAATATTGGCTGTTGGCCGTTGGCTGTTGGCTGTTGGCTATTTCCTGCGCCCGTATGGGACAACCAGACGGTGGATGGTATGACGACGATCCGCCACGCATCCTCGGCTCTACCCCAGCCGACGGAGCCACGGGGGTGAAGGAAAAGAAAATCACCATCCAGTTTGACGAATATATCAAGCTGACAGATGCCACGCAGAAGGTCATCGTGTCGCCTCCACAACTGGAGATGCCTGAGATCAAGACTGCCGGCAAGAAGATTGTGGTAGAACTGAAAGACTCGCTGAAGCCAAACATGACCTATACCGTCGATTTCAGTGATGCCATCAGCGATAATAACGAGGGCAACCCCTTGGGCAACTATACCTTCACCTTCTCGACTGGTGAACAGATAGACACCTTTGAGGTGGCCGGCAATGTGCTGGACGCCTCGAATCTGGAACCCGTCAAGGGTATCCTGGTAGGACTCTATGACGACCTGAGCGACACGGTATTCAGGAAGAAGCCCCTGTTGCGCGTATCACGTACTGACGGGCGGGGACGCTTTGTCATCAAGGGTGTGGCCCCTGGCGAGTATCGTGTCTATGCCCTGCAGGATGCCGACGGCGACTATGTCTTCAACCAGAAGAGTGAGATGATAGCCTATTCGCATCAGACCTATCAGCCTTCGTCGAAGCCCGATGTCCGGCAAGACACCATCTGGAAAGACAGCCTGCATATCGACAACATCATCCGGGTGCCCTATATCCATTACTATCCTGACGACATCGTCATGCTGGCGTTCCAGGAGATACAGACCGACCGTTACCTGCTAAAACAGCCTGACCGTTCAGAGCCCGACCGCTTCACGCTCTATTTCAGTTATGGCAACGAGCAGCTGCCGGAAATCAAAGGTTTGAACTTCAACGCTGACGATGCCTTTATCCTGGAGGCCAGTGCAAGGAAAGACACGCTGACCTATTGGCTGAAGGACACCACCTTGGTCCATCAGGACACGCTGCGCATGGAACTGAGCTACCTGATGACCGACTCGGCGGGCGTGCTCTATACCCAGGTGGACACGACGGAAGTCCTGGCGAAGAAGAGCTACGAGAAACGACAGAAAGAGCGTAAGAAAGTCATTGAGGAATGGGAGAAGAAACAGGAGAAACTGAAGAAGCGCGGTGAGCCTTACGACAGTATCATGCCCCCAGAGCCACTCCATGTGAAATACAATGTGAAACAACAGATGGACCCTGACTACATCACGACCTTCGAAATGCCGTCGCCCCTTGCCCGATGCGACACGTCAGCCATCCACCTCTACACGAAGATTGACACACTATGGTATAACACCCCCTTCGAATTCCATCAGAAAGACGCTCAGCTACGAACGTATGAGTTTATAGCCGAGTGGCAACCTGACACGGAATATAGCCTGGAAATCGACTCCGCTGCCTTTGTCGACATCTACGGAGTGGCCTCTAAGGCCCATAAGCAAGGCATCAAGGTGAAGGCGCTGGACGAGTATGCCACCCTGTTGATGCAACTGAGCGGAATCAACGACACCACCGTTGTGGCCGAACTGCTCGACAGGAGCGACAAACCCATCAAACAGACACGTGCGGCCGACGGCAATGTGGAGTTCTTCTACCTCTCGCCAGGAGTCTATTACCTGCGCGCCTTCATCGACCGTAACGGAAACGGGAAATGGGACACGGGCGACTATGCCAACGACCTGCAGGCCGAGGAGGTGTATTACTACCCCGAAAGCATCGAGTGCAAGGCCAAGTTTGACGTCACCCTGCCCTGGAATCTGACCGCTACGCCGCTGATACGACAGAAGCCCGACGCCATTACCAAGCAGAAACCCGACAAAGAACAGCAGAAACTGCGCAACAGGAATGCCGAACGCGCCCAACAGTTGGGAATAGAATATGTAAAGAAAGTAAAAGAGTAAAACAGATATGATGAAACGATTCTTATTAATCATGATCGCATCGTGCGGTATGATGGCTGCACATGCCCAGTGCGGCATCGAGAACACCGCTTTCAAGTCGGGAGAGTTCCTCTCATACGACCTCTACTTCAACTGGAAATTCGTATGGGTGAAAGTAGGCACCGCATCCATGTCAACCGTACAGTCTACGCGCAATGGCAAACCCGCTTTCCGCAGCAGCCTCATAACCCGTGGCAACAGCAAACTCGACGACTACTTCATCATGCGCGACACCCTGTTGTGCTATACCGACCTGGATATCGCACCCATGTATTTCCGTAAGGGAGCCCGTGAAGGCAAGCGTTACTACGTAGATGAACTGTGGTACACCTATCCCGGCAGCAACTGTCATCTGAAAATGCACCGTATCGAAGACGACGGCACCCATCATTGGAAGGAAGCAGAGTACAAGAGTTGCATCTACGATATGATGAGCATCTTTCTCCGTGCCCGTAACTTCGACGCCTCCAAACTGAAGAGTGGCGAGAACATTCCCATGCCGATCAGCGATGCCCGTCGCCTGTCGAATTCCTGGTTGAAATATACGGGGAAGGCAACCATCAAGATGCGCAACAGCAAGATGAAATTCCGTTGTCTCACCTTCTCGTTTATTGAGCGTGAGGACGGCAAGAACCACGAACTGATCCGTCTCTTCGTGACAGACGACAAGAACCATCTCCCCGTCCGCCTCGATCTCTTCCTCTCGTTTGGCTCTGCCAAGTGCTATCTGACAGGCATGAAAGGACTACGTAACGAGATGGATTCGAGAGTAGAGTAAGCCTACTGGTCAGGAGCCTGCGCCCCGATGCAACGCAGGTTGCGCGCCAGCTGTTCCGTAGAACTGGCTCCCACAAGGACGGAAGTCACTCCTTTCTGTTTCAATATCCAGGCGAGGGCCATCTCAGCAAGGCTCTCGCCTTTCTTTTGTGCCTCATCGTTCCACTGGCGCAGTTGCTGTAACAATTCCGGTGTCAGCATCTCTTCCCTGAGGAACTTTCCTTTCGACATACGGGAATCCTTGGGAATGCCGTTCAGGTAACGGTCTGTCAGCATGCCCTGAGCGAGAGGCGAGAAGGCGATGAAGCCTACGCCTGCCTCATGACAGCAATCGAGAATACCCTCCTCGATGGGTGCCTGGTGGAGCATATTCAGTTTCCCCTGATAAATGAGCAAGGGCGTATCATGCTGTTTCAGATAGTCGATTCCAAAGCGAAGCGCCTCCAAGGGCCAGTTGGAAATACCCACATAGAGTGCCTTGCCGACACGGACGATATCCACTAGTGCCTGAAGGGTCTCCTCCAAAGGCGTGTTGGGGTCGTAGCGATGACTATAGAACAGGTCGACATAGTCTAGGCGCATCCTGTGAAGACTTTGGTCGAGCGAAGCCATCAGGTACTTGCGTGAGCCCCAGTTGCCATAGGGACCAGGCCACATATCGTAGCCCGCCTTAGTGGATATAAACAACTCGTCACGATAAGAGCGCAGGTCATCGTCCATGATACGCCCTAAGGTCTCTTCCGCAGACCCATAGACTGGTCCGTAGTTGTTTGCAAGGTCCAAATGCGTCACCCCATGATCGAAAGCATAGCGCACAATCTGTCGGCTGCGGTCGTAGGGGTCTACACTACCGAAGTTATGCCACATGCCTAATGATACTTTAGGCAACAACACACCAGAACGTCCACAACGCTCATACTGCATCCCGTTCTCATACCGATGCTCGTCTGCAATGTATTTCTCCATAATAGATCATTATTGAGTTTTTATCATCATTTGTTTAATTTCTCACCATCCATTCTGTTACAGTGCAACCTTTGAATTTTTTAAAGGCAGTACTGAAAGTGATGTAACTATGGAAGCCACATTGCTGGGCCAAAGCCTTGGCGGTAGTAGGCCTTGACGTACTGATGACCTCACTGTAAAGCCGAAAAAAATGCTCAATACGTAATTGGTTGATATACATATTATAGGTAATGCCCTGTTGGGAGAAATAGTTACTAAGATAAGTACGGTTCGTACCGATGGCTGTAGCCAGTTGTTGAAGGGTGAGGTCGTGCTGCAGATAGAGTTGTGGGCCTTCGCACAACTTTTCCAACCGTGTACTGATATTATCCGGAACGGGCATCTCTTTAGGCTCTTCAGGAATCACATCAAGTTGTTGTAATGTTTCTACGCGCCATAGAATGAAGGTGATGATAATTAATGTATTCACTTGAGCGAGATATTCTGTGAAAAGGTCACCCTCATTAGAGGTATAGGCGATATAGGTGAGCAGGATACAGGCCAGCAGTATCAGACTCTGCCACACCTCCTTATGCTCCAAGTCTGCAAAGTTCTCATGCAACCACTTGCCATACTGTCTTACTGCGTATACATAATAGACGGTAAACGTGACACCCAGCACCGCGCTGTATATCTCCGTATACCATTCGAAGGAATCACTGCGGTTGATTATGCTAATGACGGCTATCACGGCAAAGGGAATCATGGCGACGAATACCGGCCATAGCGGACGTTTACGGTCTTGTAGCATACGCAACAGGACACACATCATCAGCGGAACGAAGGTCATACGGTCGAGCGTGATGGCGATAATGTTGCGCAATAATCTGTCTTCCTCTAACCAATAGATGCCGATTACCACCCACCAGATATGACTGGCCGCCACTGATGCCATGAAACCCGCTGCCCACCTACGCAACACCTTCGGGGGGCGAATGGTTGCCGAGAACATATTGCCATGCGTCAGCAACAGATAGCAACAAGCTACAAAGGCGAGCAAGGTTGCTCCACCGTAGAGCATGATAAAGAAAATGTCTTGTAGTCCTTGATGTTCGTACATATCACTATATTATTGACGGCAAAAGTAATCAAAAATTTTAAAGATAAGGCAAAGTGCGACTTTTAGAATTTACAAAACGTTTAAGAATTTACAAAAATTACAAATTTACCCCCCCCTAAACTGTCCCAACACAGCAGTTTTTTATCAGAAAACAACTATCTTTGCAACTTAAAAGAATCTAGACGATACATTTTGAAAAGATATAAGATAAGTAGGTTAATAATATGATACAAGGTAAAGAGATTGGTCAGCCACCGTTTTTAAAGGCAGGAGACAAGGTCGCTCTTGTTTCTCCTGCTTATTGGGTGGCGGAAGAAGCGATATTGCAGGCTGCGGAGATCATCAGAGGATGGGGATTGCAGCCCGTTATAGGTCCACACACCAATAGTCTGAACGTAGATGCCTATGCAGGAACGGCAGATGAACGTGCGTCAGATCTCATGTGGGCTTTCAACGACGAGAGTATCAAGGCAATATTCTGTTCACGGGGCGGCTATGGCTCTATCCATCTGTTGAACCGCATCCCTCTGGCGTGCTATCAGCAGCATCCCAAATGGCTGATAGGACATGGTGATATTACGGTATTACTCAATGCGGCAGTTGCCAATGGCTTGATGGGTATTTACGGACCGATGGCATACCAGATTATGGGTGGACAGGAACTGCCCAATACCATCACCCGCAAAATACTCTTTGGCACACTGCCACAATATAATATACCTGGTAATACCCATAATCGTTGCGGTCATGCAGAGGGCATACTTATAGGAGGTAATCTTTCCAGTTATTCACCCATGGTAGGCAGTAAGTTTCATCTCTCTCCTGACCAGGACATCATTCTCTTTATTGAAGAGGTCGAGGAAACCTTACACAGCATAGACCGGTTGTTCTATCTGCTGCGCCTGCAATTGGACTTCGAACGGGTAAAGGGCATTATCTTCGGTTCGTTCTGCTCTATTAAGTTTGATCTCCAGTATGGCAGTGTCGAACAGATGCTGATAGCTCATTTGCACGACTTGGATATTCCCGTTTGCTGCGGTTTCCCTGTAGGTAGCAATAGCTGCCTGCCATTGATAGAGGGAGCCCCTTGCTCACTTGACGTGACGAAAGAGAAGGCTGTCCTGACTTTCAATATCGAAGGTGCTCAGGAAACATATTGTATAGAGGAAGAACAACAACTGATAAAATAAATATCTGTAGCACGGATGGACAAAAAAGTAATCAAGATAGTCAATGAGGCACGATGGGCAGATGGTCTGAGAGTAAGGAACAGACTGGAGGAAATCACGTATGACCCCATGCGAAGTCAGGAAGAGTTCCTGATGAGACTGATTCGTGAGAATGCCCAGACTGTGTATGGACATCTGCATGGCTTTAGTTCCATTCGAAGTCTGGATGATTTCAGACGCTATGTTCCTCTAACGACCTATGATGACTATTCGCCCTATATCGAACGTATCACCAATGGTGAAAGGAACATCCTGACAGCCTACTTGACAGAACATCTCTCATACTTGTCGGGGTATAAGAAACTGCCACAGTCCAGATGGGGCATGCAGACGAGTTATGACTACAGTTTATGCAACAGTTTTTTCGTGGCCGCCCATCACGGCTATCTGACGGACGGGATGACGCTGAACCTAGTGGATAACAGTGTAGAGCGTCTGAAATCTGGAATAACCATTGGGAATATGCTGGGAAGACTGTTGGTTAAACGAGATATTGACAACGACCAAATCTATGTTATACCCATTGATGTGGCTAACTCGCCAGATAGGGATGACATCCTCTATCTTCAGGCACTCTTTGCCCTTAAGCAGAATCATATCTCGCTGGCCATCTGCGACCATCATGACTATATGGTAGAACTGCTGCGCTACATAGAGAAACACTGGCCCAAACTTGCCGAAGACATTGAACAGGGGATTCCTTATATTCAGCCAGATGCAGAAAGGGCAAACATGATTCGTGAAATCATGGAAGAGCACCATATTGGTACGCAGCTTGTAACACGCCTATGGCCTCGCCTGCACTGTGTAATGGTGTATAACGTCGATCGTCTGGGAGCCAGTTTCGAACTGCTACGCACCTACTGCGGCAACGACGTCCATTTCGTCTTCACAGGCATTAGCACGGCAGAAGGAACATTCACTGCGGCACTCAACCTTGACGACCCTCAGACGGTGCTGATACCCGACAGTGTGTTCTATGAGTTCAAGCCCAAAGACACAAAGGATTATAACAATCTGCTCACCATCGACCAACTGGAAATAGGCAGAAGCTACGAATTGGTAGTGACCACGCTCTCAGGACTCTATCGCTTCATTACTCAAATTTGTCTGATAGTCGTTGGCCGTTATCACGATACACCTACGGTGATTATCGGAAAAGAATAGTTTAAAAACTTTTCTAATTCATCATTATTTCGTAACTTTGCCATCAATGAAAGTCACGGAACTATATGACCGCTGTGTGGAGATAGTGACAGCAGTGCCTTCGGCTGCTGTGCTGCGCTATATGCATGAAACATTGGTACTTGCTTGTGCGGAGGCTCTGAAGGGCAGTGGAAAAGGGTTTGGCAATTTGATGGCACAGACGGATTATCTCTGTAAGGAGGCCGGTATTGGGGTGGCAGACCGCATTGCCATTCAGACGATGCGGCGGCATTCCAACAGGAAAGACAGCGTGTTGACCCGTGATGATCTCCGCTATGATGTTCGTGCTTTAGCCATTTTTATCTCTGCCGTCTTCTCGGAGGATATCCCCCATGAGTTGGTGACACGTATTCCCACGATGGGGCGTCCTACCAACCTTACCTTACAGATCAACCAGCGTTATGTGCGCTGTGTAGTATCCTATTGGGACGACGAATATATCTATGCGACGACGGATGAGGGGAGTGTGTGTATCAAGACAGACGATGAGACACTACGTCCATTGTTGACAGAGGGTATGCAACTCAACTTGCTGAACTGTCATCGGGAGGGACAGACCATCCAACCCAAGCTCATCGTAGTAGAGCCAGATTTCCTTTTAGATATCTCTTCCCTTGCCGCCTGCTTCTCTGACAAAGAGCATCGTCCTATCACCTATACCTTAGGACGTTTCAAACCGCAAGCCAATACACAGCCGATTCTGTTGGGTAACTTCGCTGGGGCAGCCTTGGACGATATTATCAACCAAACAGACTTTCATGTTAACGACACCATCCGTCACTCGTTTTGTGAACAGGTCTTGCAGTTCTGTACTTGTCCGACATTCAATCCCCAGCAGTTCAAGGAGGACGCCTATCGGCAAATGGCGAATATCAAGGAGGCAGTAAAGTGCCTCACCCTCCACACTCCTCTTTTAGAGCCGTCCTTCATCTGTGAGAACTTAGGACTGCAGGGACGTGTCGACCTGATGACCAGCGACAAGCATCTACTGGTGGAGCAGAAATCTGGAAAGAACTGGAGTCTAGAACATCCCTCTGACCTTACTACACAAGCATCACATCTCTATGCCGAGGCCCATTATGTGCAGCTGTTGCTCTACTATGGTGTTTTGCGTTATAACTTTCATCTCCCTGCCGACAAAGTAGATATCCGCCTGCTCTATTCGCGCTATCCTGCCAAACAGGGACTGCTGGTGGTCAACTACTATCAAAAACTCTTCCATGAGGCCATCCACCTGCGTAATCAGATTGTGGCGCAGGAGTTCAAGATGGCACAGGAGGGAGTTGGAAGTATTATACCTCAAGTTGAAGAACTAAAGACACTTTCGGCCACAGAACAGGACTATGTGGAGCGAATGCTTTCCTTCGTCTATCGCGAACAACTGGCAAAGAAGGTTGGTACACAGGAGGGACAGGGTGGTGCTGGGGCCAACTTGTGGAACATGCCACTGACAGAGAAACGTGATACGGGCAGCATCTTCTATGGGTTACGTCTCTTGCACAAGGAGGCGTCATCTACCTATAGCGGCTTCGACCGCCTGACATTCTCGATTCCTGACATAGGTGACAACTTCCTGCCTAATTTCCGTCGTAACGACATGGTGTGTGTCTATGCCTATGAGGGAGAACCTAAGATTTGTGCCGCAATATTATATAAAGGTGTCATTGAACAATTGAGTGATTATGAAGTGACGATACGACTGAATGACGGACAACAGAATCGGGATATCTTCGAAGACAGCACGTATGCCATCGAACCCTCGTTTTCCGATCGTGGAACCACTTCTGCCATTCGCTCCTTACAAGCATTCTGTATGGCTTCCCAAGAACGTCGTGCGTTACTCTTAGGCGAAAGGGAGCCCCGTCGTGACGAGACACTCCTACTATCGCATTCCTATCATCCATATTATGATGAAGTCTTGCTCAAGGCCAAACAGGCACGGGATTATTTCATCCTTCAAGGTCCTCCTGGTACAGGCAAGACCTCTATGGCACTGAAATTCCTCGTAGAGGAAGAGCTCGTACCTTCCACCAACTATCGACCCTCTTCCATCTTACTCATGGCCTACACAAACCGCGCCGTGGATGAGATCTGTGCGATGCTGACAGATGCGGGAATCGATTACCTCCGACAAGGGAGTGAGACCTCATGCGACCCCCGTTTTGCCGACCATCTGTTGGATAAGGTGATGGGAGAACGACCTCGTCTTGACGAGGTACGTCAACGAATTGTTGATGCGAAAGTTGTGGTTTGTACTACTTCCACCATTCTCTCACGCCCCAATCTCTTCCAACTGAAACACTTCTCGCTATGTATCGTTGATGAGGCTTCACAGATTCTGGACCCTAACATCATCGGGATTCTTGCCTCACCACAGATAAACCGTTTCATATTGATTGGTGACCACAAACAACTGCCCGCCGTTATTCAACAACCTGATGATGTGCCCCGCTTGTCTGCTTGCAGACTGTCTTTGTTCGAGCGTCTGCTGCGTATTGAAAGAGAAGCAGGACGCACAGTCTTCACAGCCATCTTACAGCGTCAGGGGCGGATGCATCCCGATGTCGCCGCCTTTCCCAACGAGATGTTCTACATCCAAGAGCAACTGCTGCCCGTGCCTTGTCCGCATCAGGAAGAGCAGCAACTGGATTATCCAATGCCCTCAATGGATGCTTTGGACGACCTGCTCAAACTGTACCGCGTCATCTTCTTTCCTAGTGGCACTAAGTCCCGCAACCTTTCCTCCGATAAAGTCAATCCCCAAGAAGCCCACCTTGTGGCAGACCTCTTGCGCCGCATCTACCGCCAATATGGCGAACATTTTGATATCCATCGTACTGTTGGCGTCATTGTCCCCTATCGCAACCAGATAGCCATGATACGCCGTGAGATAGAAGCTCTAGGTATTCCTACCTTGATGGATATCTCTATCGATACTGTCGAGCGTTATCAAGGGTCACAGCGTGATGTCATCATCTACACTTTCACCATCCAGCATCCATATCAGCTCGATTTCCTTACGGCAAATTGTTTTGAGGAAGGCGGTCGTGTCATCGACCGGAAACTGAATGTCGTAATGACCAGAGCCCGTAAACAGCTATTGATGACTGGCAATGAGGAAGTTCTTTCCCAAAATCCGCTTTTTGCCGAGCTTATCCGTCGCTATACAAAATAATTGACTTTTAATCATTGATAATTGATAATTATTTTTTATCTTTGCAAGGTCTTTAATCACATGGAAGAAACGGTAAGACTTACTGACCTGTCAATTGGCTATCAGACGAAAAAGCAGGTGACAGTGGTAGCTGAACACCTGAATGCTGCTATCCATAGCGGTGAACTGACTTGTTTGCTGGGGCGTAACGGCATTGGTAAATCAACACTGCTACGCACACTCTCTGCCTTCCAGCCTGCCCTTGGAGGGATTATTGAAATGCTTAATGGTCAAAGGCTACGGGTAGGCGAGCAAAGCTCGGGAATGCAGCCAAAGGCCATTACCCAATATACTGACAAGCAACTCAGTCGGCTGATTGGTGTTGTCCTAACGGAAAAGCCTGATGTGCGTAATATGACCATCGAAGAACTGGTGGGCATGGGGCGGTCGCCCTATACGGGATTCTGGGGCAGCCTTGATGCTGAAGACCACCGTATTGTGGACGAGGCCATTGCCTTGGTGGGCATTGAGTCGCTGAAGGGCAGATTCATCCATACGCTCAGTGATGGTGAACGACAGAAGGTGATGATTGCCAAGGCTTTGGCTCAACAGACGCCCATCATCTATCTCGACGAGCCTACTGCGTTCCTTGATTTCCCCAGTAAGGTGGAGATGATGCAACTGCTTCACCGATTGGCGCAGCAGCAGAAGAAGACCATATTCCTTTCTACGCATGACGTGGAACTGTCGTTGCAGTTGGCAGACTGTATCTGGCTGATGGAGCCGGGAAAACTGAATGTGGGCAGTCCACGACAACTTGCTGCAGAAGGGGCGTTAAGCCGATTCATAGAACATAAAGGCATTCTGTTCAATGCCCAGACACTAACCATACGGGTAACGGAATGATTGACGGACACGGAGACGATATCTATCGCTACGACGCAGAGACGGTGCGACTGAATTTCAGTTCGAACATCTACCAGCAGGCTGACCATGCTGCCTTGAAGGCTCATCTTGCCAACCATCTCCATCTGCTTAATAACTACCCGGAGCCACAGCCCCGTTCGCTGGAAAAACGCATCGCCCTGGAGGAAGGTATCTCGCCGGAGGCCGTGATGGTGACGAACGGTGCTACGGAGGCCATCTACCTGATTGCCCAGATGTTGCACCATAGCGCTTCCATCATCCCACAGCCTACGTTCAGCGAATATGCTGATGCCTGCCGCATCAACCACCATATCATCTCGTATGAGAATACGGATGATCTCACCACCTTGCCCAGCGACCGCGTGTATTGGATTTGTAATCCCAATAATCCAACGGGTAATGTGATGACGAAAGGCATCATCGAGTATATCGTACGCCGTTCACCCCGCTATACCTTTGTCGTCGACCAGTCGTACGAGGGTTACACCATGGAGCCCCTTATCAAACCTAAGGAGGTGCAGGACTTTCATAACTTGCTGGTGCTGCATTCTTTCAGTAAGCGGTATGCTGTACCAGGCTTACGCTTGGGCTATGTCACGGGATGTCCTTCCACCATTCAGATATTGCGTAGTATGCAGCATCCGTGGGCTGTCAGTGCCCTTGCCATAGAGGCAGGTAAGTTCCTGTTGAAACGTGCTGATCCGGTCATCCCCGACTTGGCTTCTTATCTGGAGGAGACAGAGCGGTTGCGCAGCAACCTGCGGCAAATAGATGGAATTCGTGTCTTTGAGACCAAGACGAATTTCATGCTTTGTGAGATAGAGCCATCAACGAGTACAGACCTCAAATTCTACCTGATTCATGAACACGGCATCCTGATTCGTGACTGTCAGAATTTCATGGGTCTTTCAAACCATTTCTTCCGTGTGGCAACGCAACGACACGAAGAGAATGACGTCCTGGTAGACGCCATTCAACAATATATCAAACAACTTTCTGAGAAAAAGGGTTAGAACCACTGCATCAAGGTACGCAGGAAGGCAGTAAGTTCGCCTGCCATCTTCTGGTGTTGCCATAAAGAGGGATGCCAGTCGGCACCATAGTAAAGACTGCCGGTATGAGGCGTGAAGTCAAAGCGGTATATCTCGTTATCACCGGTTTTCCTGGCTTCTTCCGTCACCTCGTTCAAGGTGTTCCTGGCAATCTCCAGTTCCTTACCTTGAAGCATTGAACCGCAGAGTAGCACGATCTTCGCCTTCGGGTTATGCTGGCGCACCTGTGCCACAAACCTCTTCCACGCCTGCTTGAACAACTTCACGTCGTAGTTATTGGTGGAGAGGTCGTTGGTGCCAAGGTTGATACAGACCACCTGAGGCTGATAGCGTGAGAAGTCCCATTTCTCCGAACGGTCGTAGAGGTTGGTATACTCATACTCCGTCGTCATCACATTCTCCGGCGTACCCGTCTTCGGACCACCATAGTGACGATAGACGCCAATACCGCTACGTGCCACTACATGAGCCACTGCACCGAGCTCACGAGCGGTCTGCTGGGCATAACCCAGATAATGGTTCTCTGTCTCATATTCAAAGTGATCGTTGGGATTGAAACTCTCCACGCCATAGGCACAGGTGATGCTATTGCCGACGAACTCGATGCGGCGGTCAGGCAGTGCTGGGGCGTCCAGCATCATGCCGTCGTTGTCGAGGATGAAACCCCAGAACGATGGTTTCAACTCATAACCCTCGATGATATACATCAGGCGAACCGTATGTTCACCCTTTGGCAAGGCTGTTGCCAGCGTTACTACAGAGTCGCGCTCGCCCATAAAGCCCACCTTGAAAGGTGCAGCCTCGTCAATCTGTGCCATGAAATATCCACTCTTCGGCTTCGCCATCATCTTCAGCGACGTACCCGTAAAGCGAGCATTGATCTGGGTACCAGGGAAGGTAAAACGTGGACGCATGGGGTTGTCAAAACAGATACGTCCGATATATTGAATATGTTTATCTGTAGGATTAATGACTTTCCCTTGGGGAGGAAGGGTTGTTGATGCCTGCATACCTAAGGTCATCAGGGCTGTAAAGACCAATAATAATAAACGTTTCATATAGGATAGGTTTTTATTTTCTGGCTGCAAAGATACGAAAATAAATAAACTTTTATTATCTTTGCAAGCAAAAAGTAATGATGGACGAAGATTTTGACATCCGACAAGAGCAACTCTCCTCTTCTGAGAAAGACTTTGAGAATGCGCTCCGCCCGTTGTCGTTTGGTGATTTCAGCGGACAACAGCAGGTCGTGGAAAATTTGCAGGTTTTCGTCGAGGCTGCCAAATTTCGCGGGGAACCTCTCGACCATACGCTGCTACATGGTCCTCCAGGACTGGGTAAGACAACGCTCTCAAATATTATCGCCAATGAGTTGGGCGTAGGCTTTAAGATTACTAGTGGTCCTGTGTTGGACAAACCAGGCGACCTCGCAGGCATCCTGACCTCGTTGGAGAAAAATGACGTATTGTTTATCGATGAGATACACCGTCTTTCGCCCGTGGTGGAGGAATACCTGTATTCCGCTATGGAGGACTATCGCATCGACATCATGATAGACAAGGGGCCTTCGGCTCGTTCGATACAGATAGACCTCAATCCGTTTACGTTGGTGGGTGCCACGACGCGTAGCGGACTCCTGACAGCCCCGTTGCGAGCCCGTTTCGGTATCAATATGCACTTACAGTATTATGAGCCGGAGACGTTGCAGAAGATTATCGAGCGTTCTGCAGGAATCTTGCGTGTACCCATTACCAAGGACGCTGCTGCAGAAATCTCACGCCGCTCTCGTGGCACGCCCCGTATTGCTAACGCCCTTTTGCGCCGTGTCCGTGACTTCGCTCAGGTGAAGGGAAGTGGACGTATCGATACAGAGATCACAAAAATAGCCCTAACGGCACTGAATATCGACAAGTTCGGGCTAGATGAGATAGACAACCGCATTTTGTTAACCATCATTGATAAGTTCCGTGGAGGCCCTGTGGGTATTACTACTATTGCGACAGCTATCGGCGAGGATGCCGGTACGGTAGAGGAAGTATATGAGCCTTTCCTCATCATGGAAGGCTTTATCAAGCGTACCCCTCGTGGACGTATGGTGACAGAGCTTGCCTACCGTCATTTCGGACGTAATCCCTATACAGGAAATATTATGCAACCAAACTTGTTTGAGTAGTTAAGGAGTTAAGAAAATGAGGACAGGAGTTTTTGTAGGAAGTTTCGACCCATTTACCATCGGACACGACAGCATCGTGCGTCGTGCCTTGGGATTGTTTGACCGCCTTGTGATAGGTGTCGTAGGAGACCAGGTACATAAACCCGATATGCAACCGGCAGAACAACGGATGCAGGCGATAAAAGAACTCTATGCCAACGAATCTCATGTGATGGTGAAACCCTACTACGGATTAGCTGTCGACTTCGCTAAGGAAGAGGGTGCCCTATATATTATCAAGGGAGTTCGCTCAGTAAAGGACTTTGAATATGAACGAGAACAGGCAGACATCAACCGTCAGATCAGTGGCATAGAGACTATCCTGATGTTTGCAGAACCCCATCTCGCCAGTGTTAGCAGTTCTGTTGTTCGTGAGTTACGGCATTTCGGAAGGGATGTCTCTGAGTTCCTTCCAAAAAAATAATCATCAAGAGAGTCATGAAGAAAATCATCTATATCCTTTGGGTCGTCATAGCCATCTGTGCTTGTGGAACTACCAAGAAACAGCCTGTGGAAGAACAACCCGTTGTAGCTATCCTGTTCAATGCGGATTCTGCCTATACTTTCTGTGCTGCTCAGTGTGACTTCGGTCCCCGTGTGATGAATAGTGAAGCCCACGAGAAATGTGGCACATGGATTCAGCAGAAGTTCCAACAATACGGTTATCTGGTAGAGATACAAAATGCCAATCTGAAAGGCTATAATGGTACGATATTAAAAAGCTGGAACATCATAGCGAAACAGCCAACAACCAACAGCCAACAGCCAACAGCCAAGATTTTCATCTGCGCCCACTGGGATAGTCGCCCCTGGGCAGACAACGACCCCGACTCAGCCAATTGGCGCAAACCTGTGATGGCAGCGAATGACGGTGCAAGCGGTGTTGCCGTGATGTTGGAGTTGGCACGACTCATCCAGCAGAACGACTCCCTGAATATCGCTGTCGACTTCATCTGCTTTGATGCAGAAGACTGGGGCACTCCCCAATGGGATGAGACAGGTGACGGTGCAGACTCATGGGCTTTGGGGGCCCAATACTGGGCAAAAGAATATAGCCAACAGCCAACAGCTAACGGCCAACAGCCTTATCAATATGCCATCCTCCTCGATATGGTAGGTGGACAAGGTGCGAAGTTCTATCAGGAGAGTTTTTCTTTACAGAAGGCTGGTTCCATCGTGGAGAAGGCTTGGCGTGCCGCCAACGCTGCAGGCTATGGAAGTTTCTTCCCGATGAAGGAAGGGGTGTGGGTTACCGACGACCATGTTCCTGTGAACGATGTGGCGAATATTCCATGCATTGATATCATCAACCACTATCCTGATTGTAAACAAAGTTCCTTCGGTTCTACGTGGCATACCATTCAGGACGATATGCAACATATCGACAAGAACACCCTACAAGCTGTCGGACAGACCTTGGTACAGTTGATATATAACGAATAATTCTGCACACTCAACTAAATCTGTCCTGCTTCTACCATCAGGACCACTCGTTCTGTGAGACGGTCGACACCTTCTGGGTCGTATTTTTTCTTCAGGCTGGCTCCAAAAGCCCATGCAAAAGCCTGATAAAATCCTGCACGTACAGGACCTAAGAAAGCCTGGATGAGTTCATAGCCCGAGGAGTTGCTTTCGCGATAAATCAGTTTGATAAGTAGTTTTCCTTGTGAGTAGGTGAGTTTCTTCATTCGGGGCTTATACTCCTTCATGATACTCTTTTCCACCAGTTTCATATGGGCATCCCTTGCCTTCTTATCAGGCAACGTCTCCAGAAATTCTGCTGTCTCCATCATAATGGCACGTGCCTCCTTGGCGATGGGCAATACTATCTTCACATTCTTCACCAACCGATTGTAAGCTTGTTGCTGTTTCTTGTTGCTGAATGTAATAGGCGGATAAACATAGACGTTGTTCATCTCCATATACTGTATGCTGTCACCGTTCTCCAAGACCTTACCTACCTTCACTGTTGGCACGAAGGTCGGACTATCCATATCCACCTCCTGTCGATTCTGATTAGTGTTCTGGGCTTTTGCACCCAGCGCCACCAAGGTCATCATAATTAGAAGAACTCTTTTTTCCATGAAAGCACACAATATTCGGTATTAACGCATGGCAAGAGCCTTGTCTTCAGCAGCTTCCATGATTTTGCGCTCTCCGGGACCTTTATCGTTGATACCACAGAGATGGAGAATGCCGTGGATGATGACACGATACAACTCCTCGGTAAAGCTCTTTGCGAATTGTTCGGCATTGGAGCGTACGGTATCTACGGAAATGATCAGGTCACCGTTAATGATGTTGCCCTCGCTGTAGTCAAAAGTAATGATATCGGTATAATAGTCGTGTCCCAAATACTGGCGGTTGACCTCCAGAATATGCTCATCGTTGCAGAAAAGATAGCCAATTTCTCCCACTTTCTTGCCATAGGTGGCTGCTACACGACGAATCCATCTAGTAGTATTACGACGCATGATTCCAGGAAAGCGGACATTTTCTGTTTGGTAGGTAATCATAGGCTTATGCTTTGGCAGATTGTACTTTATTCATTACATGGAGGAAATTTAATCCCCATATTTTCTGGATATCCTCATTGCTATATCCACGCCTCATCAAATGGCGGGTGAGATTCAACAACTCAGAAGAGTTGGCTAATCCACGGACACCTCCGTCACCATCAAAATCGGTACCAACTCCGACATGATCGATACCCATTACCTCAATGGCATGCTCGATATGTGCTATTGCATCCTCTATAGTCGCCTCCCCGTTGGTGCGCAAGAAACCGGGATAGAGAGTCACTTGCATTACACCACCCTTGGCAGCGAGGGCGCGCATTTGGTCATCAGTAAGGTTACGGGGATGGTCACAGAGTGCTCGGCAACTACTGTGGCTACACACGATAGGCTGTTCGCTAATTTCCAAAGCATCATAAAAACTTTTCTCACCAGCATGGCTGAGATCAACCATGATACCAAGGCGATTCATCTCACGGATAACCTTCTTTCCAAAGGCGCTGAAACCATTATGGGTATTATTTCCTTTGGCGGAGTCACAAATATCGTTGTCACCATTATGGCAGAGCGTCATATAGACGATACCCCTATCGGCAAAATGTTTCAGATTCTCTAATTTCCCCTCAAGGGCAATGCCGTTCTCTATGCCCAACATGATGCACTTCCGTCCGGAATTTTTGAGACAGAGTAGTTCCCTTGGATCTCTGGCAATGGCAATGTCTTCTTCGTGTTGACTTACAATCGCCTCAATCTTATCGAAAATATCATCGGCAAATTTCCTACAACCATTGGGCTGACTATCGGCAAGCGATTGGGGAAGGTATGCCACCATGATAGTTGCGTCTTGATGCCCCTCATCCATCTTATGCATGTCGACGAGGATTCGCTCGTCACGGCAACCGAAGTCGACTCCTTGAGGAAAGAACATTGGAGTATCACAATGGGTGTCAAGAGTCGTGATGATCTGATGTAGCGCACATGCCTCACGGAAAGATGTTGCCTCACGAATGAGCCATTCGAAGAGAGGCTGTCCGTCAGCAAGGCTTTCAGGATGCCACTGTACACCGATGATACTTTTGAACTCATGACTCTCTATGGCCTCCATAATACCATCCTCCGACTTTGCCACGACTGTAAACTTCTCGCCACACTCGCAGACCGCCTGATGGTGGAAGGAGTTAACCATCAACTGTTGGCTATTATAAAGATGAGAGAGTATAGAATTCTTTTCTATGATGACTTTGTGAGTGGCCACACAACGCCCTTCTTGCTGGGAATGGTTAATGGTGGCGATATCTGTGATATCCTGTTTAACCTTGCCGCCTAAAGCCATTGCAAGGGTCTGGATTCCTCTGCAGATGCCCAAAATAGGAATCTGACGGTTATAAGCAAGACGGGTAATGAACAACTCCGGCAAGTCACGCTCCTCATTGATTTCTCCCAGTTTTTGGTCTGGCTCTTCGCCAGCATAACGAGGGTCATAGTCTCCACCCCCACTGAGTATCAGTCCGTCAATAGACTCCAGCGTATTGATGATGATGTCTGTATCAGCAAGAGGAGGAATGATAACAGGGACGCCGCCCGCTCTCTCTACCGATTTATAATATCCTTCAGCAAGTTTACAAGTCTGCTCACCATAATTACCAGTAATGCCAATGAGGGGCTTACGGGAGGCTTCTGGATATCTCGCATAGACCTTCTCTGCCAACAACGATTGCCAATCGTAGTTCTTCATAAGTTCATTCCTCTATACTGACGGGGATTTCACGCTTAATGCTTTGTTCAAGAGAGATGAGAGTCTCTGTGGCTACTACGCCTGGAATATCTTGCAAGCGTCCGTTCAACAGGTGCATCAATTGCTCGTTGTCACGGGCATAGAGTTTCACCAGCATTGTATACGGGCCTGTGGTGAAATGGCATTCTACAATCTCTGGAATATGCTGTAGGCACTCTACCACATCTTTATACATAGAACCACGTTCCAAGGTTATACCCACATAGGTGCAAGTACTATAGCCTAGGCTCTTGGGGTTGACATCAAAGCCACTGCCCATGATGACATTTGCCTCAATCAGATGTTGCACACGTTGATGAATTGCTGCACGTGAAACGTTACATACTGCGGCGACATCCTTGAACGGGATGCGTGCGTTTTTCGACAGGATATTCAGAATTTTCTTGTCGAGATTGTCAATCTTGTCTGTTGTTGCCATATCGATAATGGAATCTTAAGTTTACAATTTGTAAGCAAAAGTAGGTATTTTAATCGATATAAACAACATTTTGCAAAGAAAATTGCATTATTTTAAACAAAAAGAGCAGATTTTTGGTCTGCTCTCCTTGTTTTTTATTTATCTAGGATGTCCAAAAGCTCAATCTTGAAAATAAGCATGGAGAAGGGTTTGATGTCATTACCTTGTTGCCGATCGCCATAAGCCAACTCCTGTGGGATATAAACCTCCCAGATAGAACCGACAGGCATATAGGTGAGTGCTTCCATCCATCCCTTGATGAGTTGATTGCAACGGAACTCGGCAGGTTCTCCACGCTTGTAGGAACTATCGAAAACCTTACCGTCAAGAGTGCGTCCTTCATAATGTACCTTTACTTTCTGGGTGGCAGTAGGAATTGCTCCCTTACCTTCTTGAATGACCTTATACTGTATTCCGCCCTTAAGGACCTTGATATCCTTTTTCTTAGCATTCTCAGCAAGGAATTTCTCGCCAGCAATCTTGTTATCACCGTATTTCTTCAGGGCCTCCTCACTTTTGAAAACTTGTATCAGCTCTTGTGCCTTGTCATTTGCCTGCTGCACGGTCATCAGCCCATTTTTTCCAGTAACACCGCTGATAAATCCGTCCATAAAGAGGTTAAGGGAGATTCCTTGTACGGAGTCATTGCCAAACACTTCCTTATTGATTCCTTTAATCATCCGTGAGGTAATCTGTTGACCAATCTGGGTACCGGCATAGAATGCTGCTTTGCGCTTATCACCACTCTTCTCGACAGATTCTTTCAGACCTTTGATGAAATCGTCCTGATATTGCATGTCGATATTTAGCTGTTTCGTCAGGTAGTCTATCAAACCTTGGGTCTGAGCCATACCAATCGTATAACTTAAGCTGTCAATACGCGACTGCAGTTTCTGTGCGCTTATAGGGTTAAAAGAGGCACCCGCCACAAGGACGAGTGCCACAAAAATGATTCTTCTCATAAATTATTTCTTCTTAGGGTTCACCTCAACCAGCTCTATCTTGAAGATAAGCATGGAGAAAGGCTTGATGTCTGCACCCTGTTGACGGGGACCGTAGGCCAGCTCCTGTGGAACATAAACTTCCCATACAGAACCTGCAGGCATGTGAACAAGAGCCTCTGTCCATCCCTTAATAACCTGGTTGCAACGGAACTCACTTGGCTCACCACGCTTGTAAGAACTGTCGAAAACCTTACCGTCAAGTGTGCGACCCTCGTAATGTACCTTTACACGAGAGGTATCAGCAGGAATGGCACCAGTACCTTCCTTGATAACCTTATACTGAACGCCACCTTCGAGGGTCTTCACACCCTCTTTCTTGGCATTTTCAGCAAGGAACTTCTCACCTGCTACCTTGTTTGGACCAAACTCTTTCTCCATCGTTTTTGCCTTGATGGACTGCATCAAGGTTTGGGCAACAATCTGGGCAGAATCAAGGGTCATAAGACCACCCTTTCCGGTAGTTCCGCTAATGAAACCTGCCATGAAATTTTTCAGAGAGATGGTCTTTGTAGAGTCTTCACCGAACAACTCATGATTGATACCCTTTACCATTTGGTTGCTAATCTGCTGACCAATCTGGATACCAGCATAATAAGCGGCCTTTTTCTTGTCATCACCAGCATTGGCACCTTCGTTAAGACCTTTGATAAACTCGTCCATATAGGCCGTGTCAATACCTAGACGGTTAACGAGGTAATCTTTCAGACCATTAGTCTGAGCCATACCAATGGCATAGCTGACAGTGTCAATGTCACTCTTCAAGTTTGCCTTGGGAGTGCCCATGCCGCAAGAGAACAATGTGACTGCGGCAATTGCTGCAAGTGCAGCGAATGTAAACTTTCTCATTTTTAATTATTTATTTCGTTATTACGTTATTGCGATATTATGTGATGCGATCACATCACTTGAATCAATTCCACATCAAAAATAAGGGCTGCAAAAGGAGGAATGGAGGCACCTGCACCACCCTCTCCATAAGCCAACCGATAGGGGATGAAGAAACGGTACTTAGCACCTTCCTGCATTAACTGCAATCCTTCTGTCCATCCTGCGATAACCTGTTGAAGTCCGAATACGGCAGGCTCGCCACGCTGAACACTGCTATCGAACACAGTACCGTCGATGAGGAAACCCTCGTAGTGGCACTTCACAGAGTCTTTGGCTGTAGGCTTCTTTCCGTTACCTTCCTTCAATACCTGATATTGGAGTCCACTAGGCAGTGTGATAACACCGTTCTTCTTGGCATTCTCGGCTAGGTATTTCTCACCAGCCTCTTTGTGAACCTTTCCCTGTTCAGAGCGCTGTTTATTGATTTTCTCTTCCTGTGCGGCGAAATACTCCTGTACAATCTGTTGTGCATCTCGGTTGGATACTTTCAATTCATTACCTGCTATTACATCCTTGATGGCTGCAGCAAAATCGTCGATATTCAACTCTGTAGCACCCATCTGAGCTAACTGGCGACCAATGCCTAAGCCCAGAGCATAACTTACTTTATCCATTTTTCTCTATAATATATGTTTTATTCTACTTTTCTGTAACCAGTAGGAGGAGGTCCATACACAACCTTACGCTGCTCCATTTGGTCTTTGTAATCCTTGAAAAAGCTAATTTGTTGTTTCAGATCTTGAACTTCTCTCTCCAACACAGCATTCCTCTCTTGGAGCAGTTCGATTTCTTTCTGAGCTGCATCGTAATTTTTCTGAGATACACAAGAGCCAAAACCTAAGGCCACAATAATGGCTGAGAATACAGCATTAATAGTATGACGAACCTTTTTCATCATTCAGATATTTTGAATTCGGGTGCAAAATTAGCAGTTATAATTGAATAATCTCTTAAATAAAGATTATTTAACCATCTTGTCAGCATTCTGAAGGCGTTTTAAGTGACAGAGAATGAGATTACCCTCTTTGTCTCGGAGATGCATACCGTTACCACGACAATAACGCCAATAACGACACTCTTTACAATCGTTCTTGCGCATCCACTCACGGTTACGATAGGGCGCATAGCGGTTTTCCCATACTTCCATGAAGTCGTCTTTGTAGATATTCCCCTGGTTGTAATCGGCACGGATACTAGCACACGCTGCTATGGAGCCGTCTGCCATCACAGAACCAACCGTCACGCCAGCCTGACAGTCGAAGAACATCTCGCGTACCTCACCCTCATAGCGTCCTAAAAAACCTTCACAACCATAGGAGGCATTGATTCTACCCTCTTGACGAGTCTGTCGGATGAAGTCAAGCATACCCCGATATTGTTCATGACTGATTTGCATCATCGGATCGCTGGCTGCACGTCCTACAGGAAAGATGGAATAGATACGCCAGTAGCCAATACCTTTGTTGATGAGATAGTCACGGATGGCAGGTAGCTCGTCATAGTTGCGCTGGTTAACACAGGTAACAACATCAGAGGTAATCTGTGGGTGCTGTACAAAGAGATCTAAAGTCTGGTCTACCATCTGGAAACTCTGTGGATGACGGCGCATCCAATTATGGTTATCCTCCAGTCCGTCCAAACTGACAGTAATACTATGCATCCCTGCCTTCCGTAAAGACTCGAAACGTTTAGGAGTAAGGTTAAGTCCGTTGGTCACCATTCCCCAAGGGAATCCTCGTTCATAGATTTCCCGTCCACACAGTTCCAAGTCTTCACGTAACAAGGGCTCTCCTCCTGTAATCGTCACAAAGACTCGATGAGGATCAATTTTCCGTGCAATACTATCGAGTACCCGTAGGAAATCTTCGCGAGGCATGTCTTTTACCTCAGAGAGCTTCCTACAATCACTTCCACAATGACGACAACTCACATTGCAACGTAGGGTACACTCCCAAAACAATTGTCGAAGGGGGTGCTCCTTGCGGATGTTACGGCTAATCTGTGCTGCCGCCTCTAAGGCTATGCGCTTACGAAGTCCCAGTTCACTCATTCACCTTTTCCATCTTGGGATTCTCACTACCGTCTTTATCAGGTAATAGCAGGTTGAGAATGACCGCCAAGATAAAGACCACTGCCACACAGTTTTCAGCAAACACCGTCTGGACAATCTTCGGGAAGATAGAGAACAAACCTGCAGCCTGTGTGAACCCAAGTCCCACACTCAGCGAGAGGGCTACGATAATCATATTACGATCACTAAAACCACAGCGCGCTATCATGCGAAAGCCAGCAAACATAATTGAACCGAACATCATGATGGTGCAACCACCCAAAACGGCCTGTGGGATGGTGGTCAGAAGAGCACCCACGGCAGGGAAGATTCCTCCGAGAATCATGATACAAGCACCTGTAGCAATGGCAAAGCGATTGACGACACCCGACATGGCAGCCAGTCCTACGTTCTGGCTGAACGACGTGATGGGGGTACAGCCGAAGAGACCGGCTATACTGCTCACGAAACCGTCGCAGGCCACACTGGAACCCATCTCGCGTTTATGAGTGTTGCGATTCAAAGCACTGACACAGAGAGCACTGGTATCACCGATAGTCTCTGTTGCCGAAACCATATAGATGGCGAGAATGGAAAGGAAAGCGCCTATCTCGAACTCTGGTTTGAAAGGCATGAAGTTGGGCAATGAGACAATTCCCACACTTTGCAAACCAGAGAAGTCCACCATCCCCATACAAATGGTCAGAACATAGCCTGCTACCAAGCCTATCAGGACGGACAAGGAACGGAGAAAACCTTTGGCAAAAATCTGGAAGCCCATACATACCAACAGGGTAAATGATCCCACAATCCAGTTGTTGGCAGAGCCGAAGTCAGCTGCACCTTGTCCTCCTGCAAACGAATTGGCGCCAATAGGCAATAACGAGAATCCAATGGCTGTCACTACTGTTGCTGCCACGATATGAGGGATGAGTTTTGTCCAGTATCTAGGGAACAGTCCCAACAATCCCTCTATGATACCGCCAAGGATGACAGCACCCATAAGAACACCCATTCCTTGAGTCGTGGCTATGGCAAGAGATGCTGAGAGGAACGTAAAGCTGATACCCATCACGATGGGCAGACGGGAACCGATACGCCAGATGGGATAGAGTTGGATCAAAGTTCCGATACCAGCGATAATCATACAGTTCTGGATGAGTGTCGCACTAATGGCAGAGTCGATGCCTACCACATTGGCAAGGATGATAATGGGTGTGATATTCGCGACGAACATCGCCAATACATGTTGCAAGCCAAAAGGTATCGCTTGTGTAAGAGGCACTTTGCCGTCCAACTCATAGAGTTTGCTATTATTCTTTGCCATGATTCTTTATTTTAGTTTGATTTTATTGTTCTCCAGTGACTCGATAATAGCAAGTGACTCTATACGACGGATGCCTGCCTCCTGCAATACTTTCCTGCCGTGTTGGAATTCCTTCTCGATAATGAAACCCATGCCTACGATGGTGGCCCCTGCCTGCTGACAGAGGTCCATGATGCCGAGTCCGGCATTACCATAGGCGAGAAAGTCGTCAACGAATAACACACGATCGTCACTTGTCAGATACTCTTGGCTGACAGTCAGCGGGTATTCACGTTGCTTGGTAAACGAACGCACAGTCGATTCGTAGAACTCACCCATCGTCGATGGTTTTTTCTTCTTGGCAAAGACAACGGGCAACTCCATCAGGTAGCCCAGCATGATAGCGGGTGCGATGCCTGAAGCCTCTACCGTGATAATCTTGTTGATGTCTTCGTCGGCAAAACGGCGGATAAACTCAATGGCAATCTGTTTCATCAGATAAGGATCCATTTGGTGGTTGATGAAACGGTCTACTTTCAAGATGCCACCTTCTAGGCAGCGTCCATCTTGCATGATTCTGTCACGTAATACTTTCATGGTGTTTCTGTTTAATTTTGCAAAAATAACAAATATTTCTCAATTCTCAGTTGTCAACTCTCAATTATTTATTATTTTTGCAGAAAATAAAATTAAAAGGCTTATGAAGAAAATCGTAGTATTGACAGGTGCAGGGATGTCGGTGGAGAGTGGATTGAAGACTTTCCGTGATGCCGATGGCTTGTGGGAGAACTATCCGGTAGCAAAGGTGGCAACCCATGAGGGATGGGAAGCAAATCCCACCTTAGTGACTAATTTCTATAATATGCTGCGTAAGAAATGCGTAGGCACACAACCCAACGAGGGGCATCGCCTTGTGGCAAAGCTCGAAGAGAAATATGACGTGACGGTGGTAACCCAAAATGTCGACAACCTCCACGAGATGGCTGGCTCATCAAAAGTCATCCACCTGCATGGAGAACTGATGAAAGTATGTTCCAGTCGTGATGTGGACGATCCCCGTTACCACATTACCCTAACTCCTGAGAACTGTGAGGTGGAGCCTGGTACAAAGGCTGGTGACGGTTCTTTGCTGCGTCCCTTCATTGTATTCTTTGGTGAAGGAGTGCCAATGATCAGTGTTGCTGCCGAGGAAGCCCAACAGGCGGATATCTTCATCATCATCGGCACATCATTGGCTGTCTATCCTGCCGCCGGACTCATCCACTATGTCCGCCCAGGCGTCCCTGTCTATCTCATCGACCCTAATCCCATTTCCGCAGGCAGTAATGTCAAGCAGATCCAGAAGGGTGCCAGCGAAGGCATGAAGGAACTTATAGAAATCCTGATGTAATAATACAAAAAGAATCCCGCTGGTTGGCGGGATTCTTTTTTATGCCCTGTCTTTACGGATAAGTTCTAGCAGTTTGTCGACGGCCTCTTCCTCAGGAATGTTCTTCTCTACACAGACCTTCTGTCTGTAGAGACTGATTTTGCCCCTGCCTGCTCCTACGTAGCCGTAGTCGGCATCTGCCATCTCACCAGGGCCATTAACGATACAGCCCATGATACCGATTTTCAGACCTACCAAATGGCTGGTGGCAGCTTTGATTTTGGCGATAGTTTCTTGAAGATTATAGAGTGTTCTGCCGCAACCTGGACAGGAGATATACTCCGTCTTGGTGAACTTGATACGAGCCGCTTGAAGGATAGCATCGGCGAGGGCAATTAATTGGTTGCGGCTAAACTGCGAAACATTTAGAACCAATTCATGCGCTTTGCGATCAATAAGGAGGGCGCCTACTGCCATTGCTGCTTTCAGTTGAAGAGCCTCCCAATCGGTCTCATCAAGGTTAAGTGTGATCATGTCATCCTTTATGCTGGCCTCTGCCTTTTCACGCAGCTGTGTGCATTCGGGAATCAAATCTACTAATTTGCGCGCCACAGGTATCTCACACTCTGGTTCCTCACTCAGCGAGACACGGATGGTATCGCCGATACCCTCTGTCAACAAGGCTCCAATCCCCACTGCACTCTTAATGCGGCCGTCCTCACCTTCACCTGCTTCCGTCACACCAAGATGGAGCGGATAGTGCATATCTTCCTTGTCCATTGTCTTGACTAACAGGCGTACAGTGGTGACCATCACAACCGTATTCGAAGCCTTGATACTGATGACAATATCGTTGAAGTTCTCCCGTTTACAGATGCGGAGGAATTCCATACAACTTTCCACGATACCCTCTGGCGTATCACCATAGCGCGACATGATGCGATCAGACAGGGAACCATGATTCACGCCAATACGGATAGCGGTATGATGTTCCTTGCAGATATTCAGGAAAGGCACTAATTTGGCTTCTATCTTCTTCAATTCCTCGGCATATTCTTCATCCGTATATTCCAAGTGCTTGAAGACACGTCCTGGGTCAACATAATTGCCAGGATTGATACGTACCTTCTCACAATACTGTGCTGCCACATCGGCAGTATGAGCTGTGAAATGGACATCAGCCACAAGGGGCGTGGTATATCCGTCAGCCTTCAGACGTGCCGAGATGTTTTTCATGTTCTCCGCCTCACGGGTGCCTTGGGTGGTGAAACGAACCAGTTCTCCACCAGCATCAATAATACGCTTGGCCTGTGCAACACAACCTTCCGTGTCGTTGGTGTCAGTGGTAGCCATTGACTGGATACGGATGGGGTTATCGCCTCCAATTTGGAGGTTGCCCACGTGGGTGATTGTAGTTTTTCTTCTCATGGGATGAATGGGCTAATGGGGTCAGAACTTAGTTGGTCTTGAACTGATATTTTACATCAGCCAGTTCTTTATTGGCCTTTACGATTTTCTCTTTTAAACCATTCTTATAGTCAACAAGTCGTTTGGCAATAGCCTCATCACTTAGCGCAAGCATTTCTACGGCGAGAATAGCAGCGTTCTGGGCGCCATTCACGCCGACAGTAGCCACAGGGATGCCTGGGGGCATCTGGATGATGCTAAGCATTGCGTCGAGTCCGTCAAGCATTCCCTTGATAGGAACGCCAATGACAGGAAGCGTAGTAGAGGCAGCAATAACACCAGGCAGTGCGGCAGCCATGCCTGCTGCTGCGATAATCACACGAATGCCACGAGACTTGGCGTTACGTGCAAACGCTTCTACGGCGTCTGGTGTGCGGTGAGCAGAGAGGGCATTCACTTCAAACGGTACCTGCATCTCATCAAGGAGTTTACAGGCTTTCTCCATAACAGGCAGGTCACTGGTACTGCCCATGATAATACTGACAATTGGATTCATATCTTTTCTTTTTGAGTTTTTATATAAACAGAATAGCAAAGGCTGCACAGAAGAACCCCACCCAAAAACCTCCGATAACTTGTGAGAGGGTATGCTGGCGAAGCACCATCCGACAGGTGCCTAAGATGCCTGCCACTAGAAATACCAGACAAAGCCACCATATAGGATTGAAACTAAAGTACTCTGCAAAAGCAAACAATGCTCCTCCAACTCCTCCGATAGCCGCCGTATGGGTAGAAATTTTCCACCAGACATTGATGAGAGCACAGACAATCTGTACCATCAGAGCAGCAATTAGGATGGAAATGATGAAATGGGGCAGGTGAAGTCGTTCCATCACATAGACGCAAGTAAAATAGGAGACGATAGAGAGAACATAAGGTACCATACGCCTCTCCCGTTGTCCGAGTTCGATGAGGTTCCACCCTTGATAGCGACGATAGAAATGGATCAGCAGGGAAGGCAACAGGATGGTGAAAAGGTATGCCATGATGAGTACCTGCAACTTATACGACCATGGGAATATGTTCATATAGCTGAAAGTAAACAAGGCTATCAACCCGATGATGGGAAGATAGAAGGGGGTGAAGAGTATGCTGATTACCCTTGCAGCAAATATCATATGTTGTCGTTGTCTCATTTTCTTAGTCTTGCAATGGGTATGCCTAATTGTTCGCGATATTTTGCCACTGTACGACGGGCTATGGGGAAACCCTTTTCTGCCAACAGTTTTCCTAGAGTCTCGTCGCTATATGGTTTCTTCTTGTCTTCTGTCTCAATGATGTCCTGCAGGGTGGCTTTGATTTCTCTTGTAGAAAGCTCGTCACCTTCTGCCGTCACATAGCCGTCACTGAAGAAATGGCGCAAAGAGAAAGTGCCCCAACGGGTCTGTGCATATTTTGAATTACAGACTCGCGAGATAGTACTTAAATCGAGACCCGTCTTCTCTGCAATATCCTTCAGTATCATCGGACGTAGCAACGCTTCGTCACCTTCTTCGAAATAACGGTGCTGCCATTGGATGATGGCCTTCATCGTTACTGTCAGAGTATGGCGACGTACCTTAATCGCCTCGATGAACCCTTGAGCCGCATCTACCTTTTTCTTAGTATAAAGTAACGCCTCCTTCATCTGACGACTCATATTATCCTTGTTGTCCTGATATTCACGGAGAGTTTCCGTAAATGACGGGGAAACATGCAGTTCTGGTATCTCTGATGTGTTCAATTGGAAACTCACAGTCCCGTCGTCTTGGGTGTCAACAATGAAGTCGGGAGTAATCTGTTGCAGGGAACGTCCCACCGTCTCCCCCAGAGATGCTCCAGGCTTTGGATTCAATTTACGCAACTCACCTATCAAGGTCTCTGTCTGCAAGTCGTTCAATTGCAGTGCCTGTTGAATCCTTTTCCAGTGTTTCTTGGTGAATGCCTCGAAAAAGTCGTTGACAACACGCACCATCAAATCGCGCAACTTAGAAGGCTCCCGACGTTGGATTTGGAGCAGCAGACACTCTTGAAGAGAGCGCCCGCCTATCCCTGCCGGGTCGAAATCCTGCAGACGGCGCAACACCTGTTCTATTTCTTCTGGTGTCGTATCGATAGCGTGGTAGATGGCAAGCTCGTCACAGATACTGTCAAGCGACTTACGAAGCAAGCCGTCGTCATCCAACGAACCAATCAGGTATTCCATGATATACTGTTGTTGCTCATCTAAATCGATAACTCCCATTTGCTCTTTCAGCTGGTCATAGAACGACAATGTCTCTCCATAGATTACCTCATCACGTTCCTCATGGGAAGCGACGCCTCCTTGATAGACAGGCAATTCTTCGTCATCCCTACCGATATTCTCCAAGGCTGCATCCAGGGCCGACTGCCTTTCGTCTCTCTCGTAGTCGTCAGAAGGTTCTGGGTTCTCGGAATATTCAGCGTTTTCTGAGAACTCAGAAGGGTCTGAATCGTCACCCGCTTTCAGCTCCAAGGCAGGGTTGTCGTCCATCTCCGCATTGACACGCTCCAACAACTGGGTAATGGGCAGTTCGATGAGTTGCGCCTGCAACAATTGTTGCTGCGTAATACCCTGTGTCTGCTTCAATGCAAGGGTCTGTTGCTGCTCTTGTACCTGTTCCTGCGCCATTTATTTGAAGTATTCTTTTAACTGCCTTGCATAGGAGGCGAGCTGTTCCGTATCACTATTCCCATAACGCTGCCAGATTTCCTGACAGAAAGGGTAAAGGAGACTCTTTGTTGTCTCTTTCCGCTTGAGATAGGGGTCGCAATATTGGTAAAGGTTCATGATGTCGACAATTTCACGCGCAGGCATCTTCAGCTGTCGTCCCAGTTGTTGGATTTCTGGTGTTTCTGGCACCATTGTAATGGGAGTAAGGCGGAAATACAGGTCGAGAATCAATACCAACATAATAGGGGTGACGGGGCTTTCCTCACAAACGGGGCGGAAATCACGTTCAAAAGTTTCCTGAACATCAACACCCTCATAAAACAGGTTATTGCTGCCAAACCCTTTCATCTGACGCAACAGCCTGACGGCACGAGCCAGTCGACGGGGATTCTTGCCATATTCCTGCCAGATGCGTTCAATACGGGGAGTCTCCAGATTGGCAATCTCACACATCTTGTTGAACAACACCTGTGGTGCGATGTGCAGTTCCATACAAAGGCCTACCATCGCCTTGTTGTACATGGGTTTCACCCCCACAGGCTTCTTGAGGTACAATTGCATCAGGAGAAGCCAGTAATCATCTTGCCATTGCAGATTCTTCGCCATATGCCAAACAATTATAATCTATCGGCAAAGATAGTCATAAAAAAGTAAAATCCAAAGAAAATGTTAAACAATTGCAAGATTATCGGCATTATTTTGTATCTTTGCAATCCATTTCAATTGATGAAACTTATGAAACAACTTCTATTTACTCTTGTCCTTGTAGGATTTTCTATGGGAATAAATGCCCAGAAATCCTATTCTGCACAGGAGGAAATACAGCTTGATATCCATCATTCTGCCAGCAACCTGCTCGCCTATTCAGGACCCAAGCAGGTACAGCTGACAAAAGCGCCTATGGGGAAGAAGCCGTTTTATATCAGCCATTATGGCCGACACGGTTCCAGATTCCTCATTGACAAGAAAGACTATAGCAATCCTCGTCTCATTTTGGCAAAGGCAGACTCTTTAGGGAAACTGACTCCATTGGGAAAGGATGTGCTGCGCCGTATAACGATATTGGGTGACGAGGCATATAACAGATGGGGAGAACTGACACCGTTAGGTGCCAAGCAACATCAGCAGATAGCCAAACGGATGTATGAGCGTTTCCCAGAGGTGTTTGCCAATGATGTCTGTGTCGATGCCAAGAGCACGATTGTAATCCGCTGTATTCTCTCTATGGAGAATGCCTTGATGCAGCTGTTGACGATGAATCCCAGTCTGCGCATCCGTCACGATGCTTCCAAGTTCGACATGTATTACATGAATCTTCAGGATAAGAATTTGAGAAGTCAGAGAAAGGATTCTCTCATCACTGCGACCATTCAGAAGTTTGCCAATCAATATGACCATAGCGGTTCGCTGATGGAGAAGCTTTTCAACGATGCGGACTATGTTCGTGAAAAGGTGGATGCCAGAAAACTGACCGAAAATATCTTCAAGTTGGCAGGCAGCGTTCAGAATACAGAGTCTCGGAAGAAGATAACCCTTTATGACCTCTTCTCCGACGAGGAAATCTATGACTACTGGAAGGTGCAGAATATATCGTGGTATGTCAGCTTCGGCGCCAGTCCGTTGAATGGGTGCAAGCAACCATATAGTCAGCGTAACCTCTTGCGTAAGATTATCGAAGAGGCCGACAGCTGTATCCGACTGGATAGCCCTGGAGCCACTTTGCGTTTCGGACATGAAACGATGGTATTACCCCTCACCTGTCTGTTGGATTTGGATAATTACGGTTTGCAGACTGACAACCTGGAATCCTTGGAGCGTAAGGGATGGGCTAATTTCAGAGTGTTCCCAATGGGCGCCAATATCCAGTTCGTCTTCTACCGTGAGAATCCACAGGACCAAGATGTCCTGGTGAAAGTCCTGCTCAATGAGAACGAAGCGCGCCTACCCATAAAAAGCAGCGATGAGCCTTATTATAAATGGAGCGAAGTCCGTGACTATTACCTGAAGAAACTCGATGCCTATCAAGAGAATTAGAATACAATTCCGTTTCCTGTTCATGTTCATCACGCTCTTCTGTGTGGTGACTGTGGGTGTAGCTCAGTCTTTGTCTGCTTTTGACCATATCAACAAAGACCGTCGCTTCTCCGCCAGCAACTATTGTATCTATCCGGATTCCGTCGTTTTGAAACAGACTTCTCCTCCAGCAGGGAAGCGTCCGTTCTATATCAGCCACTATGGTCGTCATGGTTCCCGTTACCTGAGTAGTCGAAAGGGATATGACATCCCCTATAAGATGCTCCTGAAAGCGGATTCTTTGGGGAAGCTGACTCCTGTGGGACAGCATGTGATGCAGCAGATGGAGTGGATTATCCAGAACTCAGAAGGGCGATGGGGCGATCTTTCCGAGTTGGGACGACAGCAGCACCGAGGCATAGCCCGTCGTATGATGATGCGTTTCCCTGAGGTCTTTGAGGGAAAGGCACGGATAGATGCGAAGAGCACTGTTGTCAACCGTTGTATTCTCTCTATGGGTTCTGCCATCCAGGCAATGGTGGCCAAGAATCCCAAGCTGCAGGTGAAGATGGATGCCTCCCAGCACGATATGTGGTATATGAACCATCAGGATAAGCATCTGCGCGACAGCATGATGACCAATACCACAGAGAAGGCATATAATGCGTTCTGCAAGGACCGTGAGCACAATCCCCGCCTGATGGCGCTGTTGTTCAACGACTCTGCCTACGTCAGGGAAAAAGTCGATGAGGTATGGCTCAACTATTACCTGCTCAAGTCTGCCTTGATACAGCAGAACACCTGTATAGGAGATAAGATAGACTTTCTCGACCTGTTTACCGATGAGGATGTCCATCAGTTCTGGCAGAAAGAAAATGCCTGGTGGTATTTCAACTATGGTCCATCATTGCTCAATGGTGGCACGCAGCCTTATACGCAGCGTTTCCTGTTGCGTAAGATCATCGAGGAGGCAGACAGTTGTCTCCTGTTAAGAAGACCTGGTGTCCAGCTGCGTTTCGGACATGAAACCATCGTGTTGCCGCTAACCTGTCTGTTGGAATTGAACCATTTCGGCTATCAGACCTACAATCTGGAGGAGCTGGAAGAACAGGGATGGTGGGCATGCAAGGTATTCCCAATGGCCTCCAACATCCAATTCATCTTCTATCGGGAAAGCCCTTTTGACGAGGATGTGCTTGTCAAGGTTTTGCTCAACGAGGAAGAGGCAACACTACCCATTAAGAGCGACGTCGCTCCTTATTATCATTGGAGCGACTTCAAGGAATACTATCTGAAGAAAATCAACGCTTACGAGCAAGGGCATTAGGCACCTTCCTTTGCCTTGAAGGCAAGGGCATACATCCGCATCTGCTTCACCATTGCCAGCAGGCCATTGCTGCGTGTGGGCGACAGGTGCTCCTTCAATCCGATTTCGTCAATGAAATAGAGCTCGGCATCCAACATCTCCTGAGGTGTGTGTCCTGAGTATACACGAATCAACAGCGACACAATACCTTTTACTATCAGTGCGTCACTCTCTGCTGAGAAGTCAATCACTCCGTCGTGGTAGTCGGCTACCAGCCATACCCTACTCTGGCAACCATCTATCAGGTTGCTTTCTATCTTGTACTTCTTGTCCAGAGGCTCCATTTCGTTGCCGATGTCGATGAGCAGCTGGTATTTGTCCATCCAGTCGTCAAAACCAGAAAACTCCTCTATTATCTCGTCCTGTATCTCGTTAATTGTCATTGTTCTTTCTATTTCGTTATATCGTTAATACGTTATACCGTTACTATTTTAAATAACTTGTCACTCGGCCTGACCTTCTCAGGAACCTTGATACTCACCCTTGTTCCCTTTTGAGCCGTCTGTACAGCCTGAGTGTCATCGTGTATCTCGTCAACTGTCACATAGAGCGCGCCAGTGGTGGGACCCGTGATGAGCATCTTGTCACCTACAGAGAACTCACAAGCCTCACAAGTGAATTCTGCCACACCAAGTTTGGAGAAATACTTCACGCCCTTGCCCACATACTGCTTGCGTTCTGTGGCACACGAGCCATAGTGCTTGTTCCACTCGCCCAATTGTTGTCCCAAATAGTAACCATCCCAGAAACCACGATTGAAGACAGCAGCAAGGCGCTCGTCCCAGACATCCTTTTTCTCTTCCGTAAACGTGTCGTCAAGCACTGCCTGTATCGCCTCCTTGTAGCATTGTACCACTGTCATCACATATTCCGGACCACGGGCACGTCCCTCAATCTTAAAGACCCTCACCCCACTGCGCATCATCTTGTCGATGAAACGGATGGTCTTCAGGTCCTTCGGACTCATGATATACTTGTTGTCTATCTCCAATTCTGTGCCAGTCTCTCTGTCTGTCACCACATAAGAACGGCGACAGATCTGCATACACTCTCCACGATTGGCGGAGCGTCCTGTGTTGTCAAGACTCATATAGCACTTGCCGCTGACTGCCATACACAAGGCACCATGACAGAACATCTCGATACGAATCTGTTCGCCAGAAGGTCCACAGATATGCTGCTCCTCTATCTGACGATAGATTTCTGCCACTTGGTCGAGGTTCAGTTCTCGGGCCAGCACCACGACATCGGCAAACTGGGCATAGAACTTCAGAGCCTCGATGTTCGAGATATTCAGTTGCGTGGAGAGATGCACCTCCATCCCCTTTTGTCTGCAATACGTCATCACGGCGATATCACAAGCAATGACGGCAGAGATCTTAGCCTCAACGGCGGCATCGATAATCTCATGCATCAGGGCGATATCCTCACCATAGATGATGGTGTTGACAGTCAGATAACTCTTCACCCCATACTCATTACAAGTGGCAGCTATCTCCCTCAGGTCGTCTATCGTAAAATGGTTGGCTGAGTGTGAGCGCATATTCAATTGCTCCACGCCAAAATACACTGAACCAGCCCCTGCTTTCAACGCTGCCGCAAGGGAGTCGCGGCTGCCGACAGGCGCCATTATCTCGAAATCCTTGATACTATGCTTCATTCCGCACACAAAATTTGAGTGCAAAAATACTAATTTATGATGAAAACACAAAAGGAAACACAAAACATTCATCATTTCACCCCTCTTGAGTGAAGGGTGAAGGGTGTTTCACTGACAGTCAACCCAAATCAGGAAACGTCATTCGTCAGCATGACGACGTGCTGCATCGCCAGACATGATGATAGACACCATCTTGACGATATCCGTCACGTTGATCTCACCATCACCATTCAGGTCGGCAGCCTCCTTGTTGAAGCCCTCTGATGGCTTCTCCATGATGTAGTTCACTGTTGCCACAATGTCCGTCACGTTCACCAATTCATCATTATTAGCATCACCTAGGATGTAAGAAACACCTGGTGTGACCTCATATCCATAGAGTAACACACTATTAGTGGCAGCACTTGCCGTACGATCAAGGCGAGCTTTACTTCCCTCTTCCGAACTTGCATAGATATAGACGTATGTAGGTTCTGTAACGTTATAAGGCACACTTACCTTTCCACGCTCTGCTCTTGTTGCCTTCGCCGGCTTCTCCTTGCCAATCTGTACGTTCAGCTTATGAGAACCGTTAGTCTGGACATCTACCTTAACGGTACCCTTTCCTGCAGCGACCTCGATAATAATACCATTGAAGTTCTTACTGATAGCCTCATCACCTATCTTCGCATTCTGGATAGCATTCATCTGCTCATCTGTCATCGTTGAATTAAGGACAAGTGATTGTGTTTCAGCATTATAGCCATCACCTTTCTCTGCATTCATGTTATAATAGGTATTATCAACGACATTGTCAGACAAGTCTGTATTTCCATCTATCCCTTCGCTGAAAGAAACCACCTCTGGCTCTATAACAGGCATTATAGGTTCTTTTTCTACCATATTCTCACGCCATTTGGCTGCTCCAACTTGCAGTTTGTATATCTGCGAATTCTTAACTTTATCAGTATTGAAATAGCGCAACCATTCCAAGTTATCCGTTTCAAAGTCCAGATGACTTGCAGTCGAACCGATGAAATGCTTGGGGTTAGGAGCCAACATCAGGTCATTAGCTGAAAGACCCGTCTCGCAATGAACGGTCAGCTCATCAATGCCATGAGGGTGATATTCAGCAGACCATTTTCCTGGCGCATTCGAACTAGCGCTGAAAGCATTGCTATTGAAGGGCTGTCCTTGGGTGAGGTATGGGTCATCTGTCGTCCAGTTATTATAGATATTGAACGTGCACTTGCCAGAGTTGTCACCACCCTGTACATTACGTGCATCCCATCCTGCACCGTTCATGGCACGGTTCTCATCCTGAGCGTTCTTCGTCAGGATAATCAGGTTGTCGTGGAAGCCAAGCAAGGAGCCTCCTGGGATATAGCGTGTGTTCATGATAGTACGATTCGTTGAGACAGTGTTGTAATTCACAAACGTATTGTGGTGAACATCAATATTCCAGCGAACACTCTCGTCCCACATCAGGTTACGGTTACCGTCGGTGATAAGTGGGCTCTTCGGGCTGTTATAGAACGTACAGCCTGATATCTCAACATTCTCCAGTACATTGGATGATGCATTTCCGTTCATGTCGGCATAGATATATCCATAGTCTGTGCCATTAGACGAAAAGTAGCCACAGTTGGAGAAATCGCTGTCAATGAGCTTGATCTGATGAATATGCTTATTATTGGAACCCTGCATTCGGAAGAAGCCGCGGATGAAATGCTGGAAAGTACAGTTGTTCCACTCAAGCAATGTCAGGTCAACCGCAAGGCCGGCGGAATACATGTTCATGAAATAATTGCCTGTAACAGAGCCTAGACCCTCCTGAGCACCTCCATAGTTTACGGCCAGCGGACAATCAATGTCAAGGTCCATAAAACGGATGTCGCCTATCTTCAATACTTCGCTACCCGTCTCTCCCTCCGAGGCTGTGCGTCCAAGCATAAAGCTACTTGTATTTGATGTGCTGAACTGGTAAAGAATGGCGCGCTTTCCCTGGGCTAAATCTTCTGGGTTGGTACGCAGGGTAAAACCCTTGTAGATGGATACGGAAGTCTGGTCGGTGTGATAAGCCTTGCCACCTTCCAAATAGAACACGTGGCCCTCTGACATTGTCTCATCATCCATATATCTGTTGAGTATATCAGTAATGGACATCGAGTTATAACAGGAGATATCATACTCAGTACCATTATAGTCCACAATAGCCTTCGGAGTCGGAACATGATTAATGACAGTCGCATTTAGACTCTGCGCAACAGCCTGTTGCCATCCACCAAATGCCATCAGACTGATGACAGCAATAATCGTTATAACATTAGGTTTCTTCATCTTCTAGTATATTGGTTAGTAATTAGCACTCTGAGGGCAAAGATAGGCATTATTATGGAGAAATGCAAATTTTTTCAGAAAAAAGAACAATATCTGCTCATATCTTACTCATAGGTTACTCATAGGCATCTCATAGGCATCTCATAGGATACTCTATCCTTTCTCTATGGTTTCTATATAATTTCTCATGCCCTTAGGACATGAGTACGGCATGAGGAAAGTATGGGAAGAATGAGAGAAAAATGTGGGAAGGACGTGATACTTTTTATGTTTACGCACCGTAAACTTATGTTCACGCACCTTGAACATGTGTTTACAGCCCTTGAACTTATGTTTACGGGCGGTGAATATAACTTTTCACGTAACAAAATCAAAGAATCATAAGGAACAAGACATGAGGAGAGAAACTTGTTAAGGAATAATCTTCCGTTTCTCATTTTTTCTTCGTATCTTCGCAGCGACAATGAAGAAAATGGTGTTTATTCTGTTGATGGTGGGGCTTGCGGCCTGTCAGGAACGTCAGGAAGTGACGTTTACGGATGAGGTGCGGCTGCCGATGACTCCTGTCAAGGACCAGGGGCAGACAAGTCTTTGCTGGGCGTATGCCATGCTGGCGACCATCGAAACGGAGCATATAGCGAAGGGCGACTCCGTGCACCTCTCTCCTGCCTATGTCGAGAGGGTGGTCAGGCGGAAACACTTGCGCGGTATGGGACATACGCTTCTGAACGTGATGGCGCGTCACGGAATGGTGAGCTATGACGCTTATCCCGACTCCGCCTACCACAAACTGCCCAAGCCACGCTGGGTCTTCATGCTGGGTGCCCGCTATACGCCTCTGGAATTTGCCCATAGCGTCTGCGCCCCTGATGAGTACATCGCTCTGACAGCCAATGAGCATTATCCCTATCAGCAGGAAGTGGTGCTCGACTTGCCAGACAACTGGGAGCATAATCGTTTTCTGAATATTCCCAAGGATTCGTTGCTTGCACATGTGGAGCGTGCCGTCCGGAATCGTCATGCGGTATGCTGGGAAGGCGACACACATGAGTCGGGCTTCTCTTTCAAGAAGGGTATTGCCGACCGCCATAACCAGTCAGACCCTACCGACAACCACTGTATGACGATTATCGGTATTGCCCGCGACCCTCAGCACCGCCTTTTCTTCACGATGAAGAACTCATGGGGAACGCACAATCCATACGGTGGACTGATGTATATGTCAGCAGAATACCTGCGTGACAAGACGGTAGCGGTCTATATGACAAGAGAAGCCTACGAAATTCCGTAGGCTTCTCTTATTGATTTTCAATTTTTACTTATTCAGTTTCCAGATGACACCGTCTTTGGTGTCCTTCACCTCAAAGCCGGCAGCTGCCAGCTCGTCGCGAATCTTGTCACTGGTAGCCCAGTCCTTGTCGGCCTTGGCCTTGGCACGCAGTTCAAGTACCATATCGACTACTTTACCGAAGGCTTCCTCGCGAGCGTTGCCGCCATTGACCATTGAACATTGACCATTGACCATTGACAAGCCAAGGATGTCGAAGGCAAAAAGATGCATGGTCTCGGAGAGTTCCTTCAGGCAGTCGGCACAGATGGTAGCCTTGTGATCGACGAGTTTGTTGATCACCGTACAGGCCTCGAAAAGGTTACTGATGACCTGTGGCGTGGCGAAGTCGTCGTTCATGGCATCATAGCACTTCTGTCGGAGGCTCTTGACGATACGCTCCGTCTCGGCATCACACTTATCGCTTACCTGTACACGATCCAAGTCGCTAATGGCATTCATCAGTTTCTCCAAGCCCTTCTCTGCGGCTACGAGGGCCTCGTTGGAGAAGTCCACAGTACCACGATAGTGGGCACTCAGCACGAAGAAGCGGATAGTCATGGGCGAATAAGCCTTCTCCAGCAACGGATGGTTGCCCGTGAAGAACTGCTCCAGCGTGATGAAGTTATTGTACGACTTACCCATCTTCTGGCCATTGATGGTCAGCATGTTGTTGTGCATCCAGTATTTCACAGCAGGATGACCCATGGAGGCCTGAGCCTGTGCTATCTCGCACTCATGGTGAGGGAATACGAGGTCCATGCCACCACCGTGGATGTCGAACATCTCACCCAGATACTTACGTCCCATCGCTGTACACTCGCAATGCCAGCCAGGGAAGCCGTCGCTCCAAGGACTCGGCCAGCGCATGATATGTTCAGGCTGTGCCTTCTTCCACAGGGCAAAGTCGGCCTGGTTGCGCTTCTCGCCTACCCCGTCGAGTTCACGAGAGGCATCCTTGATATTCTCCAGGCTACGGCCTGAGAGGATTCCATACTGATACTTCTTGTTGTATGCCTCGATGTCGAAGTAGATGGAGCCGTTCGACTCGTAGGCAAAGCCATTGTCGAGTATCTGCTGGACCAGCTGCTGCTGTTCGATGATATGTCCTGTGGCATGGGGCTCGATAGACGGGCGCAGCACGTTCAGCGCATCCATCGCCTGATGATAGCGGTTAGTGTAATACTGTGCTATCTCCATCGGCTCCAACTGCTCCAGTCGTGCCTTCTTGGCAATCTTGTCCTCGCCTTCGTCGGCATCATGTTCCAGATGGCCTACATCAGTGATATTACGGACATAGCGCACCTTATAGCCCAAGTGCTTCAGATAGCGGAACACCAGGTCGAAGGTGATGGCAGGACGAGCGTGTCCCAGATGGGGGTCACCATAGACAGTAGGACCACAGACATACATACCCACATTGGGGGCATGCAGTGGCTCGAAGCGCTCCTTCTGGCGCGTCAGGGTATTATATATGACTAACTTCGATTCCACAGTCGTTTTACTTTATTGTCAATTTCGTGTTGTTCTCCACCAGATAGGTCGGGAGGTCAATGCCACGAGTGAAGTATAATCCGTACGAACATTCATCAATGCCTCCAAAATCCATCACAACCACACCGGTCTTCTTGCCGTAATGATCTTTTACGTAGTCAGCAGCCCATGGATTGAGGGTGTGGGCCGTTTCAGCATAGTTCATGTCCAAGAGCTTTGAATTCTCGACAATGATGTCAACTCCGTGATAGCACGACTCATGGTTAAAGAACCAGGTGTCGTCCGTCGAGGCAGCCGCCTTCTCAAAGGTTTCCTTCATCTTGCTTTCCTTGCGTTTAATGAAAGCACCTATCAGCTCCTTACCATTGCTTTCATATAAGTCTTGCACATAGAGTTTGGTTTTCTTAGAGTTGTCATTCTTGAATATCAGCTCGCTATTTTCGTCCCAACCGGTAGCTCTGATGTCAAGATTGTACTTGTTGCTGTCATAACGCTGTATGAATATCATCTTGCCCTTGCACTGGCTGAGCTTCATGCCGGGAGTGGGGTCGTTAACGACGAGGCCCTCTTTACGATACGCCTCTATCTTATCGTACACCATCTTGTATTGCTCTTCTCCCACGGTCTCCTCGAATTTCAGGATGATGATAGCCGTCTCGCCCTTGTGCGCGCGCAGCTGTTTGGCAAACATCTCCATGCCTTCGTCAAAGGTGACACCCAAATAGAATGGTCCATGACACATACCAAGTCCCTTTTTGTGCTTTCCCAGACGCACGTCGTAGCTTCTGATACCCGCATCCCATTGCGAGGGAATATCGAGAAATTGTGTCGTCACTTTACGCTGCATGGTTGGAATCAGTCCATACCAAGACATACTATACGTAAAGGTGTCGTGTGTTCCCGGAATGGACATTTCGCAGATTTTCGGATCCCTGCCTGCATAGTTCTTGGCCATCCAATCGGACATGTCAGAGGCATATCTGGCATTCTTACCCTCTATCTTTCTGATAATCATCTTGACAGGCTGGGCGACCATCTTTGCTACGTTCGCTATGAATTTACCCGTATTAATGAATCGCTGAGCAATCCAGGCCAAGATACCTCTTCTGGCGATGCCCGCAGGCTCTTCGTATCCGTATTCTGCGAGCTGCTCAGGAGTCAGCGCATTATAATAGGCGTAGGCATAGTCAAGATCGGAAGTCCATATCTTGATGCTTTCATCATTGCCTGTCTGAATAAACAGCAAAGTATCCCTTACGGTTTCTGCCGGCTGGTCCTCTGTGGCTTTCTGACTGACGGTCACTTCTACACCATTGATGGGGTAGCCCACTTCCCAACGATCCTTGACATTTACGACGGGTCTCCAAGTCCCTTTAACCTCATTCTGTTCATAACAGCTGATCTCATCCACAGACACGTTTTTGCCGTCTTCTGTCATTGTATAGATCTCAAAATCGCCGTCTTCCTGAATGTCGTAGATGACGTAGGCAGGTGCCAGATACTGCTGGTTTTCATCAAAGTCTGTCCAAACACCTATTACCTCGCTGGCAAACTGCTTCTCCTCTGCCGTCCAGTTGTCCTGCGGAGAGGGGGCTTTGGTATTATCTTCCTTGGCACACGCCGTCAACATGGCGATGCAGCATAGGAGTTGTGCAATAGATAGAATACTCTTCTTCATAATTTCTATTTTAAATGTTACTACTTTATGTACTCCGCGAAGTCCGTGAGCTTCATGTCACCCTTGCGAGCCAGCGTGTCGTGCATGGCGAAGGCTGCCGGCAGGTTGTGGCGGGTCTGGCCCATCTTCGAAATCTTCAGGTAGTCCCACAACAGCTGCTTGTAGTCGGGGTGTGCACAGTTTTCGATAATGCACTCGGCACGCTGTGCAGGCGACTTGCCACGCAGGTCGGCGATACCCTGTTCGGTAACGATGATGTTGACGTCGTGCTCGCTGGAGTCCTGATGAGAAACAAAAGGAACGATAGAGCTGATGACACCGCCCTTGGCCGTAGAAGGACAGGTGAAGATAGAGAGATAGGCGTTGCGGATGAAGTCGCCGCTGCCGCCGATACCATTCATCATCTTCGTTCCGCTGATGTGGGTAGAGTTGACGTTGCCATAGAGGTCGGCCTCGATGGCGGTATTGATAGCGATGACACCTAAGCGGCGGATAATCTCAGGCGAGTTCGAAATCTCGCTCTGGCGCAGCGTCAGGTGGTTCTTCATATAGTCCATGTTGTCGTAAACCTGCATGAGGCACTCGTTCGATACGGTGAGCGAGCAGGCCGAAGCATCCTTCACACGACCGTTGAGCATCATGTCGATAACGGAGTTCTGGATAACCTCAGTGTAGATGTTGAAGTCGGGCACATGCTTGTCCTCGCCCAAGGCACCAAGAATGGCGTTGGCAGTAGAGCCTACACCACTCTGCAGGGGCAGGAACTCCTTGGGAATACGACCCTTGTGCATTTCCTCTACGAGGAACTCAGCAGTCAGGAAACCAATCTTATCGGTAACGGGGTCGCTGTCCTTGAAGGCACGAGCCTCATCGGGAATGTTACACTCTACGACACCCACTACCTTCTCCTTGGGAATAGAGACGTAGGGCTTACCGATGCGGTCGCTGACATGCTCGATGGGAATGGCCTTACGGTAAGGAGGATCCAGCGGCTCATACACGTCGTGGATGAACTTGGCATTGGGATTGTGGAACGAGTTAAGCTCGAGGATGACCTTCTTGGCCAGACGGGCACCTGTGGGAGAGATACCGCCGGCAGCGGTCAGATAGACGTGATAGTCGTTGCCAACCTCTTCGATGTCGCATACCTCGAGGATAGCCCAGTCCAACGGACCGTAGAAGCCATAGCGCAGCTCCTGTGCCATGTGACTCAGGTGCAGGTCGTTGTAGGGTATCTCACCGGCATTTACATGCTTGCGGAAATCGGGATTGGTGGTGTAGGGGGCACGATAGAGGATAGCCTGTGCGTTTGCCAGGTCACCGTCGGTGCTCTGACCTGTGGAGGCACCTGTGAAGATGGCTACCTTGAACTCGCGGCCAGCCTCATGCTCAGCCACAGCGATTTTTGCTAACTCTTTGGTTGTTGCCTTGGCCACACCTGCAGGTGTGAAACCACTCATGGCGATATGGTCGCCATTCTTAATCAGCGCCGCAGCCTCTGCGGCAGTCATACGTGTATAAGCCATAATAGTACTATTTTTTCGAATTTGCGTGCAAAGTTACGAAATAATTATGAATTATGAATTATGAATTATAAATTATTAAAGGTATTCCATCAGCACGTCCCAGACGGCGATGATGTGACAGATGCTACCGAGGAGGACGAAGAAGTGGAAGACGCTGTGCATATAACGCTTCTTGTGGAAAGTATAGAAGACAGCACCCGTGATATAGGCGACGCCCTCGGCGATGAGCCAGATGACGGCAGCTGTGGAGACGGAGTCCATCAACGGCTTGAAAGCCACCAATACGCTCAGACCCATACCGATGAAACAGAAGGTTTCAATGTTTGAATGTTCTTTCAGTTTGATGAAACTGATGGCAGTACCTACGATGGCACATGCCCAAACGAAGATAAAGAGAACCCAGCCCCAGTTAAGTGAAAAGTGAAGAGTGAAGAGTGAATAATTGGCAGCCGCATTTCGGAGGGCGACGAGTGTCAACGGGGAATACGAGCCTGCGATATGCCAATAGATGGCGGCGTGGTCCCATTTACGCAACCGTTCTTTCCATTTAGAGCGACGAGGCAAGGTATGGTAAATCGTAGAAGCGGCATACGAGCCCAGCATACCGAAGAGATACAGACAGACGCCCAGTCGCGCCCAAGGATTATCGCCCTTGAACGCCATCACCAGAAACACGATACCAAAAGCCACGCCCATCACGATGCCGCCCGCATGACTCCATGCGTTCCACAACTCTTCCTTATGGGTATATCTGATGGCCATCGGTTAAGTGTTTGATGATTCGGCTGCGAAGATACACATTATTCGTAAAAACAAGAAAATATTTCGGAGAAATTTTTGCTTTCCTTTGGTAATATACTCATCTAAAAAAGGATGCGAACCGTTGGCTCGCATCACTTTCTATGGGCGCACCGCGAAAAATCTCACGATTTCACCGCGATGCTGAGTATAAAAGGTTGATATAATTAGTTTTGTATCTTTCTCAACAGTTGTATCTATTCGTTAATCACTTTCTGAATCGTTCCGTCCTCGTTATAGAACAGACGCTGTACCTTCAGGCTACGAAGGTGGGTTACGTCGTTAGAGGGAACGCAGTCATGATAGAACAGATACCACTGTCCCTTGTACTCAACAATACTATGATGGGTAGTCCATCCTACAACGGGATCAAGGATGACTCCCTGATAAGTGAATGGTCCATAGGGGTTGTCGCTAATGGCATAGCAGAGGAAGTGGCTGTCGCCAGTCGAATAGCTGAAGTAGTACTTTCCGTTATACTTATGCATCCACGACGCCTCGAAGAAACGATGTGGGTCGCCAGCCTTCATGGGCTCACCGTTCTTGTCGAGGACGACAACACCACGCGGAGCCTCAGCAAACTGCATCACGTCGTCGCTCATACGAACCACGCAGCTGTTGATGGCAGGAGCATCGGCTGTGGTGAAGAGCTCGCCCTTATGGTCGGGAGCTGCACCAAGGTCGATGAGTCCATTGTCGTCACCATACTTGCCAGAGATAGGAGCCAAGCCGTTAGGCAGCGGATGCCACCACTGCAACTGACCACCCCAGAGTCCGCCAAAATAACAGTATATCTGTCCGTCGTCATCCTTGAATACACAGGGGTCGATAGAGAATGAGCCGCGGATGGGCTGTGCCTGCGGAACGAAAGGTCCCTCGGGCTTGTCGGCAACGGCAACGCCCAGACGGAACACACCATCGTAAGCCTTTGCGGAGAATATCAGGTAATACTTTCCGTCCTTTTCAACGACATCGTTGTCCCACATCTGCTTCTCAGCCCAAGGCACATCCTTCACGTCGAGGATGACACCATGATCAGTGGTCTCATCGTTCTCTACATCATTCCACGACAGTACATGATAGTCTTTCATCTGGAAATGTCCTCCGTCATCGTCGAAGCACTCTCCTGCATCCCAGTCATGACTGGGGTATACATACAATTTGCCGTTAAACACATTGGCTGAAGGATCAGCCATGTAATCACTCGGGAATAAGTAACGAGGTAATTTTGCCATAGTCAGTAGTTGTTAAAATGATTACTCTTATTTCTTGTTTTTCTTGTTCTTTTTCTGCTCTGTGGGTTGAGGCTTCACCAGATTAATCAATTCCTGCACGAAAGACTTGACTTGGTTCTGGCGGTCGAACAGGGTTGCATAGTCGGTACGCCCCTTGATGGGAAAGTCGTTACGCCATGAGTTAGCATCGTTCAGGCACCAGAAATTGACACGCAGGATATCCTGATGGTGGCGCAGCAGCATCTTGTAGAAATCAACCCAGAACTGTCCTACCTTTGCCTCCTGCTCCTTGGTGAGCCCGTCTTTGTAAGGGTCCATCTCCGGACGATAGGCAAACTTGTCGCTGACATTGGCACCAGAGAAACCATAGGGGTTAGGCAATGCCGACAAGTCAAGTTCGGAAAAGAAGGTGGGAACACCCGCTGATGCAATCGTCTCGATGGATTGCTCATACTGCTTAATGACGCTGTTGTCGACATTATCCTCCAGAATCATATGACCCTGCATACCGATGGCTGTTACAGGGAGCCCTTGCTTGATTAACGGACGGAAGAAATCTGCAACGCCCTTCACCTTTGTAGCCTTGTTCATCGAGAAGTCATTATAGAATAGCAGGATGGAAGGATCTGCCTCGTGAGCATACTGGAAAGCAAGTGGGATATAGTCGGTTCCTAAAATCTGATAGAACAGACTCTGACGGGGCGAACCGTCATCTTCGAACGCTTCATTGACAACATCCCAGGCGTCGATACGACCCTTGAAATGACTGACAATAGTATAGATATGTTCGCGCATACGCTGCTTTAAGACCTCTGGAGACACTAGATTACCCTTGTCGTCATAATGGAACCAAGGGGCACACTGGGAATGCCAGATGAGACAATGGCCCTGCACCTTCAGTCCAGCGGCCTTTGCCTTATTGACAAACTGATCGGCTAAGGTAAAGTCATAGACACCTTCCTTCGGATGAATGACCTCGCACTTCATACAGTTCTCGGCAACCACCCAGTTGAAGTTTTTGACAATAATCGGCCAGTCGGAAGTCTGATCGTTGCTGACAAAGCCTGTGACATCGAAAGCGTTAGCACCCCCCTTGTCGGCCTCTACCTGCCATTGGTTGACACTCACACCCGTGTACCAATAGTCACGGAAAGCTTCTCTCAGCGTGTTCTCAGCGCTATTGAGGCAGCATTGCCCGCCCTCGCTTCGCAGCGGGGACTGAGCAGATACTACTTCAGCTGCAATCACTGAAAACAATACAACTACTAACCTAAACTTATTTGTCATATTATGTCTGTTGGGAAATTAATAATCAATTTGTGACTTCAATTTGCTCATTGTCAGTTAAAAACAACTTTTTCTTGCTGCAAATTTAACACTTTATTCTCAAACTTTTTTTTGAATTTGTATCACAAACATACTTTATTTGTTTCAGAAATTCAGAAAATAGCACTTTTTTTCCGTTTCATCACCTTTTTTTTCTATTTTTGCATCAAATTAACGAAAAAACTTACTATGAAAATGAAATGTAAACTGACTACGATGCTAATAGGTATGCTCTGTGCTTTCCTGACAGTTCATGCCAAAGTACAAATGCCTCAGATGTTCCAGTCGGGCATGGTCATTCAACGAGGGAAACCAGTTCCTGTTTGGGGTACTGCAGATGCCGGTGAGAAAGTAACTATTCGTATCAACAAATTCAAAACGGTGGTCATTTCCGATGCCAATGGACAATTTCATGTCAACCTGCCAGCGATGAAGGCTGGAGGTCCCTACACCCTAATGGTTGGCGATGTGGTATTGACCAACGTACTGGTCGGAGATGTGTGGCTCTGTTCTGGTCAGTCGAATATTGACGTAACCATCGAACGGGTCTATCCGCAATACACGAAGGAGATAGACAATTTCTCCAATGACAATATCCGACTGTTCCGAGTACAAAATGAGACCAATACCCATGGAGTACAGAAGGACATCCGCCAAACCTCCATCAACTGGAAACCTCTCACCAAAGAAAACGCATGGCTTTTCTCCGCCGTCGGTTCCTTCCTCGGCAAACGGATGTTCGAGCAGACTGGCGTTCCACAAGGTATCATCGTCAATAGCTGGGGTGGTACACCTATTGAAGCGTGGATTTCTGCTGATTCTCTGGAAAAAGACTATCCCATACTGATAGAAAAGACACGCCTGTACCAAAAAGACGACTTCGTCAAGGCACAGGCACAGGCAAACCAGTTGGCAGACCAACGATGGAATGAATTGCTGAATGCAAAAGACCCTGGTATCCAACAGCATTTCACGGCTCTCGACTATGACGACTCCACCTGGGAAACAGTGAATCAGTATTCGATGGAATGGGCAAAAAATAACGGTCGCGGTATCATTGGAAGTATTTGGCTACGCCAACATATACAGATTGACAAGGCACATGCTGAACAGCCTGCCCGCCTGTTGCTAGGTACCCTCTTCGATGCAGACTATACTTATCTGAATGGAAAGGAGATTGGACGTACGTATTATCAGTATCCTCCTCGCCGTTATGACATCCCTGAAGGTCTGCTTCGTGAGGGTGACAATGTCATCACTGTGCGTTTTATCAACAAATATGGAATCGCCCATTTCATCCCAGAAAAACCCTATATGCTAGCTTTCGGGGACGACCGTTTCTCACAGAATCCCATGCTAAAGGATGTCATCCTACTCAGTGAGAACTGGAAGCACCATCCCGGTGCGGAAATGCCATCATGCCCCAATGGTGACATATCACTGCAAAATCTACCTACTTCCTTATACAATGCGGTGGTTTATCCTCTCGCTCCCTATGCCGTCCGTGGTGTAGTATGGTATCAGGGAGAGTCGAATACAGGCAATCCAGCCCCCTATGCTGACTATCTGAAGAAGATGATGGGATGTTGGCGTGACACTTGGAAGGATCCCAAAATGCCATTTGTCATCGTTCAATTAGCTAATTACGATGGTCGCCAGCAGACTGGTATGCCACACCCGATTGCCTATCAGGCCACACCAGTCAACAGCAACTGGGCACAATTGCGTGAGGCGCAACGTACCACAGCTAAAAATGACCCCTATGCAGCGTTAGCCGTCATCAACGACCTTGGTGAGACCGTTGACATCCACCCCCTCCGCAAGAAGGAGGTTGCAGAGCGTATTGGACTCTGTTTCGATCACCTCGTCTTTAATAATAATAAGGTGAAGTTATCGCCAGAAGTCATCTCTGCTGAGTTGAAGAACGGAAAAGTCGTCCTCACCCTTGATCAGCCAATCTTGTCAAGGGAGTTCAATGAGTTCGAGATTGCTGATGACAAAGGTGTATTTATGAATGTTGAGGCTACTGCTATTAACGGCAACCAGATAGAATTGAAGTCATCCATCAACAATCCACAAAAAGTCCGCTATGCCTGGAAAGACAATCCTCTTCATGCGAATGTGCGTTCGCTCAGCGGACTCCCTATGTCATCCTTCGAAATAAACATCAAGAAATAAAAAGAGAGGCTGCCGAAAAGCAGCCTCTTCCTATTTTGTTTTCATTTGAGAAGATTACGCTTCCTTAGTACGCTCCTCAATCTTCTTGTTGATATCGTCGATAACCTCATCCGTCAGTTCATACTTTGAGATGATGAACATCGCCAACATCAGCAGGATAGCAGGGATGACGCAGACCAACCAAAGGATACCCTCCTCGGCGAAAGGAGTCTGGTCGATAGCCTCGCTGTTATAGCCGACGTAGGCCAAAACCGCAGGACCGACAATGCTTCCGAAGGTCATACCTGCCTTGAAGAACAATCCTGTCAAGGCGTTGACAATTCCAGAGATACGACGGCCTGTGGTGTATTCTCCGTAAGAGATGACTTCAGGCACCAATGCCCACATATAACCCGTAGCCACGATAACACCTGTGGACTTGATGAACTGTGCTACGTAAATCATCATCATGCTGGGCTGCTCCATCTTAGAGATGAAATAGAGCATAGCCATGCCGAGGATGGCGGCACCCAAGAAGAGATAGAACATATTCTTCTTTCCTACCATGCGCTTGAACCAAGGCACCAAGGGCATGAACAAGAATGCCGGAGCTGAGCCTAAAGCCATGAAGATAGACAACTGCTGAGCCGAGCCGTGCAGATTGCTATTCATAAAATAGGCTCCTGCAGCGTTACCCACTGACATCATTGCGAAAGCAGTGATGAAGAAGAAGGCGAGGACACGCAAGGGACGGTTGCGCAGGAACTCCATCCACAGGTCGCTGACCTTCACGTCTTCAGTGGATTTGGCATCCATCACCACACGCTCCTTACACTGCGAGAAACAGAATGCGAGCAGGCAGAAACCGATGATGGCATAAATAGTCATCGTGGTGAACCATGCTGACGGGTCTTTCGGCAGACTATCTGATGGCGCACCAGCAATCAGTGCGATAAACAGGGGCAGGCCAGAGTTGACAGCCAATCCACCGAGGTTGGCCATAAACATACGTACAGAAGTAAGTACGGTAATCTCATCTGTGTCGCGGGTCAGCGACGAGTTCAAGGCTCCATACGGCACGTTGATAAACGTATAAAGTAACTGCATGGAGATATAAGTAACATACGCATAGATGAGCGATGGAGCAAAACCGTTGTAGAAGCAAAGGATAGCAAAGCCCGAAAGGGGAATACCCACATAAAGCAAATATGAGCGGTATTTACCATATCGAGGATTACTCTTGTCGATGAGCGTACCCACAATGGGGTCCCAAATCACGTTTGCCACATTTCCCACAAGGAACATGACAGCCACAGCAGATGGCGTCAGTCCGTAGATGTCGGTGTAGAAGAACAATAGATAAGTACAGATTACCTGAAAAATTAGATTCTGAGCAAGGTCACCCGAGCCAAAGCCGATGCGCTGAACCCACGAAAGCTTATAAAAGCCTTTCGTCTCTTGAGCCATTTCGTTTGTTGCCATTGTTGTTATTGGTTAAATTATTTAATTTTCTGCCTGCAAAGATACGGATTAATATTGATATTTTTATTTTCATTTGTTACAAATACATATCGTATTTGTTTCAGAATAATGAAAATCTTTATAAATAGAATACAGATTCTGGTCCCATGCAGAAAAGAAGGTCGAGAATAGAGAGATTTGCTAGGAAGCCGTAACGGTGCTGAAAAACTTGCCAATAAGGCTTTGCCTCGAAGTTAGCATCAGGTTTGGGATGTTTGGCATGTATCACCTCCCGAAGATCGATGAGGGCTGTTGGTCTTTGGCTATTAGCTATTGGCTTTACAAATTCCGTCGTGTAATCCACTTGCGGATGGATATCTATCAATTCACATATCTTCTGACGGATGGCTTCATTGAAATCGATTAAAAAGTCATACTTTTGCTCGAAGAAAGGATGGATATCATCCACATAATACTCGAAGAAAGGACTCTCGCTATAGGCGCTCTGTAAAGCGTTCCAGTGTACCTTCCGCCATTGGTTATGATCGCTGATGCGGAGATCCTTTGTTAATTGAGAATTGAGATTTGAGATTTGAGAATTATGCTCGACGGGAACGGTAAGAGTTTGGAGGCCGTTGGCTGTAGCAATAATACAACGGTTACGATAAGTTTGTTTCTGATACGAATCGTGTTGCTCGACAAGACAACTATCATAGCGGTATAGCTTCTGATACCACTGCACAGGACCGAAATAGGTTGTCTGTAAGAGTGCTGTACTCATTGGAGCGTCCTTTCGTTACGATAGCCTTCCAAGATGTTCTTGCTGTCGTCGTGACTATAGAGAACGGTTACTACTCTGCCAATGATGTTACGTTCTGAAATAAAACCCAAATAGCGTGAATCGGCAGGATTCTTGGGATGAATCGATTCTAACCAGTAATAATCTGCATCGGCACAATCTTTCAGACCAGGAACAACCACCATTCTGTTCTGGACCTGTACGGTATCACCTGGAATGGCCTTACAACGGGCAATGAAGACACCCTGAATAGAGTCGCAGGAAAGATCAAACAGTACGACATCACCGCGATTAACGGGTTTACGCAACATACGGCTATAAGGCAACATTCCTCCTCCGTCAATACGCAAGCCATAACTCCACCGATTGACCAACAGACGGTCACCGTGGATATAAAGCGGCTGCAAACCCCTACCCTCTACGGTATAAATTGAAAAAGCCAAAGCACGGAAAGCAAGCACCAGCACAAATGCTGATACTAATGCTATCACGAACTTCAGCCAGTTGGGCATAAACTATTTGATATTGTCGACGAAGCGGAACAGACGGTTCCAACGGATGCCAGAGAAACCACCGCGGTCAGGGTCACTGCTCCACCAAATAAAGATGGGCTTACCAACGATATGGTCTTCTGGTACGAAGCCCCAATAACGGGAGTCAAGAGAGTTATGACGGTTATCACCCATCATCCAATAATAGTCAAGTTTGAAAGTATAGGAAGTGGCTGCCTTGCCATTAATCAGTATCTGACCATCCTTCACCTCTAATGTATTACCCTCATAGGTACGGATGCAACGCTCATAGATGGGTAGATTCTTCAATGTCAAGTCAATGCTCTTGCCCTTGGCAGGAATCCATATAGGACCGTAGTTATCACGCGTCCAATGCATGTTTCCGTTCAAAGGATAGATATCCAGATCATTGGCTTCTGTATTAATTTCAATGCTCTCAACCAAGTCTTTTCGTTTCGACAACACATCGACAGTATGCTTTGTCATCGGCATAGCACCTGTAGTATTCAGGGACATGATATCTTCCATCGTAATACCCAATTCCTTCATGATGTCATCATCCAAGCGCTGACGGAACTTCACTTTATAGGAATACTGCACATTGTCTGGTTCCTTATTCGCCTTACCATCCAGATAGACTATACGATCCTTGATCTGCAACGTCTGTCCTGGCAGACCCACACATCGCTTCACATAGTTCTCACGACGATCAGTGGGACGTTTGTCAATCAATCCGTACTCCTGTGGATTGGCTTGAATGGTTTGTTTGCCTGCCTGATAGATGGTGTTGAAATACAAAGGCAACTGCTCCTGTGTCAACGAATCAGGATTAGGACGCTGAGGATAGGTCTGGTAACCTATCTGATAACACATCTGATAGAAATCGTATGCCTGATACTGAGGAGCACTGCACAACGTGTCGCCAGCAGGATAGTTAAACACTACGATATCATTTAGTTCAACCTTACCCAGCCCTTTCACACGACGGTAGTCCCAATGAGGCCACTCGATATAGCTCTTACACTGGAAAAGAGGAAGCGTATGCTGGGTCAGTGGCATTGTCAATGGGGTCTCTGGAATGCGGGGACCATAGCTCACCTTCGAAACAAAGAGGTAGTCACCTGTTAGCAGCGATTTCTCCAAGGAACTAGAAGGGATGACATAATTCTGGAAGAAGAACAGATTGATGAAATAAACTGCTACCAAAGCAAATACCAAAGCATCTACCCATGACATCACAAACCGAATGGGGCCCTCAGCATCCTTCCACCACTGCCAACGAATCTTCTTGGTGATATAGACATCATAGATAAACGGTACGACGAGCAGTCCCCACCATGAGCCTACCCAATAGAGGAACAACAGGTAGAGTACCAGGACGCAAATAAACTTCGCCCACTGTACCTTAGGATTGAATTCTTTCTTTTTTACCATTATCGTTCAAAATTTCATTCACATAGGTTTGACGCAACAATTTTCCGATAAGTTGCAACCTATTCATATATTAACCTACGTTTTAAAATTTAAACATATCACTGATGGTCAGCAAACCCTGATGCTCTTTAGTGTATTCAGCAGCCAGAACAGCTCCGAGGGCAAAACCCTTACGACTATGAGCATCGTGGGTAATCGTAATCAAATCGGCATCAGAATCATAACGGATGGTATGAATGCCAGGCACTTCCCCACGACGGATATGGTCGACGCGCAGGTATTTCTTATCTGTGGTATCTTCCTTCCACGCCTCCTTGCGGTCTATGTTCTCCACGATCTCCTCTGCAAGAGTAATTGCCGTACCACTGGGATGGTCGAGCTTGTGTACGTGATGCGTCTCTTCCATCTCCACATCGTACTGAGGGAACTGGTTCATGATCTTTGCCAGATAACGGTTGACAGCAGAGAAGATAGCCACGCCAATGGAAAAGTTAGAAGCCCAGAACAATGTTTTTCCACCTTCCGTGCATGCCATACGCACGTCATCACCATGCTCCTTCATCCAACCAGTACTGCCTGATACTACCTTCACACCTTTCTCCCATGCCTTCAGATAGTTACCATAAGCCGCCTGTGGAGCTGTAAACTCGATGGCAACATCTGCCGATGCAAACGCAGGAGAATCGAAATCTTCCTGATTATCGATATCAATGATACTTACAATTTCATGACCACGGTCGATGGCAATCTGCTCTATCATCTTACCCATCTTACCGTAGCCGATTAAAGCTATTTTCATCTTCTTAAATATAACAATGTATTAATACATGTGCAAAGGTAAACATTTTTAGAGATAAAACGCTGATTTGCAACAGAAAATAACAGAAATTGATTATCTTTGCAAAGAAATACACAAAGTTTATGGTAAAAATATCAGAATTAGACAAACAACTCATGCGTGAAGCTATACGTCTTTCCGCAGAGAGTGTAAAGAACGGTGGAGGTCCTTTCGGTGCTGTTATAGCAAAGGATGGGGAAATCATTGCAGGCACATCCAACTCCGTGACTTTGCTTAACGACCCTACAGCACATGCAGAAGTGAATTGTATCCGTGAGGCATGCAGGAAACTAGGCACCTTTGATTTGAGTGGCTGTAAGATATACACTTCCTGCGAGCCCTGTCCGATGTGTCTGGGTGCTATCTACTGGGCACATCTTGATGGCATCTATTTTGCCAATACACGTCAGGATGCCGCAGACATTGACTTCGACGATGACTTCATTTATCGTGAATTGGAGAAACCAATGGAAGAACGTTCCACCCCAATTATCCCCATGCTACGTGAAGAGGCGTTGCCTGTTTTCCGTATGTGGAAAGAAAAAGAAGACAAGACCATTTACTAAAACGATATGACTATGAGAAAAAACATCCTTTGGATGCTTGCCACAATCCTTTTATGCGGCATCATTTCCTCCTGTAAAGAGAAAAAAGAACAGACTATCGACCCTGCAGACAATAGCCTGTTTGTGACATTGACAGATGCCGTGCCTGATGCGATTCTGGAAATCCGTTATTTCGGCACATATAACTTTGTAGGGGCTCGTATCGACGGCTATGAGGAGCCTACGGCGTTACTTACCAAACAAGCAGCCGACAGTCTCCGTGCAGTCAGCGACGATATAAAAAGCCAAGGCTATCGCCTGAAGATTTATGATGCCTACCGTCCCCAAAAGGGTGTCGACCACTTCGTAAGGTGGAGCAAGGATGTCAACGATACCTTGATGAAGCGTTACTTCTATCCCGACCTTGACAAGAGTGTGCTCTTCCCTCAGGAATACATCTGTGAGCGGAGTGGCCATTCACGCGGCTCAACGGTCGACCTGACCCTCTTCGATATGGCTACAGAGAAAGAGTTGGATATGGGTGGCACCTTCGACTGGTTTGGTCATGAGAGCCACCCTGACTTTGGAGGTAATCCGGAAACATTCGAATATACCCCGAACGACAGTATCACAGAGACACAATTTGCCAACCGTATGATACTCCGCAAGGCGATGATGCGCCACGGGTTCAAGCCCTTCCGTACAGAATGGTGGCACTTCACGTTGGCTAACGAGCCTTTCCCAGATACTTACTTTACTTTCCCTGTAAAACAGATCAAGCGATAGCCTCAGCTACTTGTTTTACTACTTATTCAGACTCTGAATAAACTGCCACTCACTCTCATGAGACTTCACCTTAACAAGTGACTGATGAGTGACAATGTACTCTGATACACCCACACGATTGGCGCCATGATGCCAGTCGTAGGTATAGCCTAACTGAGTCCAAGGCAGGGGGCTGTCATCCTCAAAGGCAGAGGCAACACTTAAGCGATACCACTCACGGAAATTAGTCTCACCTACTTTATATTTTTCGTCTGCATATGCTGGGAATTCCAGGCCAGCAGAAGTTGTGGTAATATCAGGAGTATGAGCAGGACGGAAAATATAGGCAGGATCAGCATAGAACTGCACCATGATGTTATAGTCGCAGTCGGGGCTGAGACCGTACATCTGAATCATACGCATGTGTGCAGCCACACTATCCAAACCCACAAAGGCATCTTTTTTGCGCAACCAATCGCCAGGAAGACTTACCCATGAGCCTAACTCACGGTCGATGCGATAGACACCCTCCTGTCCGAAGAAACGTGCCAATCGACTAGAGTCGACCAGTGTCATCACCAGCACCATATCCTTGCCGTCTATCGTTACCCACTCCTCACCGGGAGTTCCTTTCTTGATAGGCATCAGGTCGTTCGAAATCTTAGAAGAGTCAAGTTGTTTAGCATCCTCGATGGCTGCGGCAAGGTCTGCCTGTAATAGTGAATCATTCTCATACCACGCCGTAGTATCTGCGGCATTCTCTGTCTCAACGGTGGCAGTCTGCTTTTTCTGACAAGCACCTGCAATAAACGCCATAGCGACGATTACAATCCATAATTTTTTCATAATGTTTTGTATTTTAATAGGTTTAAAGTTGCATTTAACCACACTAACGGGGGCAAAGGTAACAAAAATTCCTCATTCAACAAAGAAAAGAATCGTATTCTTAAATAAAAATGGTATCTTTGCACTCGAATGAAAAATAATAATAACAAACTAAAAATCTTTGAATAATGATGAAACAACTATTTCTCTCTGCTCTTTTCACAGTCTTCGCACTGAGTTCTAACGCACAAACTTATCCGCCAAAGGACACCCCACAACTTGAATTTGCCCTACAACTGAAAGTCACCCTTGGTGAGGCATACGGAATTGACAACACCCAGCACGGACATCGTACGGTAATTCCCATCACAGGAGGAACATTTGAGGGTCCTGGCATCAAGGGTACCATTATTAATGGTGGTGCAGACTACCAACTGAATGCTCCTGATGGACGTACAGAACTCGAAGCCATCTACTGTATCAAAACTGACGACGGAATCTATATCCACGTCCGCAACCGTGGTATCATCGCTAATGGTAAGGATGCTGACGGAAAGCCCACCTTCTACTTTAAGGCGGCTCCTCAGTTTGAGGCTCCTGCTGACAGTAAATATGGTTGGCTGAACAATTCGCTCTTCATCTGTGCACCAGAATGGACTCAGGAGTTCAAGGGCATTGTTCTTAACGTTTGGCGCGTAAAATAAACTCTTTGTCAGTAGTTACCCAAGAAAAAAGAGGCTGACACCGACTACAGAAATAGTGGCTCCAAGAACGGCACGCCACGTAATTCGTTCGTGAAAGAGCCAATAGGAAGGCAGCAAGATGATGATGGGGGTCATTGCCATCAGTGTGGATGCAATGCCCGCTGCTGTGTATTGTACTGCCATCAACGAGAAGCCAACACCCACAAAAGGGCCGAAAATAGTGGTAGCCGTTGCTACCGTCAAGCCTTTTCTGTCGTGAATGGCCTCATGTAAAGGGGTCATTCCATCACGATAATAGAGCAATAAGGTAAAGCCTATGATGCCTGCAATGCAACGATAGAAGTTGGCACTAAAAGGTATCAGCCAGTCAGGCATAGTCACTGTTTCCTCGTAATGGTCCATACCGATCTTGCTCAATACCAGTCCTACACCCTGACACACAGCAGCACCAATGGCAAAGAGCACGCCATTGAGAGGCAGTTTCAGCGACACCCTATGACGCTCACCTCTTCCCAATACGGAGATGCCAATACCAAAGAGCGTCACCAACATCGCCACAATACTCATCATCGTCATTTGCTGACCCAGCGTCACCCAAGCCATTAACGCAGCAGACAACGGGGCGAGCGTCATGAAGAGTTGCCCATAGCGTGAACCTATGATGATATAGCACTGGAAGAGACAGAAATCGCCAATGACATAGCCCACAAGTCCTGACAGCAACATCCACCCTGCAGCTTCTACAGAGGCTCCTGGAGGCAGGATACTACCCGTAACCGCGCCAAACAGCACCAGCGAAAATAGCAGAGTCAGTGCCATTCGCAACACATTCAGTGTCAGATTGCCCAACCGTTTTGAGCCAAACTCGCTCAATAGCGCTGTGGCAGTCCAGGAGAACGCTACGCCTATTGAAATAAGTTCACCTATATAAGTCATCGTTTAGTTAATGTATTCCTTGATTTTACTCCCAACACTCTAATTCCTTTTCCAACTCTGGCAGTTGACTGCGGTGGAACGTAGGCGTCTTGACTCCTTGGCGCTTCTGGCTGCGATAGTCGTCGAGCAGACGAAAGGCATAGCGTCCCAGCAATACAATGGCAATGAGGTTGCAGGCTGTGAGGAAAGCCATGAAGAAGTCCACGATGTTCCAGACAAGTTCAAAACTGGCCAATGCACCAAACATCACCATTACACCTGCTGAACAGATGCGATACATTGTCATTACCGTTGTGTTAGGGGTGATAAAACGGATATTGGCTTCACCATAATAATAGTTACCAATGATACTGGAGAAGGCGAAGAGAAAAATGGCAATAGCCACAAATACAGGTCCTGCCGATCCCACTTCCGACTGTAGAGCAGACTGCGTCAAAGCAATACCATTAAGCTCTGGTACGTTATAAAGACCGCTGATCAAAATGATAAAGGCCGTACACGAACAGACCAACAAAGTATCAGTAAACACACCCAGTGCCTGAATCAGACCCTGTTTGACAGGATGAGATACGGCTGCTGTGGCTGCCACATTTGGCGCGCTGCCTTCACCTGCCTCGTTGGAGAAGAGTCCCCGCCTCACGCCTATCATGATAGTAGTTCCAATGCCGCCACCTGCTATTTGTTCGATTCCAAAAGCATCGAGCACAATGACTTTGAATACATGCGGTATCAAGCCTATATTCATCACGATGACTATGATGGCCAGCAACATATAACCGATTGCCATTAAAGGAACCAGAATGGCACAGACGTGAGCAATACGCTGAATGCCACCAAAGACAATAAACAATCCCAGGGCTGCCAATACAATACCCACCCATACGGGCGACCATCCAAACGCCTCCTGCATGGCACCACAAATCGTATTGGATTGGATAGAATTATTGGATAAACCGAACTGACAAGTGATGAGCACAGCAAACGTGATAGCCATCCAACGTTGGTGGAGTCCACGCTGAATGTAGTAGGCTGGACCACCGATATATGAATCCTTGTGCTTCTGCTTGAACAGCTGTGCCAATGTAGACTCGACGAAAGCTGTGGCAGAACCTATAAGAGCGATAATCCACATCCAAAACACAGCTCCAGGACCACCGATGGCAATAGCAGAAGCTACCCCAGCCAGATTGCCTGTGCCTACACGAGTAGCCACGCTGACGGCAAAAGCCTGAAAAGACGAGATGTGTCGCTGCCTGACTCTAGGTTCTTTGACCTGTGACTCTACCGTATCTACTGCCGAGTCGCTCAATAACCGAAACATCTCACCCACCATACGGAACTGCACAAAACGGGTCTTCATCGTAAACCATAATCCGCAACCCACTAAGGCGGCTATCAGCACATAGCTCCATATGGCATCGTTTATTTGGGTAATCAGTTCGTTCATGACAGGATCATATTAAGATTTCGAATACTTGCTGATAAAATGCTGCTTTCTTCTCAATTGCCATCGGATAGGCGCGTGAGGAACTCGGCATGCGATATAGCCGTAAGGTGCGACCCTCTATTTCCACAGATACAAACGTCCCCACTTGGGGCTCCTCCACTCCTAATTGCTGGGCACAGAGAGTCGTCGCCAATTGTCCTGCCGTAACGATGGTTCTACATTGCGGCAAACGTTGCAGCATTGCCTTGATGTCTGTCTGCTCCACCACTTGCAGGTCCTTGTCACTGGCCGTATTCTTCGTACGGATAATGCGTGTGCAAGTATCGTAGAGGGCAATACCATGAGACGCGAGGAAAGCTTTGAGTTCGTCCAATCGGTAATGCTTCCCATCTTCAGCCACAAAGTGCTGTTTGTCGCCAAAGAAACAAAGTCCTATGATACGCCACATATCATTAGTGAAGTTAGGATAATAGAATGGCATAGACCATCGCTTCTCCGCAGGAGGAAACGTACCCAGCATCAACAATTGTGCTCCTTCAGGCAGGAAAGGCTCGAAAGGATGAGACTCTATCTGGGCTGCTTTCAGCACCCGATCTACACTACCAGCCTCTAACAGACAGCGTTCTGCCTCGTCATAGGGGATACCAAGCGAGTCTTGAATCATCCGCGTACCGCGATCCACCAGTTTGGCATTGGTCAGTTGCATCTTCACCATTCGGTTGCCCTGGACGCAGCCCATACGAATCATCAGCGAAGTACTGATCATGTTAAGCACCATCTTCTGCGCCGTACCACTTTTCATACGACTGGAACCTGTCACGAACTCTGGTCCCACGATGGTCTCAATGGGATAATCGACTGCCTCAGCCAACGGCGTGTTGGGATTACTGGTGATACAGCCCGTCAGCAACCCACGCTTCCTGGCCTCGCTGACAGCACCTATGACATAAGGCGTCGTGCCTGAGGCAGCAATACCTAATACGGTGTCATCAACAGTAGGCTGATAAATTTCAAGGTCACGCCAACCTTGTCCAGAGTTATCCTCTGCCTTTTCGATAGCATGACGCAAAGCCTCGTCGCCACCAGCGATAACCCCAATGACCCTATTATTTGGAACACCAAACGTAGGAGGAAGTTCGCTGGCATCGAGCACCCCCAAACGTCCGCTGGTACCTGCCCCCACATAGAAGAGCCGTCCGCCGCGCTTCATCCTCGGCTCAATGGCTTCCACCAATGACTTGATCTGCGGAACAGCCCTGCGCACGACATCTGCCACCCGCATATCTTCCTCATTGATATGCTGCAACAACTCACCTACTGACATTTTCTCCAGGTGATTATAGTGCGAGGGTTGTTCTGTGATTCTCTTTCTCATCTATTTGTTCTGTATCTGCTCTGCGTACTCCTTGGTCTTCACCAGTTTGCTTGCAAATATGGCGCAAAGATACAACTTTCCCAGCAATTTTTCCACTTCAACGACTGATATTTATCAAAAACTCCATACCTTTGCACCCATGATTGTAGCAAACATGAATCTCCATGAGGTCTATGACACGCTCATGGGAGAGATGCCGAAACTGGACTGGAAACGTGATGTGCTGCGCTCCAAGGCTATTAAGGAGATGAACAGGCGGATGAGTTTTCAGAACTATGTGATGTATGACTACAAGATTCCGTCATCCAACAACCAGTACATCATCTATTTCTATCGGGAAAACCCATTCGGCCCCATTTTATCGGGCTACCTCTGCGTCCTGTTCGACGGCACCAAGCGGTTCATCATCAAGTGGACTGACTGGCGTTCGCCTGCGATACATGTCTTCACCAGCCATTTCCTGCAGCGTTATAAGGAACGTTTCCTGAAACAGCCGGAAATGACAGCCAATGAGGTTGCCGTAAGGTTCCTGGCGCGTAACTCAGAGATGAAACCTATGGCTGTCGATGAGCGTATCAACAAGCATATCGAGAAATATGGTGAGTTTGCAGGAGAAGGGTTCCTTGTTCCAGACGGATTCTGTTTCAAATTGTCAGGAAAGGAATATTTTGATGGGAAAGCATCTGTAGGCATCAGTTTCTTCACCACCTTCATGCCGCTGTCTGATATGTCGAGAAGCCAGCAAGAAGCCATCTTTGAGGAATGCATGAAGGATATTGATAACTTGGATTCTTAATTTTTTTAGCCCGTAGCAAGAACGGAGAACCAGTACTGAGCCAGGAGGCAACTTAGGGGGATTATTCAATAATTACTTCCTTGTGTACAACAATTCCGTCATTGCTCACACCCTCCAATGTGACAAGGTAGCGCTTGGAAATGTCGGAGGCATAGAATTTGACGCTGGCGTGTCCTTTTTCGTCTGTCTCCACTTTCGGATTCCAGTAGAGTGTCGTGCGATGGTCAGTGTGCATATTGCTCTCTTTGTCTTGATACTGAGGAGAGTAGAATTCCACTGAAGGACGATAGCCCAACTGGCGTACACTGACAAAGGAGGGGCTGTCTTTTTTTCTTTGCTTGACAATCTCAGAGCCGTCCTTGAGGAAGATAAATAGCACACCAGGCACCTTGCCAGAATAGGATGCCGGTCTTGCTCCAAAGAATCCGTTGATGGCATTGTTGGGCGTGAAATACTCTATCGACTTGATATCTGTTGGTACCAGGTTAAGAATATAGTCATGATCTTCTTCCCGTATGTTGTCCACATAGGGTAAGACGCCGGCATCGTCTGGAGTCGTAATATAGGGTTCGCCATCGACATAGCCCACCCTCATACCCAAAGTGATGAGCAGCTGTTGCATGGTGACAGCGTGCTCAATGCGAGGGTCTCCCTCTTGGAATCCTCGTGGCGCCTCTATATTCATGATGTTACTTTTTAGGGGCTTCTGCTTTTTGCCAATCTTCGTCACCTCAGGCAGTTCGACATATCCTGCTTGTGAGTACATCTGCTGCGTCTGGGCTTGTGTGCGGAAGGCACTCAGGTCCTGGCTCTCTGTCAGGGCGTAGTGGGGTAAGGCTACCTTGGGAAAGGTCAGCGAATCTATCTGTAACTCCACAAGGGAAGTCTTGCCACTGTTTCGCGTGCCTTCCAACAGGAAGGTGGAGCCCTCTGGGTTGTCTACGCCCAATGCAAAGTTTGTGCTGTCGCCTAACTCGAATTCCCATCGTTGTCCCGTCTGTCCGTTGACGACCAGCAGATGCGGGTTCTTGAGGCGTTTCTTCCAAGTTCCCTTGATGCGTCCTGTGATGAACTGCATCTCCTGATAGGGATAGACTATTTTGTTCAGGGTGTCTGGCAGATAGCTGAGTTGTTGGCGCAACAGGTTCTGGCGAATGTCACCAAACAGGCTGTCGGGCTTCACCACATCGTAATCCGTAACAGACAATGCGTAGATGCCTTGCAAAGGGTGTCCGTCTTTGTCGCAAACGTCTAAGTCGAGCGTCATAGGATTCCTGTCAGTAGCGGCATTCCCCTTGATAGTGACTTTCGCATCCATGTGTGCCAGCAGTTCTTTGGCTATGCGATGCCCTCTGGCACGCTGCCCGCCCACCACAGTCAGAGGCTGGTAGCAGAATCGCTCCACAGGGAAGTTGCGCATCCATTGGGTATAGGCCACCAAGGTATAGACGCCACCTTGCATGATCTTAGGCAACAACAACCTATTAGCGAATACACCATTCTCGTCACTGCGAATCATCATACGTTGCATCAGCGTGTCGGCCTTCTGGTCGTATAGCTCGACATATACGAAGTGCGAGCGACTGACGGGGATGTTCGTATCGGCATCCATCAGGTGGGCGCGTAGCCATACGGTGTCGCCAGGTGCATAGTAAGGCTTGTCTGTTTGGATACAAATTCGTTCATGTGGCACAATAATAGTCTGTGCCTTGCAAGGCATCAGTGCGACGATATATAATAATAGGAGCAGAAGTCGTTTCATGCTGCAAAGATACATGATTATATCTTAATTCAGAAAGGATTTCCCCTATAAACGCTGGGGGAATTCCCTATATTATTACACAATTCAAACTCATCATACTCTCCTTGAACGATTTTCCACATTTCCTCGTCACTAGTTATTTCGAAAGAAATTAAGCCCCTGGTTGCTCATAGGTTACTCATACCTTGCTCATAGGTTGCTCATAGGCATCTCATAGGATACTCTATCCTTTCTCTATGGTTTCTCATACCCTAAGAGCATGAGCAAGGCATGAGAAAAATATGAGAAAAACATGAGAAGAATGTGAGAAAGACGTGAGAAAATTTTGAAAAAGACATGATTCATTTTATGTTTACGCACCGTAAACTTATGTTCAACGTCCTTGAACTTATGTACACAGCCCTTGAACTTATGTTTACGGGCGGTGAACATAACTTATCTAGTTACAACGAAACTTACAGGATGTACTAAATAATTTGAAAATACTCCTCTCTTTCAAAATAAAATTGCCCTAGCGAAGAAATCATTTCCGATTTATGCTAGGGCAAATAGTGTTTAATCCTCTGCTGTCAGGTCCTCTATCTGGTCGATGATGTCCTGATACTGGCGCTGGGTCTTGAAGTGGAGGGAGAATCCCCAAATGGCTCCAACGATACCGCCTATGCATCCTGCCCAGAAGAGTCCGTTGAAAAATGCGCCAGAATGAAGCTGATAAGACTCATACATAAACCAGCCCAGGAAGACGATAGCGAGAGGGATACCGATGAGGAGCCAATTGGCATCGAACTTCTTGGCGCTGGCCATACGGCGACGGACATCCACGAGGTTGTTGGTCATCATGTTCGAATCGCTCAGTTTCCTGCTGTTATAGAAGGTGCCTCCAAAGCTAACCAGCATGACGATGCAGGTAAAAAACCAAAAAGGAATGGAGAAACCGTTCAGCATCACGAATGCCCAGTAGCTGTAGGGAATCATCAACAGGCAAATGGCCATGATGAAGTAGTATCTGCGACTAATTGTGCTTGCTGTCTTTTCCATTGAGTGACGGATAAAGCGATCGTTCACAATCTCCTGTTGGTCCAGCTTCTTTTTCAGGGTTTCCATCTGCTGGCGCATATTCTCTAATTCAAAATCGTTGTTGTTCAACTTCGTTGCACCTTTCTCACTCTCGGCAGAATGAGTAAACTCATTTTGCTCTCGCTTATTCGAAACGTTCATAATGGGTAAGTTTTTTAATCGTTAGACATGTTTTTTAACTGTTCTCTGATTCTAAACAGACGTACGCTGACGTTTTTGGCAGTGATGCCGACAATCTGTCCGATTTCCTCGTACGATAGGTTCTCGAGCCAGAGCAGGACAATCGCGCGGTCGAAGGGTTGCAACTTAGAGATGCGCTTGTGGAGCATATCCACCTGGCGCGTATCCTCGTCGCGGTCTTCAAAGAGGTTGATGTCCATTGTCAGCCGGACTTCGGATTGGCGTCGCTTCTTTTTCCTGTCGATCGAGATACAGGTGTTGAGGGCGACGCGATAAATCCACGTCTTGATGTCACTGCGATGCTCGAAGCTCTCGAAACCTTTCCAAAGATTGACTAGTACCTCCTGGAACAGGTCGTTCACTTCGTCGGCATCCTGCGAGAACATGTAGCACACGGTGTAGATGGTGCTCTTCTGTTCCGCTACGGTTTGCGCAAACTGTCTTTCTAATGTTGTCATTGTCTCATCTGTTTTTAAATCTTTGACTTTCGTCGAAGATACTCACGCTCGGATTTCTGCAAATACATTTGCGAAACCGCTCGCTTAATCGTATCTTTCACCCATTAGACGCAGCACGGTTATGAAAAACTACACAAATAACTCATATTTTTTTCTTCTTTTTATCCGCTAAGAACATACCCAAGAGAACAAGAATGGTGCCAAGAAGGAACCATAGCGTTATAGGCTCGCCAAGGAGGAACCAGGCAAAAATAATGGTAGTAACAGGATTCAGGTACACATAGTTGGTGGCAACGACAGCGCCAAGCTGCTTGATGACCAAGTTCCACGTCAGGAAACACAGCATGGAGGCTACGCAGCCTAAGAACAATAGGTTCCACAACAGTTGTGGCTGCTGAAGAACCAGATGAAGGTTCAGTTCAGGATATATGATATAATAAGGTATCATCGATAGCAGCCCATAGAAGAATACCTTACGCGTAACAAACACCGTATCGTAGCGCGCATTGGCTGGAATCATCAACAGACTGTAGAATGCCCAACAGAGACAAGCCGCAAAGGCCAGCAAATCGCCTCGTGGAGAGAGATGGAGCACGAAGTGTCCGTTCATGACCACCACAATGACGCCTGCTGCAGCCATCAGCGTGCCAATGGTTTGTAGGCGACTCAATCGCTCTGTCTTATAGAAAAGCCCGATGATAGCCGATGCAAAGAGCGGACACAGGCTGACGATGATGCTGGTGTTAGTGGTCGTGGTATAGTTCATGGCCGAATTCTCTGTCATAAAGTAGAGCGAGCCGCCCGTCACACCCAATGCAACCATCAGCAGTTCGTCGCGCCAGGAATCAGCTACCCAGCGGATACCCTTTACCAAGCAATAACCTAACAGTAGCACGTAGGCAATTACGAAGCGCAGAATAAAAATCTGCGCAGCCGTCAGTCCACCAAGCAGCAATAGCTTGGTGAACACAAACGTGGAGCCCCAAATGACAATCACCACGAAGGCCACAAGATGATATAGATATTTGTTCAAACGCTTTCTCTTTCTTAGTCTTTGTGTTGAATGTAGGAAAGAAACTACTTCTGCAGTATCTGTTCGGCATGCTCCTTGGTCTTCACCTGCTTGCCAGCAAATATCTGTTCGATGATGCCCTCTTCATTAATAATAAAGGTGGTGCGGATGGTGCCCTCGGTCTTCTTGCCGTACATCACCTTCTCGCCCCAAGCACCCATCGCCTGCAACAGTGTCTTGTCAATATCAGCTATCAGCGGGAAGGGCAATTCGTGCTTCTCCTTAAACTTCACGTGCGAGGCAGCAGAGTCCTTGCTGACACCAACCACCTCATAGCCTGCTCCTTGTAGCTCTCCGTAGTGGTCTCTCAGACTGCAAGCCTCAGCCGTACAGCCACTGGTATTATCCTTCGGATAGAAGTACAGCACCAACTTACGTCCCTTGTAATCACTCAGACGAATATCTCGTCCTTGTTCGTCCTTGCCCAATACCTCAGGCGCCTTGTCTCCAATGTTCATAGCTCTATTTAGGATTTAAGATATACCTTTCTTCTTAAACATCGCGCTCATGCTATGCAGGTAATCCGTCGGCGTAATGCCAAAAGCGAATTTAAAGGCGCTGTTGAATGCTGCAGAATTAGTAAAGCCACACTTGCTAGGCATATCATCCATTGAACAGTCCGGATGTTCCATAAGTATCTTTGCGGCGTATTCTGCCCGTAGAGAGTTGATATAGTCAAGTGTTCTCTCAGGATCCTTATAACGTGGCACCAGTTGACAGAACGTATCCACATCGACACCCATAAACTCAGCCAACAACTGCTGGTTGAAATCAGGATTCGTAAAAGGCTTTTCTTTGTTCACACGGGCGTCCATCTTCACGTAGAAGGAGTGACTTTCGTCCGTTTGAACAACCTTGGCAGCTTTCGGCTTCGACAATTTTTGCTTCATTACCTCTTCCTGCTCATCAAGCGACAATGTCCCATCGGCCACAATAGCCCGATAGTCATCAAGAGCTTTGAGTATTCGGAGAAGTTGCTCGTTTCGCCGACTGATAACCCTACTATAACGCAAACCAAAGCATCCCAGCACAACAAGCAATATAATAATGAATAATAGTACCACGATGATAGCATCCCGCTCGGTCAGTACCAATGTCCCTGCGTAGCAGAACGAAGTTGCCAGCAAAATCAACGAGGCGGTTAAGGTGATTCTCTTTTTCATCTTTATACAAATTTGACTGCAAAGGTAAGCAAAATTATCCAACCTTTCAGACCCCGAGCCCATTATGGAACATTTTTTGTAAATTTCGGAACATTTTTGTAAATTCTGAAAGTCGGAAGGTCAAATATTCATGTCTCATCAACAAAAAGAGCACCGCAGGAAAATCTACGGTGCTCATATTATAAATAAGGTGGTATCAATAGCCCCACTTATTATTTTTAGCCGATAAACGCTAATATGGCGTTGGCCGCCTCTTCCTCGGTCTTACCATCCATTTTAATGACCAGATCGTAGTTACGAGTGTCGTAGCGTGAGGTGTGAGCGTTGTTTTTCATATACTCCTCTCGCGTCTCGTCCACCTCCTTGATGACCTTCTTTGCTTCCTTCTCGCTAAGCCCCTGCTTAGCCATGACACGCTTCACACGATGTTCCATAGAAGCCTGAATAAGTATGTTCAGACGATTTTGATAGCCACTCGTAACGAAGAAGGCTGAACGACCAGCAATAACACACGACTCCTCATCTGCGATACTTTGTAAGATTTCCTTTTCAGCCTTCAATATGGCCTCAGAAGTCACCAGCCTTTTCTTTTCCTCATCATAATACTCGGAAGAGTTAGCTGCCTCTTCTCCCAAAATCAACACGCGCTTAATGTCTTCCCACCAACTGCGGTTATTACCTTTCAGCTCCTCTATTTGATCCTTTGTCATATTAAACTTCTCTTCCAAAGGTTTAGTAAGCGCCTTATCGTAGTATGGCACACCAAGCTTTTCGGCTAATATGCGCCCAACGGTACGACCACCGCTGCCCAACTCACGATTAATGGTGATGACAAATCTCTCGTTTTTGTTCATAATATTTATAATTTCTCCTTATTACCTTATATAAAAAAGGTAATGGGGGCATAGAGCCCCCATTATCTAATAATAGTTTTTAGTCAGCAAGCTTAGCCTTAATCATCTCGCGGTTGAGGCGAGCGATGTTGGCGATAGTCTCATTCTTCGGGCAGACAGCCTCGCAGGCGCGAGTATTTGTGCAGTTACCGAAGCCGAGCTCGTCCATCTTGGCAATCATGTTCTTCACACGACGGGCAGCCTCTACGCGACCCTGGGGAAGCAGGGCGAGCTGGCTAACCTTAGACGATACGAAGAGCATGGCAGAGCCGTTCTTACAAGCTGCTACGCAAGCGCCACAGCCAATGCAAGATGCGCAGTCCATAGCCTCGTCGGCATCCTCCTTAGGAATCAGGGTAGCGTTGGCATCCTGAGCCTGACCAGTACGGATAGTGGTGTAACCACCAGCCTGAATAATCTTATCGAAGGCTCCGCGGTCAACCATACAGTCCTTGATTACAGGGAAGGCTGCTGAGCGCCATGGCTCTACGGTGATAACGTCGCCATCGTTGAAGCGGCGCATGTAGAGCTGACAGGTGGTAGCACCACGCTCAGTGAGTCCATGAGGCGTACCATTGATGTAGAGCGAGCACATACCGCAGATACCCTCGCGGCAGTCGTGGTCGAATACGAAGGGCTCCTTGCCTTCATTAATGAGCTCCTCGTTCAGGATGTCGAGCATCTCGAGGAACGAGGTATCATCGGGAATATCGTGCATCTCGTGGGTGTCGAAATGTCCCTGGTCCTTGGGGCCATTCTGGCGCCAGAACTTGATAGTGAAACTTATGTTTTTAGCCATAATTTACTTCTTTTTATTGATGATTGATAGCTTAAACCGACAGACAACATGCAAGATAACCAAAGCTAAAGCACCATACAGAACAAATTCTCTGTTAATCATTTCAGCATCCAAAAGATACCAAACAACGAAAACAATACAGAAAATGCCTGATAGGAGGGCACCCTTAAAGAGTTCTTTGGGATTGCTCCATTCGGAAAAAAGCTCTCTTAGTGTCATCTGTTAATTCTTATAATTTCTGGTTTGAACCTTTATTGCCTCGTACTCCAGCGGCTCCTTGATGAGCTCGGGCTCGTTGCCCTTGCCTTTGTACTCCCAGCAGCCTACATAGAAGTAGTTCTCGTCGTCGCGCTTAGCCTCGCCTTCCTCGGTCTGATACTCCTCGCGGAAGTGACCACCACAGGACTCGTTACGAGAGAGAGCGTCGAAAGCTACGAGCTGACCCATCGTGAAGAAGTCGCGCAGGTGGATAGCCTTATCGAGTTCGATGTTCAGGCCTTCCTTGGTTCCAGGAACGAAGAGGTTCTCGTCGAACTCCTTCTCCAACTCGTGCATCTTCTTCAGACCCGTCTTCAGACCCTCAGCGGTGCGGCCCATACCAACGTACTCCCACATGATGTGGCCGAGTTCCTTATGGATTGAGTCAACAGAACGCTTACCCTTAATATTCAACAGACGGTCGAGCTCGGCATCCACCTTCTTCTCAGCCTCAGCGAACTCAGGCAGATCGGTGCTGACCTTCGGCCATACAGCCTGATCGGCCAGGTAGTTCTGGATGGTGTAAGGCAACACGAAGTAACCATCGGCCAGACCCTGCATCAGAGCAGAAGCACCCAGACGGTTAGCACCGTGGTCAGAGAAGTTACACTCACCGATAGCGAACAGACCAGGAATAGAGGTCTGCAGCTCGTAGTCAACCCAGATACCACCCATTGTGTAGTGGATAGCGGGATAGATCATCATGGGCTTGTAGTACTTCACGCCATTGATCTCGTTAGCTACATCGCCAGGGAATACGTCGGTAATCTCCTCGTACATCTCGAACAGGTTACCATAGCGCTGCATGATAACATCCAGACCCAGACGGTTGATAGACTCAGAGAAATCGAGGAACACAGCCAGACCGGTGTTGTTCACGCCGAAGCCCTTGTCGCAACGCTCCTTAGCAGCACGAGAAGCCACGTCACGAGGAACGAGGTTACCGAATGCAGGATAACGGCGCTCCAGATAGTAGTCGCGATCCTCCTCGGGAATCTCCCAACCCTGCTTGGTACCAGCCTGCAGAGCCTTAGCATCCTCAATCTTCTTGGGAACCCATATACGACCATCGTTACGCAGTGACTCAGACATCAGCGTCAGCTTAGACTGCTTGTCACCATGAACGGGGATACATGTTGGGTGAATCTGAACGTAAGAAGGATTTGCAAAGTAAGCACCCTTACGATAGCACTGAACGGCAGCGGTACAGTTACAACCCATAGCGTTTGTGCTGAGGAAGTAAGTATTACCGTAACCACCAGTAGCGATGACAACAGCGTTTGCGCTGAAACGCTCCAGCTTACCAGTAACGAGGTTCTTGGCGATGATACCACGAGCGCGGCCATCAACGATGACTACATCCTCCATCTCATAACGGGTATAGAGCTTTACCTTACCTGCCTGAACCTGACAGCTCAGAGAAGAGTAAGCACCCAGCAGCAGCTGCTGACCGGTCTGACCCTTAGCGTAGAACGTACGGCTTACTTGAGCACCACCGAATGAACGGTTAGCCAGCATACCACCATACTCACGAGCGAAGGGAACGCCCTGAGCCACACACTGGTCGATAATGTTATTGCTGACCTCAGCCAGACGATAAACGTTGGCCTCGCGAGCACGATAGTCACCACCCTTTACAGTATCGTAGAACAGACGGTAAACAGAGTCACCATCATTCTGGTAGCACTTAGCGGCGTTGATACCACCCTGAGCAGCGATAGAGTGAGCACGACGAGGAGAGTCCTGAATACACAAGTTAATCACATTGAAGCCCATCTCGCCGAGTGAAGCAGCTGCAGAAGCACCAGCCAGACCAGTACCAACTACGATCACATCGAGTTTCAGCTTGTTCTTGGGGTTAACCAAGCGCTGGTGAGCCTTATATTCCTTCCATTTCTCAGGCACTGGACCTGCGGGAATCTTAGAATCAATTACTTTTGCCATAATTCTTTCAGATTTAAAAGTTAACAATTAGCAGCAACCACCACAGCAGAGACTAGGTGCGCAACCAAACCAGAAAGCCAGTACCACTACGAGGAAGCCCAGCATGAGCAGAGTGACATAGATACCACCAATCCACTTCCAACGGCAAAGCCAAGTCTTACCACTCCAGCCCAGCGTCTGCATAGCACTCCAGAAACCATGAGTCAGATGGAACCAGATGGCAGCCAACCAGATGATGTAAAGGACTGAAAATACAGGATTCTGGAAAGTGTCGATAATGAATGCAAAACCATCAGAGGGCAGGTGACCAGCACTGAAGCCCATGAGTTCAGCAAACATCATGTTGTACCAGAAGTTGAACAAGTGAAGCAACAAGCCCAAGCAGATAATGATACCCAGCACGAGCATGTTCTTAGACGCCCACTCAACCTTACCAGGATTTACCGTAGTTGCCACATCGTAGCGACTATTGCCACGAGCGGTACGGTTCTGCGCAGTCAGGATGAAAGCGTAGACAATGTGAATCACAGCCAGAGCAGCCAGACCGAGTGTAGCCACAAGGGCATACCAGTTAGCGCCCAGCAATTCGCAAATCATGTTGTAAGCCTTACCAGAAAAGAGCGCGACAATGTTCATACAACAGTGGAATGTCAAGAACAGAATCAGCGCAATACCCGTAACGGACATTACAACCTTACGACCAATTGATGAATTGATTAACCACATAAAACTATAGTATTAAATTAATATTAATTACTCATTTTTAAGTACGCACGAGCGCGTTTGGGCTACAAATTTAATATAAAATTATGAAATACGCAAACGTTTTCGTAAGATTTTTGTATAAAATCACTTCTTTGAGATTTATCCCTATGCTTCACTTGAAAGAAAAAAATACAATTATTTTGTTCTTTTCTCGCTTATTCGTATCTTTGCAGCATGATATTGAAATATGACGTATTAGTCATTGGAGGCGGTCACGCTGGCTGTGAGGCCGCTTGTGCTGCAGCCAACATAGGAGCCAAGACTTGCCTGGTGACTATGGATATGAACAAGATTGCGCAGATGTCTTGCAATCCTGCCGTGGGAGGTATCGCAAAAGGACAGATTGTCAGAGAGATTGATGCCTTGGGCGGACAGATGGGTCTGGTAACAGATGCTACTGCCATCCAATTCCGTATGTTAAATCGCAGCAAAGGACCTGCCATGTGGAGCCCTCGTGCCCAATGCGACAGAGGAAAGTTCATTTGGAAATGGCGCTCCGTTTTGGATGCTACACCTAATCTCGATATCTGGCAAGACCAAGCTGATGAACTGTTGGTGGAGGACGTTGAGTCTGTTGCGATGCCATCGCAACATGCAAAACGAGTCGTTGGAGTCAAGACTATCTGGGGTGCAGAAATCAGAGCGAAGGCTGTTGTCATTACAGCAGGCACATTCCTCAACGGACTGATGCACATCGGACGCAAGATGATACCTGGCGGACGCATTGCAGAACCTGCTGTACCCCACTTTACGGAGAGTATCACGCGTCACGGCATCCGTTCTGCCCGTATGAAGACAGGTACTCCTGTCCGTATTGACAAGCGTTCCGTACATTTTGAAGATATGGAGCGACAGGATGGTGAGAACGGATACTATAAATTCTCGTATATGGGAGAATCACGCCCATTGCAACAATTGCCTTGTTGGGTGTGTTATACCAATCCGGAAGTACACCAGACTTTGCTAGGTGGACTGGATGATTCACCTCTCTACAACGGACAGATTCAATCGATAGGTCCACGCTATTGTCCTTCAATAGAAACCAAGCTCGTTACCTTCCCAGAACGCCCCCAGCACTTGCTGTTCTTGGAACCTGAGGGAGAAACGACCAATGAAATGTATCTGAATGGCTTCTCTTCATCACTTCCAATGGACGTACAAATCGAAGCGCTGAAGAAGATTCCTGCTCTTCGCGATCTGAAAGTTTATCGTCCTGGCTATGCCATTGAATACGATTTCTTCGATCCGACCCAACTGAAACACTCTTTGGAATCAAAGGTTATTAAGGGATTATTTATGGCAGGTCAAGTTAATGGAACAACAGGCTATGAGGAAGCTGGAGGTCAGGGAACCATAGCAGGCGTCAATGCAGCCCTCTTTTCTAGTTCAGTAGGCAGTGCAAATAGCGAAGTACACGAAACCTTTGAACTGAAAAGAGACGACGCCTACATTGGTGTTTTGATAGATGACCTAGTAACGAAAGGCGTTGATGAACCCTACCGTATGTTTACTTCTCGCGCAGAATATCGTATCTTGCTACGTCAAGATGATGCTGATGCTCGCTTGACAGAGAAGGCTTACCAACTGGGTATAGCCAAAAGAGACCGTTATGAGTGGTGGCTGGAGAAGAAACAACACATCGAAGAGATAGAAACCTTCTGCAAGACTTTCGCCATTAAACCCAAATTGGTGAATGGCGCATTAGAAGCGATGGGATCTACCCCACTCGTCTATGGATGTAAGCTGGAAGACTTGGTGGCTCGTCCTGAACTGAACTTCGAAAAACTTTATGAAATTGTACCAGAACTAAAGGCAATGGTAGAAAAGTTGCCAAACAGACAGGAAGAGATAGCAGAAGCTGCAGAAATCCACATCAAGTATAAAGGATATATCGAACGCGAACAAATGGTAGCTGAGAAGATGCACCGTTTGGAGAACATCAAAATCAAAGGAAAGTTCGATTATCCCAATCTGACCGCAGTCTCAACAGAAGCACGACAGAAATTGGAACGCATCCAACCTGAAACATTGGCACAAGCCAGTAGAATTCCTGGAGTATCGCCTAGTGATATTAATGCTATGTTGGTATTAATGGGAAGATAGGTTTCACGTGAAACATTAATAACGAACTAAAATATAAATAGTTATGAACAATCCTGTATTATTGAAGAATCTTCGTTGCATTCCGGACTTTCCTAAGAAGGGAATCAACTTTCGTGACGTGACAACACTCTACAAAAATCCGGAGTGCATGAAGATTATGCTCGATGAGATGTATGAGTTGTATAAGGACAAAGGTATCACTAAGATTGTTGGCGTTGAAAGCCGCGGTTTTGTGATGGCATCTGCTCTGGCTGCTAAATTGGGCGCAGGCATTGTACTAGCCAGAAAGCCTGGTAAACTACCCGCTACCGTCATCAAGGAGTCTTTCTCGAAAGAATATGGTGTTGATACCATTGAGATGCATATGGACTCTATTGATGAAAATGACGTTGTTTTGATTCATGACGACCTGCTTGCAACGGGAGGAACTGCCTTAGCAACCTACAAGCTGGTGAATTATTTCCACCCCAAACAAGTCTACATGAACTTCATCATTGAAATCACGGACGAAGGATTGCATGGAAGAGATTTGTTTAAAGGACTGGTAGATGTAACGACACTAATGGTCATTTAATGTTTCACGTGAAACGTCACGCATGACAAAGGAAGAGAACGAGGCGCGTTTAGAGAAATTAAAAGCTATTGTGAGGGCCTTGCCAGAAAAGCCAGGTAGCTATCAGTATTACGATGCTGATGGTACCATTATTTACGTGGGCAAAGCTAAAAATCTGAAGTCACGTGTCTCGTCCTACTTCCACACAGAAGTCGATAGATTCAAAACGAAAGTTCTGGTATCCAAGATTTGGGATATCAGTTATACGGTGGTCAATACCGAAGAGGACGCCTTGCTCTTGGAGAACGCACTCATCAAGAAGTATAATCCTCGATATAATGTGTTATTGAAAGACGGCAAAACCTACCCCAGTATCTGCATTACCAAAGAGTATCTTCCCAGGATTTTTTCTACAAGAACCATTAACAAAAAATGGGGTACCTATTATGGCCCTTATTCGCATGTTGGATCTATGCACGCCGTTCTTGACTTAATCAAAAAACTCTATCATCCACGTACCTGTAAACAGCCACTTTCGGAGGATGGTGTCAATGGCGGAAAATACCAAGTTTGTCTGGAATATCACATCAAGAATTGTGCTGGTCCTTGCATTAAAAAACAGTCGTGGGAGGACTACCAAAAGAACATCAATCAGGCACGTGAGATTATGAAAGGAAACACTCGCCAGCTGCTTCGAGATATGCGTGAGGACATGATGAAACTGGCAGAGGAACTACGTTTCGAGGAGGCAGAAGAGGTGAAACGAAGGTATCTCTTGCTGGAGCAATTTGTGGCAAAATCAGAGGTCGTCAGCCATACCATCAACAACGTGGATGTGCTGTCGATAACGAACGATGAAAAGGTGGCGTTCATCAACTATATTCACGTCTCAAACGGACAGATAAACCAGAGTTTTACGTTCGAATATAAGAAGAAACTCGAAGAGTCTGACGAGGAATTATTGCAATTGGCTATCGTTGAGATGCGTGAGCGTTTTAAGAGTAATGCAAAGGAGATTATCCTGCCAGAAGAGGTCAATATCAACCTTGAAGGAGTGACGATTACAGTACCCCAGCGAGGCGATAAAAAGACCCTGTTAGACCTCTCGCTGATGAACGGAAAGCAGTATAAATTCGATCGTCTGAAGCAAGCAGAAAAGCTCAATCCGGAGCAAAAACAGGTGCGATTGATGAAGGAATTACAGGACCTTTTACACCTGCCAAAGATACCGTATCAGATAGAGTGTTTTGACAACTCAAACATCTCTGGATCGGACGCTGTAGCAGCTTGTGTCGTCTTTAAAAAAATGAAGCCTTCGAAGGCGGATTATCGCAAATACAACATCAAAACGGTAGTGGGTCCTGATGATTATGCGTCGATGAAAGAGGTTGTTTATCGACGCTACAAACGCCTTTTAGACGAAGAACAACCCCTACCCGACCTTATCGTGGCAGATGGTGGAAAAGGACAAATGGAGGTCATTCGTCAGGCCATACAAGACGATTTAGGACTGGATATTCCTATTGCCGGACTGGCCAAAAACGACAAGCACAGAACGAATGAATTATTGTATGGTTTTCCGCCAAGAGTGGTGGGTATGAAGGATACGTCAGAGCTATTCAGGGTGCTCACACAATTGCAAGACGAGGTGCACCGTTTTGCTATAGAATTCCATCGAAACAAGCGTTCTAAGCGCGCCTTACACTCTGAGCTGGATGACATCAAGGGCATCGGCCCCAAAACGCGTGACGAGCTTCTAAAAGGCCTCAAATCCGTCAAGCAAATCAAAGAGGCGACGCTGGAAAAAATTGCAAAGATTATAGGTCCCGCAAAAGCCCAAATTATATTTGATTATTTCCATCCAAAAGAGTAGAAAGAGGTAATCTCGCTATCCAAAGACAATAAATGACCGCTTGCCAATAGTAAGAAAATATTCCCACAGAGGGAATTTTATTTTCCTAGTAAGGCCGCAAAAATTCCCTAGGCAGGGAAAAATATTTTCTTAGGGAAGGCGCAAAAAGAACCCCTTATTCACAGTTTCACAATTCACTGTTTCTTTTTTGAGCCCAGGGGCATTTTGACTTGAACAGGGAGTGTTAATATTTATAAATATATATAAATAAGTATATATAAAATAGATACTCAAGGAGGGGGTACCCCTTCAAAAAAAAAACTGTGAAACTGTGAAACTGTGAATGCAGTAAAAAATCAAAGAGAAAGAATAGAAGGAAAAAGATTTGGTGGAATAAAAAATAGTTCCTAAATTTGCAGTCATGAGAGCAGTTATACAACGAGTTACCCACGCCAGCGTCACCATCGAGGGCAGCGTCAAAAGCCAGATTGGACAAGGGTTTTTGATACTTCTGGGCGTGTGCGATGAAGACACGATGGAAGACGTAGAATGGTTAGTGAAGAAGATTGCCAATCTACGCGTATTTGGCGACGAGAATGACGTGATGAATCGCAGCATCCTCGATGTCAATGGCGAAGCTTTGGTAGTGAGCCAATTCACGCTTTATGCCTCATATAAGAAAGGTAATCGCCCAAGTTGGTTCCGCGCGGGCAGTCATGAACACTCCATCCCACTCTATGAGGCGTTTTGCAAGCAGTTAACTGACCAACTGGGAAAACCTGTTGGTACAGGGGAATTTGGGGCTGATATGAAGGTGGAATTGCTCAACGACGGCCCTGTAACAATCTGTATGGACACCAAGAATAAGGAATAAATCAACGAACAAATAAACCCAAACATACAAAGGTTATGGATAAGAGACAAATCACCAATTACGTGAACTTAACAGCCCTGATTTGCTACATTCTGGGGCGCGTGATGAACATGAGTATCCTTTGTTGGATAGGCTTAGCCATCATGACACTTTCAAGCATCTGGACCCTCATCCATTGGAAGGAGAACGACAAGATTTCAAACTATATCTCTATCGCCTTCCTGGTGCTCGTCGGACTGTCATTTATAGGACTATAATCATGAAGAAATATTTGAAGGAAATCGAGATTTCCGCAGTAATACTCATGCTGATTGGCGTCATTCTCTCTTGGGTTAAAGGCCAAGAGATAGGAATGTGGCCTTGTGGTATTGGGCTCTTTCTGTTTTTGATCGTCTTCCTCTATAAAGCCTGTCACTGGAAAGAGTATGAGCGTGACAACAAACAGTATATTATCATTATTATGATCTGTATTTTCATATTACTTCTACAAATGATTAAGGCAATATGACGATAAAAGAGGCGCAACAGGCTGTAGATCTGTGGATTAAAACGTATGGAGTACGCTATTTCTCTGAGTTGACCAATATGGCTGTCCTGACGGAAGAAGTGGGCGAACTAGCCCGTGTCATTGCACGGAAATATGGCGATCAGAGTTTCAAGGCTGGTGAGAAAGATAGCCTAGGGGAAGAGATGGCGGACGTACTATGGGTATTAATCTGTCTTGCCAACCAGACAGGCATCGACCTCACAGAAGAATTACAAAAAAGTATCGAGAAAAAGACCCTGCGAGATAAGGAGAGACATCTGAATAATGATAAACTAAAATAAAGAAATATGACAGAACATCATCATCACGAGCACGAACATGAGTGCAATTGCGGACACGAGCATCACCATCATCATCACGATGAACGTCCAGAGAATATGTATGAACAGGCATTGAGCCTGTACGACTGTAGTATCTCTGACGAGGAAGTCCGTGAAGCAGTAAAGAAGATTATTGCAGAGAAAGTACATGAAAACGATACGAAAGAAGTCAAGAAGTTTTTGATGGGCAGTGTGGAACTCACAACACTGAAGACCACAGATTCCGAAGAAAGTGTTCTTGGTTTCACAGAGAAAGTCAACCAATTTGACGATGCCTACCCAGATCTCCCTCATGTAGCTACCATTTGTGTCTATCCGTGTTTTGCCAAGACGGTGAGTGAGACATTAGAGGTTGATGGTGTCGAAATCGCCTGTGTATCAGGAAGTTTCCCCTCCTCACAGACATTCCCTGAAATCAAGATCGCAGAAACGGCATTAGCCATCAAGGACGGAGCCACAGAGATCGATATGGTATTGCCTGTAGGTAAGTTCTTGAGCGGCAACTATGAGGATGTTGCCGATGAAATCGCAGAGATGAAGGCTGTCTGTGGTGACCATAAGATGAAGGTCATCTTGGAGACTGGTTGTTTGAAAACAGCAAGCAATATCAAAAAAGCTGCCATTCTGGCCATGTATGGCGGAGCCGATTATATCAAGACTTCAACAGGTAAGTTAGAGCCTGCTGCCACTCCAGAAGCTGCGTATGTGATGTGTCAGGCTATCAAGGAATACTTCACGAAGACAGGTATTCAGATTGGTTTCAAACCTGCTGGCGGCTTGAATAGTGTGATGGATGCCCTTATTTACTACACTATCGTCAAGGAAGTGTTAGGCGAAAAATGGTTAACAAACCAATGGTTCCGTATGGGAACCTCAAGGCTTGCCAATTTATTGTTAAGTGAGATTATTGGAGAAGAGACGAAATTCTTCTAAAGTTTACGTTCTATCACGTAGTCTACATAGGCAGTCAAGGCATCCTTGATTGCCTTTTCTTTTACACTACTATCGATATAATCCATGCATTTCTGACTGAATTCCTGCATGCGTTTTTCAGCATATTCAATACCTCCATGCTGCTTTGTAAACTCGACCAACACAGCGATTTCATCCTGATTAATTGTTCCCGCCTTTACTTTTCTGGCAAGGGTTTGCATCGACTCAAAATCAGAATTGTTCAAGGCGTAGATGACAGGAAGCGTTAACTTGCCTTCCGTCATGTCATTACCAGTAGGTTTACCTATCTCTTTGGAGTCGTAATAATCAAAAATATCGTCGCGGATCTGGAACATGATACCTAAGGTCTGTCCAAACTCAGAAGCCTTCTTAATTTCCTCATCAGAAGCACCTGCAGAGATGGCACCTATAGCGGCACAAGCCTCAAACAAGGCAGCCGTTTTCTGTTTGATGACCTGATAATACACCTCTTCGCTCAATTCCTGATTCTGGATATTCGAAAGTTGCAAGATTTCACCAGCAGCCAAGGTACGACCCAATTCTGCAAGATATTCGATAATACGCTGATTTCCCGTCTGGGCCACCTTCAATAACGCAGTAGACAGGATAAAGTCACCCACCAATACTGCCACCTTATTATTATAAGTGGCATTTACGGAAGCCTGTCCTCGACGTTCCTCACTTTCATCCACCACATCATCATGTACCAACGATGCCGTATGTAAAAGCTCCAATCCAACGGCAGAATATTGGGTGACGTTCGATATTCCCCCATAGTTTTTGGCTGTCAACAGCATCAAGATGGGACGCATACGCTTTCCACCACGCTGACAGATATGTGACAACACTTGTGAGAGCAGACCTTCTTCATAGGTCAGACTCTCATTAAACAACGAGATAAAATCGTTTAAATCTTTCTCAATTGGCTGTTTGATAAGTGACAAATAATCCATATCCTTAGATTTTTGTTACAAAAATAGTGAAAATATCGGGATATTGCGAAATATTTTAGTAATTTTACGCAGAAAATAGAACTTGTTATGGAAAAACTCTTCCTTTTAGACGCTTATGCGCTCATCTATCGCTCGTATTACGCTTTCATCAAGAATCCGCGTATTAATTCAAAAGGTCAGAATACATCGGCCATTGTCGGCTTTGTCAATACGCTTCAAGAAGTGCTTACCAAAGAGCAGCCCACCTATCTGGGTGTTGCCTTCGATCCTCATGGTCCCACTTTCCGTAGTGAAGCTTTTCCAGAATATAAGGCACAACGGGAGGCAACGCCAGAGGATATCCGTAAGGCTGTTCCCATCATCAAAGAGCTGTTGAAAGCGTGGAATATTCCTATTCTGCAAGTCGACGGTTATGAAGCAGATGATGTTATTGGCACTCTTGCTACAAAAGCAGGAACACAAGGAGTAACAACCTATATGCTCACTCCTGATAAGGACTATGGACAGTTAGTAAAAGAGAATGTCTTCATCTTCCGTCCTCGTCATGGAGGAGGTTATGAGACGATGGGACCAGAGGAGGTGAAACAAAAATACGGCATTCCATCGACAACGGCTGTCATTGATTTGTTGGCATTGATGGGTGATTCCGCAGACAATTTTCCTGGCTGTCCTGGTGTGGGAGAGAAAACTGCTGTCAAACTTCTCAACGAGTTTGGAAGCATCGAAGAGTTGTTAAGTCGTACCTCCGAACTGAAAGGAGCACTTAAAACAAAAGTCGAAGAACATGTGGACGATATCAAGATGTCGAAATTTCTTGCCACCATCAAAACGGATGTTCCTATCGAATTGAATCTCGACGAACTGAAAATTTCAGAACCGGATGAGGAGAAGTTGAGTCAGTTAATGGAAGAATTGGAGTTCAAGACCCTTGCCAGCAAGATTCTTAAAAAAACTGAAAAAATATCAACACCTGTAAACGGACAACTCGATTTGTTTGCCGAATTTACGACCAACGGGGCGGTTGAGCCAGAATTTTCGAAATATGAGACGTTAAAAACAACCTCTCATGAATACCAACTCATTGATAATGAGGAAGATCAAAGAAAATTAACTGACTTTTTCTTGACAAATAAAATTCTCAGTCTAGATACGGAGACCACTTCAACCAATCCTATTGACGCAGAATTGGTAGGATTGAGCTTTGCAGTGGAAGAACACAAGGCATTTTATGTTCCTATACCTGCTCATCGTGAAGAAGCTCAGAAAGTTGTTGAGATTTTCCGACCCGTCTATGAGAATGAGAAAATTCTCAAGGTTGGTCAAAATTTGAAATACGACTTAGAAGTGTTACGAAACTATGGCATTGAACTGAAGGGTAAAATGTGGGATACGATGATTGCCCATTATCTCATCCAACCTGAGTTGCATCATAACATGGACTATATGGCAGAGATTTATCTGAACTATCAAACTATCCATATCGATGAACTGATTGGACCCAAGGGAAAGAACCAACGTTCCATGCGTGACCTCTCCCCTACCGACATCTATGAATATGCCTGTGAGGATGCAGACATCACCCTCCAACTCAAGAACAAGTTAGAGCCAGAACTGAAGAAACATGGTGCAGAATCTTTGTTCTATGATATCGAGATGCCTCTGATGCCTGTCCTAGCTGAGATGGAGATGAATGGGGTTTGCTTAGACACCTCATCACTAGCTGAGACCAACAAGCAGTTTACCCAACGTATGTTGGAAATAGAACAACGTATCTATGTACTTGCCGGACAACCATTTAATATCGCATCACCCAAACAAGTAGGTGAGATTCTGTTTGACAAGCTTAAAATAGTTGAGAAGGCCAAGAAGACCAAGACTGGTCAGTATGTCACCTCTGAGGAAGTGCTGCAACAGTTGAAGAACAAGCACGAAATCGTGGCTGACATCCTGGAACACAGAGGATTAAAGAAACTTATTGGTACGTATGTCGAGGCACTTCCAAAGCTGATAAACCCTCGTACTGGCCACATCCATACCTCGTTCAATCAGACAATTACAGCCACAGGACGACTCTCATCTTCTGATCCCAACCTACAAAATATTCCTATTCGTGGCGAGGATGGCAAGGAGATTCGTAAGGCTTTCATTCCTGAACCAGGTTGTCTGTTCTTCTCTGCAGACTACAGTCAGATCGAGCTTCGTGTGATGGCTCATCTCTCGCAGGATCCTAATATGATTGAAGTATTCCGCGAGGGTAAAGACCTGCATGCTGCTACTGCTGCCAACATCTATAAGAAGCCTATCGAAGAGGTTACTCGTGATGAACGAACCAAATCAAAGCGTGCCAACTTTGGTATCATCTATGGCATCACTGTTTTTGGATTAGCTGAGCGCCTAGATATCCCTCGCGACGAAGCTAAAATGCTGATTGATGGCTATTTCGCCACCTTCCCAGAGGTTCACGACTACATGGAGAAATCCAAAGAGATTGCCAGAAAACAAGGATACGTCACTACCCTATTTGGACGTCGCCGCTACCTGCCGGATATCAATAGTGCCAACTCTGTTGTTCGTGGTTTTGCAGAGCGAAATGCCATCAATGCACCTATCCAAGGTACTGCTGCCGATATTATCAAAGTAGCAATGATTCACATCTTCCAGCGCTTTAAGGCAGAAGGTATCCGTTCAAAGATGATTCTTCAGGTGCACGATGAACTCAACTTCTCAGTTTATCCAGAGGAAAAAGAAAAGGTAGAGCATATTGTCATTGAAGAGATGCAGAATGCATTCCAGATGCAAGTGCCTTTAGTAGCAGACAGTGGTTTTGGTAATAATTGGTTAGAGGCACACTAAATCATGATATAGTACGCTCCTTACGGACTGTAAGTTCGCACCCTGCGGACTATGAGTCCGTAAGCGTCGGACTAATAGTTTGCATTAGTCGGACTATTTTATAGTATTAATGTTTCAGCAAATTTATAAATAATAATTCCAGTTGTGACACTTACATTCATTGAATGTTTAGTTCCTAACTGAGGAATCTCAAGACAACCATCTGAAGCATCTACAACTTCCTGGTGAACTCCTTTCACTTCGTTGCCCATTACTACAGCATATTTCTGACCTTTTTGAGGTACAAATTTCTGTAGTTTAGTACTATGTTCTACCTGTTCGACAGAAAGAACCGTATAATCCGCTTTTTTTAGTTCTTCAACAGCTTCTAATGCTGTATTAAAGTAACGCCAACTTACACTTTCTTCTGCACCAAGGGCTGTCTTATGAATTTCAATAGATGGAGGAGTTTGACATATACCACAAAGATATACTGCTTCTACTCTAAAAGTGTCACATGTGCGAAAAACACTACCTATATTATACATTGAACGAACATCATCCAATACTACAATAAGTGGCAATTTCTCAGCTTTGTGGAATTCTTCCACAGAAAGCCTTTTCATCTCTATAGTCCTTACTTTTCGCATTTCAGATGCAAAAGTACAAAATTCACATAAACCAACAAAATTATTGTGGATAAACCTGTGGAAAACCAAGTTTATATTTTTTTAATTATGACATGATATCAAATAATCCCCTACCCTTTCTGTGAATGAAATGCATAAATCGACACATTCTGAGCAACTTTTCCACTAATTTTCTATGAAAAAAGATATAAACTTATTATATTTGCACCAAAATTGGAATGTGTGGATAAACTACTTATATGACTAATAATCAATAAGTAAATATCAACAAGAAGTGTGAATGACTGAAGATTATAAGTGGATAATAGAACTGGCAAGAAAATCAAAAGAAAGTTTTACACTTATCAACGCCATATCATACAATTCATTCCTTTTTAAAAGAAAAAAATAAAAAGAAAATTAATAATAATGCTATGTTGAAAACTGAGTGGGTTAAACAAGGATTTATTGACGAGCCTGTGGCAGAAGGAATAGACCTGAAAAAAGAAATTCGTCAATTAGCAGAAGAGAAGAATGCTGTCATTCTCGCTCATTACTATACAAAAGGTGAAATACAAGAGATAGCCGACTTTATTGGTGACTCTTTGGCTCTTGCCCGTAAGGCTGCAGAGACAGATGCTAAGATTATTGTGATGTGTGGTGTCCATTTTATGGCTGAAACCTGTAAGATACTTTCTCCAGACAAACTGGTATTATGTCCTGATCTGAATGCCGGTTGTTCTTTGGCTGACAGTTGTAAGGCTGAGGATTTGAAGAAATACAAGGAAGATCATCCAGGTTATCAGGTTATCAGTTATGTAAATACCACTGCTGCTGTGAAGGCATTGACAGATGTGGTCGTAACCAGTGGTAATGCAAAGAAAATAGTAGATACCTTTCCTAAGGACGCAAAAATCATCTTTGGCCCAGATTATAATTTAGGATCCTATATCAATGAAATAACAGGTAGGAAAATGTTATTATGGAATGGCGGATGTCATGTTCATGAGCGTTTTTCAGTACCTGAAATTCTTAAATTAAAAGAAGAACATCCGAAAGCTTTAGTTCTTGCCCATCCGGAGTGTAAAGGCCCAGTACTTGCTACAGCCGATATAGTGGGCTCTACAGCCGTTCTTTTGAAGTATGCGGTAGAACATCCCACCGAAAAGTTTATCGTGGCTACAGAGGCCGGAATTTTGCATGAAATGCAACGTCAATGTCCAGATACCAAGTTCTACCCTGTTCCGCCAGAGGTTTCAGAAGGTTCAATTGGTTGTCATTGTAATGAGTGTGACTATATGAAGATGAATTCGTTATTAAAGATATACAATACCCTCAAATACGAATGGCCAACTGTTGAAGTTGATGCAGACATTGCTAAAGATGCTGTTAAACCTATCGAGAGAATGCTGGAATTGAGCTAAAATATGAAGCAGCGTATAGAGTGGTTGGCAGTTTTGAGGGGTCTTAATATACTACTGGTTGTAATAGTTCATATTCAATTGGTAGATATGGCTACAGGCGAGAATCATTTATTCTGTCGAGCTTTGTCTCTTCCGTTCCATCCTATACGAATGCCCTTATTTATCTTCATATCTGGTGGACTATTGTATATTAGCAGAATCAAGAAACAAATAGACACAAAGGCATTATACAAGGATAAGTTCCAACGTATCATGATACCTTTTGTTTTCTTTGTTGTTGTCTATTACCTAATTAAATGTATTTTTAATCAGTTTACAAAGACACCTATTGAACTGTCTTGGACTAATTTCTTTGAGTCATTCGTCTATTATAGAGGTCACTCATCACAGTCATTATGGTTTCTGTCAGTACTGATGTTTTTGATGCTGATGTACCCATTATTCTGTTACTTATGTAAGAATAAATATAGGATGATTTCATTCTTATTGTTTTGTTGTGGAATATATTTTATTGATACGGACCTTGATAGTCCCTGGAACGTTTTTTATATATTGGAATTACAGCATTATCTGATATATTTCTTTTTTGGCATCTTTTTCTTCAGATTTGAATTGTACAAGTATATCAATCATATAGTTGTATTATTATTGCTTACTATACTATATGCTACATGTTATTACTATTCAATAGTTATTCTTAATTCTATATTAGGTATTGTTCTGATGTGTTCACTATGTTTGAAGATAGCTAGGTATTTTCCTAACTTATTTTCAAGTTTCAGGGAATATATCTTTCAGATTTACCTTATGTCCTTACCTTTTCAAACGTTTGTAGAATTGATATTATGGAAGCATTATTTCTATAATGAACAACTCTTCTTTTTGTTTTATGTGTTAAATCTGTTGTCTGGCATATTTATACCAGTCTTAATATCCAAATTAGTCGAATGCTGTCATATTAAGTTTATAAGACTATGCTTTGGATTGCAATAGTTTATTTATTAAAGGCAAAGAATCGCTGGCCTAAATAGTTGAACACGACAAAGAGACACATACCTAATGCCATAGATATGTTTTCTTGTATGATAATACTATAACTGTTAAGCATCCAGTGTATGATAGGTTTTGCTATACCGTATGCTAGGAAATAACAAATTAAGATATTAATGATAAAGCGTAATAGAGAATAATATCCTTTTTCTTTGAAGCGAAAAGTAAAGTTCTTATTAAGCAGATAACTTACAAGACTTCCAAAAAAGTAATTGGATGCAGAAGATACCCAATAACTTAAATGGAATACATTATAAAAAACAAACATAATAGTGGTACCTACTAATGTATTCACCATTCCCACCATAACAAATTTTATGAATGTCTTGTCAGTGAAGTAATTTAAAAATTTCATATTATTTTAAAACTCTAACCTGATCATGATTGACAATCCATACACAGTCAAATAGATGCTGTTCAAGCTTTTTCTTACCAATAAAATTAGCTTGTTGAATACAATTATTAGAACGTTCTATAGTTGTATCTTGTATTTCTTTAGGCCATTGATAGTTGGTCTCGTATTGCGACGCCAAACCCCATCCAAATGCTTCATTTGGAATAACACAAAAAGAAGATAGTTTAGGATAATCATCTTCTATGATAATGATATAAACTGATTTTACAGGTTTTCCTGTCTTCTTGATAGCTTCCTGAGCCATTTGTTTACCTATTAATCCTGATTCTACAGAAGCATTGATAAGATGAATATCAATGATGATGGCAGAAAGACAAAACAATATGAATGAAAACCCAATAGGTTTGATATGCTCTTTATAGGTATCAATGGAATAGGCAATCATGACAGAAAGCATAGCTAATCCTGCGTAGGTATGCATCATACTGAATATTGTACCAATATGTGGTGCTACGGCAATAAGCATACATAGAATTGTGCACAACATCTTCTTATTACAAAATATTTTGATATTCCTTATAAAGATATAATAAAGGAAAGGTAATGCTAATGTGAATGTAAAAAGTGCTGCAAGAATATTGCGACTTGGTCGATGAAGTAAATAGATGTAATCAGTAGTAATAAAAGTGGTAAACAAGAACTTGGTAAAGTTTTTAATTACTTTCAGTACTCCTGGTTCGTAATCAGGATGGATAATGATATCTTTTGGAAGCAAGAAAATGGCGAGTGCGTAGACCACCATTATTCCTAATCCTATTATAATATCTTTTTTTAGTTTCTGTTGATTAAAAAAATCGAATCCATAAGCTAATATAGGACATATTAAAGCCCACATCAATCCATTTTCTTTCCACCATGTAGCAATGAATATCATGCTAATCCAGGCGACGTATTTTCCTTTTTCCAGTTTTAGATAAATTAGAAATGAAATGATGCCGCAAACAAGTGCATAAGTCTGATTCATACTATCTACGGCAGTTACGGTTGCCATAGTGGCTGGAGTTATAAAGAAGAATACGGTTGTAATGTTTTTTGAGAAATAGTTGAATCCAAGTGTGTCTAATAGTTTAAATATACAACATGCACAAATAGTATGTCCAATAACTATTAAATAATGATTAAACGTAGGAAATAATTGTTGTGGATTCAATCCGACGATGTATCCGACAATAGTATCAAAAGGTCTCCAATGATAGCCGTAAAACAGAAATCTTTCCTTAATGAAAAAAGGATTAAAATCAGGTGTTGTAGTTCCTACCCAATCATCGTGTGTAGGAAGAATAGGTAAGATAGCATCAAGAAGAAAAGGAGTTAATATTAAAATAGTGAAAATACCCCAATAACTATTGAATGTTATTTTTCCCTTCATACAATATAGTTATTTTACAATAGCTATCTTACAAACAGTTCCTTTTTGGCCATCACTGGTAGCTGTTGCTACCATATACACTCCTGAAGCCACACGTTTTCCATTCTTATCACGTCCATCCCATAAAAATGTACCACCAGTACTGCGTCCCTCCCGAATTAGAGATCCAGATGATGATAGTATTTTTACATCAGCATTGTAGGTTAGACCAGTAATAGTGATAAATCCATTATAATTTTTAAAGTCCACAGGGTTTGGATAAGCATATACAGTATCGTCTGTCATTTCTGTTGCAGGCTCAGTTGCATCACTCATATATGAGCAAAGTCCGTCTTCAGTTCCAAAGAAAACTTCACCTGTAGATTTATTAATGGCAATAGACAGAACGGTATTAGAAAGCAGAGAAGAGTTATCTGATGTGAAATGGTGAACCTGTTCCATATTATCAGCACTTATCAGATATACACCAAGACCATTTGTACCTATCCATTTTCTATTACCACCATCTATGGCAATACAAGAAATATCAGTATTAGCTAGCAGATAATCAGCATAGTCTGTACCATCATTTCGTGGAACTTTTATTTGAGTAAGTATTGAGCCTCCATTGTTGATTTCATTTCTTTCAAAAACAAATAATCCTTTATCAGTGCCAATCCATATATTTTGATTTAAGTCTTCAGTAACACATCTGAGACCATAATAATTTGATAATTTGATACCATCCTGATTGATGATAGTCTCATAGGCAGTGATATAATCATTGTCTATATCATATTGATAGAATGCAGGAAGATAATGGTTATTATTGACAAACCACATCTTTCCATAACTATCAATTATTATATTTTTCATTTCAGCATTACTTCTATTTTTTATATTACCAACATTAAGTTTCATTAACTCAGAATGGTTATATTTTTTAAAAGTTCCATTATTATACTTTACCATGGAAGTTGTAGGGGCTGAACTATTAAGAATCCAAAGGTTTCCGTTGTTGTCATACTTTACGCCAGTTACTAATTCATAATCTAAGTTACTTCCATCAAAGGGTTCAATAGGACTATTATTTGAATTATAAAAATGGACGAATTTACCATCTAAATATTCATATAATCCATTTCTTGATCCTGCAAAGATATGATTTTCATTGGAAGGATCAACATCAAAACAAAAAGAGCCTTGATAAGAAACACCAGTAGATTCACTAATGCCTTCTTCTTGGTAGATAGTCCAATTATCATCCTTTAAAATTTGGATAGGACAAGAGTGGTTGTAATCACCATTAGAAGAATACAACCTGTTATTCAGATATTTCATGAATCCAAAATAATTGTACTTCGGCCCACCAGGATTCAGTGTCTTAACTGTTTCGATATATTTGTCATAATCGCTGTTGTCTTCCTCTGGAAGATTAGTAGGATAGTCTGGGTTGTTTGGCGTATAACTATCTGCAATTTCTGCTCGTTCCATATTGACCTTGACTATACCGAAACCACAGATTAAGTAAGCATAGACTCCATCAATGCGGACGCTGCTGACAGTCTTGTCACCAGTGATTACTTTTGTATAGAGGTCACTGATATTGATAACATTGCCGTCAGGTTCTACAAGGTCAATATTAGAGTTTTTATAAACTGCAATTAATCGTTTGGCAGAAGGGCACCATTTGATATGGGTAATATAAGTATCACTCATACCATTTGTCTTATCGTATGTGTAGATACTTTGATCGCTGAGGTTGTATTGATAGAGACTATTACTTGCCATCACAAAGAGATCATCACCACCCTTTTGTATCTGCTGAACCTCATAATAAGCCATATAGGCTTTCCATGAGCCTATTTGAGAGAAGGCAGTCAGCCAACAAATAGCTAATAGCAAAGTGATAATCGTTTTCTTCATATATTATTATAATGTTTTGAGATACTCAGCAAGTTTCTGTGTGGCTCGAGCCCGATGACTGATAGTATTCTTGATGTTTGTACCTAACTCAGCGAATGTCTTGTCGTAGCCTTCTGGTTGAAAGATAGGATCATAGCCGAAGCCCTCCCCTCCCCTTTTCTCATGGATAATCTCACCATTGACGATACCTTCAAACTGATGGATTTCCTTGATGGAAGTACAACCACAAGGACATATATCCTTTTTCATTATTAACGCAATAACTGTACGAAATCGTGCCTTACGGTTGCTATAATTTTTTAATTCATGAAGCAATTTTGCCATATTTGCCTCAGAGTCATGTCCTTCACCACCAGCATAACGGGCACTATAAACGCCAGGTGCACCTCCTAGGGCATCTACTTCTAATCCTGTATCATCAGCAAAGCAACTTACATGATAATGGTCATAAACGTATTGTGCTTTTTGAAGTGCATTTTCTTCTAAAGTCTTTCCTGTTTCTGGAATGTCCTCTGAACAACCAATCTCTTTAAGAGAGACTACTTCAAATCCATCGCCCAATATATTTTTGATTTCGTCAAGTTTATGTTGGTTGTTGGTGGCAAAAATAATTTTCATGCTTCTATCTTCTTCTAATTCTCTTTAATATCTTTTACTTTCTTATCTTCCTTAATTTTTACCCTCATCTCATCAAAGCCTTCACCATAGACACCAATGACGCTTGACTGACTGACAAAGGCTTGAGGATCAATCATTTTGATGAGTCGGAAAATATTGACACTTTCATTCTTTTTCGCAAGAATACAAAGAACCTTACTTTGTTTACCAGTATACCAACCGTGTCCGTCAAGAATAGTGACACCATGTCCCATTTGGGTACCAATAGCATTGGCTATCTCCTGCCATTTTTTCGAGAAAATGAAGAATTGGACAGACTGACGACGAGCATTCATTACGTAGTCGAGTGCATAGTTCTCCATCCCCATCACGCAGAAACCAAACATCACCTTATGGGCTCGTTCAATATAGCTGCCAAATTGTGGGAAGAACATACATGAACCAATGATACAGAAGTCGACAGCAATCAACACGTTGCCTAATGATACATTGGGATGAAACTTGTTTACAGAGGCAGCAATGATATCCGTACCACCCGTAGAACCGTTATTCATGAAGACGGTGGCCAGTGCAAAGCCAGTAATCACACTACCAATAATCATCGACATAAAATCCTGCCCTTCTCCCATCAGTTTGATGGGTAATCCGTTGGGTTGCTTAGGAATGATATCCTGTGCGAATTTCAGCATCGTGTAGAGCGTTAAGATAGCAAAGATAGTCTTCATTAGGAATTTCCATCCCAGTATCTTCAGGGCTACTATCAATAGCGCACCATTGATGATGATATATGTGTTCTCCAAATGGAAACCTGTGGCGTAGTAGATGATAGCTGACAGACCCGTAACGCCTCCTGCCACTATCTGATAGGGCATCAGAAACACCGTGAAGGCGATGGTGTACAGAAAGAGGCCAAAGGCTATAAAGAAATAGTCTCTGGCTTCGTTCAAGATGATTCTATGCTGAATATTCATTGCTTACTTCTTGAATACGACATTCACCATACGCTTGGGAACGATAATCACCTTCATGATTTCTCCTTCGATATACTTGGCAGAGCGTTCGTCAGCGAGAACAGTCTTCTGAATGGTGTCGTTGTCAGCATCGGCAGCAAACTCCATATCAAAACGAGTCTTGCCGTTGAAGGCAACACCCAGCTTGACACTATTCTCCACGAGGTATTCCTCGTTCCAGGCAGGCCACTTAGAGTCGCAGACACTACCCTGCTCGCCCAGAGCTTCCCACAATTCTTCTGCGATATGTGGTGCAAATGGAGCTATCAGGATGACCAATGTCTTCAGCGCTTCCTTGCTCTTGCACTTCTGCTGAGCCAGCTCGTTGACACAGATCATAAAGGCCGAAATAGAGGTATTGTACGAGAACACCTCAATGTCTTGCGATACCTTCTTGATGAGCTTATGAACACTCTTCAACGCGTTCTTCGTAGGCTCGCTGTCATCAACCAGAAGCTTACCATCAGGATTCTCACGGGTGTTGCCATAGAACAATGCCCAGAACTTCTTCAGGAAGCGGTGACAACCATCAATACCATTCGTATCCCAAGGCTTTGACTGCTCCACAGGACCTAGGAACATCTCGTAGAGACGCAGAGTATCAGCACCATACTTCTCGACAATCATATCCGGATTGACCACATTGAACATCGACTTTGACATCTTTTCGATGGCCCATCCGCAAACGTATTTGCCATTTTCAAGGATGAATTCAGCATTGTTGTATTCAGGGCGCCAAGCCTTGAAAGCCTCAATGTCCAGAACGTCAGCAGAAACAATGTTGACATCCACATGGATAGGTGTGGTGGTGTATTTGTCCTTCAAGCCAAAGCTTACGAACTTGCCTTTGTCTGCACCCTCATCCTCGATACGATAGACAAAGTTACTGCGACCTTGAATCATACCCTGGTTGACGAGCTTCTTGAAGGGCTCGTCCTCGCAGGAATAGCCAGAGTCGTAGAGGAACTTGTTCCAGAAACGAGAATAGATCAAGTGACCAGTAGCGTGCTCAGTACCACCAACATAGAGGTCCACATTGCGCCAATATTCATCAGCATCACGACTGACAAGGGCCTGCTCATTCTTGGGGTCCATATAGCGCAGATAGTAAGCTGAACTTCCTGCAAAGCCAGGCATCGTGTTCAGTTCCAAGGGGAAGACAGATTTGTTGTCAATGAGATCTTTCGAGACCACCTTGTCAGTCTTGGTATCCCAAGCCCAAATCTTAGCACGTCCCAATGGAGGTTCGCCAGTCTCAGTGGGCTTGTACTCATCAATCTCTGGCAGTTCCAGAGGCAGGCACTCCTTTGGAATCATATAGGGCATATCGTCCTTATAGTAAACAGGGAACGGCTCTCCCCAATAGCGCTGGCGAGAGAAGATAGCGTCACGCAGACGATAGTTCACCTTTACCCTACCCAATCCTTGCTCAGTAACGAATTTCTTCGTGGCAGCAATAGCCTCCTTCACAGTCAGTCCGTTGAGGCTGAACTTCTTAGAGGCAGAGTTGCACATGATACCTTCCTTAGCGTCGTAGCTCTCCTCAGAGACATCGGCACCCTCAATCAATGGAATAATCGGCAAATTGAAGTGCTTAGCGAAGGCATAGTCACGAGAGTCGTGAGCTGGTACAGCCATAATGGCACCAGTACCATAGCCAGCCAAAACATATTCTGCAATCCAGATGGGAATCTTTTCGTCTGTAAACGGATTAATGGCGTAACTGCCTGAGAATACGCCAGTTACTTTATGATCCATCTGACGATCACGCTCTGTACGTTTCTTTACGTAGTCGAGATATTTTTCTACCTCAGCCTTCTGCTCAGGCGTCGTGAGCTCAGCTACGAGGTCACTTTCAGGTGCCAGCACCATAAACGTCACACCAAACATCGTATCGGCACGAGTGGTAAAGATCGTAAAGTGCTTGTCTGAATCAGCGACGTTGAACTCCACCTCAGTACCCTCAGAGCGTCCAATCCAGTTGCGCTGGGTCTCTTTCAGAGAGTCTGTCCAATCAATCTCCTCCAGTCCATCAAGCAGTCTCTGAGCGTAAGCAGATACACGCAGACACCATTGGCGCATCTTTTTCTGCACCACAGGATAACCGCCACGAACGGAGACACCATCTACGACCTCATCATTGGCAAGCACCGTACCCAACTTCGGACACCAGTTCACCATCGTATCAGCCAGATAGGCAATACGATAGTTCATCAGCACTTCCTGCTTCTTCTTCTCAGAGAAATTAGCCCAATCGGAGGCTGTAAAGTGCAGTTCTTCTGTGCCAAGAGCCCCACAGCCTTCAGTACCCATCAGTTCGAAGTGCTCAATCAGTTTAATGGTAGGTTGTGCTTTCTGTGAGGAGAGACTATAATATGACTTGAACATCCGTTGGAAGGCCCATTGAGTCCATTTATAGTAGATGGGATCACAGGTTCGTACCTCACGTTCCCAATCGAATGAGAACCCAATCTTATCCAATTGTGAACGATAGCGATCAATATTCTCAAAGGTTGTTTTTTCTGGATGTTGACCTGTCTGGATGGCATATTGTTCTGCGGGCAGTCCGTATGCGTCGTAACCCATCGGGTTCAACACGTTAAAACCCTGCTGACGTTTGTAGCGGGCATAGATATCACTGGCGATATAGCCGAGCGGATGACCCACATGCAAACCTGCACCAGAGGGGTAGGGGAACATATTCAATACGTAGAATTTCTTCTTCGTCGGATCCTCTGTAACACGATAGGTTTTCATTTCTACCCATCGCTTCTGCCATTTCTGTTCAATGTCTCTAAAGTTGTATTCCATATTGATATGAATTTTATAATTGTCTGCAAAGATACGATTAAGTGAGCGAAAATGCAAATTTATTTTGCCAATTCTCCAAAAATTAGTTATCTTTGCATCTCATAAACGGATAATATAAAAATGGCAAAGAAGGAACTGACTCCTATGATGAAGCAATTCTTCGACCTCAAGGCGAAACACCCTGAGGCGGTGTTGTTGTTCCGTTGTGGTGATTTCTATGAAACTTATTGTGAGGATGCCATTACGGCTGCTCAGATATTAGGTATCACCCTGACACGCCGCAATAATGGAGCTGGTGTGAGAGGAGATGAAATGGCAGGATTTCCGCATCATGCTCTTGACACCTATTTGCCAAAACTCATCCGTGCAGGAAAACGGGTTGCTATCTGTGATCAGTTGGAAGACCCAAAACTCACCAAGAAACTTGTTAAGCGTGGTATTACAGAACTGGTAACCCCAGGTGTGGCAATGCAAGATAATGTACTCAACTACAAAGAGAATAATTTTCTTGCTGCTGTCCATTTTGGTAAAGGTTCTTGTGGTGTTTCTTTTCTGGATATCTCAACAGGAGAGTTCTTAACAGGTGAAGGGACTTATGATTATGTGGAGAAACTAATGGGCAGTTTCCAACCTAAAGAGGTTCTCTACGACCGTGCCCGTAAGCATGACTTTGAGAAATACTTTGGTACACGCTATTGTACTTTTGAATTGGACGATTGGGTGTTTACAGAACAGACAGCGAATCAGAAGCTATTGAAACACTTCCAGGTGAAGTCCATGAAAGGTTTTGGTGTTGAGCATCTAAAAAGCGGTCTTATTGCCTCTGGTGCTATCTTACAATACCTTGATCAGACGTTACATACCCAGATAGCCCATATCACCTCTCTTGCCCGAATAGAGGAGGAGCGTTATGTCCGACTCGATAAATTTACAGTACGTTCGTTGGAATTGGTGGGCACCATGCAGGAAGGCGGTAAGTCTTTGTTAGATGTCATCGATCATACGGTGTCGCCTATGGGAGGAAGATTATTGCGCCGCTGGTTGGTATTTCCTTTGAAGGACGTAAAACCTATCAACGATCGTTTGGATATTGTTGACTATTTCTTCCGTGAACCAGAGTTCCGTCAGTGTGTTGATGATCAGTTACATCGTATTGGTGATTTGGAGCGTATCATCTCTAAAGTAGCCGTAGGTCGTGTAACTCCTCGAGAGGTAGTACAGTTAAAGACAGCGTTACAAGCAATTCAACCGATCAAGACTGCGTGTCTTTATGCCAAGAACGATTCTCTGAAAAGAGTAGGGGAGCGATTGTGTCTCTGTGAGTCTGTTCGTGACCGTATCGAACGTGAAATTACTAATGATCCTCCTCAATTGGTAGCAAAGGGTGGTGTCATCCGTGATGGAGTGAATGATGAACTTGATGAGTTACGTCATATAGCCTATTCAGGTAAGGACTACCTGATGCAGATACAGGAACGTGAAACACAGGCAACAGGTATATCTTCCTTGAGGATAGGTTATAACAATGTGTTTGGCTATTATCTCGAGGTGCGTAACACGTATAAGGAAAAAGTACCTCAGGAGTGGATACGCAAGCAGACTTTGGCTCAAGCAGAGCGCTATATTACTCCTGAACTGAAGGAATATGAAGAGAAGATATTGGGAGCAGAAGACAAGATTCTCTCTTTGGAACAGCGTCTTTTCAATGATTTGGTGCTAGCCTTGCAGGAGTTTATACCACAGATACAGGCAAATGCTAACGTCATTGCCCATCTCGATTGTTTATTGTCAGCAGCAAAGACGGCGGAGGAGAATCATTATATTCGTCCTCAAATAGATGAAAGTAATATCATTGATATCAAACAAGGGCGTCATCCTGTCATAGAGACACAATTGCCGATAGATGAGCGATATGTGCCTAATGATGTATTGTTGGATAATGAGCATCAACAGATTATCATTATTACTGGTCCCAATATGGCTGGTAAATCAGCATTATTGCGCCAGACAGCCTTGATAGTGCTTTTGGCCCAGATAGGAAGTTTTGTGCCGGCAGAGAGTGCTAAGATTGGCTTAGTCGATAAGATTTTTACTCGTGTGGGAGCCTCTGATAATATTTCTCTCGGCGAGTCTACCTTTATGGTGGAGATGACAGAGGCGGCTAATATCCTGAATAATGTCACCCCCCGCTCCTTAGTACTCTTCGATGAGTTAGGACGAGGTACTTCAACCTATGACGGAATCTCCATTGCTTGGGCTATTGTAGAATATCTGCATGAGCACCCAAAGGCTCAGGCTCGTACGCTTTTCGCTACACATTACCACGAGTTGAACGAGATGGAGAAAAATTTCAGTCGCATTCGCAACTATAATGTCAGCGTGAAGGAGGTTGATGGTAAAGTCATTTTCCTGCGTAAGTTAGAGAAAGGTGGTTCTGAACATTCTTTTGGTATTCACGTAGCAGACATTGCCGGTATGCCGAAATCTATCGTCAAACGGGCAAATGTCATCCTTCAACAATTAGAAGCAGATAATGCACAAGTCGGTACAGTAGGCAAGCCTACGGCAGAAATTGCTCACAGTCGTGAAGGTATGCAACTCTCATTTTTTCAGCTGGACGACCCTGTTCTCTGTCAGATTCGTGATGAGATATTAGGATTGGACATTAACAATCTTACACCTGTTGAGGCACTTAATAAACTCAACGAAATTAAGAAGATTGTCTCAGGAAAGTAACTTTTGAAGCTCCTCTAAAGAATTAGCAACTTGAATGTAAGTATGCCAATTCTTTCTGGTGAATCCTTTGTTTTGTAAGTCATCCAAAAGGGTGATAAGAGAATCCCAAAAGCCTTTCATATTAAAAAGGATGACTTTCTTGTCGTGGTAACCGATGGTGGCAGAGGCCGCAATAGTGAAAATCTCATCAAGGGTTCCAATACCGCCAGGCAGGGCAATAAAGACATCTGCCTTGTCTTCCATTAGTTGTTTGCGGTCATTAAGATTGTCACAAAGGATTTCTACATCTACATAGTCACTGATACGTCCAGACTTCTCTACGATTCTCGGAATGACTCCAATAGTCCGTCCGCCAGCCTCATGAGCCGCTTTTGCCACACATTCCATCAATCCCTGATTCACCCCTCCATATACGATGGAATGATTATTCTTTGCAGCCCATCGCCCCAATTCCTCTGTGAGTTCAAAGAAGTCAGGATCTATTTCTTGATTAGCGGAACAAAAGATACAAATCTTCATAACAGGTCTATTTCTTCCAGAAACGTGAAGTGATATCCTCAAATTCACCATTTTCCATCAGCCGATAGAGGCGTTGGTTGGTGGTGGGTTGTTTCAATGGTCCAAGATGTTTGATAAATGGCCCAATCTTGATATAATCGAAGTCTGTCTTACAGATGGAGGATGTGATACGGATGCGTCCACTATACCATGCAACCTTGAATTGCGGATATGTCTCGTGGATATACAGTGCCAGTTGATTAACCCCTTTGGGATCAGCATCGCCACCCATGAAGGCAATACATGTGATGTCGTCACCGTATTTCTTCACAAAGTCATCAATGGCATCGGTATCCAAGGGTAGTCCGATATCCTCCCAGAGGTAATGGCTATGACAGCCCGGACAGCGACACGGGCAATTAGAAATATTAATTGCCAGTGTCACTTCATCGGGTATCTCTTGGAATACGATGCCAGTGTTGACGTATTTGAGCATTGCTATTAGCTATTATACTTCGCTCTTAGCATGAGCATAGAAGCGACGAGCAGCCTCTTCCTGACGCGGCTGTGAGAAGTTGCTGACACGTTTCAGATAACCAATGATACGAGTCATATAATCTACATTCTTCGAATGACAGTGAGGACACTCCTTCAGGTAACGCTTGTCGATATGTCCACAGTCATTACATACCGTGTTAGGAATATTGAACGTAAAGTAGTTACAACCCTCCTGGGCAGCGACTTTCAATAGATGTGCATACTGCTGTTTGCTCAGATGCTCCTCTAAGTTCATGTGGAGGGCAGAACCACCTGTGAGGTGCTCAATATAGGGAGCACCATGTAGCTTAAACTTGTCGATAACGCTGAGTGAGTCGTCCTCAACAACGTAGAAGTATGAGTTGTAGCAGTCTCGCGGAACGAAATAGCCATCCTCACGATCCCATTTAGCGTGTTTTACACCCACATTCTCTGCAGGAATCATCTCGCAGTTGAACATGACATCCTTTGTGCGATATTGTTTGTTGTATTTCTCAATCAATCCGAGAATACCCTGAACAAAGTGCAGATAATCATCGTTTGGCGTAATCTTCAGTCCCATGAATTCGGCAGCTTCTACCAGTCCGTTGATACCAATAGTCAGATACTGGCGTCCAATGTTGATATAGCCAGCATCGAAGAGGGGCAGCATACCATGCTCCTGTAACTCTTTCAGATTCTCGTTGTAAGCCATCTGAACTTTGTGGCAAAGATCAATAACACCACCTAAATACTCTAGATAGTCAATCTTGTGATTAACGGCATATTGTATGCAGCGGTTCAGGTTGATGGTCAGCACACTCTTGGAACCTGTTGATACACCACCAGCACCTAATGTGTAACTGAAACCATTATCCGTAATCTCATTGCGAAGACGACAGCAGGAGCTCAAAGAGTCTGCGTTGTCACTCATATAGGTGAAGAAGGAATGTCCTTCTGCATACATCTCTGCGGTGAAATCACCCCATTCCTTATCCAGGCACTCACCGTTCTTGTCTGTCAACAGTGCCATTGTCTCTACAGGGAAGGTCAACAGAGTCTTGGTGCGTTCGTGATTGAACCATTTCATGAAGCGTTTCTGCAACCACGACAGGCTGTTCCAGTCTGGCTTAGAACCATCAGGGAAATAGAACTCTCCAAAGATACTCTCGAAATAATATTTGTCATAATAGGCGACATTCCAGAAAACAGCCTGATAGTTACGTGCACCAGTTGGCTGGTTCAGCGTATATACAATCTGCTCGAAACAGTCTGTGATGATCTTGTCAATCGTACGCTTCTTCAGACTCAAGTCGGCTTGCTGGTCAGGATGCTGATAGTAGTCCTGTCCATACTCCTTGCCGAGGAAATAATTCATATACATCAAGAACTCTGGAGTGGCACAAGCACCGCTTAACATGCTGGATACCATGAATACCATATTAACGAAACCGCCACAGAAACTCTTCAAGTTGGTAGGAGCCGTAGAGTTGCCGCCAATGGAGACAGTACCGCCAATCAGCCAAGGATACATGGTGATAGAGGCGCAATAGTTGGCAAGACTCGTCTCGTCATTCTTATAAATAAAGTGATGAGTCAGTTTATCAATATACTCGTCTGCAAGTTGTTTACCATACATCTTTTTGATGCGGTCAGTCAATAGACGACGATTCAAGCGGATGAAGTTGGATTTTGGCAACTCGCCAATCAAAGTAGCAATGTTTTTGTGTTCTACATTTGCATTGGCATCATATTTTGAACCAGTCGCAGCATTCACCGACTCACAGTATTCTGACAAGAATTGTAACTTAGCAAGTGTTTCACGATCCTCAGAATGAGCCTGACGATATAGCATAAAAGACTTGGCAACTTTGTAGTAACCCTCGCTCATCAAAGCCTCTTCTACTTGGTTTTGGATGTCCTCAACGGTAATGTCGTTGTGAATGTCTAAACGACTGAGAATCTTTGAGATAGCACCAAGGTCAGTAGGTTGATCAACACTTTCGAATGCCTTTAAAATAGCATTCATAATCTTGTCTAATGAAAACTGGTCTTTCGAACCGTCGCGTTTCGTAATGGTAAAATTTTTAATCTCCATTGTATTCTATTTTATCAAGTTTTTAATTATTATATCGTCAAGAAAGTTTTCTGTTTTGGACAACTTTTTTATTTTTTGATTCCAAAAAGTTTTCCGTTTTGGAAAACCGAAATCGTTGGCAAAGATACAAAATTTCCAGAAAACAATCATCATAATAATCTAAAAAAATGTAAATGATGAAACTTTTTTTATTTTATTAGGTGGTATTTGGGGTGGGGAATGGAAAAAACTTTGTACCTTTGCACCTGAATTAGTAATTAAATAGGTTTGAAGACATTTGAAGAGTTAGGCGTCTGCGAAGAGATTCGCCACGCTATTGAGGAATTGGGTTTCGTACAACCAATGCCTGTACAAGAAGAAGTAATCCCGTATTTACTTGGTAATCAGAATGATGTTATTGCGCTTGCCCAAACGGGCACGGGCAAGACGGCAGCATTTGGTATTCCCGTATTACAACGTATTGATTCGTCTAAAAAGGAGACTCAGGCTTTAATACTGAGTCCTACCCGTGAGTTGTGTTTGCAGATAGCAGATGATCTGCGTGACTTCTCCAAATATATGGATGGAATTCATATCGAGGCTGTTTATGGAGGTGCGTCTATCGAGCAGCAGATTCGTTCGTTGCGTAAAGGTGTACAAGTGATTGTTGCTACACCAGGTCGATTGATTGATTTGATGAATCGTGGTGTTGCCAAGCTGGAGGATGTGTATAATGTCGTACTTGATGAGGCTGACGAGATGTTGAACATGGGCTTCTCGGAGAGTATTGATGCCATTTTGGAAGGAGTACCTACAGAGCGTAACACCTTGTTGTTCTCTGCCACGATGAGTCGTGAGATTGAGCGTATCGCTAAGGGTTACCTGCATGACTATAAAGAGATTGTGGTAGGAAGTCGTAATGAAGGTGCTGAACACGTGAACCATATTTATTATATGGTGAATGCAAAGGACAAGTATCTTGCCCTAAAGCGGCTGGTAGATTTCTATCCGCGCATCTTCGCCATTATATTCTGTCGCACGAAGTTGGAGACACAGGAGGTCGCTGATAAACTGATTCGTGACGGATATAACGCAGAGAGTCTGCATGGTGATTTGTCACAACAGCAGCGTGATCTTACCATGCAGAAGTTCCGTCAGCATACTGTACAGCTTTTAGTGGCTACTGATGTGGCGGCACGTGGCTTGGATGTTGATGATCTTACCCATGTTATTAACTATGGACTTCCTGACGATATTGAGAATTATACCCATCGTTCTGGACGTACAGGACGTGCTGGTAAGAAGGGAACCTCTTTGAGTATTGTGCATAGCCGTGAGAAACACAAAATCCGTAATATTGAGAAGGAGATTGGTAAAGCTTTCGAGGAAGGAAAGATTCCCTCAGCAGAGGAAATTTGTAAGAAACAGCTCTATAAAGTGATGGATCAGATTGTCAAGGCAGATGTTGATGAAGAGCAGATAGCTCCGTTCATGCAGGACATCGACCGCTATTTCGAATATGTCGACAAAGAAGATCTCATCAAGAAGATTGTTTCCTTGGAATTTGGTAAGTTTCTGGCTTATTATGCCGATGCACCAGAGATAGAAGTTGTTGGCAGAGAGAAAGACCAGAAACGTGAACGAGGAGCTAAAGGCAAGAAGGGTGGTGAGCCCCGTAAGGCAGAGGCAGGTTATCGTCGTCTTTTTATCAATCTTGGAAAGAAAGATGGCTTCTATCCTGGTGAGTTGATGCAGTTCTTGAACAAGAATGTACGTGGCCATATTGAGGTCGGACATATAGATTTGTTAACCACCCAGTCCTATTTCGAGGTACCAGAGGAAGATGCCCAGAAGGTCATGAAATATGTAAATGGTCAGCGTTATAAAGGACGTGAGGTTCGTTGCAATGATGCAGATGAAGGGAATGACAATAGATCTAGAAAGCCTAGAGCATCTAGAGAAGCTAGAAATTCTAGAGATTCTAGGCCATCTAGAGAGTCTAAAGCTCCCAGAGAAACCAAGAAGACCTATAAGAAAGAAGAGTGGATGCAGTTCCTGAATCCCAACTCGATGAAACTCAAAGGCGATGTACCTGATTTTAGTGAAGAGGGTTGGGCCATACGAAAGCCCAGAAAGAAAAAATAATAACCCTGCCTTATTGCGCAATAAGGCAGGGTTATCCTTTATTTGATGCCCAGTTCTTTCAAGAGACGATCAGCGTGCCCCCATTTGTCCATCATGTAGAGCATGAAACGCACATCGACATTGATGGTACGTGCCAACTGACGATCGAAGAAGATATCACTGGAGAGAGAGTCCCAGTTGCCGTCAAAGGCAAGCCCAAGGAGTTCACCCTTATTATTAAAGATAGGTGAACCAGAGTTACCACCAGTGATATCATTATTAGAAAGGAAGCAGAGTTGCAATGTACCAGTAAGTTGATCGGCATATTTTCCATAATCTTTAGCAGCTAATAGCTCATGCATTACTGGCTCAGCGAAATATTCGAAGTTCTGGTCAGCTTTCTGCATTTTCTCCCAAAGGCTCCGTGCTGTTGTGTAATAGCCGGAAGGACGTCCTCCCAGTGTATATTCACCAATCTGACCATAGGTCATACGCATCGTGAAGTTAGCGTCAGAGTAGTTGGGCAAATCCTGTTCCATTCTCAGTTTGGCAGCACAGAGATATTTCTCTTGCTCAGCAATATCGATAGAGAGCTGCTTACGTTCCGCATTAAGCGTAGCAAGCAGTTCTGTAAGATCCAGGCCATACTGTACGCCCAAGTCCTTGTTATAGCTCTTCTTGTTGATATAGATGGGCTTCCCTGTGTTCATCAATAGCGATTTCTTATAGAGCGTATTAACATAGGCGGTATAGTTGCCGTGGAACTTCTCGTCAATCGTCTTGTAGAAAGCTGGCAGATAGTCTTTATCCGTCACTTGTGCACGATAGTTTCTCAATAGGGCAGCAAGCATCTCACAATCCGTTGCTTCGTCCCATTCCTCACTATTGTCGTCAAACTCAATATACTGTTTCTTGGGCTTGTCCTCAGGTCCTTGCACCTTCATGCCCCAATTGCTCTTCCAGGCACGTCTGGTGAGCTGGTCTTGTGCAAGGAACGTCTCTACAAAGAGGGTGCGAATGCGTGTCAGTGCGAGGCGTTTCTGATAGAGCTCTGCCATCTTGCCAAAGTCGAGCTGTTCTTTCAGATAACCTGTCTCTTCTTGCCATTGGTGCAACTTCTCCTCAAATTGTTGTTTCTGTTGGATGAGTCCAATAGAGTCGATACATTTGTTCATACCGATAGAGTTCTTCCAATAGTTGGATGAAGAAGCATATTTGGAGTCATACTTGATACGAACGGCTTCGTCAGCACGCATATGGCGCAGCATGATTTCCTGTTTGACCCCACGAACCTGTACACGGGGTGCATTGATGGCATCACGACGTTCCTTGATACCATAACTGCTCAGATAACGACTGGTAGAGCCAGGATAGCCCATAATCATCGCAAAGTCACCTGGCTTATAACCTTCCATCGACACCTTTGCCCATGAAGCAGGATGATAGGGCACATTATCTTTGGAGTATTTTGCAGGACCATTGGTCTTAGGGTCTGCATAGATACGGAATACGGAATAGTCACAAGTCTGACGAGGCCACATCCAGTTGTCAGTCTCACCTCCGAACTTACCCATCGACTTGGGAACGGTAAATACCAAGCGCACATCGTTAAAGTCACGATAGGTAGTCATATAGTAACTGTTGCCCTCATAAAACGGCTTTACCTCTACACGTAGCGTAGAGTCCTGTTGGCGAATCTCTTTCTGCCAGACATTCTCGATAGAGTCGACGAACTCGTCAACCTTGTCGATAGATAGTTTATCCAGTCCCAGCGCTGTGAGCTGTTCTGTTACGTCCTTCTGTTCTATCATAAAACTGACGAAGAGATCCTCGTTGGGCAGTTCCTCTTCGTATGTCTTGGCATAGAAGCCGTTAAGCAGGTAGTCATGCTCTACTGTAGAATGCTGGCGGATAGCATCGAAGCCACAATGGTGGTTCGTAAAGACCAGTCCGTCTGGCGATACCACTACACCAGAGCAGAATCCTCCAAAGTTGATAACTGCGTTCTTTACGGCGTTGTCGCTTTGGTAAAGCTGTTCTGCTGGTAACTCAAAACCATACAGTTTCATCTGCTCATAGATGGCAGGTGGCAGGTTGTAGAGTGTCCACATTCCCTCATCAGCGTGGGCAAGATGAACTAGACTTAATAGGCTTACTAGCGTAACTAGAATTCTTTTCATATGATATTATTTTTTAAAGTATTTTCCAATGACAGGAAGCTTGCTCAAAGGCATATCTCGCCAGATGATGAATGCTGTGAAAGAAATAATGAGCAACGTGTTGACCAGCAGTCTCATCCATGTGGAATCAACGCGAAGGTTCATATACCACATCATTGCTGTGATAAGCCCTGCAAAAATCACATAGGCAGCAATCTCCTTTAGCGGATAGTTGATAGGGTAGTATTTCTGTCCTACGAAATAGCTGATAAGCATAGCGACTCCGTAGCCAGCAAAACCTCCCCATGCACAAGCCATATAGCCGTACTTGGGTACGAAGATGAAGTTGACGACAAGCAGTACAGTACAGCCGATACCTGAGAAGACAGCACCCCAGAGGGTTTTGTCGATGACCTTATACCAGAATGACAGGTTGAAGTAGATGCCCATCATGATTTCTGCAGCCATTACGATAGGAACGACTTTCAGTCCTACCCAGTAGTCTTGGTTTCTGACAATGTATTTCAGGATGTCCATATAACCCACGACCATCAGGAAGGCAAGCAGGGTGAAGATGATGAAGAATTTCATTGCCTGCGCATACATCTCATGCTGTCCCTTGTCCTTGACTCCTGCGAAGACGATAGGTTCGTAGGCAAAGCGGAACGCCTGGGTAATCATCGCCATAATCATTGCAATCTTCGAACAGGCACCATAGATGCCCAGTTGCGACTGCATGTCTGCACCTTTATATATATAAGGGAAGAGCATCTTGTCTGCAGCCTGGTTGAGGATTCCTGCCACACCCAATATGAGAATGGGCCAGCTGTAACTGAGCATCGTGCGCAACAGCTTTGTGTCGAGTTTCCAGCGGAAACCAGCATACTCCGTAACCAGACAAGCGGCAAGTATAGCTGTGCAAACGAAATTGATATAGAACACATAGCCTACGTCCTTGCCGTCCATCCAATAGAAATAGATGAGGTTCAGCAGGATGGTTGCCGCGATGTTCAACAGTTTGAGGGCAGCAAACTTAATAGCCTTTCTCTCCTGGCGCAAGTGGGCGAAAGGGATGCACAGGAAGGCGTCGATAGCTACCGTGACAGCCATTACGCCTACGTATTCAGGATGTTCGCCATAACCCATCAGTTGGCTGATAGGTTTCAGCAGCAACAGTATCAGTACGGCAAACGACAGCGATACCGTTCCCACGCTGATGAGTGTGGTACCATATACTGTCTGTGAGTCAGTATGTGTCTTATTGGTGAAACGGAAATAGGTCGTCTCCATTCCAAACGTCAATAATACCAGTACCAGAGCCACATAGGCATAGATATTGGTAATGATGCCGTAGCCGCCGCTGGCTGCAGAGAACTGGGCCGTATAGAGCGGTACCAGCAGATAATTCAGAAAACGCCCTATGATGCTCGAGAGACCATAAATGGCTGTATCCTTAAAGATTGTTGTTAACTTTCCCATATTACCCAAAGAACAAATAACATATCGCTATCGCCGCAATGACTCCTGCCAGATCGGCAATCAGGCCGCAGGCCACAGCATGACGCGTTTTGGCGATACCCACAGAGCCGAAGTACACAGCAAGGATATAGAACGTGGTGTCTGTGGAACCTTGGAAAACACACGACAGGCGACCCACGAAGGAGTCGGCACCATACGTCGTCATTGCATCCACCATCATACCTCTTGCACCTGAGCCTGAGAGGGGTTTCATCAGGGCGGTAGGCATTGCATCCACCCATTGGGCATTCATGCCTGTAGCCTCTACACACCAGCGCATACCACCAATCAGCATATCCATCGCTCCAGAGGCACGGAAGACACCAATACCCACAAGGATGGCCACCAGATAGGGGATGATGCGGATTGCGGTATTAAAACCGTCTTTCGCTCCCTCTATGAAGGCATCATACACATTCACTTTCTTTCTCACGCCAGCAGCGATGAAACTCACAATGATAATCATCAACAGGATGTTTGCCACAGTCGTGCTCACCTTGTTCATCGTTACGCTGTCCATCTGTGCGAAGCCCCAGATGATACCAGCCACTATGGCGCAGGCTCCACCTAACGTCAGCAGCATCGTCTTATTCAGCAGGTTAATGCGCTGATAGATGGAAGTGACGATAATACCCACCAATGTCGAGAAGAACGTGGCCAGCAGGATAGGCATGAAGATATCTGTGGGTTGTGCAGAGCCTAACTGCACACGATATACCATAATAGAGACGGGTATCAGGGTCAGTCCACTGGTGTTGAGCACGAGGAACATAATCATGGGATTCCAGGCAGTATCCTTCTTTGGATTCAGCTCCTGCATCTGTTCCATAGCCTTCAGACCGAGTGGGGTAGCGGCATTGTCGAGTCCGAGCATATTGGCAGCGATATTCATGAAGATAGAGCCTGTGACAGGATGTCCCTTAGGAATATCAGGGAAGAGTTTCGAGAATACAGGCGACAGGATACGCGCCAGGAAATTGACCACTCCGCCTTTCTCTCCGACTTTCATGATGCCCAGCCAGAGGGCCAGCACACCAGTCAGTCCCAATGAAATCTCAAATGCCGTTTTGGATGACGAGAACGTTGAGTCCATCATCGCAGGGAAGACATCCAGATCTCCCCAGAATATCAACTTCACTACTGCTATCACGAAAGCCAGCAGGAAGAAAGCGACCCAAATATAATTTAGTACCATATTGGTGACAAAGGTAGTGCAAACCGAACGAAATACCAAATTTATTTGAAGATTTCTGAGGTGCAGCCTACCTTCGACCGTAGGTCAAAGGTAGTGCAAACCGAACGAAATACCAAATTTATTTGCAAAAAAAGAGTGCCTACATCACGCAGGCACTCCTTTAAAAAGATTGTTATTTATTATTTGATGGGTCGAATTAATATAAATCACCAGTGTTAGTAACAGTATTATACCAATCCTTAGGATCGTTGTTTTTTACATACTCCTGGAACTTAGTATAGCTGCCAGTGATTAGCTTGCGCTCCTTCATCCACTTGGTGCCAACAGGAACAGCAAACTTTTGAGTAGCCTCACCCTGTTTAGCCTCCAGTGTAATTCCATTAACCTTTACAACGATATCATTTGCATTGGCTGTACCAACATTTTTTATACGGAAGATAACAGGCTGCAGGCCATCAACACCCCCATTTGCATTGGTATTAATCATTGTAGTGACTTTAACTCTATTGTCAATGTCAGCTTTTGCAAACAACTCGTGAACTTCCTGTCCACCTATTGTCAGAGCCATTGTACCACCAGCAGCCCAGAGCGTGATAACGGCATCTGCACCAACAAAAGCTACATCGAATACAGCATCGTTGAAGTCCCAGTCACTTACGTCAACCTTAGAGAGATCGGTGCCAATTAAGTCCTCAACCATTACGCGTTTACGATTCTTATACATACCTGGAGTAATCTTTACAATCCAGTTGTCGAAGAAGTAATCACGAGCAACTTTCTGGTTGTTAGATTGACCATTAGCCTCGAAGTCGAAGCCTACGAAGAACATACCAGCAACGCTTGAGTCGATGATGTCACCAGGAATGATGACATAGTTCTTTATATAGAAGTTAGAGTCGAAAGAGTTGTGGAAACCAAAGTACTCTGTGCTGCTGTTTACCATGAACTCAATTTTATCAGAACCATAGATACGGTCGTTGTTATCGTTAGGATTATTCAGGCCATAGCAAACATTACCATATACACCAGCGTCACCAGCGTTAAAGTTGTTGGTGTGATCAGTTTCGCTACCACAATACAGGTAGTTCATGTTACTACCCCATTCGCCTTTGTAAACCTGCTGAACGAAGAAATCACTCCAGTTAACAGCAATTCCTTGCGGATTCTCATGATTCTGGAACCATTCTGTTACAACATCCTTCTGAGCTTGTGTTAGAGGCTGGGGAACATCTACATACAGACCCCATTCGTTACCATTGGTATTAACACCACGCATACCAGTAAATTTGCCTTCTGCGTCAAACGTAGCAACTTGCTGATTTCCAAATCCCCAGTTAACGTTAGGATTAACCTGACCACCGATGAAGTTCTCAAAGGCAGCCTGATACTTCTGCTCTTGAGTCTGTGGAGTAACTTCCTTGTCGCTTACGCAGCTAGCGAAAGCAAGGGCTACAAAACCCATCAAAAATAACTTTTTCATGTTTTCTTAAATTTTTAATGATTATAATAATAGTTTCGTCGTTTTTTCTCGTCGAATTTTCTACAACGCTGCAAAAGTACACTATTTATTTTATTTAGGGGCACCTAAAAGGTTAAATAATCTAAAAAGACGAATAATCGTTTGCATAAACCGTGTTTTTGTCTGCAAAAAGGTTCGTAGTTCCATCCTTTTTTGTAATTTTACAGCCCAAAAGAAGTTACGATTATGAAACAGCGTTTAGTAAAGACAGTTTTTCTTATGATTGTGATTGCAGGTGCATTGAGTGCTTGTGTGAGAGATAAGTTTCAATATTATGGCTATGAGGACCAGCTGGAGGGCTATTTCCCAGTAGATTATGTTGATCCCTCGCACGACTGGACTTCGACAAGCCTCACGAATACCTTTATCAAGGGCAATGTGTCGAATGCCTACAAGTTGCTGATCCTGTCTGGCAATCCCTTTACGGAGTCTAATGTGGAGATTCTGGCAGAGGCATTTACCTCGTCGTCTATCAGCAAGAATATGACGTATCTGGCTCCTGCCCATATCTCGTCAGTCTATGTTGCTGTACTCGACGAAGACGGTAAATACCTCTCCTTGACACAAGGCAAAGTGGGGGGCGACATCACTTTAAGCGATGATATGCCCACAGGAACAGCCAAGAGCCTTACACCCCAGAAGATATATTATGGTTATGAGGCAGACTATCCTAATCCAGGCGATTGGGATTATAATGATGTGGTGCTGACGATGACGAAACAGCTGACTAGCGAAACGACAGTTGATGTAAATGTCACACTCGCTGCTGTGGGCTATCTCACCCAGATTGGTGCCGCCATCCGTTGGGTGGGCAGGCAGTATAATGCTGTGAAAGACAAGGTGGAGCGTGATGAGTCAAGCACCTTCATGAATGCCCCAGAGCAGCCCCGTATGTATTTCTCGGGCGAGTGGACAGATTTCCAGAAGTCGCGCTCTGGCGAATTCGTCATCAACCTTTTCGACGATGCCCATCTCGCTATCTTTAAGTTGGCAGAGGATGGCTCCGTCATACGTCGCTATTTCAATACAATGAATGAAAGTAGTAGTACGGGTGCTAAGGCGTCTCCAAAGACAGTCACCTATACCTTCACGTTCGACAATGAGTATGAGGCTCGCAACTTCACCCTTGCGGAGCTCGATCCTTTCATCATCGTTCGCTATGGACAGACTGGCTCCAACTTCTGGGAAGTACATACCTATCCCTATAAACTTTCAGAAGTGCTGTTTCCTTATTATAATGGTGCTGCCTCCAGCTATAACAACGACTTCAGTTGGGCTGTTGCTGTTCCATATGCCAAATACCTCTATCCAGAGGAGGGAATGTACATCGGACAGCATAAGAACAGCATTATTTCTGGTGCCTATCAGGAATCAGGTCATTCCTTTGGCGAGTGGGTTCTCGATCGCACGAAAGCCACAGATTGGTATCTCTACCCAGCTGATGGAACTGTGTATAAGCCCTAAAAACACCCGTTATATTTTGTTCAGATAACCCAAACATGACAATTATGACAAATGACGGTGTCATTTGTCATAATTGTCATGCTCCCGAGGGCTTTTTTGCTACCATTAATGGAAAAAATTGCTACCATTAATAGTAGCAAATCTTTTCTCTTATACTATGGAAAATTTACGCGATGCCTATAAAAATATTTTTTCATAACTATCGCGTAAAAAAATCAAGTTTATTGGGTCAAAAAGAAGTGGAGCACCTATGTCGCATAGATGCCCCACTTTCAAGGTTAATTATTTAAGTATTTGATGTACTCATTTAATTGTACCAGCAGATGTTGCTGTCACGTCCTTTATCGTCAAGCCATTAGGATATTCGAACCACTTCAAGCATTTTTTATTTTCATCAGTGCCACGCTCAGCGTCCGGAGTCTCTGCCCACTTAGCAAATGAGTATGATGCATCATACGTGTCATCTGAATTCTTCTTACCCTTATATGCTTTGGTAATGCAGGTACGCTCTGTAGGCCAAGACCAATCATAAGGAATCATGATGGAATAAGGAGCAACCTTCTTTATATTGTTGCCATTCTCGTCTTTCTCAGCATTTTCAACCAGATAGTAAATCTTCTGCTCAGACTTGGCACCGCTTCCCTTATTTACCCAAATCCATACGTTCAGTTTTGAGAAGTCTAATACGGTTTCTCCATCTGCATTAGTAGACTTGATGGAAGCTGGTGTGGCAATTGTGCATGATACAGGATCCTTACCCTGAGTGCCGTTACCAGTGTTCACCATCACACCAGCGTTAACACCAAGTGCTGTATGAATCTCGTTACCATCGAACAGCGGAGTATCATCAATATATGCATTGATATTGAAGGTAGCACCAGCAGCAACAAGCTTAACGTCAAGCTGGTCGTTATCAAAAGCGGTAATCTTTTTATTTGCGTTTCTAACAGCGTGTGGGGTAATCTTCAGCACAACGTCGTTCAAGTCGTAGTCACCATTGTAAATCTGGTCCTCGAAAGCGAAGGTATAAGGCTCTGCCTCGTCAAGGAAGTCATCTGTACCATCACCAGGCTTGAAGCCAGGATTACATGGAGTTTCAGGAATCTCTGGGATATCAGGCATATTACCACCTTGGTAGATAGTAACCTGACAATATCCTGCACCTGGGTCAAAACCATCTGTATTACCACCACCAATGAACGGTCTGCCAGTTGTACTCTGAGCAAAGTGACTGTTACATACAACTGCTAGATTTCCACCATAGCTTACTGTGTATTCCTGATTGTCTGTATGAGCTACAATTTTGTCAGCCTTGAAGACAGCATAGTTACCTGTTGCAGGACCATAGATTCCGTAGAAAGCTTTCTTACAACCTACAGTAGCTGTTCCTGCCACTTGTATTACAGAATTGCTTGCCATGTTAATGCGCGAGGGACCCAGTATACTGAAGTCTTTTTCACAAACAATTGAGCCTTCGTTATAGAATGTACTAGTGCTGGAATCACCTAAAGTCATTGTGAAAAGTTCTTTTACAGTAAGCATACAGGTATTGTAAACATTAACACTACCAGCATTGTATACAAAAGTTTTTGTGGTGTACTGGCCATCATTCACCCAACCATTGGAGTTACTGTTAACCAATGTCTCGCCTGTAATAGTAACATCACCAGTAGAGGTGTTCCAGAATGTACCGCTACCCTCGCTACCGAATTCAGCAGCTGTTATTGTTCCTTCATTAATAATGTGGGATGTAGCATTAGCAACCTTAATTTTGCCACCAACATTTACAGTTCCCTGATTGTAAAGAAGACCACTTTCATTTACTACGAGATCAGATCCCTCTGGAACAGTGATAGTGCCTTTGTTAAAAATAGTCAGATTATTTAATCTCAATTCGTTCTCAGCTTCCAAACCAGCACCTTCTGCAATATAGAATACAATACCTTTCTGCTGACCTTTACAACCACCTTCATTTGTATCCAACAATTTGAGGGTCACGCCAGGACAGACATAAATACGAGTTCTTTCAGAATATGGAACAGGGCGATTTTGGTTTGGATCATCCCAACTAAGACTTGGATCCCAAATAGTGCTGTTACAAGCCGCCATATAGAACTTGCTAGGAGTAATTGTTACGTGTTCTGCTGTGCTATTTTTTACTAAATAGATAACACCTCCTGCGCCGTTTATCTGTACTGTTTTATTATCACTATTCTCATCAGCATAGAAAGTTCCTTTTTCACCATAATATCCCCAGCGTCCGCCTGCCTGGATATCCTCTGTTCCCTCAGGCGCTGCGGTAGCATAATCCTCATTTGCAGGTCCGTCAGGGAAAGTGATGCCGTGAGCGGTAGCTCTATTGGCAGCACGCATAGTCCTGCTACTTGCAGATGTATAGCTGATATTAGCATTAATCACACCATTTTCCGCCTCTACGCGATTAACGAGTGCTTGATATTTGCTATTATAGGCAACTACATAATAGTCTTTCTTTCCAGCAGGAGCAGTGAAAGCAGTACTCATATAACCACCATCAGCACTCTTCAAGGCATAGAACTTTGCATCCTCGTAATTCAGAGGATTCTTGTCACAAATACCTACGGTGTAGGTCTCACTAGCATTCAGATTAACGGTAACATTAGCAGTAATCTGAGTAGACATATCCCAAGTCTGTCCGTCAGGAATGTTCAGGCCGAGCTGAAGCTCAGCATTCTCCTTGGCTTGTGCCTCCTGCTCAGCAGGGGTTACGCTTGCTACGTCCTTGACGCAACTGCTGAAGCCTGCTACAAGAGCCAATGCGGCAAAGCCTTTCATCAAATACTTCTTGTTCATCATAATTAGTAAGTTATTAAATCAAATAATGTTTATCAACCTTATAATCTGCTATAGTAGGCATTCATCGATGCCTCTCCCTTTAGGGAGATATTACGTTGCAAAGATAGGGAATATATTTGTTAAAAGCAAAAGTTTTATCGATAAGTGTATTACTTTTAACATTTTTAAAGAAAGTGGACCAGGTAGGGCTTGAACCTACGACCTCCAGATTATGAGTCTGTTGCTCTAACCAACTGAGCTACAAGTCCGGCTGATGCGTTAATTGCGAGTGCAAAGGTAAGGCTTTTTTTGGAAATGTGCAACTTATTGGGTAATTTTTTATACCTTTGCACCTGCAATGAAGACGTTGATACTAAACGGAAAAGAACGATACAACGTGCCTTGTGTAGCCACGATCGGTATGTTCGATGGAGTACACAGGGGACATCGTTTTGTGTTGAGTCAGATCTGTGATGATGCCAAGAAACGCCAGATGGCTTCGATGGTCATTACCTTCGACCAGCATCCTCGTGAGGTAGTGCAGACGGACTGGAAGCCCCAGTTGCTGACAACCTTCGACGAACGGATGAGGCTTCTGGCAGAAACGGGTATTGACTATTGCGTGGTGCTTCCCTTTACGAAGGAGATGGCTGCCCTCTCGGCACACGATTTCATGCAGCTGATGGCAGACCAGTTGGGTGTAAAAGTGCTGATGACAGGCTATGACAACCGCTTCGGACATCATCGTCATGATACCTTTGAGGACTACGTCCGCTATGGTGAAGAGATAGGGATGGAGGTGAAACAACTGCCAGCCTGTCATTCTCAATTGTCAACTTTCAATTCTCAATTGTCGGAAATCAGTTCATCCCTGATTCGACGACTCTTATCCGCAGGCAACGTCGAAGAGGCAGCCCAATGTCTCACCTATTATTATAGTATCACAGGCGAGGTTGTCAAGGGCGAGCATATCGGCACCACATTAGGCTTCCCAACAGCCAACCTGCAACTTAACGACCCTCGTAAGCTCATTCCTGCCGCAGGTGTCTATGCAGTAAGATGTCTGATGGAAGAAGGAGGAAGTAAGATGTATATAGGTATGATGAACATTGGTACTCGTCCTACCTTTGGCGATCATCCGCAGACGTTGGAGGTGCATATCCTTGACTATGAAGGCGACCTCTACGGGCAGGAGATAACAGTGAGTTTCATGGAGCGACTGCGTGAGGAACGCCATTTCAATAGTGAGGAGGAGTTGAAGGCACAACTCAAGGAAGATAGGAAAGCAGTTCATAGTTTAGAGATAAAAGATAAGAGATAAGAATGATGAAGAAGTCGATTATAAATGCATTTGTATATACGCTGATGTTCGTAGCCATTCAGGCAGGGGCAGGCCTCTTGGTTCATGCAGTTTGGCAACATGTGGCAGGCGGAACGGATATTACTGTTGCGGAACTGGTGACTACTATTGCAGTGTTCAGTCTGTTGACGATTATCATTTTCCTGTCGGCAGGATGGACGAAGGTGTCGCCTCGTTGGTTGCTTACCCGTCAGTGGATAGTATTGATATGGGCTGTCATAGCAGCTTTGGGTATGGTGATTCCTGTCACTTGGTTGCAGGAGAATATGCCAGAACTGCCTAACTGGATAGAAGACCAACAGGAACAGCTGCTGAGCAACTATTGGGGCTATCTCGCCATCGGCCTGCTGGCTCCTTTGGCAGAGGAAGTCGTCTTTCGTGGCGCCATTCTCCGTACTTTGTTGGGTTGGGCAAAAAACCATAGCCAACAGCCCATAGCCAATAGCCAGGCCTATACCGCCATTACGATATCTGCGGTTCTCTTCTCCTTGATACACATGAACCCAGCACAGATGCCTTATGCCTTCCTGGCTGGATGGCTGTTGGGTTGGATGTATTGGCGCACAGGCTCAATCTTGCCAGGAATGGCATATCATTGGGCCAACAACTCTATTGCCTATATCCTTTACAGAGCCTATCCGGATACAGACATGAAACTCATCGACCTCTTTAAAGGCTCGGAGCTTCACGTCTATCTTGCAGTATTCTTCTCCCTGCTCATCTGTCTGCCAGCCATCTATCAGCTCTATCTCACAATGAAGAGGGCAGAGTAGGGGGAAACAAGATCACATAAAAAATCAGCGGACTGCTCGTCAATCAATGACTGGCAGTCCGCTATCGTTAGTATGTTATGAAAAATTTGAGAGAACAGAAACTTCACAGCTTCTTTGGTTTGTTTTAACTAAACATGATATAAATTATAGAGAAAGCATAGAAAATTCTCGTTAATCCTTGGCCACAGCAGCAGGAATCACCTTGGCTGTGTCAGCAGGCACGTCTGTGATGTTCTCTGCCTGCATAGGCGTCACATCAGCAGAGTCGACTTGCAGGGAATAGCTGTTGGCATACTCGATGCGAGGATCGTTCCAACTGGCATCCCAGGGGCGTTGCAATGCTCCGCCAATCGTCAGGATAATGGCTACGATAGCTGCTGCCTTGAAGAGTGGCATAAAGCGCTGTCTCATCGGAATAACACGAGCCTTTACAGTAGCAGGTGTCTCTTCCTCAATCATAGCAAGCATCCGTGCATCGAAATCCTCACCCAGATGGTGAGCCTCAACCTCTGCCGTCTCATAGGCGAAGAGGGCGCGATAGGGCTCCAGTTCAGCAGGAATATCTTTCTGGCTGAAGAAGGTGCGCAGGATCCCCTCTTCCTCGAGAGAGGTCTCTGCTGCCCAATAGCGTTCTAAGAGTTGTTCGATGTACTTGTAGTCCATTTTTTTGCTTGGGAATTATTGTCCCTACATAATAAAAGACGATTGACAAAAAGAAAAGTTACAGGAAAAACGAAAAATTTTTATGTATCTGCTTTCTTGAATTGTTCTCGAATGGTCTGACGGGCTCTGAAGATATTGACTTTCACCTGTTCCTCAGTAATTTGAAGGATGGTGGCAATATCCTTATAACTCTTTCCTTCAATATCGCGTAGCTGCATACAGCTCCGTTGTTTTTCTGGCAACTGATCGATAAGCTGGCGTACCAGTCGGATGCGGTCTTGTTGGATGACTTGTTCTTCCGGGTTGGAGTGATGACTATTGTCTGTAGGTTCTGCCTCTGTGTCCAGTGAGGATGTCTGATTACCCATATGACGTGTCTTGTCCAAAGCAAGATTCCTGCAAACTGTCATACAGAACGTTTCCATATTCTCAATGGCATCCCAAGTGTTCCGTCTGTTCCAAACCTTCATCATCGTTTCCTGTACCACATCCTCTGCCTCCGCAGGATTGAGGGTGATGCGGAGTGCCAGCCTGTATAGCTTGTCTTTCAGCGGCAGGATGTCGTGTTGGAAACGGATGGTTTTCATTTTAGTCGTTATTACGCTATAACGGGATAACGTTATTGCGATTTATTGCTTAATGACTGTTCCGTGAAGTCCGTCAATGGCAGTAGCGAGGGTGATGATAACTTTGGAAACACCAGCATCTACCGCTTTCAAGGCATTCTCTATCTTAGGCAGCATACCACCAGAGATGGTTCCGTCAGCCTTGTAACGCTCGAAGTCCTCGTGGGTGATAACGGGAATCACACTCTCATCGTCATCAGGATGGCGGAGCACACCTTTTTTCTCAAAAGAGAAAATCAACGTCACATCATAGATTTTTGCAAGGGCCTTAGCTGTCTCAGAAGCTATCGTATCGGCATTGGTATTGAGGATGTGTCCTTCGCCATCGTGGGTCAGGGGTGCCATTACAGGGGTAATACCTGCTTCGATGAGATGGCTTAATGTCTCGTGTGCGACGCTCTCAACGTCGCCAACAAAGCCGTAGTCAATACCATCCTTAATAGGACGCTTGTGACTGAGAATGGCATTGGCATCAGCACCAGTAAGTCCGAGGGCATTGACGCCATTTGCCTGCAAACGGGCCACCAGGTTTTTATTGACCAAACCACCATAGACCATTGTCACCACTTCCAGCATAGCAGCATCCGTGATGCGTCGTCCGTTAATCATCTGCGTCTCAATATCCAACCGTTCTGCCATTTTGGTAGCTTTGCGCCCACCTCCATGTACCAGGACCTTGCGCCCCTCAATGGCACAGAAGTCCTTTAACAGCTGAGAGAGCTGTAGTTCGTCTTCGACCACAGCTCCTCCCACTTTTACTATTGTTAGTTTTTCTTTCATTTTCTTTATTCTAGTTTACTAGTTGAACTAGATTTACTAGTTATTCCAGATAGGTATAACCATAAAGTCCTGAACGATAATTGCTAAGGAACTCCTTACCTTCCTCCAAAGTAATCTTACCTTGCTTCACACTCTTGGCCACCCAGATTTCCAGTTGACGGACAAGTTTCTTAGGCTCATACTGTACATATTCCAAAACCTCCGCTACCGTCTCACCATCGATTATCTGGTCGATATGGTAGCCGTTGTCCTTCACGGAGATATGTACGGCAGTAGTGTCACCAAACAGGTTATGCATATCTCCAAGAATCTCCTGATAGGCTCCCACGAGGAAAACGCCTAAGTAATAGGGTTCGTTCTTCTTCAGAGGATGAACAGGCAGTGAATGCGAATTGTTGCGATTCGTCACGAAATTGGCAATCTTGCCGTCTGAGTCGCAGGTGATATCTTGTAAAGTAGCATTGCGGGTAGGACGATCTGTCAGTCGTTGGATAGGCATAATGGGGAACAGCTGGTCGATGGCCCAAGAGTCGCTGAGGCTCTGGAACAACGAGAAGTTACAGAAATACTTATCGGCAAGCAGTTTGTCGATATTCATCAGTTCCTCAGGGATATGCTTGAGGTTCTTGGCCAATGCATTGATCTCATGACAGACGCTCCAATACATAGCTTCTATCTCGGCACGTGTCTTCAAGTCGACGATACCATGACTGAAAAGGTCAAGTACTTCTTCGCGGATTTGTTCTGCATCGTGCCAGTCTTCCAGTACATTACGGGGTGACAGGTTGTCCCAGATCTCATAAAGATCTTTCACCAATTGGTGACTGTTCTCGTCTGGCTCGAATTCCTCAGGCATCTCAGGCAAACTTGCCGTCTCCAGCACGTCGATGACTAATACAGAATGGTGGGCTGCCAGAGAGCGGCCACTCTCCGTGATGATATTAGGATGAGGCAACTCGTTCTTGTTGGCGGCATCAACGAAGGTATAGATACAGTCGTTAACATACTCCTGAATAGAGTAGTTGACAGAGCTCTCGCTGGAAGGAGAGCGGGTTCCGTCATAGTCGACACCCAAGCCACCTCCACAATCGACGAAGTCGACGTTATAACCCATCTTGTGCAGTTGGATATAGAACTGCGAAGCCTCCCTCAATGCCGTCTGGATACGGCGTATCTTTGTAATCTGTGAACCAATATGGAAATGGATGAGACGCAGACAATCGCGCATGTCTTTCTTGTCCAGCATCTCTAAGGCTTCCAGGAGTTCTGCACTCGTCAGTCCGAACTTGGAAGCGTCGCCACCGCTCTCTTCCCATTTGCCACTACCGCTGGAGGCCAGTTTGATGCGGATGCCGATATTCGGACGTACATTCAGTTTTTTTGCCACCTTTGCGATAATCTCCAACTCGTTCATCTTCTCTACAACGATGAAGATTTGCTTACCCATTTTCTGGGCAAGCAAGGCAAGCTCGATATAACTCTGGTCTTTATAACCATTACAGATGATGATGGAGTCGCTCTGACACTGCATGGCGATGACAGCATGCAACTCAGGCTTCGAACCAGCCTCCAATCCCAAATTGAACTTGCGCCCATGCGAGATAATCTCTTCGACAACAGGTTGCATCTGGTTCACCTTGATAGGATAGACCACATAGTTCTCACCCTTGTAGTCATATTCCTTCGCTGCTTTCTTAAAACAACTCCACGTCTTCTCGATACGATTGTCGAGAATATCAGGGAATCGTAGTAATACGGGAGACTGGACATCACGCAGCGACAGTTCGTCCATCACTTCGCGGATATCAATCTGAGTACCATCCTTACAAGGGGTCACATAGACATTACCCTTGTCGTTGATACCAAAGTAACTGGTTCCCCAGCCATTGATGTTGTAGAGCTCCTTAGAGTCTTCAATCGTCCATTTCTTCATCTTTCTTTATTTTTTATAGTGACGATAGTGGCTATAGTTTTAATAGTTCGCGCAGGGCAGAAACGCTGATTTGGATCTTCTCGTAATTATCCATCAGACTGACATCGAGGGTATAGCGTGCCTTGGTATAGAACTCTTCGCGCTTTGCTACCTGCTCTGTGATATAGGTAATGAGTTCCTCTGGGCTTTTCCCTTTGATCAAAGGGCGCTCCACCTTACCCATCAGCAGGTGATTGTAAAGCACCTCTGGGGTAGCTTTCAGGTAGCACACATCCCCTTGTTGGTTCAGATAGTCCATGTTGTCAAAGAAACAAGGAGTGCCGCCTCCGCAGCTGATAATGACATTCTCAAACTCAGCCACTTCATGTAGCATGTTGTATTCTATCTTGCGGAATCCTTCTTCTCCTCGTTCTGCGAAGATTTGTGTCACCGTTTTGCGCATCCGACTCTCAATGTACCAGTCCAAGTCATAGAACATCATACCAGTCTCTTTGGAGAGCGCCTTTCCAATGGTGGTCTTCCCTGACCCCATATAACCAATGAGGATGATACGTCTCATTTCTTCTTAGCAGGTGCGTTGATGATATTCATGCACTCGTCATAAGTCAGTTCTGCTGCACGCTGGTGCAGATTCTTCGGCAAACGGAAGTTCTTACCGTCATAAGAGAGGTAGGGGCCGTAACGACCATCGATAACCTCCAGTTTACTATCCTCTGCGAATATCTTCAGATGGCGTTTTTCTTCCTGTTGACGTTTTTCGTTAATCAGTGCGACAGCCTCTTCTAAGGTCACTGTCATCGGATCGGTACCCTTAGGCAGTGAGGTGTATTTCTTCTTATGGAGGATATAAGGTCCGAAACGACCAGTGCCAATGACAACAGGATGACCTTCGAGGTCTCCGACGGTACGAGGCAGTTTGAAGAGTTCCAAAGCATCTTCCAGCGTCATGGTTTCCATACTCATCTCACTGGGCAACTGGGCGAATTGCGGTTTCTCGTTATCGTCGGCAGCACCAATTTGAACGACAGGTCCAAAACGACCGATTTTGGCAAACACAGGGCGTCCGCTCTTGGGATCGATACCCAACTGGCGCTCTCCTGCCTTATGTTCCTGACGGGCATTGATGGTTTTTTCCACAGTAGGCTCGAAACTCTTGTAGAACAGTTTCATCATACTCGTCCATTTCTCTTTGCCTTCTGCAATCTTATCGAAATCACGCTCCACCTTTGCCGTGAAGTTATAGTCCATGATGTCTGTGAAATGCTCCATCAGGAAGTCATTGACTACAATACCGATATCAGTAGGCAGGAGTTTTCCTTTGTCGGAACCTGCCATCTCTTTGCGGACAGATTGCTTGATTTGTTTGCCTTTCAGGACATCAATCGTATAACTGCGCTCTTCACCTTTCTTGTCGCCTTTGTGAACATAGTCACGTTGCTGGATGGTGGAGATGGTAGGAGCGTAGGTTGAGGGACGGCCAATGCCTAATTCCTCCAGTTTGTGTACCAGGGAAGCCTCCGTATAGCGGACAGGTCCCTGACTGAAACGCTCTGTAGCCAATATCTCCCTGCGAGTCAGCTCCTGACCTTTCTTCAATGGGGGGAGAATATGGCTTGACTCCTCCTCTTGCAGTTCCTCGTCATCAAAGGACTCACGATAGACCTTAATAAAACCGTCGAATTTGACAACCTCACCTTGGGCAACGAATTGTTCGTCAGTACCACTGACAGTAATATTGACTGTTGTCTTCTCAATCTCCGCGTCTGCCATCTGGCTGGCAATAGTACGCTTCCAAATGAGGTCATATAGTTTCTTCTCTTGGGCAGTACCCTCAATTTCCGTCTGGTTCATATAGGTAGGGCGGATGGCCTCGTGAGCCTCCTGTGCACCCTTGGCGTTGGTGCGGTATTGGCGTGACTTGCTATATTCCTCACCATAGAGGTTCTTGATTTCCTCTTTGCTGGCATTGATGCAGAGTCCGGAAAGGTTGACAGAGTCAGTACGCATGTAGGTGATGCGTCCATTCTCATACAGATGCTGTGCCACCATCATCGTCTGACTGACAGAAAATCCCAGTTTACGGGCAGCCTCCTGTTGCAGCGTCGATGTGGTGAAAGGAGGAGCAGGAGTACGCTTCATAGGCTTCTTGCTGACGCTCTCGACAGTATAGGTAGCCTCTTTACATTTCTCTAGGAACAGCTCTACCTCTTCATGGGTCTTGAAACGGGTACCGAGCAAAGCCCTTACCTCAGTCTGTGAGCCGTCAGCATTCGTGATGGCAAAGGTACCATTCACACTATAGAAAGGCTCGCTGTTGAAATTCTGTATCTCTCGCTCACGCTCTACTATCAAGCGTACGGCAACACTCTGTACACGACCTGCAGAGAGAGCAGGCTTGACCTTACGCCATAATACGGGGGAGAGTTTAAAACCTACCAGACGGTCTAGAACGCGACGAGCCTGCTGGGCATTCACCAGATTCATATCCAAATGACGTGGGTGTTCGATAGCCTCCAAGATAGCAGGTTTGGTAATCTCGTGGAATACGATACGGTTGGTCTTCTCCTCATCCAGTCCTAACACCTCACACAGATGCCAGGAGATGGCTTCTCCCTCGCGGTCCTCATCGGATGCGAGCCATATCTTCTCTGCCTTCTTGGCGTTGGATTTCAGTTCCTTGACGAGCTTCTCCTTTTCCTCAGGAATCTCATATTCGGGTTCGAGAGTCGTAGTGTCGATACTCATCTCCTTTTTCTTCAGGTCACGGATGTGTCCATAACTGGACATGACCTTGAAGTCATTACCCAAAAACTTTTCGATTGTCTTAGCCTTGGCAGGCGACTCTACAATCACTAAATTCTTTTGCATATCTTGATAAAATTATGTTTCGGGCTGCAAAAGTAGAGAAAAGTTTTGGTTACACCTTATATATATAGTAGTTTTTTACTTTTATTAACGATATTCACCTGGAAGATGGGCGATAAAGCGCTCGACGGCATGGCGGATACTGAGGAGCCCGAACTCTTCTGGATGGATTTCCTGAATGGGAATCCAAAGGCACTCTGCGGCGTCATCGGCAGCACGTACCTGGCTGTCGTTAGGGACACGCACCAAGTAATCCATATCAATAGTATGGACACCCAGTCCGCTGTATTGATAAACGTTAGGACTGGAGAAGAGGTATTCTATCTTGTCGACTTCAAGTCCTGTCTCCTCCTTGATTTCACGTCTCATACCTTCCTCAGCAGTCTCATACATATCCACAAAGCCGCCAGGCAGATCAAGGGTACCTTTAGCAGGTTCCTTGGCACGACGCACCACCAACATCTCATGACGGCTGTTGACGATGAAGGCCGCAGTAGCAGCACAGGGATTGGCATAATAGACGAAACCGCAGTCCAAACACTTCTTGCTCTTGAAGTTATGGACTACAAAAAACTTACTGCCACAAATCGGGCAGTAAGCGAATTTCTCTAGAGGATGAGGATTCTCCATTTTGTATTATCTTTACCAATTATCCGTTCTAAAGGGGAACAAAGGCAGGTTTCCTCCGTTCTTGACATTGCCAATCTGGAAATTCTTGAAGCAATAGCGCACAGCGACAGGGTTCTTCACCTTAGGTGAGGTAATGGCAATAGCCTCGTCCCAATAACCGCCGCCTGCTTGCCAGAAATGTTTCGCGGTAGCAGGATAGAAAACCTTGTCGGCTCCAGCAATCTCAAAACCCTCCATCTGCTCAAAAGGAGCATCACACCAGTAGTTATCCTCAGTATGGATGAGGATGGTATCACCCTTGATAGTCATATCCTTAAATGACGAACTCTTATACTGGACGTATTCATAACCGTAGTCACGATGCAGGGCGGTAAAGGCAAGACGCTCACCAACAGGCTGCTTCTGTGCAGGATGAATTTGCGAATACTCATAAGGAAAGACGAGGTCGTTGGTGCAGACCAATGAGCTGTTAGGGATTATCTGAGCGGCTTTGTACTGCTGTTCACGTAACAGGGCTCCGCTAATGGCATTGACATCGCCGTCATCATACGCCCAAGGGGCTATCTGTACGAAATAGAAAGGAATCTCACCCAGCTTGAACTGACTGCGCCACTGGTCCACCAACAGTTTCATACGTTGGGAATACTGGTCGCCAGGGTCACCCACGTTCGAACATCCCTGATAGTAGATGATACCCTTGATGGTGCTGTTCAGAATGGGATTGAAGGTTCCGTTACCCCACAAAAGAGAACGGTGGTAGTCCCACTCCGCCCATTTCTTGCAGATCTCCACAGAATCAGTAGGATCGTTGGTATATTTCTCCAAGTTCTCCTTCGTCAGCCAGCTCTCCACACGTGTTCCTCCCTTGTTTGCCTCGATGATGCCAACAGGAATATCAAGGGTGCGACTCAATAGGCGGGCAAAGAAATAGCCTGTTGCGGAAAATTCTCCTACCGTCTTGGGAGTACACTCTCGCCACTGGCATTGTGCGTCATTGAGAGGTCTTGCCGCCATCACACTGGGAATCTTGATACTACGTACCCCCTTTGAGTTGACGGCATCGAGGATATGATAGTTATAGTCTTTCACAGGACACATACCGAAACCCTTGACAGGCATCTCCATATTCGACTGGCCAGCACAGACCCATACCTCACCCGCGAGTACATTATTAATAGTAACGGCACTTTCACCATCGTAGAAGGTGATGTGCAACGGCGTATAAGATGCCTTGGGTGAATGGACAGTCAACAGGAACTGTCCGTCCTTTCCAGCCTTGACCGTACTCTTCTCCTGATTCCAGGAAGTAGTTGCCGTGACGGTACTGTTAGGCTTTGCCCATCCCCATAGACGCACGTCTGTATTTTGTTGAATCACCATGTTGTCGCCTACGAGATGTGACAACTTAATTTTTGCCTGTGCATGGAAAGCGAGAGAGGCAAGAACAGCCAATGATAGAATTCGTTTATACATCGTTAAAAGTTTTTAGTCGAATGATGGTGCAAAGATAATGATTTTTCGTATCTTTGCAAACATCAAAACAAGAAATTATGAAAATACAGAAAATTCTATCCGTTTGGTCTATGTTATTCGTTTCATCGCTGGCCTTTGCACAACAAGGACTTGAGATGGATTTGTGGGAAGGTGCTCCAAAGACTTCCAATGGTGACCCGAATGACTTGTCAAAGGTGACGGTGTTCCTCCCAAAGAAGGAAGTTGCCACAGGTCGGGCCATTGTGATTTGCCCAGGTGGAGGCTATTCACATCTTGCCTTTGAGAAGGAGGGTACGGCTTGGGCACCGTTCTTCAATGCACAGGGTATAGCTGTCATTGTCCTAAAATACCGTATGCCACACGGGGTCTATAAAGTACCTATCGAAGATGCTGAGGAGGCAATGCGTTTGGTACGCCGTATGTCGGCAGCTTGGGACATCAACCCGAAGGAAGTCGGCATTATGGGTTTCTCGGCAGGAGGACATCTTGCTTCAACCATAGCTACGCATTCCACGGGTGATGCCGCTCCTAATTTCCAGATATTGTTCTACCCCGTCATCTCTATGGAACAGGGCATGACCCATCAGGGCTCCCGTGATAACCTGTTGGGAAAGAAACCCAAGCGTAAACTGGTGAATGAGTTCTGTAATGAACAGCACGTGAAGCATTCTACACCTCGTGCCTTTATTGCCCTTGCCCACGACGACAAGGCCGTACCCCCAGTCAACGCCATCAGTTATTATGAGGAACTCAGTCATTGTGGAGTACCTGCCTCTTTCCACAGTTACCCCTCAGGAGGGCATGGCTTCGGCATTCTGCAGTCATTCCCTTATCATTTTGAAATGATGCTGGAGCTGAAGGCATGGCTCAATAGTTTTTAGTTTACCTACGGAGTGTCAGCCTTATAGGGAACACAGTTACGTATCATGATAGGAATCGTCTCAAAACGGGACGATTCTTTTGTTATCGATACTTTCACCATACAGGCACGACTATTGATAGGCTTTTTCTGATCGAAGATGAAGTTACCGATACTATAATAAATGGGTTTTCCTTGGTACTGCTCGATGGTTTGGAGAGTATGGGTATGATGACAGATCAGTGCATCGGCACCGGCATCTATCAGCTCATGGGCCTGTTGGCGTTGCTGCGGAATGGGTTTCAGGGTATGCTCCCCTCCCCAATGCAGGGAGACGATGATGAAGCATTGTGGGTCTTGCTGCCGTAACGCCTTGACCCTTGCCATCAGGGAGTCGGTACTCTCCTGACTGACACAAGGCTTGTCAGGCAGATAGGAGAAATTCTCCAAAGGCATACGCAGGGAAGATAGCAGCCAAACCTTCCGTGGGGAAGAGGCCAGCAATACGGGCTGTACTGCCTCTTGCATGTTATTACCAACCCCTACAGGTATCATGCCGGCAGCCTCGATGTTCTTTTTCGTATCTGTCAGCCCCGCTCGCCCTTGGTCGATACTATGGTTATTAGCGAGATTCAGATGGGTAATACCATGTGCCTTCAACGTCGTCAGCCATTCAGGCTCGGCACGGAAGATATACCGCTTGAAGTTTGGCTGTACAATCTTCGTGGCTGGGCACTCTAGGTTAGCCACCACAAGATGGCTCGATTGGAACACTGAGTCGACGAAAGGAGAGAAGAGGCGATCAACACCACGATACTCGATATATTGACGGACACCACGATCCAATAACAGATCGCCAGTAAAAGTGATGGTAAGCGTGTCACTCACGCTTACCATCATTAACATGGATATCAGACTCGTTAGCATCCTGTGCTATAGAAGACATACTCGTTATCGATGCTCTTGCCGTCAAGAGGTACGAGAATTTCCTTCATCCAGTCGGGGATACCCTTTTCTGGCTGCGATTCCAATTGCTGCTGCCATTCCTCATCGGTGGTACGCGGTGCATCGATAGCCTCCTCGAACTCACGATAAGAGAGGACGGCACCACGAGTGATATAGAGATAGCCTTCAATCTCTACGACCACGTAAATCTCATGGGCAGGACCCACAGCCTCATACAATACCGATTGGGCAGGGTTGTTATAAGCATTGGCAGTATAGACATCAGCAACCACGGCTATCGACTTGTCGGCACCCTGTACATCGCCCCAGCCCATCAGATACTGGTCAGGCTCCTTGATCAGGTTAAGGGTAATATTCTCGAAGGCAGATCCGATAACCTCTATCTGCTGGTATTCCTCGTTAGAGAGCTTCTGTCCTGCCAGCTCCTTCTTGCTGCAGTTCAGCAGAAACTCTGCCTTGTCACGCAGGTCTTCTGTTGCTGTGGTAGCTTTCTCCGTCACAAGGTCGAAGCGCTTCATCACCGCCATCGTCTCGTCAATCAGTTCGATAGCCTTTGTCCAATAGGCAATATTCGGCTCCACATACCCCTTGGTAATCGGGTCAGGAACACCACCACCGCCACACTCGGCACCCATCGGTTGCTTGGCATAAAGGATAGCGTCGTGCTTCAACTCTGCCCATGAGGCAAGGGCAGTATTCAGGTTCTTCTTCTCCCACTGGGGCGACTGCATGAACTTCGGATACTTGGCATTCTTGCTATTCACGTCCTTCATGGCATAAATCCAACGATTGGCGACAGTCTCTTTCCAGTTAATCTCGCCCATCCGTTGCTTCATAGCGTTCAGGTTCTCCGTATACTTGTTCCATCTGCCCTGTTCGTTGAGTTCTCCCAACAGGAGACGCTCAGCGGAAGTGATACCGATGGCGGCAAAAACGTCGAGCCCCTTGGGAACACCACGCAAGGTAGGCTTGCTATCATAGTCAACCATCTCCTGCAACACTTCGTTGTCAGGGAAATAGCGCTGGGGCATCAGGCAAATCTTGAAGGCACTCGAAGCCTGGAACTTGGGTTTGATACGTGTCTGCTTCTTAGCCAAATCTTCCAAAGCCTTGCGGATAGCCTCGAACTTCTTATCGTCGTTGAAGAACTGTTCTAAAGTGCCACCCATCTTCTGCATCTCCGCATACACTTGTAGGATGCTCACGTCATCGGGCATACCCATCAGGTAGGTGATCGGCTCTGTCAGACTCTTGTACGACTTCGTCAGTCCTGCATTGCTACCAATAGTCTGAGCCAACAGCAGGGCAGCGCGTAACTGGTCGTCCTTGTCTGTGCCGAAAGGTACATTCTGCAGCCACATCATCGCACGGAAATACTGTTTCAGCGTTTCGTTACGGGTGTAATGGCCACGTGGGCGGTAGATGTTATAGACGAACTTAGGCATATTCTTCTCAGGTACATAGCCCAGGAAATCCGAATATCTCGTATCGGCATCGTTGACATTCATGACCTCCTGCTTCGCCATCTCTGCATAAGCGTCAGCGACAGGCAACAAAGCCTTGCCGGTGTTCAGGGCATAGGCGATGGAATAGAAGGTAGCATTATGTTCTGCGGCAGCCTTCATCTTCGGGTCTGTAGCCGTAGCCGCCTTCTGCATCATGAGTTCGTAGTTCTTCTTGGCAAAGTCCGTCACCATCGGTGAGAACTTCTCCTGCTCCGTCTCTTTCAACAGGCAGTCGAAATACATGTGGAAAGCCTGCAGGAAGAGGTCGGTGGTCACAAAGCTGGGAAACTCATGATAGTCGTTACGCTCATAGATATGGAAGAGCTGGTCCTCCTTGCCAGGAACGATGGCAAAGCCATTCTTGCCGATGGCATCGTAGAGCCGCTTGTCGAAGTCCTGCAACTGGAAGGTGTTGGCGATATTCTCCATATTCGTCATCATCCCTGCAGGAGCGATGTTGTTACGTGCCCTCAGCTTCTCCTCATGGGCTTTGAGCTTGTTGATGAAAGCCACTTCAGCAGGGGTGTACTTGATAGGCTTTGCCTTACCCTCTTCCTCTTTGTAGTAACGGTCAACCATCAACTTTTCATACCAGGAGGTAGCGCTGAAGATTCCACGCAGGTCGGCACTCATAAAGAGGTAGCCGTGGCGTGCCGAAACGGCATTACGCAGGATGCGTGTCTCCTCCAGGGAAAGGTTCTCAACGTTGATGTTGAGGGGTAGTTTCTTGTTCAACTGTTCCACGTCAATCTTCGCCTTACCAGGGATGATAACGGGATGCGACTCCTTCTGTGCACTTGCGTTCCAGGTGAAGGCAAGTACCATCATGGTTAAAAGTAACTTCTTCATAGGCAAAATGGTTTTTATTTAGTAATGTTTAATGCTTAATTACCGAAGCATTCCATGGCTTCGTCTCTGGTCACATTCTTCTGCAGGAAACGCTCAAAGCCCATTCCGAAATGTGCCCAGCGGTATTCCGCAACCACGTACTTCCCGTCTGTCGTCCGCTCCAGGCTCCGTATCTTCCCGTCCGTGAAGCGGAAATCCTCCAAGATACCGCCTAACTTCGACCCCATCCAGAGCGGGCGCACCAGCCCGTGGTAGTTCTTGAAGATAAACAGGCGTCGCCCTTTCTCCTTGAAATAGCGGGTGCTTTTGATGACACCCACCATTGCATCCACACTTCCGTCACCATCAACATCACCTGTGCAGAACCGGTAGACGGGGTAGGGCAGTTCCCAACGGTCGCAGGTCGAGTCTGTCGTCAGCGTCAGCACCGACAAGGTGTCGTTCCGCTGCTCCAGTGAGAATCCTCCCACCTCCTGACTCATGGCATCCGCGCTAGTCAGCCAACAGCCAATAGCTAACAGCCAAAGGCCCACAGCCCTCATTACAGCAGACTCTTGATCTCAGCTTCGATGTCCTTCACCTGTGCTCCACGCTTATAGAGCGAGTTGTCACGACTGATGAGGAAGTAGTCGGGTAATCCCTGGATGTTATAGACAATCAGCGTCTGTGAATCCATTCCCTGCGGGTCGCGTACGTTGATCCAGGGCAGGGCGGCAGTCTGCTGCTTCCAGAAATGCTCGTCACGATCAAGTGAAATCTGATAAATCTCGAGGCCTTGTTCGTGGTACTTATTATAGAGTTCACGCAGTAGCAGGATGCGCTCAGGAGAGTTCTCCAGTCCGAACAGGTGGAAGTCGAGCAACACCACCTTGCCGTTCAGGTCTGTCAGACGGCGCAACTGTCCCTTATTGTCATAGAGGGCAATGTCAATCAGTCCCGTAGTCGATATCTTGCTGGGATCGATTGCCTTGGCGGCATTAGCCGCAGCAATGCGCATGTTCTTCATACCCTCCAGGGCAATATTATGCAGATTGGCACCACGTTCGGAGTTGGGATAGTAGGAATCCCAGCTGGTAGCAACGGCACCAAACACCTTGATGTCGTCCTTACTGGAACGGGGGTTGAAGATCAGCATATTACCGATAGCCTGGAACAGGGCGAAGTAAGCGTAGGAACGGTTGGGCGCCTTGAGGATATAGTTTGTCTTCACGTCCTGCTTATAGGCGTTGATCATCTTCAGGATACTGTCGTTCGACTCGTCGATGGTCAGGCTCTGGTTGCGCTGTACGGCAATGGCACGGTTCTGCAGGTCGATCTGCTTCAAGGTCAGCTCTTTGATCTTCGCACAGTCGTCGCTTCCGCTGACCTCATACTGCGTGGCCATCTGCGGATACTGCGCCTTAATGGTTACGGTCTCTGTGGAGTCAATGCTCACGTTGATAATCTGGTCGGCTATGCGGAGACGGTAGAACTCTGGAGCCTCGTTCTGTTTCTGGGCGAAGGCAAAGGCACCGTCGCCATCCAGCTTCACGGAGTCCACAACGGTAATCTCCTCCAGTCCTACATTCTCGAAATAGAGGACAGAGTCCTTGGCGTTGGTGATATTTCCCTCCACATGGAACTTCTTCTCACTACAAGATGCCATTCCCAAGACGGCAATAGCGACTATCAGGTATTTTTTCATGTCTATTATTCCTTTTCTTTTGCTTGTTTCTTAGCTTCCTTTATATTTTTCTTGACGCTCTTGACAAATTTCTTAGCAGCCTTGTTAGCTTCCTTGTCACGACGCTTCTGCTCCTTGCGGGCCTCTTTCTCACGTTTCTTCTCCTCTTTACGTTTCTGCTTCTCAAGCCTCTTGGCTTCCTTGGCAGCTTCCTTGGCAGCCTTGCGCTCACTCTTCTTCTCTGCCTTCTCCTTGGCAGAGGCCTCTAAGGCATCGCGCAGCATCTCCTTGTCAAACGTAAAGACATGGCCGAACATACCCAGCGACAACGTCTTTGACTCGTCGTCCATTTCTACCGATGTCGTATTGAAGAGCAGGTAGTTGTTGACCTCCAGCTTCGAGTTCAGGGCAACCTCAATGGTCTTGTTCACAATACCCTTGCCCAAGTCCGTCAGCACATTGTCACCCAGACCTTTCTCTTGAGCCTCCTCATCAACATACTCCTTTACGGCCTCCATCATCGCCTTCTTATGGGCCTTCTTGTCAGGGACCGTCTTTATCATGGCTATCGCTACCACCAGCAGGATAGCACCTATCAAGTATTTCTTCATAACTCTAAACTCTCTTTGACTCTCATCTCACCACTTCCGTGAACTCAGGATGGTTACGGTCAGCATCGGGAACGGTGACGTAGATGATAGAGGTTACTTCCTTGCCATCCCTGCCGCGACTCGTGACGGTGTACTTATAATCCAGACTGTCAGGAGTCTTGCGCTTACCGACCGACACAGGGGTGCCGAGTGGGAACTGATAGCTGGAGCAGGCGGCCTCAAACATCATATCTCTTACTTTTTAATCAGCGAGGCAACCCACAGGATGGCAACAGCACCGATGATAGCCGTGCCGAGCTGTCCCAGAACACCGCCCCACTCAATACCGAGCAGCGAGAACAACCAGCCTCCGAGAGCACCGCCAAACAGGCCGAGCACCAGATTCATAATCAGGCCAAAACCGCCACCTTTCATTAACTTGCCGGCACAGAAACCTGCCAGACATCCAATAAGAAGTGAAAAAATAATTCCCATAATAGTTACAATTATTTTAGTTTGATGCTGCAAAGATACTATTTTTTTTCAATTCTAGCAAGAATTACTAAAATAACTCGTCTTTTTCTCGCGATTGAAAATAATCCGTAAAAAGCTTGCAATATCCAAATAATTGTGGTATCTTTGCAGTAAGAATAACAAAGGCTTAAATACCCTTCCATTGCTAAGATTATTTAAACCGAAACAGCCAAGTCAAGTCTATATCAACTCTATACCAACTCTATACCAAGTCTATACCAACTCTATGGTTCCTCATAGAATCCTAAGGGAATCCTCAAGGGATTGTCAGGGGATCCTCAGGGGATGGTCATAGGATGCTCTAAGGATGGTCTAGGAATGGTCATACTATAGGGGTATGACAATGCTCTGACAATCCTATGAGGATGTACTTAGCATGCTATGAGGATGCACCTAGCATGAGTTGATGGATGTACTTCCAGAGCTGGCGATAGAAGGGATGGCGGGTGAGGGTGGGGGCGTCGCCGAGGATGATGACTTTCATGCGGGCACGGGTGATGGCGACATTCATGCGTCGGAGGTCACGGAGAAAGCCTATCTGTCCGTCGTCATTCGAGCGGACCATCGAGAGGACGATGACGTCCCGCTCCTGTCCCTGGAAGCCGTCGACGGTATTTACGCTGATTTGACGGCGGAAGGGTTTGAAGAATTCCCGCTTCGTCAGTAGGCGTCGGAGATACTGTACTTGGGCGCGATAAGGTGAGATGATGCCTACGTCGATGCGTTCGTCCAACAGGCGTTGCTTGCCGATGCGTTCGAAATACTGCTGGAGGGTGTTAAGGGTCAGCTCTGCCTCGTCTTTGTTGATGCGTCCGAAGGACTCGCCCACAAACTCCTCCTTGAATTCATAGGCAGAGGTATCTATCCATTCCATCGGGATGTCGAGGTCTAGGATGCCGCGGTATTTCACGGTGGGGGCGCTCTCTACCTGTCCGTCGTAGAAATAGTTGGAGGAGAAGCGCATGATGTCGTCGTTCATGCGGTATTGTATCTTCAAGAGTGTGACCGCCTCAGGATGTGTTTCTACGAGTCGTTCCATGAGGGTCTTGCCGAGTCCGGCCTTCAGGGCAGCGATGCTCTTGACGGTGGGAGGCAACTGGCAATGGTCGCCGGCAAGGATGACGCGACTGACACGGCGCATGGGTATCCAGCACGCAGCCTCCAGAGCCTGGGCAGCCTCGTCGATAAACAAGGTGCCGAACTTCTGTCCGTCCAACAGGCGGTTGGCGGCTCCTACCAAGGTACAGGCGATGACTCGTGCCTCTCCAAATAATTCGTTGTTGATGCGAATCTCCAGCTCTGTGGCTCTGCCTTTCAGACTCTCCAGCTTCTGATGGAATTTCTCATCCCCTCGTTTACGATGGGCACGCAGTTCCCGGATAGCCTTACGGATAGCCCATAGGTGGGGATAGTCGGGGTGCGCCTCGAAGCGTCGCTCATAGGTAAATGACAGCATCTTGTCGTTGACGCGGGTAGGATTGCCGATACGTAATACGTTGATGCCCCTGTCGACGAGTTTCTCGCTGATCCAGTCTACTGCCATATTGCTCTGGGCACATACCAATACCTGACTCTCACGCATCAGTGTCTCACGGATGGCTTCTACGAGGGTTGTCGTCTTACCAGTACCAGGAGGACCGTGCACGATGGCAACATCCTTGGCTCGCAGTACCTGATTGACGGCATCTTCCTGCGTGGCATTCAGGTAGGGGAAGTGCATGGGCGGGAAGACGTAGGTCTCTACTGGGCGACGGGAATAGAAGAGGTCGCGCAATTCGCCCAATCGGCCTTTCCCCTTGATGGCACGGTCGAGGGCTTCCATCATCAGGCGGTAGCTGGTCTCATCGAACGAGAGCTGCACACCCAGGTTCTCCGTATGCTGCAAGGTGACTGAGTAGCCTTCGTTAGGCAGGATGCACACCATGCGGTCGCCGTCTACATAACTGACGGTGGCAGAAAACGACAGGTATTTGACTTTGTCGTCGTCCAGATGGAAGAACATCACCGTCTTGCCAAACTCGAAGGTATGCTCTATATCCTGGTCGGCAGTGCGGAATACCTCTATTGCCAGTTGGTTGAGCGAGTTATAGTAATTCTTGCCCACCTTCAGCGGATACCACGCATCGCCCCTTTTGACCTTTCGTCCAATACCCGTCTCCTCCGTTTGTTTGCGGAACGCCTCCTTCTCCGTCTGGTATTCCAGTTGGAGCAGCAGCCGTTGTTGTTGGAGGGCTTGTATGGGCGAAGTCTGTAGGGTCATTAGTTCTTGATAATCTTCATCGTATGGATATTCCCCTTGGTATCCGTAACTTTCATGATGTAGATGCCGTGCGACTGCATCTGACTGACCTGTTTGCCGTCGGTGGTGAAGAACTCGCGCTTGGCTACCTCGATAGTGTCTTCGCTCCATACGGAGGGGATACCGGTGGTTTCACCGGTTACGGCAACGTTGATGGGCTGTGTCCATTGGGTCTCACCATCGTTGACGGTGACCTTAATGACGGCAATGCCTCCGCTGTTATGGGTGGTGACCTTGACGACGGAACCGCTGACACTGGTATTGACGAGCGTGCCGTCGTAGTTGACGGTGTAGGTGGGCGTGGTCTTGTCGTAGTTGCTGTTCTGGCCATAGAATCCGGCGAAGAAAGGCTTCACGTCCAGTTGCTGGGTGGTGTTGGGCTCGATGATGAGGTAGGGGTGGGCCATGAACTCCAGGTAGTCCTCCAGCAAGGTCCATCCGTCACCGTAAGGATCGTCGTTCTGGTTGGCGGTGTTGGGATTGCTGCCAATCACTTTCTCATACCAGTCGGGCATACCGTCCTGGTCGGTATCCCAGTCGGCAGCACGTGTTTCTTCGGGATAAGCCTCCCAGCCTTTACCGGCAGCGTGCTCTGTAATATCTTCCTCGGTGTCTATTTCACCCTTGATGCCCGACTTCGAGCCTTTGTATGTCCATGTGCCACTCAGTGTCTCCTTGATGTTACGCAGGTGGTGTTCGTCACGCTGCGGCATGGTGGCACCACTGTAACTGGTCACGATTTTCATGGCGTCCTTGGCGGAGTGGATGGTGGCATGGGACTCAAAGAGAGGCGCGTTCACGACATATTCGTAATTAGTAGGGATATTGCCTGTGGCATTGTAGGTGTCACCCTTCTTGTCGGTAGTTTGCGTGTGGTCTTTGTTTTCACGGATATTGCCATTGATGTATGCTTGGTCGGTTCCCGCCGGGTTGATGGCATCCTCAAACTGTTGGGTAAACAGCAGTTTGTGGCTGGTGTCGGCACCCATCTTGTAGTAGTTGCTGACGAAGTTTACGGCATGGCAGTTGCCGTCGGTAGTACGGCCTTTCCAGTTGTAGCATACATTATTAAACAGGTCCAGACCGCCAATGGGGATGTTGTTGGCATCCATGCCTCCGCCCATTGACCAGTTGCGCCCATTGCAGTTGACGAGCAGATTATGGTGCCACGAGCCTATCATGCCGTCAATGGTGGCGGCAAAACCGTGGTTCTTGCCATCGCTGTAGTTCTTGTGTCCGGTAATGCCCAGTGCTTCTGAGATGACGGAGTATTGGAACGAGATGTTCTTGGCACCGCGTCCGCTGACGGTCTCGTCTGTTCCCCAGGCTGCCGTACAGTGGTCGACGATGGCATGGTTGGCACCTGACATACCCATGGCGTTGCCCGTATTCTCTCCATATACACCTAGTCCTCGTTTGAAGCGGATATGGCGGGCAATGACATCAGAGCCGATGTTGATGTTCGACGACTTGATGCAGATGCCCTTGCCGGGAGCCGTCTGTCCGGCAATATAGGCGTAGGGCTTGGTGAAGTAGGAGTTGAAGTCAAGTTCAATGATGCCGCTCACGTCGAAGACGATATAGCGGGGCTGGTCGATGTTGACCAGTCCATAGAGCAGTGAGCCTGGCGTATTGGCATCACCGCTGAGGTTGGTGACGTGATAGACGATGCCGCCGCGTCCACCTTGTGCATACCTGCCGTAGCCTTCTGCCTCCGGGAAGGCCAGTTGACGGGGACGGAACGACCATACCAGTCCTTTGTGTACGGTGCCATTGGCTTCTATCTCATCGACCCGCCAATAGTAATAGTTCTTGGAGAGCAGGCCGTTAACGGTATATTCGGTATTGGTGCCTTCGTAGATGGGTGAGGTTGCATTTTCTACTTCGCTCTCATCGGAACCGAAGAACAGGCGGTGCTTGGCTGCTGTCGGTCCTGCGGTCCATTTGACGGTACATGAGCCATTGTCGGCATCAATATGGTAGTCGCGGTTGGTGGGAACGGGGTCCTGGGATACAAAGGGTGACGTGTCGAAAAGAAGACCGTTTAGCATCACATTGGTGGTCTGGTAGGTCTTGCCCGATTCTACGATGGTGGTGTACTTGATATATACAACATCTCCATCGTTGACGTTGAAGTCAGCGTATGAGAAGGAGGCATCAGCCATCTTCAGACTTTCTACCGGGTTCTTGACATTGACGAAGTCAACGTTATCTTGTTTGACGACATATTCGCCATCATTGATTTTCAGTTCCACCTTGATCTTAGGCATCTCACCCGTCTTGGTATCTTTCCAGACGTGATAGGCCATGGCTGTATGGCTTCCTGCCGTCAAACCTTTAATCGTGATCTCGATAGAGGTGGGAATTTTGGTACTTGTCGGGGTGTTGTCGCCATCGGCAATGAATGCTACCACACCGTCGCCCAACAGGCGCAGTCCTGTCTGTTCGGTGTCCCTGCCCTTGTTACAGGTGTTTTTGTTCCATTGGTCTCTCAGAATGTTGGCATTTCCTGCTGCTGAGATGGTAATTTCCATACCATTGTCGAGTGTCATGGATGACGAGGGATTCTTAGGTATTTTCCATTCGATATATCCTGGTTCATGTGTTTGTGCTTCTTGTGCATTGCTGAAGCTGAAATCAATTCTCTGTGCCGTAACCATCACGGTACAGCAAAGGAAGAAGGTGGTTGCTAGTAGTTTTTTCATTATGTTATTTGTTTTAGTTTGCAGTTTTCGGGTGCAAAGATACAACAATATCTAAAAAAAAAGCGTATTTTTGCAAATGAAATGAGACTGCACCCATTATATACGACGATTCAGAAGCCGGAGAGGTTTACCTATCCCTTTTGTTATGAGCCGCATCCGCTGTGCCAGTTGGCAGCGAAGGAGGTGCAGGAGTATATTGCCGCCCATGAGGAAATCAAGGAGGATGCTGACCATGGGAAGATGTTTGGCGTGCTCGTGGTGGAGCGTGAGGGGGAGATGGGGTATCTCGCAGCCTATAGTGGCTTGTTGGCAGGCAGGAATGATTGGGAATTTTTTGTGCCGCCTGTCTATGACGCCCAACAGCCAGACGGACATTTCAAGACCGTGGAGAGGGAGATATCCAGGATATCCAGATCGTCTAGTGATGCTAGCACCAAAGAGTTGTCGCAGGAATTGCAGCTGTGGCTGTTCCACCAATACCAGTTACTAAACGCACGGGGTGAGATGAAGGACTTGGTGGATATTTGGCAGGACTATTACGACCGCCCCAAATTGAGGGCTAAGTTCCCATTGCCTCCGGGTGGTACTGGTGACTGCTGCGCCCCTAAGCTTTTGCAGTATGCCTATCAGCAGGGACTGAAACCGGTATGTATGGCAGAATTTTGGTGGGGACAGTCTACCAAGGAGGAGTTGCGCCAACATGGCAATTACTATCCTGCCTGCAGAGGGAAGTGTAAGCCCATCCTTACATGGATGATGCAAGGACTTGATGTAGAGGAGAATCCTGAGACTCAAGGTCTTCCACATCTGGAGATGAAGACGGTTTATGAGGACGACTTCCTGTTGGTTGTTGATAAGCCTTCGGGAATGCTGAGTACGCCGGGGAATATCGAGCAAGATAGTGTGGAGACCATCATGCGACAGCGTTATCCGGATGCGATGGTTGCTCATCGTCTGGATATGTATACTTCTGGTTTGCTCATCGTGGCGAAGTCACTGGAAGTCTATCGTTCTCTACAGGAGCAGTTCGTGAAGCATGAGGTGAAGAAGAAATACATCGCGATGCTGGAACCCCTCTCCAGAACCTTCCCGAGGGAAGGGGGATGTGGGCGCATCTCATTGCCTCTGCGTCCTGATCCGATGAATCGTCCCCGTCAGATGGTGGATATGGAACACGGCAAGCGGGCGGTGACCGACTACGAGTTCCTTTCAGATATTCCTCTCCCTCGGGAGGGAGAAGGGGAGGGACCTTCCCTTGTTGCGCTCTATCCCCAGACGGGACGTACCCATCAGTTACGTATCCATTGTGCCCATCCGGAGGGACTCGGCAGACCCATCAAGGGTGATGAACTTTATGGAACGAAGGCTGACCGCCTGTATCTGCATGCGGAACAGATTTGGTTTCGCCATCCTGTCACTGGTCAAGAGATGCATGTAGTCTCGCCACCTCCTTTTTGATGTTTACATTTAATAAAAAAGGCCCGCCAGAAAACTGGCGGGCTTTTTACTTTGAAACGGAATATTTACTTCTTGTTCAGGGCGAGGTCGATAGCTACGGCGATAGCTACAGTAGCACCTACCATTGGGTTGTTACCAATACCCAGGAAGCCCATCATCTCAACGTGAGCAGGAACAGAAGAAGAACCTGCGAACTGAGCGTCAGAGTGCATACGACCCAGGGTGTCAGTCATACCGTAAGAAGCAGGACCGGCAGCCATGTTGTCTGGGTGCAGGGTACGACCCGTACCACCACCGGAAGCTACTGAGAAGTAGGGCTTGCCAGCGAGCACGCGCTCCTTCTTGTAAGTACCTGCTACGGGGTGCTGGAAACGAGTGGGGTTCGTTGAGTTACCCGTGATAGACACGTCAACGTTCTCCTTCCACAGGATAGCGACACCCTCGCGAACATCGTCAGCACCATAGCACTTTACCTTCAGACGGCTGGGGTTGTTGCCATAAGCAACTTCCTTCACCACCTTCAGCTCAGAGGTGAAGTAGTCGAACTGAGTCTGTACATAGGTGAAACCGTTGATACGGCTGATGATCTGGGCAGCGTCCTTGCCAAGACCGTTCAGGATAACGCGCAGAGGCTTCTGGCGAACCTTGTTAGCCATCTCGGCAATCTTGATAGCACCCTCAGCAGCAGCGAAAGACTCGTGACCTGCCAGGAAGGCGAAGCACTCAGTCTCCTCGCGGAGCAGACGGGCAGCGAGGTTACCGTGACCGATACCTACCTTACGATCGTCAGCAACAGAACCGGGGATGCAGAAGCTCTGCAGACCGATACCGATAGCCTCGGCAGCGTCAGCAGCAGTCTTTACGCCCTTCTTGATAGCGATAGCTGCACCGCAAACGTATGCCCACTTAGCATTCTCGAAGCAGATACGCTGGGTGTCCTCACACATCTGGTAAGGATCCACGCCTGCCTTCTCACAAATCTCGTTGGCCTCCTCGATAGAGTTGATGCCATTCTCCTTCAGAGCAGCAAGAACCTGGTTGATACGGCGCTCCTGACTCTCAAACTGTACTTTTCTAATCATAGTCGTATCCTCCTTTATTCTTTACGTGGGTCAATAGCCTTTACTGCACCCTGCTCCTCAGTCGTACGACCGTAAGAACCGGTGTTCTTCTTCATAGCCTCATTGGCATCCATACCGTTCTTGATGGCTTCCATCATCTTGCCCAGGTGTACATACTCGTAACCGCAAACCTCGTTGTTGCTGTCGAGATACATCTTGGTGATGTAACCCTCAGTGAGCTCCAGGTAACGTGTACCCTTGGCAACAGTGCCATAAAGTGTGCCAGTCTGTGAACGAAGACCCTTGCCGAGGTCCTCCAGACCAGCACCGATAGCCAGACCACCCTCAGAGAAAGCACTCTGTGTGCGGCCATAGACAATCTGCAGGAAGAGCTCGCGCATAGCGGTGTTGATGGCGTCGCAAACGAGGTCGGTGTTCAGCGCCTCGAGAATGGTCTTACCAGGCAGAATCTCAGAAGCCATAGCAGCTGAGTGAGTCATACCTGTGCAACCGATAGTCTCCACCAGAGCCTCCTGAATTACACCGTCCTTCACGTTCAGCGACAGCTTGCAGGCACCCTGCTGAGGTGCACACCAGCCGATACCGTGGGTGTAACCAGAAATGTCCTTAATCTCCTTTGCCTGAATCCATTTGCCCTCCTCGGGAATGGGTGCAGGACCATGGTAAGCGCCCTTGCAAACGCTACACATGTTTTCAACTTCTTTTGAATAAATCATTGTTATTTCTAATTAATTAATTATGAAATGATGTATATTTTGCAAAATTACGCTGATAATTTCAACTATCCAAAACAAAAATCCTTTATTTAAGAACAATTAACTAAGAAAAATGACCGATATTTGCCGTACTACTAAATTCTTTGTAACTTTGTCATCTGAATGTGACAAATAGATGTAAGATGGAAGAGGTAAGGAGTAAGATGACTGAGGCTTCTAAAGAGGAACTGGAGGAGCGTGTGAATCGGGCTGTCGATTATTTCATGGAGGGTTACGGCTGTTGTCAGAGTGTAGTGGCTGCCTTTGCTGATTTGTACGGTATGGATAAGCAGACGGCATTACGGGTATCTGCAGGCTTTGGCGGTGGCGTGGGTCGTATGAGGATGATGTGCGGTGCTGTGTCGGGCATTGTCATGCTAGTAGGCTTGGACTGTGGACAGACGGAAGGCTCTGATCGTGAGGGGAAATCGGCATGTTACAAAGTCGTTCAAGAATTGCTCAACCTGTCGAAGCAGGAAAATGGTAGTCTGATTTGTGCGGAGATATTAGGATTAAAGGGCAATGAAAAAGCCGTCTCCAGTTATATAGCCTCCCCTCGTACTGCTGAATATTACAAGACGCGCCCTTGTGCTGCTAAAGTAGAAAGTGCTGCCCGTATTTTTGCTACCTATCTAAAGAATAAGTAAGCGTTTCTTCCCTCTTTCCTCATTCTTTCTTTGACCTATATCAAGAAGATTATATTTTCTGAATATTTTTAGTAAAAACATTTGCTGTGTTCGCACACAATCAGTAATTTTGCATCGTCAAAAGACAAAAAAGAAGATTTCAGGTATAACATTAAAAAGGAAGAAGATTATGATTATTTTGAATTATGTCGTCGTTTCGCTCGCTTCCAAAGCTATTTCAATGATTAAGAAATAAGCAGCGAGCCTGTTTTTGAAAGTTAGAAAGATTGAGAGGATAGAAGAATCCCTGCCAGCCGAAAGACTTGCAGGGATTTTCATTTCGTTTTTATTAGACGTCTTAACCTCTTAATTCCTCTCTACATTTCTCCAAAATACCGACAAGGCTTTCTACTGTTTCTGCTCTCAACATCGCAATACGGGTTTGGCGGAAATTGGGTATGCCTTTGAAAACGGGTGATGCTGCCAGATGACGGCGAGTATGCAGGATACCCCGATACTCATCGATCCGCTCTACGTTGATTCGTAATTGTTCTTCTAACACATCAATCTTTTCGTCGAGTGTCAGTTCCTTTCGACTGAAAATCCACGGACATCCGAAGGTAGCTCGTCCAATCATCACAGCGTCCACACCATAGGTGTTAAATGCCCGGTCGGCATCCTCCAAGGACTTGATATCACCGTTGCCGATGATGGGTATATGGATGCGTGGATTCTTCTTTACCTCTCCGATGAGGGTCCAGTCGGCCTCTCCCGTATACATCTGTGAGCGAGTACGTCCATGAATGGTCAGTGCTTGAATGCCACAGTCTTGCAGTTGTTCTGCCAATTCCGTGATAATCAGCTGTTCCGCATTCCATCCCAATCGTGTCTTTGCTGTCACTGGTAGCTTGACGGCATCTACCACCTTCCGAGTGATTTCCAGCATCTTAGGGATGTTTTGTAGCATCCCTGCACCGGCTCCTTTTCCAGCAACCTTCTTTACAGGACAACCGAAATTCAAGTCGATGACATCCGGACGAGCCTGCTCTACGATTTTCGCAGCCTCTACCATCGCATCGACATCCCTTCCATAGATCTGAATCCCTACAGGACGCTCCTCGTCAGCTATCGTCAATTTTTGAACGGTCGACTTCACGTCTCTTACCAGTGCCTCAGCAGAAACGAATTCCGTATATACCATTGAGGCTCCAAACCGTTTACATAACAGTCTGAACCCAATATCCGTCACGTCCTCCATGGGAGCCAGGAATACAGGATGCTCTCCCAGTTCTATATTGCCTATCTTCATGACTCTTACTTCTTACATCAAATGATATGTTCCTCCAGCCATTGCCTTGATGACTCCCTTCATTTCCAATTGGAACAATAATGCTGTGACTTGCCCGATAGGGATGTTCGTTTGTACGGAAATGATATTCAGCTGCAGGTCATTAGTCTTCTGCAAGACGGAAACGATACTTTGTTCCTCTGGCGTGAGGTCTGGAAAGAGTTGTCGCTCTACAGCCTCTGTCTTATGTTCTATGGTCTGCCATCCCATGGATTCCACAAAGTCTTGAGCAGACGTGATAAGAGCTGCCGTGTTATTGCGAATCATACGGTTACATCCCTCACTATAGGGTGCTCCTACCGCACCAGGGAAGGCGAAAACGTCGCGACCATATTCTTGGGCAATACGGCAAGTAATAAGCCCACCGCCTTTATAGGCACTCTCTATGAGGATAGTGGCATCTGATATCCCTGCAACGATGCGGTTGCGCTGACGAAAGTTATTTGGTAGTGCCTGTGTCTGGCTCATATATTCTGTCAGCAGTCCACCTTTTTGCACCATCTCTGCAGCTGTATCACGATGGTGATACGGATATATCTGGTCGAGTCCGTGGGCAAGTATACCCACAGTTTCATAACCTTTAGCCAAAGCCTGCCGATGAGCACAGATGTCGATGCCATAGGCAAGTCCACTGACAACAAGTACGTCAGGACATAAACGGTGCAAGTCGCTGACAAAGTGATTAACGAGATCTTTTCCGTAAGTGGTGCAGTGTCGTGTTCCTACGATATTAATCACATACTGTTTGTTCAAGTCTGCCGAACCCTTATAAAAAAGCAGGATAGGCGCATCAGCACATTCCGTGAGTCGTTGAGGATAGTCGGCATCATGCAAGGTCAGTGCCCGGATTCCGTTTTTCTCTATAAACTCCATCTCGGCAGCAGAACGACGCAGGGCATCGTCCCAGTCCTTCATCGTTTCGCGCATCCGTGGGGTTGCATCTGGTATGACATCACCTATGTTCTGCCGGTTCTCATACACCGCCATCCCACTGCCCAGTGTCTGATACAGTTGCAGTGCCATCGCTTGGTTGAACCCCGTCATACGCGTTAGCGCGATGGTATAGTAGATTTCTTCACTTGTCATCTTTCAATATATTTGGCAAATGCTTTATCATAGTCTTCACTGTCTGAAAGTTGTCCATTCACTAAGCACACTAGTGTGATTTCCCCTCGAAAACACAGTGACTCATCCGAGGCGCGGAACAAGTCTTGATGGAAGATGTATTTGAGTCCCTGTTTCTCCAGCCACAGGCGGGAATAGAATTCGTCGTCAGGACGTAAGGGTACTTTGTATTGCAGGTTCATCCGTGCCACTACGGCATCCACTCCCCTTTCATGCATTTCTGCGAAACTCAGTCCACATTGTTGCAGAAACAAGTGACGCGTATGTTCACAGTAATGCACATAGTTCGCATTATTCACTATTCCTTCGATGTCGCACTCATAGTCGCGCACTTCCATCTTTGTTTCGAAAATATACTTTTTCATATCTGACTATTTTACCTTTTCAAATATTCATATCCGATGCGACAACGAAGGCAGTCCTTCTTGTCGCAGTATTCCTTTTTGAGTTGAATAAGTGCCTGAGAGTCTCCGGCAGTCTTTACCTCAAGTCCGCACTCTTTCCAGAGGCGGATGATGTAGTTGTTCTCAGCTCTGAGCTGTTCTAATAAATCGAAGGCACGATCACAGAGCTCCTCCTTGGCAGTATGCCGTCCATAGGCAAAGAGCATGGGGATGCAGGTGTTAATCATCAACAAGTTGATGGAGAAGGGCGAGAGATGCTTCTCGTTGGGGTCGCTGGCAGAACCGAAAGTATAGTGAGTCTCCCAATAGGGTGTCACCTTGGTAGTCAACAAGTTTTGCAGTTCAAAGACATTCTTGCATTCAATCAGTTGCGACAATCCCGTCTTACGCTCATAATATAGGTTACTCAGTTGTGACAAGCGGATGTGTGGAAAGTTCTGGGGACGTAGTCGTAGGAATTTCCATAACTTATAGTTCATGGGCTGCAGCGAGAACTTATGTGCAAGATACTGGTATTCGTTGCGTAATTTAGCGAAATAGCCCTCGTTTAGCGCATCCTGTTGATAGCGTTCAGGAATCGCCTCAATATCCAGTAATCCTGCCTGTCCCATGAAAATAGCCTCTATCTGAAACAGGTCATCCCGATGATGGGCAATGGCAGAAGAGGGAATATGTGTTGCCCACTCCTCAAAAGTGTCTCCATTGATACCGAAGCCGTAGTTACGGGCAAGGGTCATAAAGTAAGCATCCTCCCATGAGCCGTTCATCCGTTCGGCACGATGGCGTATCGCCTCTGTCTTCTGTTCCAACCGTTCTGTCTGCAAGGCAGCCATCCATGAGTGGATGGTTAGTGGTGTCAATTGGGGAATGATATGGTAGCAGGGCGGATACTGATCTGTCTTGAGCAATTCATTATAGTTCTCCTCTACTGAAGGGGGTACGACGAGTGTCATCTGTGGGATAAACTGTCCATTGGTGTTCATTACCTCTGCATCAGCATTTCCTGTGACATGTAGGATGACATTATCGTATGCCTTGTCTTTGTCATGACCATGCAGATACCAATCGCTTGACTTGTCGTGGATTTCTACATTACCCACCCAGAGTGTCTGATTGATCTTGACCTTGGCATTGAAGAAATCGGGTCCGCTGTTATGGTTGTGCAGTCCGCAATCAATCACTTCAACGAGCTTTCCATCCGTTGTCTTTAGTTCATGTAATGGAAACAATCTGTGCTTCCAGCAATAATGCAATAGTTGTTCCATACTTTATATTTGATTGCCAGTATATAATTGATAGTATTTTCCTTTGAGGGCGAGCAGTTCTTCGTGCGTGCCTTTTTCAATAATGTGTCCTTGGTCGAGGACGATAATCTGGTCGGCATGACGCACAGTAGAGAGGCGGTGGGCAATGACAAAGGTTGTGCGCCCCTGCATGATTTTATCCATACCACGTTGTACCAATTGCTCTGTATGGGTGTCTATGGAGGATGTTGCCTCGTCAAGAATCAGTACAGGCGGATTGGCAACGGCAGCACGGGCAATGGCGAGCAACTGGCGTTCTCCTTGGCTCAAATTGCCTCCGTCGCCTTTCAGCATTGTCAAATAGCCATCGGACAAACGGCGGATGAAGTCGTCAGCGCCTACCATTTGAGCAGCCTTGACGCATTCCTCGTCAGTCGCATCGAGTTTACCATATCGGATATTATCGATGACGGTGCCTGTGAAGAGATGGGTCTCTTGCAGTACAATGCTCATTCCTTTACGCAGTGACTCCTTTTGGATATCGGTGATAGGGATACCATCGTAGAGAATGTGTCCACCTTGTATCTCGTAGAAACGGTTGATAAGGTTGATGATGGTGGTCTTACCAGCCCCCGTTCCTCCCACAAAGGCAATCTTCTGTCCAGGATTGGTGTTGATGTCAATGTCGAAGAGAACCTGTTTCTCTGGCGTATAACAGAAATCCACTTCCTTGAAGTCCACATCACCTTGAGGGTTGGTGAGGAGGTGTGTACCCTCGTCAACTTCTGCTTCCGCATCCTGTAAATCAAAGATACGTTCGGCTCCCACAGTGGCATTCAGGACGCTATTGATCTGCTGACTGATATGTGAGATGGGTTGTATGAAACTCTTGTTGAGTTGCAGGAAGGCGACAATCGTACCTAATGTGAGGTGAGAGGTGAGAAGGGAAAAGTCAGAGAGGGCAATGGCAGCTCCTATGGTGGCTATCAATACAAAACCGAAGTTGCCGAGTCCACCATTGACCGGCATGACGATATTGGCGATGCGGTTGGCATTGTAGGCAGAGGAGCGCAACTGCTCATTGATGGTCTCAAAATCCTGAATGGCCTGTTGTTCATGACAGAATACCTTCACGATTTTTTGTCCTGTCATCATTTCTTCGATATAGCCGTTGACACGTGCAAGACTCTGTTGTTGTACGCGGAAGAACCGACGGGAGCGTTTACTCAGTTTGGTGGTGGTGATGACCATCACCATTGCCATTACAATACTTACCAATGTCAGTGGAATACTCAGGACGATCATTGAGGTGAAGGTGGCAACAATAGTGATGACAGAGGAGAAAACCTGTGCCATTGCCGTAGATATCATCTGTCGCAGGGAATCGATGTCGTTGGTATAGACGGACATGATATCCCCATGTGAGTGTTGGTCGAAATAGCTGATAGGCAGTCGTTGCATCTTCTTGAAGAGCTGTTGGCGGAGCCGCAGCATCGTTCCCTGACTGATATGAATCATCAGTCGGTTATAGGTAAACGAACAGATAGTGCCAAAGAAGAGGATGAATGCCAGAATGAACAATGTTCTTGCTAACGAGGCATATTCCGGATTGTCCATCTTCGTCAGGGGGACGATGTAGTCGTCTATGAGTGTCTTGATGAAGAGAGAGGAAACGAGAGAGGTTAATGAGGAGATAAGTACACAGGCAAGCACCACTACGATGGCCCATTTGTAGTGGTGGAAGACAAAGCCGAACATCCGTGTCAGTACATGTTTTCTCATGCTTCACCTCCTTTCACTTCGTCGAAGTCACCACCGTCTTCATGCTGAATGGCATTGATTTCTTGATAGAGTGTGTTCGTCTTCAACAAGTTCTCGTGCGTGTCGAAGCCGACGATAATTCCTTTATCCATCACAAGGATGCGGTCACAGTCCTTGACACTGAGAATGCGCTGGGCGATGATGATCTTGGTCATCTCTGGCAACTGGTTATGTATCGCCTCTCGAATTTTCGCATCCGTAGCGGTATCACAGGCTGAAGTGGAATCGTCAAACACCAAGACCTTTGGATGTTTCAACAGCGCGCGGGCAATACAGAGTCGCTGCTTTTGTCCACCACTGACATTCGTACCGCCTTGTTCAATATGGGTATCATACCCCTCAGGCATCGCACTCACAAACTCATCGGCTTGGGCGAGGCGACAAGCTTCCTGACATTCTTCCAGAGTTGCCTCAGAATTTCCCCAGCGGAGGTTGTCAATAACACTGCCGCTAAACAGGATATTCTGCTGGGGAACAACAGATACTGCACGTCGCAAGGCTGTCAGGTCGTAGTCTTTCACATCACGTCCTCCTACCCATACAGCACCTTGGGTGGGGTCATAGAGGCGACAGGCAAGATTGACCAACGACGACTTACCAGAACCTGTGCCGCCAATCACTCCGATAGTCTCACCACTCTTGATGTCAAGATTGATGTTATACAGCGCGGAACGACGGTGCTTCTGTTCTTTCGAATAGTCGAAACGCACCTGTCGGAAACAGATACTTCCGTCTTGCACTTCTATGATACCATTGGCAGGATTCACGATGTCTGGTTGTTCCTCTATCACCTCTGCTACTCGTTTGGCTGAGGCTGCACTCTGTGTCAGCATTACGAAGACCATCGAGAGCATCATCAGTGACATCAGGATGGACATAATATAGGTAAACAGGGAGGTTAGTTCTCCCGTGGTCAAGGTTCCTTCTACAATGTAATGGGCTCCCATCCATGAAAGAGCGATGATACAACCGTACATCACCATGTTCATCACAGGATGGTTCCATGCCATCAATCCCTCTGCCTTCACATACAGCTTATAGAGATTCTCTGCGGAACGGGAAAACTTCTCATTCTCATAGTCTTCGCGCACAAAAGCCTTCACCAGCCGGATACCTGTAATATTCTCCTGTACGCTGAGGTTCAGGGCGTCGTATTTCACATATACCTGTTGGAAAAGCTTGGTCACCCGAGAAATGATATGATAGAGGGAAAATCCCAGTATGACGAGTGCCACGACGAAAATCAGCGACAAGCGGAAATCGATGAGCAGACACATACCGATGGAGAGAACTAGTTTGAAGGGGGCTCTCACTGTGATGCGCAAGATTTGCAGGAAGGCATTCTGCAGGCTATTGACATCTGTCGTCATTCGGGTGATGAGTCCACTGGTGGAATACTTGTCGATATCTGAGAATGCAAAGCGCTGGATATTCTGATACATCGCACTACGCAGATTGGCGGCAAAGCCTGTGGAGGCATAGGCTCCGAAACGACCAGAGAGAATGCCGAAGATCAGGCTTAGCAACGCCATAGCCAACATCACGGTTCCATAGAAATAGACTTTCTCCATATCACCAGCATTAATGCCCTTGTCGATGAGCGAGGCTGTGACATAGGGTATCAAAACGTCCATCACTACTTCCAATGCTGTGAAGGTAGGAGTGAGTAGTGATGCCGTACGATACTGCCGAATTTGTTGGTAAAGCGTCTTTAGCATGCTGCCTACAAAGGTACGAATAAGTGAGTAAAATGCCAAATTTATTTAGGCATTTTTGAACGAGAGTACTTTCAACGAAGTTAAAGGTACGAATAAGTGAGTAAAAAGCCAAAAAAATTTGGTTTTTCGTTTGTATCTTTGTATTTTTGCAAACAGATGATAAACGAGGCGACACAACGGTTTATTCTGCAACATCGGGAAGAGGATGTACGTCGACTTGCCTTTGGCAGCAGGGATGTCGAAGTAGACCTGCCGATGGCTCTCCAACAGATAGCAGGATGGCAGACGGCACGTAAGAAACTGCCGTCATGGGCGGCTGTTGATGATATCGTCTATCCGCCTCATTTGAATATGGAACAATGTTCTTCCGAACAGACAGCCCGTTACAAGGCGAAGCTGGCTATTGGCTATTGGCCATTATCTGTGGGCCCTACTTTCGTCGATTTGACTGGTGGCTTCGGCATTGATTTTTACTTTATTGCCAAAAGCCAAAAGCTAAAGGCTAACAGCCAGAATATCTACGTAGAGCGCAATTCTGAATTGTGTGAGACGGCACGACACAATTTCCTTAAATTGGGTTTGGAGGCAGAAGTTGTAAATGTTGATGCAGAGGAATATCTCAAGGAGATGAGTCATGCTGACGTCGTTTATCTCGACCCTGCACGGAGGGATGAGCATGGCGGTCGTACATATGGCATCGAAGACTGTACCCCCAACGTGAGAACCCTCCTTCCTCTGTTGTTAGAAAAGTCAGATACCATCATTCTCAAGCTGTCGCCCATGCTCGATTGGCAGAAGGCGGTGAATGACTTAGGGCATGTCCAGGAAGTCCACGTCGTCAGCGTTGACAACGAATGCAAGGAGTTGTTGCTGGTAGTGAGAAAGCAGCCTTCGAAGAGTATTACCCTTGTTTGTGTCAATAATGATAGTGAGTTCCGTATTGTTCGTTCCCTACGGACTCCGAGTTCGCTCCCTACGGACTCCGAGTCCGCTCCCTACGGACTTGGCGTTTGCAGTAATCGTACTGATCAGGGCAAGTACCTTTACGAACCGAATGCCAGTATCATGAAAGCTGGGTGCTTCAGGGAAATCGAGGAAACCTATGGTGTCAGTCAGTTATCATCCAATTCTCATCTATTCGTCTCTGAAGAAGAGGTTCGGGATTTTCCTGGCAGACAGTTCCGTATTGAGACCATTACTTCGTTGAACAAGCAGGAGTTGCGCAATGCCATGAAGGGAATCGACAGGGCGAATATTAGCGTTCGTAATTTTCCATTATCTGTGGAGATTCTGCGTAAGCGACTGAAAGTCAAGGACGGAGGCGCGGTGTTTATTTTCGGCACCACTCTGTCTGACTCTTCCCATAAGTTGTTCATTTGCCGTAAAATAGGTTAAATATTTGGGTATTTGCCCGATTTTTTATATCTTTGCCCAAATAATTATTGTAAAGGACCGACATGCCATCAGTAGAAATAAGGAAAGTGACCGACAAGAAAAGCCTGGAAGCCTTCATCCAGTTTCACTACGACTTATATAGGAACAACCCTTATGATGCCCCGAATCTCCATACTGACGAGGTGCACACGCTAAGTAAGGACAAGAACGCTGCCTTCGAATTCTGTGAGGCAGAGTATTTTCTGGCGTACTGTGACGGAAAGGTGGTGGGACGTATAGCGGGCATCATCAACCATCGTGCCAATGACCGCTGGGAGCGTCAGACAGTACGTTTCGGATGGATTGACTTCATCGACGACGTGGAGGTGTCGCGTGCCTTGCTCAATGCCGTAGAACAATGGGGCAGGGAGAAAGGGATGACGGAGATGGTGGGGCCGCTAGGCTTCACGGATATGGACCCGGAGGGAATGCTTATCGAGGGCTTCGACCAACTGGGTACGATGGCCACGATCTACAACTACGACTATTACCCTCGTCACATGGAACAGATTGGCGGTTGGGAGAAGGACAACGACTATGTGGAGTTCAAGCTCATCGTTCCGAAAGGTGATATGCCGGAGAAATACAAGAAGGTAGCCGAAATGGTGATGAAGCGCTACAACCTGCATCCGATGCACCCCAAGCGCAGTCAGGTGTTTGGCAAGGAACAGTATGGTCGTAAGGTGCTCGATGTCGTCAACAAGTCGTTCGGCAACCTCTATGGCTACTCTCAAATGACGGAGCGTCAGATTGACGAATATCTGAAGATGTACTTCCCCATGTTGGATATGGATATGCTTTGCCTGATAGAAGACTGGAACACGCCCAATCATGATGTCGTTGGAGTAGGCATCAGCATTACGAATATGACGCGAGCCTTGCAGAAGTGTAAGAACGGACGCCTGTTCCCCTTCGGCTGGTGGCATTGCCTGAAGGCTTTGAAGTTCCACAAGGCAGAGTGTCTCGACCTGATGCTGGTGGGTTTCTTGCCCGAATACCAACAGAAGGGTGCCAATGCCCTGCTGTTCTACGACCTCATCCCACGCTACCAGAAATACGGTTTCAAATGGGGCGAGACGAACGTCGAGATGGAGACCAACGAGAAGGTGCAGTCGCAGTGGCAGTACCTGGAGCATGTGCAGCATAAGCGCCGCCGTTGTTATAAGAAAAGTATTCAATAAGATATGGCAGAAGAGAAAGACATTACAGCACAGAATCAACCAGTAGAGTATGACGAGGGGAATATCCAGACGCTGACGGGTTTACAGCATATCCGCCTGCGTCCCGGCATGTATATCGGACGCTTGGGCGACGGCTCGTCGGCGGAAGACGGTATCTATGTACTGTTGAAGGAGGTGTTCGACAATTCGATAGACGAGTTCAAGATGAAAGCTGGCGACCGTATCGAGGTGACGGTAGAGGACAACCTGTGCATCTCCGTCCGCGACTACGGGCGAGGTATCCCCCAAGGCAAGCTCATAGAGTCGGTGAGCATCCTGAACACCAGTGGTAAGTTCGACTCGAAGGCCTTCAAGAAATCCATCGGACTGAACGGCGTGGGCGTCAAGGCGGTCAATGCGCTGAGCAGCCGTTTCGAGGTGCACAGCTATCGCGACGGTAAGGTGCGCAAGGCCGTCTTCGAGTGTGGTGAGCTTATCAGCGATGTGACGGAGCCGTCGCAGGACGAAAGCGGTACCTACATCTTTTTCAAGCCCGACGACACGAAGTTCCAGAACTACCAGTTCCACGACGAGATAGTCGAGAATATGCTTCGCAACTATACCTATCTGAACATCGGACTGACCATCATGTATAACGGCCGACGCATCCTCTCACGCCACGGACTGGAGGATTTGCTGAAAGACCGTATGACGAACGACGCCCTCTACCCCATCGTTCATCTGCAGGGCGACGACATAGAGATTGCCTTTACGCATGCCAACCAATACGGTGAGGAGTATTACTCCTTCGTCAACGGCCAGCATACCACTCAGGGCGGCACCCACCAGAGCGCCTTCAAGGAGCATATCGCACGGACCATCAAGGAGTTTTTCAACAAATACGAATACGGCGACATCCGTTCCGGCATCGTCGCTGCCATCTCCATCAACGTCGAAGAACCCATCTTCGAGAGCCAGACCAAGATCAAGCTCGGCTCCACCACCATGTCGCCCGACGGCGTGAGCATCAACAAGTACGTGGGCGACTTCATCAAGCAGGAGGTCGACAACTATCTGCATATCCACACCGATGTGGTGGAGGTGCTGGAACAGAAAATCAAGGAGACGGAGCGAGAGCGCAAGGCCATGGCGGGCGTCACCAAACTGGCGCGCGAACGGGCCAAGAAAGCCAATCTGCACAACCGTAAGCTGCGCGACTGCCGCATCCACTTCAGCGACGTGAAGAGCGACCGCAAAGAGGAGTCGTGCATCTTCATTACCGAGGGCGACTCCGCCAGCGGCAGCATCACCAAGAGTCGCGACGTCAACACACAGGCCGTCTTCTCGCTGCGCGGCAAACCCCTCAACTCCTTCGGACTCACCAAGAAGGTGGTTTACGAGAACGAGGAGTTCAACCTCCTGCAGGCAGCGCTTGACATTGAAGAAGGACTCGACACCCTGCGCTACAACAAAGTCATCGTAGCCACCGATGCCGACGTCGACGGCATGCACATCCGACTGCTTACCATCACCTTCTTCCTCCAGTTCTTCCCCGAACTCGTCAAGAAAGGACACGTCTATGTGCTCCAGACCCCCCTCTTCCGCGTGCGCAACCGACGTACCAAGATCAAAAACAAGCAGGTTCTGGCCGGCGACGATGCAAAGAAGGCCAACAGCCAATCGCCAAAAGCCAAAAGCGACTTCCTCACCCGCTACTGCTATAGCGACGAAGAGCGGCAGAAAGCCATTCAGGAACTGGGACCCGATCCCGAGATTACACGCTTCAAAGGACTCGGCGAGATCAGCCCCGAAGAGTTTGCAGGCTTCATAGGTCCTGATATGCGGCTCGAACAAGTAACCCTCCATAAGACCGACCAAGTGCAGAAACTGCTCGACTACTATATGGGAAAGAACACCATGGAGCGTCAGAATTTCATCATCGACAACCTCGTCATCGAGGAAGACCGGCCCGAGGAGGAAGAATATGAGTAGGAGAACCACTTTTTGCTTTTTGCTTTTTGCTTTTTGCCTGTTACCACTGACCGCCCAAATCCGCATCAACATGGGCGAGGATAGTCCTATGCGGAAACTACAGATAGCAGAAATGGCCATCAATAGTCTCTATGTGGACAGTGTGGACGAAGTACGACTCGTGGAAGACGGCATCCGGGGAATGATAGAAAAACTCGATCCGCACAGCAGTTATATGACGGCCAAAGAGGTAAAGGCTGCCAACGAGCCCCTGCAAGGCAATTTTGAGGGCATTGGCGTTCAGTTTAACATGGTGGAAGATACCCTGTTGGTCGTTCAGCCTGTGGTGGGAGGCCCTTCAGAAAAACGCGGTATTTTAGCGGGCGACCGCATTGTCTATGTGAACGACACTACGATAGCCGGTGTATCGATGCCGAAAGAAGAAATCATGCGTCGTCTGCGTGGTCCGAAAGGTACGAAGGTACGCTTAGGCATCGTTCGGCGCGGCATTGCCGATACCCTTCGTTTTGTCATCGTCCGTGACAAAATACCTGTCAAGTCGATAGATGCCGTCTATATGATTCGCCCGAGTGTAGGGTATATCCGTATTGGCAGTTTTGGGGCCCAGACGCACGAGGAGTTTTGTCAGAGCATGATGAAACTGACAGGCGAGGGAATGCAGACACTGATTCTCGACCTTCAGGAGAACGGCGGCGGTTATCTTCAGGCTGCCGTTGCTATTGCCAACGAGTTTTTGCATAAGGACGACCTTATCGTATATACACAAGGTCGCCGTGCTCCCCGTAATGACTATAGGGCGCAAGGCAACGGACTCTTTGAGCAGGGGAAGGTCATCGTCTTGGTAGACAGCTATTCTGCTTCGGCAGCGGAGATAGTGACAGGAGCCATACAGGACCATGACCGTGGCATCGTAGTGGGGCGTCGTACCTATGGTAAAGGACTAGTTCAGAGACCCATAGAGTTGCCCGACGGTTCAATGATCCGTCTGACGGTTTCGCATTACTATACACCCTCAGGACGCTGTATCCAGAAGCCCTACGAGAAAGGAAAAGCCAGCGACTATGCGAGAGACGTGCTGAACCGCCTGAAGAGTGGGGAACTGATGCACGCCGACAGCATCCATTTTGCTGATTCCCTGAAATACTACACGCTAAAGGAGCATCGGACGGTGTATGGCGGAGGCGGTGTCATGCCCGACTATTACGTACCGCTCGATACTACGAAATATACCCGCTTCCATCGTGAACTTTCTGCCCGCTCCTATATCATCAATGCCAGTCTGCGCTATGTCGACCAGCATCGTAAGCAGTTAAAGAAGAAATATACTACCTTCTCACGCTTTAAACAGTCGTTTGAAATTCCCCAGTCGGTGACAGACGCTATTCTAGCTGAGGCGGAAAAGCAGAACATCAAGCCCAAGGATGACGCAGAACTGCAGCAGACACTGCCTTATCTGCGGCTGCAACTCAAAGCGCTGGTGGCACGTGACCTGTGGGAGACCAGTCAATATTTTGACATCATAAACGAGACGAACGACATCGTACGGCGTGCCCTTGAACTGATGAAAAATTAAAGCTATGAAAAAATTTCTGTCAACCCTATTGTTATCCGCCACATTGTGCACAGCCCAGGCACAAGAGAAACTATGGTACAATAAGCCGGCCACCGACTGGTTGGAGGCGTTGCCCATCGGCAACTCGCATCTTGGTGCGATGGTGTATGGAGAGACCGATGATGAGACCATACAACTGAACGAAGAAACGTTTTGGAGCGGTTCACCACACAATAACAACAGCCCGGAGGCGAAGGCGCATCTGCAAGAGGTGCGTGACCTGATCTTCGAAGGTAAGGAAGAGGAGGCACATGCCATCATCGACAAATACTTCTTCAAAGGCCCTCACGGCATGCGTTTCCTGCCGTTGGGTAGTCTGAAACTCAAGTTCGACTATGATAGCGATGCGAAGCCTAAGAATTACCGTCGTGAACTGAACCTCAGCAATGCGCTGAACACCACGACCTACGAGGTGGATGGCGTGAAATATGTGCGTACCATCTTTGCGTCACAGGCAGATAATGTCATCATCGTACGACTGGAAGCCTCGAAGAAAGGAGAGTTGGAGTTCGACATGAGTTTCGACAGTCAGCTGAATGCACAGGTCTTTTCGGTTTTCGAGCACGAAGGCATCAACGGTCGAGTCAACGAACTGGCTGCCGTTGTTGACGGTGTGGAGCAGGAAGGCATCAAGGCTGGTTTGAAAGCCGAGTGCCGCATCCTGGTAGAGTCCGACGGTAAAATAGAGCATAAGGCAACGTCGATAGCAGTGGACGACGCCACTACTGCGACGCTCTATATCACCGCCGCCACCAACTACGTGAACTATCACGACATCAGCGGTAACCCTGTGAAGAAGAACAATCAGACGTTGACTGGCGTTAAGGGCAAGGCGTATAAGCAGTTGCTGAAGGAGCATCTGAAGAAATACCAGGAGCAGTACCAGCGTGTAAGTCTCTTTTTAGGCGGAGAGGATGCCTCTAACCTTCCCACCGATGAGCGTCTGGCTCATTTTGTAGGTAGCAAGGACTGGGGTATGGTGGCACTGATGTTCCAGTACGGACGTTATCTGCTCATCTCTTCCTCTCAGCCGGGAGGACAGCCTGCCAACCTGCAAGGGGTATGGAACGATAAGCTCAATGCACCATGGGATTCTAAATACACCATTAACATCAATGCTGAGATGAACTATTGGCCTGCTTTGGTGGGTAATCTCGCAGAGACACAGCAACCCTTGTTTTCAATGATTCGCGACCTGAGTCATACAGGTGCAGTGACCGCACAAACGATGTACGGCTGTGGCGGCTGGGTGGCTCATCATAACACAGATCTCTGGCGCATTGTCGGCCCTGTTGACGGCACCACATGGGGAATGTTCCCCACTGGTGGAGCGTGGTTGACGACACATTTGTGGCAACACTATCTGTTTACAGGCGACAAGGAGTTCCTGCGCGAGAACTATCCCGTGATGAAAGGCGCAGCAGACTTCCTGATAGACTATATGCAACGTCATCCACAATATGGATGGTTGATGACCGTTCCTACCGTATCACCAGAACACGGTCCGAAGGGTAAACGCACGACGGTAACAGCAGGTTCCACGATGGATAACCAAATTGTCTTTGATGTCTTGTCGAATACGTTGAAGGCTATGCGTGTCATTGGAGAGAATGATGAGGCTTACGCCCAGAAACTCCAGCAAACTATCAGTCAGTTGCCTCCTATGCAGATAGGTCGTTACGGACAACTGCAGGAGTGGTTGCAAGATGGTGATGACCCCAAAGACGAGCATCGTCATATCTCGCATCTCTATGGCCTTTATCCCTCGAACCAGATTTCTCCATATAGTCATCCTGACCTCTTTGCCGCTGCTGCAAATACTCTGAACCAACGTGGTGATATGGCGACAGGATGGAGCTTGGGTTGGAAGATAAACTTCTGGGCACGTATGCTGGATGGTAATCATGCCTTCCGCATCCTTTCCAACATGCTGCATCTGTTACCTAACGACAGGATGATGCGTGAATATCCCGACGGACGTACCTATCCGAACCTCTTCGATGCACATCCACCTTTCCAAATTGACGGAAACTTCGGATGTGCCGCAGGCATTGCTGAGATGCTGTTACAGAGTCATGACGGAGCCGTTCATCTGCTGCCAGCTCTCCCCGACCTCTGGTCTGAAGGACGTGTAAAAGGCTTGTGCGCCCGTGGTGGTTTCGAAGTCAACATGCAGTGGAAAGGAGGCATCCTGCAACAGGCTGAAATTCTCTCCACCATCGGAGGCATCCTTCGTCTCCGCTCCTACGTCCCGTTGACAGGTAAGGGTTTAAGAGAGGCAAAGGGCGCATGTCCGAATGCCTTGTATGCTCCCGCAGAAATCAAGCAGCCTATTTTTTCAGACGAACTTGAAAAACATCCTTCACTTATTGTCCGTAAAGTCTACGAGTACGACCTTGACACACAAGCAGGACAGACTTATCTGGTGAAGCCTTCTACAGATATCAGTCGTTTAGACTGGGGCGACCAAGGAAACGGCACTTATATGAACCCGTTACTTCATGCAGATTATTCTGATCCGGATGTCATTCGCGTAGGTGAGAAATATTATATGGTGGCGAGTGACTTCCATTGGTTGGGTATGCAGGTATTGGAATCTTCCGATATGGTCAACTGGCGGTTATGTAGCCAAGTATATCACCGTATGGACTTTCCTGGATGGGATACCAATTCTCATTATGCAGGAGGAGCATGGGCACCTTCTATCCGTTATCATGACGGGAATTTCTGGATATATGTATGCACTCCAGATGAGGGGTTGCTGATGACGAAAGCCAAAGAGGCAACAGGTCCTTGGGAGCCTTTATATCAGGTGAAGGACATTGCCAAATGGGAGGATCCCTGCCCTTTTGGGATGACGACGGCAACGCATACTTAGGACGTAGCCGTCATCGTGCCGGTCCCATTATCGTACATAAGATGTCACCAGATGGTCGTCAGTTATTAGACGATGGTGTAACTGTCTATGAGGGACCTGTCGCAGAAGGAACCAAATGGTTGAAGCGTCATGGTTGGTATTACTTGATTATTCCAGAAGGAGGGGTTGGGCATGGTTGGCAGACTGTCCTTCGCTCTCGTAGTATCTATGGTCCATATGAACGTAAGATAGTTTTAGAACAGGGCTCTACCAAAATCAATGGACCTCATCAAGGAGCTTTGGTAAATACGCCTGACGGACAGTGGTGGTTCTACCATTTCCAGTCTACAACACCCAATGGACGTGTTCTTCATCTGCAACCAGTCCGATGGGTGGATGATTGGCCTCTCATGGGTGTGGATTATGATGGAAATGGAATAGGAGAACCTGTTGCAGTATGGACAACCCCCTTTCCCAATACCAAGCCATTTTTACCTGCAACCTCTGATGATTTTGAAGGTAGCGAACTCGGACTGCAGTGGCAGTGGTGCCATAATCCTGTGGATAGTCATTGGAGTCTCGCAGAATATCCTGGTTCATTGACGCTTCATACCCTTTCTGCTGACTCTTTGAAAGCGTGTCGCAATATGCTTACCCAGAAGGTGATGGGCTATGAGAGTCAAGCCACCCTATTGTTGCGTGCCCATCAGACCGAGGGGCTTCGTGCAGGACTTGCCTTTACAGGAAAACAGTTCCGTGGTATAGGTCTCTCCGAAGATGGTATCTATACAGAGGAAGGTGGTCATTATACCCTTGTCAAACGTTGTAAAGCGAATCAGATTTGGCTTCGTGTCACTATTGATAATCATACTAATCGTCACCGTTTCTCTTATAGCCTTGACGGTCATCAATTTATTGATCTGTCAGACTTTTTCCCTATGTGTGAGGGCTATTGGAAAGGTATTCGTGTTGGTCTTTATGCCTATCATACAAAAGGAAGTAGCCAAACAGTCCATTTTGACCACTTCCAATACGATATTCTGCGTTAAAATTATTCTACGTCTTCTTGTACAAACTCAGGCCGGGAATCGGGATTGGTAGTAGATGTCTCCACTTTGTCGAAATGAACGCCACGAGCATGGCGTACAAAGAAACCTTTGGCTGGCAGGGGGCCCCACATCGTAGCTTCAGGATATTCTGCAATCTTTTCATCAGTAAGTGTTTCCGTCTTGGACATACCACCTTTGTGGTGAATGCTGATATTAGACACGTGGATATCCTCTACGGGGTGACCAGGTATTCCTGTGATGCTGCATCCATAAGAGCCAGCATCTTTTATGCGTACATTATTAATATAGATACCTTGCATACGTCCTATGCTGGTGACAGAATCTGGTTTGTCTGTGCTGTTGGTAAAGGTATAGCCTCTGCCTCGATGTGCCAGACGTACGAAAATGGGTGACTCTGTACCTCTAACTGTCATATCAGAGACATTGACGTTCTCCATGATTCCACCATCGACAATCTCCAAGGAGAGAGCAGAGGTCCCAATCCACTGTCCGAAGAATTTCTCTTTCTGGTCGGAACTGGGTTTTACCACGATACCGCGAATGTTGATGTTGCGGAAACCTCCATTGGTTTCCGTTCCAAGTTTGACGGCATTGCAATGGCTGGATACTACACAGTTTTGAATGGTGATGTCCTCGCAGAGACGGGGTGACGTGCTTTTAAGGGTGATGCCGTCGTCGTCAGAATCGCAGAGCAGATTGCTGACAATGACGTCGTGACAGCCGTCGAGGTCGAGGGCGTCGTTATTATAGTTGTTACGGTTGGTAATCTTCAGACCTTCCAGCCGTAAGCGGTCACAGGCAAGATAATGCTGCATCCAGCAACCGCTGTTCTTCAGTGTAATGTCTTTGATGGTGATATTGCGACTCTGAATGAAACGTAGTAAATGGGGACGTGTAATCCCCTCATCGTTCCATGAGAGCTTAGGGAAAACCCGACCTTGTCCGTCAATGGTTCCGTAACCGTCAATGACGACATTCTCTACGGAGTCGGCATAGATAAGCTGGACGGTTTCGGTATGAGTCCGCAAAGAGGCATAACTTGATTTGATACGTTGGTAGTCTTTCAAATCTGTTGATCCATAGAGGGTCGCTCCTAACTCAAGGTGCAGACAGACATTGTTTTTGAGAATCAGGGTTCCTGTCTTATAGTTTCCTGCTGGGAAAACTACCCTTCCACCCCCTTCTTTCGAACAGAGGTCTATGGCCGATTGTATGGCTTTTGTACTGAGAACAGTGGTGTCGTTTTTGGCCCCAAAGTCAAGGATATGATAGTCGCGTGCTTGTAAGCAGGAAGCTATCAGTGTCAGAAAGACGGCGAGAAGTAGTCTCATTTCTTTGTGGCTTTGATGAAATAGGTGATGAGTAGGAGGTAGGCTACCAGCGAGAGCAGTTCGCTCAGGGGATTGCTCCACCACTCCGCATAGTCGAATTGAATGCCGCCAAAGCGTAACAATGCACTGATGACGCCCATCAAGGCACCACCGGCAATGAAGCCAGACGCGATGAGGTTGCCTTTTTCTCCACGTTGCTTGTTGACAGTCTCATCTTTCGAGCGAGTGGTGACATACCAGTTGATGGCTCCGCCAATGACCAGGGGCACGTTGAGTTCCATGGGGATGAACATACCCAGGGCGAAGGCGAGGGCAGGTACTTTGCAGAGGGTGAGGACGATAGCGATGGCAGCACCGATGGTGTAGAGTATCCAAGGGGCACCCACACCGTTCATCAGGGGATCGATGACGGCAGCCATGGCATTGGCCTGTGGAGCAGCAAGCGTTCCTGAGGCAAAACCATAGGTCTCGTTGAGTAGCATCATCACACCACCGACAGTAGCTGCAGATACCAGGGTACCGAGGAATTTCCACGTCTCCTGTTTCTTAGGAAGTGTGCCTGTCCAATAACCGATTTTCAAGTCGGTAATGAAAGAGCCTGCCATGGAGAGTGCTGTACATACCACACCTCCCATGATGAGGGCTGCCACCATACCGCCAGTCCCCTTCAATCCTACGGCTACCATCACAACGGAAGCAAGAATAAGGGTCATTAAGGTCATGCCGCTGACAGGATTCGAACCAACAATAGCGATAGCATTGGCTGCTACCGTCGTAAACAGGAAGGCAATGACGGCAGTCAGGATGATGGCAACGGCGGCAAACAGCAGATTGCCGTCCATCACGCCAAACCAGAAAAAGAGGAAGGTAATGATGATGGTAATGACAGAGGCTATAGCGATGAACTTGAAAGGCAGGTCTTGTTGTTGTGTAGGCTGCTGTTCTGTTGCAGCACCAGCCTTCGCAGCAAGCCCTACTGCACTCTTGATGACGCTCCACGACTTGATGATGCCGATAATACCAGCCATGGCGATGGCCCCGATACCAATAGACTTGCCATACGACGTGAAGATTTGTTCTGGCGACATCTCACCGACAGCTGTTGTGATGGCAGGATTCCATTGGTTGAGAACGGTGTCAGGGAAAATCAGTGCCATGCCGGGTACAACGAGCCACCAGACAAACAACGAGCCTAGGGTGATGATTAAAGCATAACGGAACCCGATAATGTAACCCAAGCCCAACACGGCGGCTCCTGTGTTGTTCTTAAATACTAACTTAGCTTTCTCCGCAAGATCATCTCCGAAAGGTATCATCCGGCTGGTGACATTCTCGTTCCACCATCCGAAGGTGGCAACGATGAAGTCGTAGAGTCCGCCAATGAGACCTGCAAAGAGCAGGGGTTTGGCTTGTGAGCCTCCTTCGTTGCCACTCTTCAGCACTTGTGTGGTGGCTGTGGCCTCTGGGAAAGGAAACTGCTCTTGGGGTGCCTCTACGAAATATTTGCGGAAGGGAATGAGGAAGAGGATGCCGAGGACTCCACCAAGTAATGAGGCGATGAAGATTTTCAGAAAGTCGGCCGACATCTCCGGATATTTTGCCTGGAGGATATAGATGGCGGGTAGTGTGAAGATGGCGCCGGCTACGACGGCTCCGGAACAGGCTCCGATGCTTTGGATGATGACGTTCTCGCGGAGGGCATTGGAGCGCTTGGCGGCGGCCGATACACCGACAGCGATAATGGCAATAGGGATGGCGGCCTCAAAGACTTGTCCTACTTTCAGTCCTAAATAGGCGGCAGCCGCAGAGAAGAGTACAGCCATGAGTACTCCCCAGGTGACTGACCATGTGTTTACTTCGTTTTTCTTCATATCTTCATGTTTTTTAATCGTTCTAATGCTTCTATCAGACGGCTGCGCGGACAGGCTATATTGATGCGAATATAGCCTTCGCCCGACTGCGGACCATACATGGTGCCAGGGTTTATCCAGACACGGGCTTCGTGCATGAGGCGTTCTGTGTAGGTGGTGACAGAATTGCAACACGCAGAGACGTCTACCCAGACCAGATAGGTGCCTTCCAAAGGCATCACACGCCATAGGGGAAGATGTTGTGCAGCAAAGTCGCATAGCATTTGGTAATTGTCATATAGATATTCGTTCAAGGCGTCGATCCACTCCTCGCTCTCGTTATAGGCAGCCTTGACGGCTTCGGGGGCGAAGGGGTTGACATCGCACACCTCGTTGATGTTGATGGCGCGGTCGATGCGTCGACGGGTCTCTGCATCTTGACAGATGATGTTGGCTATCATCAGTCCGGCGATATTGAACGATTTAGAGGGGGAGTTCAGGATGATGGCATCTGAATCCACCGTACCCATTGGACAGAAACGGTGTCCCGGCATGATCAGTTCACCATGTATCTCATCACTGATAATACGGACATGATGGCGGTGACAGATGTCACACATCCGCTGCAGTTCCTCTTTCGTCCAAACCCGACCGGTGGGGTTATGAGGGTTACACAGTAGGAATACGGTCGTCTTCTCGTCCGTACATTTCGCTTCAAAGTCGTCCCAATCCACCTCAAATCTTTGTCCTTGTAGGCTGCGATAGGGGCGCAGCACAGTTTCCAGCACCTCACAGCCGTTGTTGCGGACGGAGGAGAAGAAACAGTTATAGTCTGGCGAGAGGATCAATACTTTCTCGCCAGGCATCGTTAAAGCTTTGATGGCACATGACATAGCAGGAACGACACCTGTGGTATAGAGCATCCATTCACGCTTAATTTTCCATTGGTGGCGGCGCTGAAACCAAGAGATGACAGCCTCGTAGTAGTCGTCTTGTACATGGGTATAGCCAAAGACTGGATGCGCTGCACGCTGCCGTATGGCTTCCTGTATGGCAGGGGCCACGGCAAAGTCCATGTCGGCCACCCACAAAGGGATGATGTCATCAGCAGGACTTTCGTCCCATTTCACACACCCAGTGCCTCTCCTCTCTATGAGTTCGTCAAAATGATATGTCATACCTCTTACCTCTCACCTCTTATCTCTATGATACAGTCGTTCGGTTGTCGTACATTTTCGTCAATGGTAATCGAACCGATGCTGTCCGCAACGATATGTCCACTGGTAGGATTCTTGATGTTTTCAATATGTCCGCGGATATCCGCCTTAACAGTGGAATACTCAAACATACGGTCACAAGACTTATCGATTGTACAGTTTTCCAAGACGAGATTGTCGGTGTAGCAAAGCAGCTGTTCACCAGCCAGATGGCAGTTCACCAGACGTACGTTCTTAGAGTGCCATGCAAGATATTCACCGTCTAAGACGGAGTCATATACTGTCACGTTCTCGCATTCCCAGAAAGAGTCTTTTGTCACAATCTTGGCATGATGCACCTCCACATTCTGACAATACTGGAATACGTATTTCGAATCACTCTCCAGTCCGTCGATATAGATATTCTTCGAGAACATGAACGGATACGTCCCGCCATGCAGACAGACATTTTTCAGTTTCAGTCCCTCGACCTTCCAGAACGTCTCGTCAGCATCCAGTATCTGTACATCTTCCAGTTCGACGTTTCTCATTTCACGGAAGAACTTGGGGGCATCAATACGACAACGACGCATTACCAGATTATTAGTATACCAGATGGCGGAACGGGAATCCAAGGCAAAATAACAGTCTTCTATCAGGGCGCCGTCAACATGCCACCAGGGATACTTCCCATAAAAGCGGCAATGACTTGCCTCAATGTTCTGGCATTGTTTGATACCGCTCTCACCATCTGTGATGGTAATATTCTCCAGTCGCGTATCGTGAATGGTGAATAAAGGGCGTTCTCCGCCAAATTCTTTGTCTTTAATTAGTTTCATGTCTTTATTGTGTTAGGCGCCGTCAAAGTTACGAAAAATCCTGCAAAGCACCATACTTCGCAGGATTTTTCTTTGTTTGATGCCCTTCTCTTAGAAGAAAAAGAAGAAATAGGCGGCAGCCCACTCCTTAGGTACTCCTGAAACCTTACCGATACTGGAGCCGTTACCATTGCGTACGGTACCGTCACTCTCTACTTTACCGATACTGGAGCCGTTGCCATTGCGTACGGTACCGTTGCTGTCTACCTTTCCGATGCTGGAACCGCTGCTATTACGGATTGTTCCGTCACGATCAATCTTACCGATGCAGGAACCGCTGCCATTGCGAACGGTACCATCACTCTCAATCTTTCCAATACTGCTCCCACTGCCGTTACGGACAGTACCGTTGCTCTCAATCTTTCCGCAACTGCTTCCATTGCTGTTATAGACCGTTTGGGCAGTTGCTCCAGATACCATCATCACCATCAAAGCGGTGAATAAAACGCGTAGTAATTTCATCCTTTCTTGAAGTTTTAAGGTTTATAACGGTGCAAAAATACAAAAATCTTTGTAACTTTGCAAGCAAAAAGGGAAAAAGATGAAAAAACTCTATATAGAGACGTATGGCTGTCAGATGAATGTCGCCGACTCAGAAGTCGTGGCGAGCGTGATGCAGATGGCAGGCTACGAGACGACGGAGAGTCTTGACGAGGCGGATGCCGTCTTTCTGAATACCTGTTCGGTACGTGACAATGCGGAACAGAAAATATACCACCGCCTGGAGGCTTTGGATGCGATTAAGCGCAAACGTCCATTGATTATCGGTGTCTTAGGCTGTATGGCAGAGCGAGTAAAAGAAGACTTACTCGAAAATCATCATTGCGATCTGGTGGCAGGACCTGACGCCTATCTCTCGTTGCCAGACTTGATTGCACAGGCGGAAACAGGCCATAAGGCCATCAATATAGCGTTGTCGACTTCCGAGACCTATAAGGATATCGTGCCCCAGCGGTTGCATGGCGCAAGGATAGGTGGTTTTGTCAGTATCATGCGTGGTTGTAACAATTTCTGTCATTATTGTATCGTTCCCTACACTCGTGGCAGGGAGCGCTCTAGGGATGTAGAGAGCATATTGCATGAAGTATGCGACTTGAGGGATCGTGGTTTCAAGGAGATGACGCTACTGGGACAGAATGTGAACAGTTATCGACTAGAGAATCTAGACAGTCTAGAATCTCTAGACTTTCCAAGATTACTTAGACGGGTGGCTGAAGAGGCTCCTGAGATGCGTATCCGTTTCACTACGAGTCATCCGAAGGACATGAGTGACGAGACGTTACGTGTCATTGCGGAGATGCCGAATGTCTGCAAACATATTCATCTGCCTGTGCAGAGCGGATCCGACCGTATCCTGAAATTGATGAATCGCAAATATACGCGTGAGTGGTATATGGGACGTGTGGAAGCTATCCGCAGGATTATTCCTGACTGCGGCCTCTCTACGGATATCTTTGTGGGCTATCATTCTGAGACGGAAGAGGACCACCAGTTGTCACTCTCGTTGATGCGTGAGGTAGGATATGATTCGGCCTTTATGTTCAAGTACTCAGAACGCCCGGGTACCTACGCATCGAAACACCTGCCTGACGACGTGCCAGAGGGAGTGAAGATTCGCAGGTTGAACGAGTTGATTGCCCTGCAGACGGAAATCTCTGCCCAGCAGAACAAGAAGGATGAGGGTAAGGAGTTTGACGTATTGGTGGAAGGATTCTCGAAACGCAGTCGCAGCCAGCTCTGCGGGCGCACGGAACAGAACAAGATGGTGGTGTTCGACAAGGGAGGTCGTCATATTGGGGAGACGGTGCGTGTTAAGATCATCAATAGTACAAGTGCAACCTTAATAGGAGAAGAGGTATGAGAGACTTTATGCAAGTGTTGAGGCGTTTTGTGATGCCTTATAAGAAATATGTTGCCCTGTCGATTATCTTTAATATTCTTTCGGCACTGCTGAACATCTTTTCGTTCGCTGCACTGATTCCTATTTTGCAGATCTTATTCAAGACAGGTGATAATGTGGATGTCAAAACACTGATGGAATGGGGCGACAGCAGTTTCAAGGATGTCGCCATTAATAATATATACTATTATATCAATCAGTATATCAGTGAGATGGGTTCTACCACGACCCTGCTTTTCATTGGACTCTTTTTGATTGTCGCCACCTTGTTGAAGACAGCAACCTATTTCCTCGCCTCTTCAAGTGTGGTACCCATCCGGACAGGAGTCGTTCGTGACATGCGCAACCAACTCTACCAGAAGATTGTCGGTCTGCCTTTAGGTTTCTTTACGGAAGAGCGTAAGGGAGACATTATTGCACGTATGACGGGTGATGTACAGGAGGTGGAGGTGAGTATCATGTCCTCACTGGATATGATGTTCAAGAATCCTATTTTGATTATCTCGTATTTCACCACCCTGATCATTATTTCTTGGCAATTGACACTTTTCTCCGTAGTCATTATCCCGATTATAGGTTGGTTTATGGGATGGATAGGACGTAAGTTGAAAGCACAGAGTATCAGAGCACAGTCTTTGTGGAGTGACACGATGAGTGTGGTAGATGAGACTCTCAGTGGACTCCGTATCATCAAGGCGTTCTGTGCAGAGGATAAGATGCGTGACAAGTTTAACAACATTAATTCCACTTATCGAAATAATATCATGCGAGTGAATATCCGACAGAATATCGGACATCCGCTAAGTGAGTTCTTGGGGACGTGTATGATAGTCATTGTACTATGGTTTGGTGGTGTGTTGGTCTTGAACAACCAGTCGCTGTCCGGTCCGACCTTTATCTATTATATGGTCATCCTTTACAGTATTATCAACCCGTTGAAGGATATCTCCAAGATTGGTTATAATATCCCGAAGGGGCTAGCCTCGATGGAGCGTATCGATAAGATTCTGCTTGCCGAGAACACCATCAGGGAAGTGGCACAGCCCAAGCATATCGCCTCTTTCGAACATCAGATAGAGTTCCGTGACGTCTCGTTCCGCTATGGAGAGACATGGATACTCCGTCATATTAACCTGATTATTCCGAAGGGCAAGACGATTGCCATTGTAGGACAGTCAGGTAGTGGTAAGTCGACAATGGTCGACCTCATTCCCCGTTATTACGATGTGCAGGAGGGTGAGGTGCTTATTGATGGCATCAATGTCAAGGACTTGGGCATCCATGACTTGCGTCAGTTAATTGGCAATGTCAATCAGGAAGCCATCCTTTTCAATGACTCCTTTAGGAATAATATCTCATTTGGTGTAGATGCTGCAACGGACGAGCAGATTGCAGAGGCTGCAAAGATTGCCAATGCCTATGACTTCATCATGCAGAGCGAACATGGTTTCGACACGAATATAGGAGACCGGGGCGGTCGTCTTTCTGGAGGACAGCGTCAGCGTGTCAGCATCGCCCGTGCCATTCTGAAGAATCCGCCGATTCTGATTCTCGACGAGGCGACCTCCGCCCTTGATACAGAGAGTGAGCGCTTGGTACAGGATGCGTTGGAACGACTGATGAAGACGCGTACCACAGTGGCTATTGCCCATCGCCTCTCTACCATTAAGAATGCGGATGAGATATGTGTGCTGCACGAGGGACAGATTGTGGAGCGTGGCACGCACGATGAGTTGTTGAACATCGACGGCTATTACAAGAAGTTGAATGACATGCAGTCTCTCTAATTAAGAATTAAGCATTGAAAGAGCGTGTATTATATCTGGTGAAGTTCTATGTGGCAACAGTGTTGGTATTCATTGTTGCCAAAGGGGGCTTTATGCTCTATAACCATGCTAAGTTCGATGTCTCTTTCACGGATGCCCTACAAGTCATCGGACATGGGATGTCGTTAGACCTCAGTACATCGCTCTATTTCTTGATTATCCCGTTCCTGTTGGTCATCGCCTCGTTATGGGTGAAGATTCCGAAATGGATATTCCGCTGTTACTATGTGATAGCTGCCATGCTCCTCTCCCTTGCCTTTGTGGCTGATACGAGCCTGTATGAGTTTTGGCAGTTTAAGTTGGATGCCTCTTGTCTGCAGTATTTGGAGACTCCGACGGAAGCAATGGCGAGTGTCAGTGTTTGGTATATCCTTCTCCGAATGTTATGTTTCCTCCTCGTGGCCGTCCTCATCTATTGGATATACGATAAGCAGACAGCCCGAAGTCAAAAACTAACAGCAAATAGCCAAAGAATCATCGGAACGATAATTGCCTTACTGATGATTCCCTTGATGGTTATTGGTATCCGAGGCGGACTGGATGAGTCGACGACGAATATCGGACAGGTATATTTTTCGCAGAACCAGTTCTTGAATCACGCTGCTGTCAATCCGGTTTTCTCGTTCTTCGCCTCCTTCGAGAAAACGGCAAGTAATAACGTGACCTATCACTTTATGGACGATGGGGAATGTGGGCAGATTATCCATGAATTGTATAGTACTCAGAGCGTGGATAGTGATACCTTATTGACGACGCAGACTCCCAACATTGTCATCATCCTGCTAGAGAGCTGTGGCGGCGAGTTTACGGAGATAGGAGGCAGGGCGGATGTCACCCCCAACCTGAGTCGACTTGCCAAGGAAGGCATCTATTTCACCAACTGCTATGGCAATAGCTGGCGTACGGATCGTGGTACGGTATGTACGTGGAGCGGCTATCCTTCCTTCCCTACGATGTCCGTCATGAAGATTCCTTCAAAGTCGCGCTCATTGCCTAATATCGCCAAGACGCTGAAAGAGGAACGGGGTTACCAGACATATTATATATATGGTGGTGATATCAACTTCACCAATATGCGGAGCTATCTGGTGTCTGGTGGTTTTGAGACCTTGAAATGGAAGGCAGACTACACCAAGGAAGAGCAGGAGACTTCAAAATGGGGTGTCCGTGATGACATCACCTTCAATACTGTCTATGATATCATGAGCCAAAAGCCCAAGGCAGACAGCCCAATCCTCGTTGGCTATTCTACGCTGAGCAGTCATCAGCCCTGGGACGTACCCATCCACCATTTCGACGACGAAGTGTACAATTCCTTCTATTACCTTGACCAGTGTATTGGGAATTTTATCGAGAAACTCCGCAAGAGTGCAGTATGGGAAAACACATTGGTTATCATGCTGCCCGACCATGGTTTTCCTTATCTGGTGAAAGACGAGTCAGACCCCTTGTTAAATCATATCCCGATGATATGGGTAGGTGGGGTCGTCAAGGTACCAAGGCGTATCGAACAGGTGTGTAACCAGACCGACCTGCCTGCTACGTTGTTAGGACAATTGGGCATCAACCATGAGGCATACACCTTCAGTCGTGACGTGTTGAGTAAGACCTATACACGACCCTTTGCCATCCATACCTATGATGATGGCTATACAATGGTGGACAGTGTTACATTCGTCAACTACGACTTTATCGGTGAACGGGTTGTGACGGAAAAGGGAAAGAAGAATCCTATGTTGCTACAATGGGGAAGGGCTATTCTGCAAGCAGCATCAACCGATTTGAATAGCCGATAACATTCCATCGTGAGGACAGATCACTCTATGGGCTGTTTCCGATGCACAACCTTACCATTGACGACCTCAAAGTCATGGTTGAATTTTTCACGGGTACGACTCCAACGGTTATGACTCCATAACCAATATTCAGGAGTCTCTTGGATACTTTTCTCCAGCATCTGGTAATAGATATTGGTTAACTCGAACTCCTTCATCTTCTTCGGCTCACGGGTGATGGGTTGGAAAGTCACTTCGTAGTATCCTCTTCGTACCCGACGGATATCAGTATAGAATACGGCATGGTTCATTTTACAGATGATACGCTCCGCACCCGTCAACACAGGGGTGTCATGATGGAGGAAGTCCACCCAGTGGTGGATATTCGTCCAATAGGGCTTTTGGTCGGAGATATAACCGATGATGAAGGGCTGGTTAGTACGTTGGAACTCTAAGATTCTCCGTAATGTCTCTGCCATGGGAATGCACAGGGAGTTGAAACGCTCACGGATGTGCAGGAAAAGTTGGTCGAAGACTTTGTTCTGTAAGGGGTGATATACTTGGCAGCACTGTGCCTTGGGGGTTAGCCATAGCGGCAGTGTCGTCACCCATTCCCAGTTACAGTAGTGCCCGAGGTAGAGTGCTATAGACTGCCCCTCGTTGATGACCTGTTCTAACTGGTCAACGTTCTTGAACGTGATACGTTTTTTAAAATGCTTCTTGCTGATAGTAATCTGTTGGATGCTCTCTGCAAACAAGTCACAGAGGAAATGGTAAAATCCTTTTTCTATCTTGTGTATCTCTTCTTCTGATTTCTCAGGGAAAGCGGAGGTAAGGTTCTTTCTCACTACTTTCCTCCGGTATTTGACGATATGATAGAGTATGACATAAAGCATATCCGACAGGAAATAGTGTACCCTCGTAGGAAGGAGGGATAACAAGAAGGCTACACCATATAGTAGATAAAAGAGGATTTTCATATCTTGGTACTTTCGGTTGAGTAATCTTTCACATACATCTCATAACAGAGTTTCAGCCATATCAGGGCGACGGGTAGTGCCTTGAGGGCATAGGGCTTCACCCAAGTGTTGCGGATATACGCAGGGAAGAGGTCGCTGGGCGACATACTCGACAGGATGAAGGCAAACACCATGAGGGCGATATCCCATTTCGTACGCTGCCAAGGGGCAGCCGTATACCAGACAGCAAGACCTACAAAGGGGGTGATATAGCCGCTAGACTCACTGCCCGTGGAGAACAGGACGACAAACATCAGGACAGAGGCAAGCAGTGTCTGGCGGAAAGCTGTATGTCTGTATTGCGAGAGACGGAGATAGGGGATGACAAACATCACCAGTCCCGCTAAGATAATCCAGATGTCGGAATAGGTGGCACACTGGGATATCTTGCGTATCATACCGAGGATAGAGACATTGGTTGTTGTACTGAACATATTCTCCGCATTCTTGCTCGACAGGCTCTCATACCATTCCTGATACTGTCCTATCAGATAGTCGGGACCATGGAACACCATCGGAGCCACGAACATCACCACAGCCCAGAACACTAAGGAGAGGATGAGTTTCCCTTTGTGTTTGGAGAAGAAGAGGAACGCCAGTCCCACGATGCCATAGAGTTTCACAAACGTACCCAGCATGATGAAGAACGCCGCCCAGAAATCCTGCTCCTTCTCGATACAGTAATACGAGAGGAGAATGATGGCGGCGATGGCGATATTGAACTGCTGCATGAAGATAGCCGTCAGCAATTCATGGGCACAGAACCAGAGGATGAAGATACGCTGGTATTTCGTGAACTGCGACTTGCGTATTGCCACATAGAGGAACATCGTGAGGGCGACCACCCAAAGGAGTACGCCCATGTATTGCGGAAGGATGGCAAAGGGTGCCACGACGACCGAGAAGAAGGGACCGTAGTGGTTCACGTCATGGTACTCCTCGGGATAGGGAGCATAGAGCGAAGTACCGTTCCACGCATGCCAGAAGACATATTTGAAAATGAGGAAGTTGTTGCACTTGTTCAGCTTGACAAGTCCACCGATGACGGGTAATAACAGCCACAGTCCCAACAACGTGCGGTCGTCACTCCAGAACGGTTTGGAGAAGAATGCCTTACAACGTTCTATCATTGGTGATTTCGAAATATTTCTTCAATACTAACAAGGAAATGAGCTTCTCACGCGCCTCATCCCTGAACTGGTCGACATACTCGTGGGCATGTTGGATAATCGCCTCTGCCTCCTCTGGATGTTCAATATAGTAGGTGAGCCGTTCCTCCAAGTCGGAGAAGTCGTCCTTAACCTCTATATAGTGATAGTTAGGGATGAGCGTTCCCTCCATGAACCATGTCTCCACCGTATGACGGGGTGTGACGGCTATCGAGTTGGACGACATCACCCATTTTAGGTTCGAGGCGACATCATTGCCCTCTAACGACATGATGAATTTATAGTCGAGATGCTCCTCAATCGTCATCTTGCCGGCTTGCCATTCTGGATGTGCCTCGATGCGGTTGGTAGAGGCGGCATCCACCATCGGACTCTGTCCGTCGGCGAAACGCTCCATAAAGACATCCCTGTTCTGTTTCCTGGCTCCTAAGTCGCCACGGAATATCGTCATGTTCTTCTTGTCACGCCACGCCTTCTTATCGTTGACGAACAGGAAATGGCGCACTTTTTCCATTTTTAGTACCACTGAGTTCTGGTTGTCATCACCCAATGGGCGGCTCTTGATAATTGTAGGAACCTCAGGCACATGGGTAATGTCACCGGACAACAGGATCCATTTCTTCTTACCGCTGAAATAGCGGGCAATCTCCATCGCGTCGAAGTAATACACCTTCTGGCGCGTCATGGGCTGATGACGTATTTCCACAGCCTCCTTTGTCCATTGCTCATGATTGAAGGCGTGGGAAGGTGTCAGCTTGTTATAATAGTTTACCCGTTGGAGGATATAGTCACGGTCATCACGCTTGTCGAGTTTCGCCAGTTCCCTGTTCAGCATCATCCGAGTGAAACATTTGGGCGTGTATTCCCTGATATATGCCTTCAGGAAATAGAGCAAGTTACTATTCTTGCCGTTATGGCTCAGGTAATAGAGCTTTCGTAGATTCATCATATACTCAACTTTGCTGCAAAGATACAAATAAGTGAGTAAAATGCAAAAAGAAAACTTGTTTTCTTGCATAATTAGAAAATAATACCTACTTTTGTCCTTGTTAACGATAAGTATATGGCTGACTCCAAGTTATTCTCCATCCTGATTCCGACATGGAACAACCTGAAATTTCTCCAGCTCTGTGTGGAGAGCATCCGCAAGAACTCCACCTATGAACATCAGATACTCATTCATGTCAACGAGGGGACGGACGGCACGTTGGAATGGGTGAAAGCACAAGGACTGGCATATACGCATTCTGCGGAGAACGTAGGGGTTTGTCTTGCTTTGAACCAGTTGCGACCCCTTGTCACCACAGACTATGTTCTCTTTATGAACGATGATATGTATGTCTGTCCTGAATGGGACAAGGCACTCTATGACGAGATACGTGCCATCGGCCATAAAATGTTCTTCTTTTCCTCTACCTTGATACAGCCGCGTAAATTCTTCTGTAAGAGTGTCATTGCACCTGCCAACTATGGAGAGAGCATAGAGACTTTCGAAGAGGAGAGACTCCTGAAAGAGTACCAGGCGCTGAAACATGGTGACTGGATGGGAGCTACATGGCCACCGAATATCGTACATCGTGACATTTGGGATCTCGTAGGAGGATATAGTGTAGAGTATAGTCCGGGTATGTATAGCGACCCTGACTTTTCTGCAAAGCTGTGGAAGGTAGGTGTGCGTCTGTTCAAGGGTATTGATAAAAGCAGAGTATATCATTTCGAGGCTCGTTCTACGCATCGTGTCGTGAAAAACGACGGCTCTACGCAGTTCCTTCGGAAATGGGGTATCACCTCTGCCTCGTTCATGCGTGACATCCTCCATCGGGGAGAGCCATGGGATGCTGATGCGCAACCAGACGGAAGACTCCAAAAAGACCTGTTACGTAGTAAACTGAAACGTGTCTTGACGATTTTCCGTGATGTAAAAATCAAAAACATCTGGGAGTTCTAACCCAGATGTTCCAAAATCTTCTCTGCTACTTTTTCCCAGTCAAACAACTGGATATGTTCACGTGCCGCCAGTCCTAACCGTTGGCGTAAAGGTTCGTCGTCATAAAGACGGGCGATGTGTTTGGTGAAGCAGAATACCCAACGGGCAGAACGGATGCCGTTGACACCATCTATCAGCAAGTCTGCCGTTCCAGCCTTCGTAGAGATGACAGGCAGACCGCATGCCATCGCCTCTGCTACCGTATTGTTCCAACCAGAGTATTTTGGATTCTCTGCAGATACAAAACAATCAGCACGATTAAACAGTTCTGAGTTATGGTCAAAAGGATGATTCAACACAAACTCATAAGGACAGCTACATTTGAACTTCTCGTATTTCTGACGCATCTTGTCTGACGTATGGGTATCAAACAATAATAACTGGATGTTATAGCCTCGTCTGTAGAGCCGTTCACAGGCACTGACGACATAACGGGTTCCCTTTACGCTCTCTGCCAGTCGACCATACCCCATCACAACGAAAGGACGGTCTTTCACCTGATAGTCTGTTTTGGGCTCGTAGTTCCGTACCGTGACTCCGCCAACCGCTAAGAAAGCCTTGCGTCCAAACTTCTTTAGATCGTGTTGATAGACGTTCGAGGAACAGGCATATAGCTCTATCTCTGGGTGTCTTAGTATCTCCATGAGATTTTCCTTGATACGTACATGATAGAAAATCTTATGCCGTGCCTGGGATTGTAACAGCAGCGGCAGGTCACTGGGAGTTGTAGTCCACAGGGCATCCAACTCCATGTTCTGTACATCAGCGAATGTCGCCATCTTGCCCCTGAACGAAAACCAGTTTGGAGCAGCTCCGTCAGGGGTGAATACATAGAACTCATGTCCTTTTTCCACAAAGATGTTGCCGAGCTCCAGAAACCGTTTCACACCTCCGTATAACTTGGTATGGGGAAGTAATACGCCTAATCTCATATGTCTTAACTCCTTAACTCCTCATAAACCTTTAATACCTGCGCAGCCACATCCGTCCCCTTGAAGCGTTCGATATACTGTTGGCTCTGACGGATGCGCTGCTCACGTTCTGCATTCCCCTTGAGCATCGACTGCACAGCAGAAGCCATTCCCTTGGCATCATCTGGGGCAACATACAGATTGGCAGGTCCCCCAGCCTCTTCCAGACAGGAACCGGTACATGCCACCACAGGAAGTCCTGCAGCAATCGCTTCGATGATGGGGATGCCAAAACCCTCATAACGGGAGGGATAAACAAAGACCTCCGCCATACTGTAAATAGCTGCTAGGGTCTCGTCGTCAACACCACTTAACAGATGGACACGAGGACTTTGGGGTAGTTGTTCTGCATACTTCGTCTGTCGGCCTACAGCTACCACGTGAATGTCCTCTGGCAAGCTATTTATGGCATCAATAGCCAGTCGTAGATTCTTTCGCTCTTCAATGGTTCCTACATTCAGGATGAAACGCGCTGGTATCTGATACCGTTCACGTACTGCCGCTACCTGTTCTGGAGTTGGCTTCTCAGAGAAACGAGGTGCATAACTCTGGTAGATGACTGTTATCTTGTCTTCGCTTACGCCACCTAACTCCATGATGTCCTGTTTGGTGCGCTCGCTGATGGCAATGATGTGGTCTGCCTCCTTGATGGTCTGACGGAATTTCCATTCGTAGATTTTCGTATCTATCCAATGGTAGTATTCCGGGTGGCGCATGAAAATAAGGTCGTGGATGGTGACGACACTGCGTATACCAGCCTTCTTGAGTCCGATAGGCAGTTCTCCGGAAAGTCCATGATATATTTGTACGCCATCCTTTTGGAGGTCTTTGACGATACCGAAAGACCTCCAAAAGGAAGAGGAAAGAGAGTGCGTAGGGTAATAGAAACGGGCTCGTTCGCTGTTGATAATTTGGTTGCGCAAGTCGTCCCTGCCTTTGTCTGGTGCATACAGACGCAATGCCACATCCTCGTCTGTGCGACGGATGAGGTCATTCACTAGAGTTCGTCCGTAACTGCCTAACCCGGTGCCGTTACGAACAATGCGCTTTGCGTCAAACCCAACGATTAATTTCATTCTTGTCAATTTTTTGCAAAGGTATGAAATTAAATTGATAATTGAAAATTATTTTTGTCCAAAGCTCGTTTTCCCAATTTCAAAAATAACATTCAATTTTCTTTGCCATTCAAGACAAATTAATTACCTTTGCATAAATGCTGGGGCGAAAAATAAATAACCCGGATGCGTTTGTTGCTTAAATAGGAGAAAGATGATATTTGCCAGAGATAAGAGTCAGATGTGCAACAACTTGTTGCAGTATGCTCATGTCTATGCATGGGGTAGGGAGCATGGGCGAAAGGTTATCTCTATGCGTTTCAGCTACAAATATCAGTATTTCCATATCTGTCATACGTCCCTGACGGGTTTCTTATGGTATCTCTTTGCCAAGTATATGGCTGCGCTGAGGCTCTTGCCGACAGCAAATTTCAAGCACAGCGACTGCGATCGTGAAGCGTTGGAACAGAAGATGCTGCACCATCGGCATATTGTGGTCAGTGGCTGGTTCGTGCGCTATTACGACCTATTCCTGAAATACCGTCAGGAGATCTGCGACCTCTTCCGCATCGACCCTCAAATTACAGAGCCTGTGAAGGAGAAGATGAAATTTTCAACTCTCAACTCTCAATTGTCAATTTGTCGTCTGGGCGTCCATATCCGCCGTGGCGACTATGCGACATGGAATTACGGCAAGTATTGTTTCGACGATGAGACATACGCCCGATATATCAATCGATTTGTTGCGATGCATCCCAATCAGGAGATTCATGTCTATCTCTCTACCAACGATGCTGCTGTGACAGAGGAACGCTATCAGGAACTTTGTCCACAGGCGCATATCCATCATCTGCACGGCAATGCACCGGAAGACCTTTTCATGCTCTCGGAGTGTGACTATCTGATAGGACCTCCCAGCACTTTCTCCCTGGTGGCTGCCATGTATCGCGACATCCCTCTCTATCGGATGGATACTGCCAACGCCGAGGAGATGACAGCCGAAGGTTTTAAGTTGTTCGACTATTGGTTTAGAAACATTGTATGAGTCAACTCCGTAAGATAAGATACCGTTTGTTTGCGTGGCGAAGGTTTCCTCAGCTGAAACCCTCCACAGAACCTATTGATGTGGTCATCCCTATCATTGCTAAGGATTTGAACATCCTGCCGTTGTGCTTAGAGGGCGTGCGCCATCAGGTGGCTCATCCCATCCAACAGATATATCTCGTGGCACCGGCCCAACAGGAAATCATCCAGTTCTGTGAGGAGCACCAGTTGCAGTTTGTCGATGAGACGAGTGTCTTCGGTTATGGTCCTAAGGACTTGCACCTGCAGATACAGACTCCTGATGGCCATACGCTGGATCGTAGTGGATGGCTCTTCCAGCAATTCGTCAAACTGAGTGGCAGGGTAGGCACTTGTCGGCATTATCTCTGTATCGATGCCGATCATGTGTTGATACGTCCGCATGTGTTCTTGACAGACGACCAGCAGACGGTGTTCTATATGAGTTACGAGGAGCACCAGCCTTATTATGACAATATCTGTCAACTGATGCCAGAACTTGCATTGGCACCCCTCTCCTATGTCGACCATAAGATGCTGTTTGACAAAGAACAACTGGAGGTGTTGCACCAGCAGCTCACCAGAGAGGGACATTCATGGACAGATACGATTTTGAAAAGCTATGATCGTCAGCAACTCTCAGCCTTCTCGGAGTTCGAACTCTATGGCAACTTCGTACAAGATAAGGTACAGCGTCCTTGGCTCCAGAAACGCCTGTCGTATAAGCACCTTGCCGACTACGATACTTTATGTCGCAAATGGAGCCACTCTCGCTGGTCGCTGACTTTCCCAGACTATATTAATAAAGGTAAGAAGTAAGATGAAAAGATTTATTGATGGCATCAAGTGGTTCTTTATGAATCCGACGTGCGTCTTTTGTTTAGGCGTCGTTGTGACCATTGTCGCCACATTGTTGGAGATGAACCGCAGCCATGCGTATAACTACTATGACTACCACGATGCGACGATGATGTTCTGGGGAGGAATGAACCCCTATACGGTAGAGTTTGCAGAGACGCATAGCATTTTCTTCCTCTATCCTCCTGTGTTCTGCGTGGTTTTCTTCCCTATCTTCATGCTGCCCACATGGTTAGGACCCTACGTATGGAACCTGCTACATTATAGTCTTTTCTTCTTTGCCGTCTGGACATTGCCCAAACCCTTGGCATCCTATCGGATGAAGATCATTTTGTTTCTGTTCTCTGTATTGCTGCAAAATGTCTTCTTCTTCCAATACAACCTCGTGGTCTGCTATATTTTCCTGTTTGCCTTCACCCTGTTGGAGCGCAACAAACCCTTCTGGGCAGTACTGCTGATTATGTTTTCGGCCACTACGAAGATTTACGGTATCGTGGAGTTAGGACTGCTATTCTGCTATCCGAAGGTATGGCGAAACTTCGGCTATGCCATCCTGTGTGGTATCGGCCTCTTCCTGTTGCCTGCCGTCAATCCTGCATTCAACGTCTTCGACCTTTATGGCGATGTGAGAGACAACCTGCTCAACCACCATAGTGCGGTAGAGTATCCAGGACTGCTATTTGCACGAGGACTGAAATCGTTCCTGTTGCCTAACTTCCGCATCGTACAGATTGCCGTATTGGTGGTCTTGGGAGCCTTGTTCTTCTGGCGACACCAGCGTTGGCAGGACTTCCGCTTCCGCGTACAGGCATTAGCCATTATCATGGGTTATGTCATCATCCTGAGCGATAGTCCAGAGACGCATACCTATATCATTGCCCTGATGGGTTATCTGATGGCCTTCTGGCTACAGCCCAAGCACACCACCTTCGATTGGGTTATTTTCTGGCTGTTGTTCGTCAACTTCAACATCCTGCCTACCGACTTGCTCTGTCCACCTTGGCTGCATGACTATATCCACGAGACATTCTGGTTGGATGTCTATACCATGACCATCGCATGGCTACAGGTCATCTGGTGGGCTTTTGGTCCGAAGGAGAAGTTGAAAGTGAATAGTTTAAAGTTGAAAGTGTTGCTGCCACTACTTATGCTGCTATTGCCGTTGGGTATGCAGGCACAAGACAAGCGCTATACCGTTCGTGGCGTGTCCTTTGTGATGCGACAGGTGAAAGGTGGTGAGTTCATAATGGGTACTAATGATCCGAAAGCAGAGGCCGACGAACGACCAGCACATCAGGTAAAGGTCAACGATTTCTATATCGGCGAGACAGAGGTGACACAAGAGTTATGGGAAGCTGTGATGGGGAAGAATCCTTCCAAACACAATGGCAAGCAACGCCCCGTGGAGCACGTGTCATACGAAGATTGCCTTCGCTTCATACTGGAGCTTAACCGACTGACAGGTAAGCATTTCCGTCTGCCGACGGAGAAAGAATGGGAGTATGCTGCCCAGCATGTCCAACAAGCAAAAGGTTATATGGATGGTGTGAGAGAGTGGTGCGACAGTCCTTATGAGGAGTATACGAATCCCAAGAACGGTTTCTTCATCCAGTTGTTCCGTCGTCAGTTCCGTATCGTCCGAGGAGGCTCCTTCCAGAGTACACCTTATTATATACGTATCACTAACCGCTATCCCCTCGTTACATGGCGCAGGCTACAGACCGTTGGTTTGCGATTAGCGATGCAATGACCTAACTCCTCACTCCAATATCTCCTGGATGTTATACAGCGGACGGCGCTTCACCTCCGTATAGATCTTACCGATATACGTGCCAGTGATACCTAAGGAGATGAGGATGAAGCCACCAACCAGCCAGATAGACAGTATCAAGGACGACCAACCTGGTACGGCAGTGCCTGTCACCAAGGCATGTATCACATAAATACCGATACAGAAGGCGATCATCAAAAAGACGACACCCATATAGAAGATGGCCTGCATGGGGCGGGTACTGAACGACGTGATACCGTCCATGGCGAGGTTCAGCATCTTCTTCAGCGTATATTTCGATGAGCCTGCCTGACGCTCACCAATCACATCATCCACTGTCGTTGAGGGCAGACCAATCATCGGAATCAGTCCGCGCAGGTAGAGATTACGCTCCTCAAAGCCCGACAACATCTGGAGGGAGCGCTTGCTCATCAGACGGAAATCGGCATGGTTGTAGATACTCTCCACGCCCATCGAACTCTGCAACTTGTAGAAAGCCATTGCTGACATCCGTTTCATCAGTGGGTCTGCCTTGCGTGATACCTTCACACCATAGACGATGTCATTGCCTTCCTCAAAGTGCTTCACCATCTGGGGAATACACTCGATGTCGTCCTGCAGGTCGGCATCGATGGTCACGACGGCATCAGCCCATTCTTTAGCCGTCATCATACCCGCCATAATTGCATTCTGATGTCCTACGTTACGTGCTAGGTTGATGCCACGCACGAAACGGTTTTGCTTATGCAACTCGCGGATGATGTCCCACGTACGGTCGCGACTGCCGTCATTGACAAACACCATCATGCTGTCTTCCGAAATCAGTCCTTCGCTAATCATACGCTCGAAGAGTGCTGTCAGTCGCTCCACCGACTGGTGTAGTACTTCCTCCTCATTATAACAGGGTGAAACAGTTGCTAACTTTATCATAGTTCTTAACTCCTTAACTTCTTAACTCCTCACTTTCTCGACAAAGTCAGAGAAAGTTGCAAAGACTTCTCCTTTGTTCTTTAGCATCTTTATCAGATTACCTAACCGCTCCATCATCTCCCTGCCGCTGTGGTTCTTGATGATGAACGGCATCTTGAATTCCGGATGCTCCTTCAGGTCGTAGAACTCCCAAGGATGGAAATAGGTCACAAAATAGCCGTCATGTTTCAGAGTACGACGTACCAACCAATGGTACAAAACTTCGGGTAGGTTATGCAGGGCGAGCCAAAAGAGGGGGAAGCGAATCCAAGGACTCACGGATGCAGGAATCTGCATCACGTCACCTTTCATAAACCACGTACGCGGGGCTGTTAGGTGCATATAACGTCCAGGGATGAACGCTGGGTTCAGCGATGAGTTGTAGGTATAGCCCACCCGTGCTATCTCGCTGTCGCTGACAGGGAACATACGGGGCTGGCGATAGCCGTAGACTTTCCGTCCGCACACACGCTCCACAATTTCTTTCGACTTAGCGAAGTCCGTCTCTTTGGGTTGCCAGTGGTCCACTCCGTGACACGCCACCTCATGACCTTCATCCATGATGCGCTGCATCACCTCAGGAGCATGCAGTGCAAAATTACCCGTACAGAAGAAGGTCGCCTTTACGCCATTCTCCTTCAGTACGTCCAATATACGGTTTGTTCCCTCTATGGAGACTTTCATCCCCTCTTCCAAAGAGAAGTCCACCCCATGTTCACGGGGCACGTCAAACTCCTCAGTGTCAAAACTTAATAGAATCATTTATATTCGAAATATTTCGTTGGCAAAGGTAGTGTAAATTGCGTGAAAAACCAAATTTGTACCTTAAAATTTCCATCTCATCTGTACATCTACGTCAGTCATGGAAGAGCCGTTGATTTCCTGAAGACCACTGGATATCTTATTGCGGTCGAAATAATTGGTGACTCCTATCTTTGCAATAAGCATCAGGTGTCTTCCGATGTCTGCACGACTTATCAAGGCATAGCGAATACCTTTGCCGTAGCACATGAGGGACGAGAAGTTGTAGAGTACGGACCGTTCATATAGATAGAGCCGGCTGTCATAATTATCTGTATGGAAATAGGCGGCATTGGCAGAGAGTTGCAGCCACCGCCACTGGTAGGCTATCTGTTCGGAGAGCATATAGCCCTGGTAGCTTTTCTTGAAGTTGACGGCGACGCCGTCAACTTGTGTCTGTAGGGAAAGACCAGAGGGCGCTTCAAAGTTGAGGCGCAGGCGTGCCCGATGCTCCGTGCGATTGACGAGCATTGTCTTATCGGTATTATCCATCTGTCGGATATGCAGGCGATAGCGTCCTTCTAAGCTCCACTTCTTATTTAATAAGGTACGGGCGAGAATCATGGTGTCGAAGGCGTCACTGGGCAGACTCACCTGATAGCGCTTCCAAGGGAAATGGGCATAGTCGGCATACCAGTTAAGTGTCAACTTGGAAGAGGGCTGCCAGGTAAAACCCAAATAGACGCCATGCTCGTTCTGTATGTTGGAACCCTCCGCAAAGCTTTGGGCATGGAGTGCTGTGTATTTCTTGTCATAGTAGCGATGGAGGGCCAACAAGGTGAATGCCGGGCTCAGCCGATAGCTTATCCGATGGATGGTTGCCAAGGCTCCGTGACGTTGGATAGCCGTTTCTCCGGAGAAAGAGAGTCGTGCATTGGTATATCCATAGTCAACACTCATATTGAGGAAATCCTGTCCTTCTGCGTCATAACGGCGATAGGACGCATTCGCTCTTTGGGGAACCAACGTCCTGTCGAGATGGGTATAAAGGATATTGGCCCGAGCATAGAGCGTTCCCTTACGCCACCCGATACTCCCACCTAGATCAGCCTCATGGGTATTGTTCTTTTTTGCCATCTCTGTCGTAGTGCGATGGTAGTTGCTGTAATAGAGTGTCCGTGCTGTATTGTCTTTGTTGAGGGTAGCATCCAACGGACGGTACGACGCAAAAGCAGTGAGCTGCCAGTTCTTGTGAAGCCGGATGGTAGCTGCCGCTCCCTGAAGATAACCTTCCGTGGAAATGGAAGAATGGGGACGAAGAACTGTGGTGGGGCGTCCCATTGACTGTAGGATAGCAAGTTTCCCCAGATAGAAACCGCCGTTGATGATGAGTCCCATACCCAGTTGGACACGATACATACCCAGACAGAGATTCTCTATCCGTCCTAAGTCTTTGACTTGTAGGTAGTAAGCATAGAAGTCATAGCCCCATCGGTTCCGACCCGTGAAAAAAGGCTCTCCTGCGTCCTGTGCTCCCGTCACTCCCAGCTTCACCCTGTCATGATAAGTCAGTTGATAGCGGAAAGAATGGCGATAGCGCTGACCCAAGTACCCCTTTTCATCACCTTTCCTTGTATAGAGAGGAATCTTCCCTGTGAACAGTATTTGATGGTCACCATGCAGGAAAACAGAATCTAACCGGAGCCTGTTGTCTGCTTCTTTTGCTTCTCCCACATAAGCGAAATTTTGGAGTAGTTGCCGACGCTTCGTGTCCAGTGTTGTCAGCATCTGCAGTTCGCCCCATGAACGGATGGGGCCATAACGATGTATATAGGCGAGCAACTGCTCTACTTGTTGGGCAGTGAGGAAGGGTAATTGTTCCAGGTCTTCCCGTGTGGCCTGATTCAGGTTCACTGGATGTGCGGCTTTCTCAGAAAGGATGTCATAGAGTTCTTCCACCGAGGACATTTCCAAGTCCTCTGCCTCCACCCATTGACGAAAATCCTCCTCCCATTGGTTGTTTGTCTGAGAAAAACCAGTCAGGGAGAACAATATCAGGAAGATTGCTAATGTCCATCTCAATAACATAGTGCAAAGATACGAAAAAAAACCGAAAGTTTTGAGGCTTCCGGTTTTTTATGCAAATGGAAAGGGGGTACTTCTACTGGACCCTTGTAAATTCCATGGGTTCGTCCTCATCAAGAAGGATGAGCTTGGTAGCAGTAAGCTCCTTGATGGTCAATGTTTGATTACCACCCAGATCCTTCGCAAGCTCGTCGCATATTTCTGTGACGATAGGCATCAAACCGTCGGTGAGTTTTTTCTTAACATCAGGGTTCTGGTCGAAGTATTGCTGTACTTCGGGTTTGAAATCCATCTTCTCAATCTTGGCTTCGGAACGCTTGTCATCAACGTTGAGCTTCAAGAATATCCCCTCCTGTTTGTAGGTGCCAGGGACGGAAGCAGAAAAGGTGATAGACCCCATGTTATCAATTAGGCCTGTTGCTATGATCTTCAGTTCGAAGGTATTACCGAAGGTAAAGTAGATGTTACCTTTGACATCATTCTCTTCAAAGGGGGCAGGAGCCATCCAGTTGCCCTGGATACTCTGCGCACTGATGGTCATTGCTGCCATCAGAGCGCATGTGATAAACAGAATTCTTTTCATACTATGGTTGATTAGTTAAAGATGTAACGCAAGCTGAACTGGATGCTGTAGGTTGACAGCATGCTGTTGTAAGCCGTGTAAGTACTGGTGTGGCGATAGTTGCCATCCAACTGATACTGGTAAGACGCCTTGTTGTCCTTGATAGTGGTCTTCAACAGGTCGGTACGGGTAGCGTACTTATAGACACCCCACTCAGAGTTGATGAGATTCAACAAGTTATTGATATCGATACCGAACTGGATGGTGTTGCGATATTTGCCCACCTTCACATAGAAGTCCTGGTTGAACTTGAAGTCCAACTGGTGGTGCCAAGGAGCAACGGCACCGCCACGCTCTGTGTACTGACCCTTGTGGCCTTTCAGGTAGTCGTCCTGATTGATATAGGTCCAGAAGTCGTCCTTCTGCATGTCTGCGGTGTACTCTACTGTAGCGCCTGTGGCGTTCTTGTAGTTATATGGAGTGAAGTTCCACTGATCGAGTTCCTCACGGGAAGCGGGAACGTAGATGAGTGAGCTGGAACCACCGTCACCGACGACAGATGATGTCATGGTGTAGCTGTAGCGTGTACCATTGTTGGTATATGAGCCGCTCTTGAAGTAAGCCATGTTCATGCCCTCGTAAACCAAACCGACGGAAGAGGCGAAGTGCTTCAGGTATTCCTTACGGTAGGTTGCCGAGATCAGCAGACGGTTAGGAGCCACATAAGTACCATAGCCCATCTCCATGTCGTTCATACCGTTGATGGAGAAACGACGGTTGTTGTAGGCAGAGGTCACCTGGTCACCTTGTCCCTCACTGAATGTCTTTGACTTAGAGTAGGTGTAAGAAGCCGAGAGGTCGAGACCGAAGTCGAACTTCTTGGAGAGTGATGCCGTCAGTGAATAGTAGTAGCCCTTGTCAGGAGCGTTGGTAATCAGGTAGGCATTGTTGTTCCTGTTAATCTTCTTAACCATGCGACGGGTGTCGTTAGGAGCAATCGTCAGGTCCTTGTCGTAAATATAGTTCTCGTTGGTGACAATAGCGGGATTGTAGTCGTGGCTATAGACACCTTCCAAAGAGAAGTTGATGTCATAAGGCAGTTTGAAGTCGACAGCCAGTGAGCTCTTCCATACGGCATTCATCTTCAGGTTCTTGTCGATGATGGTCGGTGACTGCGGAGCAGTGATGACTGTGGGATCCAGCGTCAGCTGTGCCAACTGTCCAGCCACTGTCGGGTCGAAGTTAGGCTGTCCGCCTGTAGCGTCAGCAGGTTTGTTATAGAAATACTGCATCTGACCGCAGTTGGAGTTACCCACAGCAGAAACGAGCCATACGAAAGGCAGACGGCCTACGAAGTAACCCGTACCTCCACGGACGACAATCTTCTGGTTGCCAAGGATATCCCAGTTGAAACCGATACGCGGAGAAATCGTCATCGTACCGTTAGGTAACTGGTCGGTAGCGTATGACTTGCCACCGGCGAATGTCAATTCAGCAAACGGAGCGTTGTAGTTGTCCTTCAGTGTAGGATAGCCAGGAATCTCGAAGCGGAGACCACCTGTCAGGCGTAAACGGTCTGAGATATTCCACTGGTCCTGGATATAGAACGAGAACTGGTTGTATCTCATCTTTGCCTGGAAGATGGAGCCGTCGAGTGCTCTGTTGGCAGTGATGCCATAGGCAGAGGGCTTGTCGCCATTGACGAAAGCCTCCCAAGAAGGGAATACATAATATCCGTTGGCAGCCTGGGCAAAGCCGTTGACTGCGTTGTTGGTCTCAAACTGAATACCAGCCAAGAGGTTATGCTGTCCCATCGTCCAAGTCACCTCGTCGGTAGCCACGAATGTCTTTACCTGACGCAGGTTTCCGGCAGTGAAGGGGTCAGGACCGAAGGTCGTCAGTACGTTGCCGTCCTCGAGGATATCCACTGTTGGGAAGGTTCCGCCTTCTACACTACGTGGCTCGTCCTGATAGGAGTAGGTGAGACGCAGTACGTTGTTGACAGAACCCCATTTGGCGTTCCACTCACCAGCCAGTGAGGTGAAGTTCTTCTCCTGATAGTAACGGGCGCTCTCGAAAGGAAGGGCGTAGTTGGTACCACGGCCACTACCTCCAGGATAGATGGCGCTGGTAGTCAGCGGAGAGGTAGATGCCGAAGGAGAATTAGAGTCTTTGGAATGTGTCTGTGAGAAACGGATGTTCACACGGTTGTTATCGTTGATGTTCCAGTCCACACGAGCCAGGAAACGGTAGGCGGGAGTATCCAATGAGAAGCCCTGATAGCGTCCGGGATTGTAATTGTACTTGGACTGCAGGTAGTTCGACATCTCATCCATCTGTGCAACGGTAGGACGGTTGTAGATGGTATTGCTGCCCCAGTCGGCTTCCGTACGTGCATAACGGGTAGGACCGGCAGAAACGTTAGACTCGTACTCACCATTGAGGAAGAAGAACAGCTTATCCTTGATAATCGGACCGCCGATGCTGGCACCCCATGTAGTGGTGTGGGCACGCTCACGTATCAGCTCATTGTCCTCCACCTTGTTACCACGCAGGTGGACATTGGTGTTATAGAAATAGGCACTACCCTTGAAATCGTTGGTACCGCTCTTGGTGGTAGCGTTGATGGCACCACCCGTGAAACCGCTCTGACGAACGTCGAAGGGAGAGACCGATACGGTAATTTGGTCGAGGGCATCGAGCGAGATAGGAGAACCGTTACTGGGCAGGTTGGAACCGATACCGAAGGCATTGTTGAAAGCAGCACCGTCGACGGTCACGTATGACTGACGATAGTTACCGCCACCCACGGAGAAGCCACCCACGGTGTTAGCACCCTGTGGGGTCATCTTCAGCATGTCGTTCAGTGAACGGCTGATAGTAGGAATCAACGCCATCTGATCGGCATTTACACTGGTGACAGCACCAGCACGGTCGGTACGCATGTTGTTGCGACCTCCGGAAGAGACGACCTGTACCTCCTGCAGCATATTGGCATCCTCGTTGAGGACCACATCCAATACGGCATTCTGACCCAGTACAAGATCAATGCCCGTGTACTTTCTGGGCTGGAAACCGATGTAGGAGATTTCTACCTCGTAAGGACCACCGGCACGCATACCCGTCAGGGAGAAACGGCCGTTCGCATTGGTAATACCGCGGTAAACCGTTCCAGAGGGAACGTGCTTGGCAGTAATGGTTGCACCAATCACTTCCTCGTTATCAGCCTTGACGATACCGTTGATACCGGATGTGGTAACCTGTGCAAACATGGTCAGTGTTGATGTCAGCATCATGACCACTAAAAGGAATAATTTTTTGCTCATATTCTATTGATAGATTTTAATTTGCTGCAAAATTAATTAATTTTTTTTAATCACCATTATTTTTTATAAAAAAATATGTTCTTACCTCTTACTTCTCACCTCTTACCTCTCAATTCAACCCTTTCTGTCTCGTTCCCATGCGAGCCTCTACGACGTTAACCACATAGTCGCCCAGTTTCTCGCACTCATTGATGATATCCATGTAGATGGTACCTACGGCATAGGTGTACTCATGGTTGTTGACATCGTTGATGTTCTGCGACTTCAACTGGTTGCGGTAGTTGTTGATTTCATTCTCCAGATTGAAGGTGCGGTTGACATCGTAGGACTCTTTCCGACCCATCATCAGACGGTTCATCTGTGAGAGAGCCTCGTCAGTGAGTTCCATCATCTGGTGGATATGCTCATACTGCTTGTCACTGAAGTGGTCTTGCTTACCTTGGTATTTACGGGAAATTGTACGGGCAATGTTGTAGCAGGCATCACCGATACTTTCCAATTCAGAGATTTCACGCAGCATGGCACGGATTTTTGCCTTCGTGTCATCTGACAAGTGGGCATCGCCTACCTGGTCTAGATACTTTGCTATTTCCAGCTCCATATTGTCGGAGATGCCTTCGTATTTCTCGATACGTGTAAACAGCTTGTTGAAATCGCCCGTCTGGGCACTGTTCTTCTTTGCCGTCTCACTGCTGCTCAGCGTCAGCAAGTCGCGCACCATGTTGAACATGCGCTGCATACGCTCGGAGAACGACTGTATCTCCTTCTGGGCTTCCAGCACCGAAAGTTCTGGGGTCTTCAGAATGCCTGCCGTGATGAAGTGCAGACGGAAGTCCTCTTCCTCGTCCACCTTCTTCGGCTTGATGACCCAGCAGACAAACTTCTCAATCTGTGGGATGAACCAGATCAGGATGAACGTATTCACCACATTGAAGCACGTATGGAAGGCGGCCAGCACGAAACTCAGCTTGGCAGCATTGGCAATGAAGGCCTGGGCACCAACGTTCTCCTTGGTCATGGTGACGTCGTAGCCAACGAAACCGCATACCATATCCACGAAGGGACGGAAGATGAAGAGAATCCAGATGACACCGAATACATTGAAGAACATATGGGCCAATGCCGCTCTCCGTGCTTGTGTATTCGCCGACATTGCTGCGAGGTTGGAAGTGACGGTAGTACCGATGTTCTCACCCATCACCAAGGCAATACCCTGATAGATGGGCAGCACGCCACTGGAACAGAGAATCATGGTAATAGCCATCACGGCAGCACTCGACTGGACGCAGAAGGTCAGCACACCGCCTAACAGCAGGAAAATCAGTGTCGTGCCGAAGGAATTCGGGTCGAACGACGAGAAGAAGTCCAGCACGGCCTGGTTCTCACCCAGGTTCATGTCAATACCCGTCTGACGGAGCGTTCCCAATCCCAGGAACATAAAGGCGATACCGAAGAGGAAGTCGCCGATATACCGTTTCTGCTTGGAATAAATCAGGATGATGGCCAGGAAGAAGGCGGGATAGACAAAGTCGGTGATGTTAAATGAAAAACCTGCCGACATGATCCATGCTGTCAGCGTGGTACCGATGTTCGCACCCATGATGACCGAGATGGCCTGCGCCAGCGTCAGCAGTCCTGCATTGACGAACGATACGGTCATCACCGTCGTTGCCGTACTGGATTGTACACTTGCCGTTACGAGCATACCTGTCAGCATTCCTGTAAAGCGGTTGGTGGTCATCGCGCCAAGGACATGACGCAACTGGGGACCTGCCATCTTCTGCAGCGACTCACTCATCGACTTCATACCGAACATCAGCAGCGCAAGCGAGCCCAGAAGTTTAAAAAGTATCCAAATAGACATACTTGGAGGATTAAAAAATTATAAAACTATCTTATTTCCAAAAAAAGTCATTATCTTTGTCCAACGTAAATCAATCACGCTTATGGAACAGACTATTAAAATCCGTTGCAAAAATAATAAAAAAATTTTAAATATCAGCATCGGAAGCACACTTTCTGAAATATTTTCTCAGACGGGACTCCAAATGGAGTACGGACCAGTGAGTGCACGTGTCAATAACAAGGTGGAGGGAATGCATTTCCAGGTGTATAAGCCCAAGGACGTTGAGTTCCTCGACCTCCATTCGTCCAGTGGTTTGCGTACCTACACGCGTACCCTTTTCTTCGTGCTATGCAAGGCGGCTCATGATCTTTGGAAGAACTGCCGCGTAGTTATCGACATTCCCGTGTCCAACGGCTACTTCGTTGATATAGAGCGGAAAGACGATAATGGGAAGAAGATAGAGGTGGGTCCTGACGACGTCCATGAGCTGCAGAGGAGGATGCAGGAGATTATTGATGCCGACCTGCCCATCCATCGCTATGAGACCAAGACGGAGGAGGCTATCAAGATGTTCCGCGAGGCAGGCAGCCTCTCGAAGGTCAAGTTGCTGGAGAGCTCCGGACGGCTTTATACCGTTTACTATGATATCGACGGCTATGTGGACTATTACTATGGCGCCATGCTCACCTCTACAGGTCAGTTGCACCTCTTCGGCGTAGAGTATTATTTCGACGGTGTGTTATTGCGCATTCCCTCGCAGGAAGACCCCTCGAAACTGGGCGCTTTCATTCGCCAGGACAAGATGTTTGAGATTTTCAAGGAGCATCACCGTTGGCAGGAAATCGTCAGAATGCGTACCGTGGGCGACCTCAACGATGCCATCGCCAAAGGCAAGTCCAACCAACTCATACAAATCAGCGAGGCGCTACAGGAGAAGAAGATTGCAAAGATCGCAGACGAGATTGCCAGCAGACCGGGTGTCAGAATGGTACTCATCGCAGGACCGAGCAGCAGCGGAAAGACCACGACCTGCAAGCGACTCTCCGTGCAACTGGCCGTCAACAGCATCTATCCCATCGGCATCTCCCTCGACGACTATTTCGTGAGTCGCGACCAGACACCGCGTGACGAGAATGGCGACTATGACTATGAGCACCTGCACGCCTTGAATATTCCCTTGCTCAATGAGCAGATGAATGCGCTGTTCAGGGGCGAGGAAGTGGAACTGCCACGCTATGATTTCCAGACGGGGACGAGCAAGCCCAGTGGCAGGAAGCTTCAGTTGAAAGGCAATGAGGTATTGGTGGTGGAGGGCATCCATGCGCTGAATCCGGAACTGACGGCACAGATACCCGAATCGCAGATTTTCCGGGTCTACGCGTCAGCGCTGACCACCATCCTGTTGGATAACCATAACTATATCCCCACAACGGACAACCGCCTGCTGCGGCGTATCATCCGTGACTATAAATATCGCGGTGTGTCTGCCCAGGAGTCAATCCGGCGCTGGGCATCCGTGCGCAGGGGAGAGAACCGCTGGATATTCCCCTTCCAGGAGAATGCCGATGCCATTTTCAATTCCGCGATGCTCTTCGAGCTGGCTGTCATCAAGAAACAGGCAGAGCCGCTGCTGGAACAGGTGCCGGAGAACTGTGAGGAATATGCTGAGGCCTACCGCCTGCTGAAGTTCCTCCGCTACATCAAGCCGATTCCCGAGGACCAGATACCCCCTACGTCACTACTCCGCGAGTTCCTGGGAGGCAGTTCCTTTGAGTATTGATTCAACTAAACCAAAACCGATATGAAGAAAGTATTATCAATCGTTTTTCTTTGTCTGTGCGCACAGTACAGTTTTGCCGTCGAGTTTTCTTTCGACAAGTTTGTGAACCTCCTGAGAAATGTGAATCAGGAAACGGCGAAGGAATGTGGCCTCTCCTTCATCTATGCCGACGAGGAACAACCGTCAGAGGACCCCGGTACGAGTGTTGCCGTCTATGGCTGGGGCATGGAGAAAGGCAAGAAGCAGGATTTCGGCTATGAGATGAAATGCACTTCCGACCACGCCGTCTATTTCTATTACCAGCTGGATACCTCGACGCAGGCAGCCATCTGTTTCAAGGACAAGGACGATGCCGACCGTTTCGTGGAGAAGGCCCTGGCATACGGAATCGTCATCCTGAATGACGGCTATTATATTTCAGACGACAAGCTGCCCAACGGTTCCGTCAAGGTTGATTCCTTCAGCGGCTATAACATCCTTACTCAAATGATGAAGCCCGAATATGACGAGGATTTCCACAAAGGGTTCTATGTCATCCGTTTCTATTATTTTTCATAAAAAACTGAGAGATGATGAAAAAACTAATGACCATCGTGCTGGTAGCCTTCTGCGGCCTGCTCGGCACACAAGCACAGACCATTAAGAAAGGTGACAAATTCTTCGACGGCAGCAACCTTTACACCGTACATGAAGTGAGAATGGGAACCATCGTCTATATGACGACCCCACAGGACAATGAGTTGACGCTTGAGAAAGTGGCTGGCAAGAACGGAGAGTATAAGATTATACCCAGCCGACAGGCCGAAGAGTGTCCCATCCGCCTTGCCGAGTTTGGCTGGCGGGTGCAGTATGTCCGTCAGAACGGCATGAACTTCCTCGCCGTGCGCAAGCCCAAAGGCGACGCCATGTGGATTATGGTGCTCACCCCCGATAATGAGGACGAATGCCTCGGTCAGCAGCAGACTTTGGAGAGGTCCAATTGGGAGGATGTCATCACCAATAGGCTGCTCAACACACCTTATCTCTGGAATATTCCCCGCGAACAGCTCCGTTTGATGCGCAATGAGATACTGGCCCGTCACGGCTACGTCTTCCAGTCGAAAGACCTCCGCGACTATTTTAGCAAGAAAAGTTGGTACAAACCAGCGGCAAATAATAACACTATCAAGCTCAACGTCATCGAACAGACCAATGTCGAGCTGATTAAGAGCGAAGAAAACGTTGAACCTGGCCTCCATCCTGCTGATGTTGCTGGCGATGTTGACCAGTCGGACTTCTAAGAGAGATCAATAAGTAGCACGGGAGGGCCTGGTAGAGAAATAGGTAATCAAAGGCTGGGCGTGACAGTTACAGTTGTGACAATTAAAAATCAAGGGTTACAACATGCTTTATAATACTATATAACTAATTGATATATAGATAGTTATATATAATATAGAGAAAATTAACACCCTCAAAAACGAACTGTCACAACTGTAACTGTCACAAACGGCCATCATTCAGTTCTCTAAAAAGCAGAATATCAAGGGATTACAACATTTTAGTCGCACTGCTTCGGCGATTCCCAAGCCTTCCAAAGGCCAGAAATCGTGAAAAAACTCCTCTCGCAGACCTCAAAAGTTATGCAAGAGCCCCTCGTTTCGATGCTTTTCCCTGTACTTTGCGCACATGTCAGTGCTTCTGAATTTCAATACCCAGACCTCATTTGGAAGGAACTTTGTGGCATAATGGCCAATTTGGTAGACGTTTTTGACTGTAACAAGTTGAAATTTTCAATTTTTGTAGAGGCGATTAAATAGCTAATAACCCTTGGTAAACTGCCAATAACCCCGCGTTATTACCCAATAATGCGGGGTTATTAATCAGATACGCTGTTACGTTATTGGTGGTGTGATAGATGTTCTGTATGGCCTATCCGAAAAAAAGAACAGAATTAAAATTTTTTTGGTTAAAAATTTGGAATTCAGATTTTTAATCCTTATCTTTGCAAAAATATTACCAAATAAATAACCTAAGGCTATATTGCTTATGAAACAATTAAGAAGTGTGATGTGCGTGGTAGCATTGTTTGTTGCTATGGGCGTACAAGGACAAGATCTCAAGATTCATGTAGATGAGAAGGGAAGAGTCGGATTTGCCAATTCCCAAGGTAATGTGGTAATCGAATGCAAGTATGAGACTGCTTATCCCTTTAGTAAAGGATTTGCCATTGTCGGCAAGTCAGACAAGTATGGTATCATCGATGCCACGGGCAAGGTGGTGTTGCCTCTCAAGTATGATAAGATTACACCATGGAACGACCTGTTCCTGATTAAGAATGGTAAGGACTTTGGTTTGGCTGCCAATAACGGAGAAATCGTGCTGAAGCCAGAGTATTCGGTGATTACCCCCACTAACTGCTATGGTAAGGCGCTGATAGGAAAGGGCGGTAAGGCAACTCCGGTTGACAAGAAAAATGTGATACGTGGAGCAAAGTGTGGTATCATCGACCGTTACGGAAAGGTACTGATTCCTGCAGAGTACAAGGGACTGTATGAATTTTCTTTTGATGCGAAAGGAATTGCTCCGTTAGGAGAGGGTATGGCTGCTGCATGTGTCAACCACTCTGCAACGGACACCTTGGAAACCGATTGTAATTACCTCGGCTTTTCTAAATCAGAACTATACCCTTTGAATACTCCCAAGGCATTGGCTTCCAATTATGGCTTGATGGATGGGACGGGTAAAATGCTTATCAAGGAAAGTACCTATACTTATTTGATGATGCCCCAGAACAAAATGGTCAGAACCTATAATTTCAAGATCTCCAAGAAGGAAAAAGAGACCATTGCTGGCTATTATGATCTGTCAACAGACAAGTACATGCAGGTTTCTACTTTTACCTGCGCCCCCGACCAGCACATTACCTGGACGCATGGTGACTTCGTGGGTGACATCGCACCAGTAAACTCTCCAACGACATGGTCGTTTATTGACAAATCGGGTAAGGCGCTAAGGCAAGGCTATACAGCTATTGCTCACCATCCTTTAGTCCACCTATGGATTGCCAAGAACTCCTCTAACACCCTTGATGTTTTTGATGAGGATAACAATGATATCCCCGGTCTTTCCGGCTATTCAGATTTCAATTCTCCCCAGCAGAAAGACGACAGAGAGATTTATAATGTGAAGAAAGGCGATAAATGGGGTGCCGTCAACCGTTCGGGCGAGACCATCATCCCCTTTGAATATGAGTCTGTCTGGCAGAACGTTTACGATTTCATCATGGTCAAGAAAGACGGTAAGTTTGGAGCCGTTACTCCTAACAACGACCAGTTGATTCCTATAGACTATTATAATATCGTCTTCCCTACAGAGCGTTATGCCAGAAACTTCTGGGTGCAGAAAGCTGACTCGATGTACTATAACTATAATATAGAGAAAGGACAGGAGGCCTCCAAAGGCTACAAGTATGCCCTGAATTTCAAGGACGGTATTGCATGTGTAGTTCCCTATGGTTTCACTCCAAAGGACGACCTGCTCAATCAGGCATTGCTCTGTGAGCCTAACACGGACCCTGCTACTATCAAGCAAATAAAACCCTCGGAGAAAGTCGGCTTTTATGGTATTCTGATTAATCCCAATGATGAGGTGCTGTTCTCAGAACCCATTACCTCTGTTTATTTGGACAAAGCCCGTGAGGCCATTAAGGCAAAGGGTGGTGCTCCATTGACGAAGATGGAAATGAAGAATTTCTTGTTGGAAGTTACCAAGACGAACAGGTCCTATCCGTTAAGCGAGACACTTGGTGAAGATGAATGGAATTACTAACTATTAATGCTCAGAAGTTATGAAACGATTTATTATATTAGGTATATTAGCAGTCTCCGTAGGAACTGCATTTGCACAAGATAGCGAGCCGACCTACCGTCGTAGTTCTATCTATTCCCTGATGATCAACCATACTGATCAGCAGTTCGCCAAAGAGATCAAGGAAGCCTTCCTGCAGATTCCGGTACCCGACAAGTTCAACGACCACAACCTGAGTGTGAAGGTGGTGAACATGACAACCAAACTGGAAGGTGCGAAGAAAGAGCAGGAGAACCCCATCATCACTGATTTCCTCCAGAGAAACAAAGTGGCCAGCCGTCTGGTAGGCCGTTGGTTCAATCGTGACGGGTTCACAGGTCAGTGCGACATGGAACTGGTGAAAGAACGTGGTCTTTATAACGCTACGGAGTTCGACAAACAGCTGGCAACCCGTTCTGCCCGTGGTATGGCGATGTTGCAGGATGCCGGTGAGGAACTGATTGGCAATACCTTCGTGCTCGTCAACGATATCCGTTATGTGGACAAGGCAAAGGCTTCGAAGGCAGTTGGTGGTTTCCTGAAGATTTTGGGTGCCGCAGCCTCCATTGCAACGGGAAGTAACAGCTATAATAACTTAGGTAACAGCCTGGGTGATATCGCTGAGAGTTTCAAGGGCTTTGCTGTGAAGATCAATACCTTCCTCTATAAGTTGGAGTGGAACGACGAACAGGCTGGCTTGTTCTATCAGGAGCAGTATGCTTCCCAGCCCGACGATACGAAGCGCCAGAACTTTGAGAACGGTCGTGGCAAGTACACCCTGAAATATGTGGGTAAGGTAGAGAGCTCCGGTAGTAAGACCTCCTTCCTCGGTATCAAGGAGGACGAGCCTATCGTGATGGTCCGCAAGGCCTGTCAGCGTGCTATCGACGAGAATGTGGTTGACCTGCAGCACGAATACGAGGAGTTCCGTATCAAGACTCCGTTGGCTTCCGTAGAGCCTCTCACCGCCTATATTGGTATGAAGGAGGGTGTGAACAGCAAGTCGAAGTATGAGGTGCTTGAGGTGATTGAACTGGAGAACGGTTCTCACAAGTACGAGCGTGTAGGTGTTATCGAGCCTATCCCCAGTCTCATCTGGGACAACCGCTTTATGGCTGAGGAAGAAGGTGCGCAGGGTGCCAACCTTGGTTTCACCACCTTCCGCAAGGTCAGTGGCAAGGACTTCGTCAAGGGTATGCTCATCAAGGAAATGAACAAGTAATCTCTCACCTCTCACCACTTACCTCTTACCTCTAAAAGTAGAGAATGTGAAACATACGAAACTTTAATTAATTACAAACGATAAGTATTATTATGAAAAGAACACTGACAATTTTATCGCTGTTGATGTTCCTGTGCGCAGGAGCGATGGCGAAGGATAAGATGCCCCAATATGATATCACGGGTGCAGGATCAGGTACAGAAGGAACTGTCTTGGTGAAGGTTTTTGTATATAGCAAGAAGGCTACCGATGCAGATTTGAAGCGTGCCGCCGTACACGGCATCGTGTTCCAAGGCTGTTCCGGTAATGCCAGCGGAGCCCGTCAGCCGGCAATGGCGTCGCCCACTGCTGAGACGGACAATGCGGCTTTCTGTGAGGAGTTTTTTGCTGCTGACGGACCATGCCTCCGTTACGCTTCCGTCGTCAGCGGCTCATACGAAAGGGTGAAGACCAACAAGGGCTACAAGTGCGGTGCCATCCTGCAGATCGACAAGACCGCTCTGCGCAAGGAACTGGAGAAGGCCGGTATTGTACGCTCGCTGTCTGCAGGATTCTAAGTTAAACCTTAAAAAGAAAGAAGATGAAAAAGATATTAATGACCATTCTGCTTGTGGCGGCCATCTTGCCTGCCAGTGCGCAGTATCGTGACGTGCAACTGCCCGAGAAGCCCAAACAGAGGGCCTATACAGACTTCACCAGACAGGAGCAGGGCTTCTGGTTCGCTGTTGAAACCGACGGTGGCAGCAGTATCATGTCAGGACGTACCAATATGCAGTATGTGGAAGTGACCGCCACTGCAGGTTACCGCTTCAGCGAGTTTATCCGTGTGGGTGCCGGCTTGGGTGGAAAGATGTATGTACACAATGCTGAGGTTCGAGGAACGGACAACAAGTTCGGTGTTCCCATCTTTGCCAATGTCCGCGGAAACCTCCTGTCAGCCTACGATCGTGATGGCGTACCGTTCTGGTCGGTCAACATCGGTGGCATCACCAACGAAGGTTTCATGTTCAGTCCTACCGTGGGCTACAGCTTCGGCGGGTTGCGCAACAACTTCTTGATAGGTATTACCTATACCCTTACGAACTTTACCGACTGGACCAATTCGAAGACGACGTATAGTTACTTCGGACTGAAACTCGGTTATGAATTCTAACCCCGTAAAAGAACAGACATGAAAAGAATAATGTATTTGGTAGTGCTGTTGGCATGCTGCATGGGTGTCAATGCACAGACATCAACCGTCTACAACCGCTCATCCATCAAATGCCTGGGTGTGGAACTCGACGGTTCACAGACCCTGCGTGTCCTGGGATATGGACGAAACCGCAACGATGCGAAGGAGCAGGCGATGAAGAATGCCGTATGGGCAGTCATTTTCGACGGTATCAAGGATGGCGTTCAGGGTTGTAATATGCGTCCGCTGGTCACTGAGGTGAACGCCAAGGAACGTTATGAGGATTACTTCAATATCTTCTTTTCCGACAATGGTGCCTATCATGAGTATGTGTCCCTGCGCGACACCAAGAAAAGGTCTGGTGGCAGACACAAGGACAAGATAGGCTATTCCTATGAGCTTACAATCCGCGTGCTCAGGCCCCAGCTGAAGGCACGTCTACAAGCAGATAATGTTATTGACTAATACTTTGAACTATGAAGAAACATCTATTTTCAGTCATACTGATGACCGTTTGCTGTCTTTCTGCCTTCGGACAGGCCAAGAAACCGACACTGATGGTTGTACCCAGCGATGCCTGGTGTAAGGAACATGGCTTTGAGCAGGCTTTCGACAACCAGGGAACCACGGAGATGATTCCTGACTACAAGGCTGCTGTCTCTACCGACAAGAGCCTCAATGCCGTCATTTCGAAAATCAACATACTGATGGCAGACAGAGGATTCCCTCTGAAAGACCTCCAGCAGAATGTGAAGAGTATCACCAACCTTTCCGCAGAGGACAGGCTGATACGCAGCAAGACCAGTGGTGCCCAGATTACGGAGAGTCCGCTGGACCGTTTACGCCGTACGGCAAAGGCTGACATCATCCTGGAAATCGACTGGACGGTGAATACGATGGGTCCCAAGAGCAGCATTACCTATAACCTTCGTGGATTGGATGCCTATTCCAACAAGCAGGTGGCTGGTGCCGAGGGTACTGGTAAGGGTTCTTTCTCTGCAGAGATTCCCGTCTTGCTGGAAGAAGCCGTTCAGGACCACATGGATGCCTTCGCTGCCCAGTTGCAGGAGCATTTCGACGACCTGCTGACAAACGGTCGCGAGGTTGTGCTTGACCTGCGTATCTTCGACACGAGCAATGTCGACTTTGAGAAAGAATATGGTGACTATGAGTTGAACGAGGTCATCGACAACTGGCTGGCTGACAACTGCGTCAACCACCGTTTCAGCAAGTCGGACGCTACGGAGACGATGATTCTCTACGAACAGGTACGTATCCCTCTTTATAAGGCAAACGGCATGGCTCAGGACACTTACGGCTTTGCCCGTGAGTTGGCAAGATTCCTTGGTGCTGCACCTTATAGTATTCCCGTGAAGACAATCAATCGCGGTTTAGGTCGTTGTCTTTTAATCTTAGGAGAAAAGTAAGGAGGATTATTTATGAAGATCAAGAAATTATTGACGTTAGTATGCCTCATGGCAACTACACAGGCGTTCGCACAGGATTGCGTGCTGCCGATATCCATTCAGCTTGACGAGGAATTCGCAAATGTTCCATCTGCGGCAAAGTCGGTTCTGTATCAGTCGCTGAGCCGTATCGCTACCGAGAACGGACTGACCAGTGAGTCACCCAATACCCCGTTTGTTTTGACGGCTCATTGTGACGTCCTTGACAAGAGCAATATCCCTGGTCCTCCCATCCAGACGGTTTATAACCTTGGCATCACGTTCTATATGGCAGACACGTACACACAGAAGAAGTTTGGTACGGCCTATATCACATTGGACGGTGTGGGCAGCGGAGAGGTCAAGAGCTATATCAATGCCTTCCGTCGTATCAGCGGCAGCAATAACGAAATCAAGAGCCTCATCAACAGAGGAAAGACGAATATGCTGCGCTACTATGACACGCAATATCCTAACATCATCAAGGAAGCTAAGCGTCAGGAAGCCTTGCAGAACTATGAGGAGGCCCTGACTTTGGTGCTGGCCATTCCCCTTTGCTCTAAAGGTGGTGAGGCTGCCCAGCAGTATGGCTTGCAGCTCTATAAGAAATACCTGGACCGCTTGAACCTGTATCTGCTCAACCAGGCCAGGGCTCTGTGGGCTGCCAATCAGGATATAGCAACAGCCTATGAGGTATGTTCTATGCTGGCACAGATCGACCCCGATGCAGCATGCTATGCAGAGGCTGTCAAACTGATGAAGGAAGTCAAGGCTCGGGTACGGAGCGACATTGACTTTGAGATGCGCCAGAAATACAACGATGAGATCCAGTTGGAAAGAGAGCGCATCGCTGCTGCCCGTGCTGTTGGCGTAGCCTTCGGTAATGGTCAGAAGCCCACAACCACTAATTTGACGTGGCTTAGATAATTTAATCTGAAACCATAGAGTGCCCCGTCCTCTCTATAAGGACGGGACACTCATCTTTAAAATAATTAGCTTATGAGACACTTCCTACTCATTATCAGCCTCTTCATCAGCACCGTGATGATGGCAGGTCCGGTGGACCAAGAGACCGCGAGGCAGAAAGCGAAAAACTTTATAGCCAACAAGATGGGCAGCAAGGCACAGCGAAGCATGAAAGTTACCGAAAGCGGTATCAAGAAGACTTCCAATCGTGCAGCTGATGCCCAGGGCTATCTGCATGTATTTAATATCGATGGTGGCGGCTACGTGATTGTCAGTGGTGACGACCGTACTGAGGAAATCCTGGGTTATTCGACCACAGGCACCTTCGATGCCGAGAAGATGCCAGAGAATATGCGCGCCTTCCTGCAGGAATACGTGGATGGTATCCAGTATCTGAAGGACCACAATGTGCAGAAAACAACGACGGGGACTCCCCAAAAAGTGAGAAAAGGCGATGTTAGAAGAGTTGCCAAGACGAGCATCGACCCGTTGATCAATGCTAGGTGGAACCAGGGTGATCCTTATAATCAATTCTGTCCGGCCTACAGTGGCGATCTTGCTGCTACGGGTTGTGTGGCTACCGCATTTGCGCAAGTCATGAACCATCATAAATGGCCTAAATTTACCACGACGGAGATTCCTGCCTATACCTCCTATACCAAAAGTTTCAAGCGTGATGCGATCCCCGCTGGTACGGCGATTGATTGGGACAATATCAATGACAAGTATGGCTGGGTCAAAGAGAATGGCACTTGGAACAAATACACTTATACCGATGCGCAAGGTCAGGCTGTAGCCAACCTGATGAAGCTTTGCGGCCAGGCGGTAGAGATGGACTATTATTGCGACGATAACGGATCGTCTGGAGCCTCAACACCCGATTGTATTACTGCCCTCGTGAAATATTTCGATTATGAGGAGTCAACCTGTAAGTGGTTGAGCCGTGTCAACTACAGCTACAGCGACTGGCAGGACATTATCTATGCAGAGCTGGCTGCCAACCGACCGGTACTTTATAGTGGTCAGTCGGCAGGTGGCGGACACGCCTTTGTCTGCGATGGCTATGACTCTGCCGACTTCTTCCACATCAATTGGGGATGGGGTGGCTCTTCTGATGGTTTCTTCCGTCTGTGTATCTTGAATCCTGACGACCAGGGAATCGGCGGCAGCTCTACCAGTGACGGCTACGGCATGGGACAAGGTGTCGGTATCGGTATCCAGAAGAATGACGGAATTTCGAATCCAATCACTCCGAAGATCCAAATATCTAGCCTGCAGAGCAAAGAGACAACCTTTACACGTAGTTCATCGTCGTCGAATTTCAGTTTAAATTCTAATCTGACATACTCTGTAACCAATAGGACGGACGGCGAATTGACCTTCGACTTAAAGGCTCGCATCCTGAATAGCAGCAACTCGGTCGTAGAGGAAATAAACCTCTTGAACGCTTATACATTAGGGAGTTGGTATCGTACTCCTTCACTTTCTTTCCCCGACTTCGGCGCCAACTATGCCAACGGAACCTATAAAATCGTATTGATTGCAAAGAATTCCGGAGAGTCGGACTGGTACGTGCTGGATGACGGATTGACTTGCCTTGACTTCACCATCAGCGGTAACACGATGGAGATAGCATCTGCCAAGCTGGACGTGAGCCATGAAATCGAGGGTAATCTCTCTGTGAACTCTCCTCAGACCATCAAGATTAACGTTAAGAACACCGGTACGAAGGCATATCGCAGCGACCTCTATTATATACTTAACGACGAATGGTATCGTGCCGGATTCGTCGATGCAGAGCCCAATACTACCTGCACGGTTGAGTTCCAATATACCCCGACATCTTCAGGAACCTATTCCTTCACTCTTGATCCGCTAGAATATCAGTTCAACATGACCATTGAAGGCGGAAGTGGTGCACCGAATCTGACGGGAACGTACAATGGAGCAACTCCTGCTATCCAGTATGATAGTAGTACTGGTAAATATTATGTAAACGGAACCAGTACGAAGGCCAGCTTCACAGTGACGAATACGGGTGATGGAGATTTTAATGACAACATCTTATTCTATTTCTGGTATTATTCAAACAGTGAATCCGATTGGGTATCTAGTAAGGCAACCAGTTCTGTTACACTAGCTCCGGGTGCCTCTAAGAACTATAATGTGACGATTGACCAAGACGACAATAGCGATTACTCGTTGTACTGTGTTGAGATGAGGTGGATGGTCAATGGCAAAGCAACATTCTTAGCCGGTACACCAGACTTTGAGTTCCGCGCCTCATCAGGAAATGATAACTATAATCTGACGGCAACTGATTTTGTTGGTGATCCGGCTTTGCAATATAACACAGATGCTTATGTTTACTATATTAATGGTACAGAGTCGACGTTCTATATTGACATTACGAATACGGGCAGTGATGCCTTCTCCGGTCAATTGAAGATAGAGCAAGCCGAACACTATGCAGGTGTAGGCTGGTATTACATGACAAACTATCCGGAGTATCGTGATGTGACGATACCGGCAGGTAGCACGCAACGTGTCTATACGACGATTACCAAGAGTACCGATACTACCGTAGACAAGTATTTCGTTCGTGTGGGATATCAGGGTAGCAAAGAAAGTGAGTTTGTGACGCTGAAAAGTACGCCCAATTTCGTATTTGTTGATGCTGACGCTCCCAATCTGGTGTACAAGAGTTATGACAGCGACCCGATAGTGAAGTGGGATAACAATAATAGCACCTATTATGTATATGGCGATAAGCTCACAGCAAAATTCTATATTTCCAATATTGGCGGTGCTGCCTTTGACGGACAAGTTGAATTCAGATATTGGGCACGTAATGCCTCAACAGGCAATTGGACGCAGATCAAAACCGCTACCACACAGAGCTTCTATGTAGCAGGAAACTCGACAGCGGTTGCAACTAGTGGGACTATTCAAAAGACGGATGGTTATGATTTGTACGCAATAGAATGCTTCTATATTGATCCATCCACCGATAACTCTATTTTCCTCAACTGTACTTCCAACTTTGAGTTCCGCACTCCAACAACATACATAATTGAAACTGGTGAGTATGGATCTACGCCTGAAATGAAGTATGATGATGCCACTAACACCTCATATATCGAAGGTAGTAAGGTGACATTCTATGGCGACATCAAGAATATAGGTGTTGAAGATTTTACCGGACAGTTGCAAATAGATAGGTGGTATCACTATGCCACTGGTTGGGACTATACTGAAGAGACTCTGGATCTTACCGTTGCTGCCGGCGCCACCAAACGCGTAAATATTGATATGGAGAAGAATGAAGCTGATCTGTATTGTCTCTTTGTATCTTACAAAGGTCCCAATGAGTCATACTTTGAATACTTGTTGGGAACTCCTGACTTCGAGTTCCGCGCAGTCACTACGAAGCCAGGCGATGCCAATGGCGATGGTGTGGTGAATGTAAGTGATATCGTATTAACGGTTAACTACATCATGGGTAATGCGGCACCTGGTTTCAACAAGGATGCTGCCGACCTGACAGGTGATGGCGAAGTCAACGTGACGGATATCGTGAAGATGGTCAACATCATTATGGAAGCTGCTTCCAGACGGGATGCAGGCGATAACAAGCCGGTATTCGACGGAAAGAGTATCTTGCTGAAGAATCTCGGAGTAGAAGGCAAGCCGTTGTTCGACGCCTTGAATGACGAGAGAGCCAGCAGCGACGTTAGCAAAGGGATATCGACCGACATCCCCAAAGAGGGGCAGGTGAAACCCTGATTATATATTAAGGTGTAGAGGGGCAAAACTGCCCTTCTATACCTTCTTATATTAAGTCAGAAAGAGGTACTTAAGAAAAAAAACGGCAAAAATTTGTTTCTTTTATAACTTTTTAGTATCTTTGCCCCGAAGTATGGATTTAAACGTGATTATATGGAATGAATTTTACTAAAAAATTAATGAATATGAAAAAGTTAATGTTTATTGCAGCATGTCTGCTTTCAGCCATGAACATGATGGCACAAGCTGAGTTGTCAATTACCGACTTCGAAATCAATGCTGGTGCGAATGGTCAGCTAATCGATGTTAATTTGACCAATTCAGTTGAAATTACTGCTATCCAGTTTGACCTCACATTGCCTGAGGGTATAACTATTGATAAGCTCAGTAATGGTACATTGAGAACGAAGTTTAATGGTGCACGTCGAGGTGATGTAGAAGAGGGTGAAGACCATACTCTTACCAAGACTCAACTGTCAAATGGCGACTATCGTTTTCTTTATAAGTCGGATACAAACCTACCAATTTTGGGTAATAGCGGAATTGTCTTCCAAATTTATATCAGTGCTGCCTCTACTCTTGCAGCAGGAGCGCTTACTGGTACGATGAAGGATATTCTCTTGGTTACCCCTGGAGCAGTCGAGTATAAAACCGCAAGCAAGACTTTTAATGTAACTGCAGCAACTGCAATCAACGAGATTGAGATCTCTAATGAAAAGCCTGCTACAATCTACGACCTGAAGGGCAACACCGTTCGCAAGAACGCTACCTCTACCGAAGGCCTCAACGCAGGTGTCTATATCATCAATGGCGCAAAGGTGATTGTAAAGTAAGCGTTTAGCGACATCAAACATAAAAAGGCATTCCGAAAGGAGTGCCTTTTTTGTATGTATGAGATAATTATTCTACTAAAATTATCCTTTTAGCATAATTCTATTTGCATAATTCGAATATTATGCTTATCTTTGCAGCGTGAAGTCGATACAAGTCAATGTCTTTCGAAGAAAGTTATCAGTAACAAGGTTTAAATATGAATATTAATCCATTTGTTCTCAGTCCTGCTATCCCTGACGAATTCTTCTGCGACCGCCAGGAAGAATCGTCATTTCTCATCAAAAGCATGAAGAACCAAGAGAATGTTGTACTAATATCTCCACGACGGGTAGGTAAAACAGGATTAGTATACCATTGTTTCAACCAACCCCAAATAAAAGACAACTACATAACTATCTCGATTGATATACTTCACACAACATCTTTTCAGGAGTTCATCAAAGAACTGGGGTCAGCCGTATTCCATTCTGTTGCCAAGCGGAGCGAGAGACTCACGAAACTCTTTGTAGCCACTCTGCGATCACTAAGCGGAAGCTTCGGACTCGATCCGATGACGCTTTTACCAACTTTCGACGTGAAGCTGGGCCAGATAAGCACTCCTGAATATACACTTGAAGAGATTTTCAGTTATCTCGAGAAAGCCGACAAACCTTGTATCATAGCCATTGACGAGTTTCAGCAAATCACAAAATATCAGAAAGATAACATCGAAGCACTGCTGAGAGGGCACATACAAAAACTACAGAACACGCACTTTATCTTTGCAGGCTCAGAGCGTCGTCTGATGAACGAAATGTTTTTCTCTGATAAACGACCCTTTTACCAAAGTGCATCACTGCTGCAACTCGATCCCATCGACCTCGAGGTATACACATCATTTGCCATCCAGCAGTTCAAGGCCGCAGACAAGATGATTGAATCAGATGCAGTCGAATGGGCCTACCAGACATTTGATGGCATAACTCTGTATGTACATAAGCTCCTACACGACTCTTATGCCGCCATACAGCCGGGCGAGATATGTACATTATGCCTGATGCAAGTAACTGCAGACCAGCTTATACAACAAAATGGTAAACGGCTGCAGGAGCTGTTGGCGTATGTGACAGAACAACAAAAGGAATTGCTATATGCGATAGCTGCCGATCGCCAAGTATTACGCATCACTTCTTCCGATTTCGTAAAGCGACACCATCTGAAATCTGCCAGCGCAGTACAGTCTGCCGCGAAACGGCTATTAGATCTAGACCTCATTACGGAGCAGCATAAATCATTCTCTGTCTCAGATCCGCTAATGAGGATTTGGATAAACAGGAACTTTTAGAAAACTCGATACAATCAAACAAACATAAAAAGGCATTCCGAAAGGGGAGCCTTTTTGCGTATATTCGAAGTTTTTCCTGATTTTTTTGGTAGTTTCATTTTTTCTTCGTATATTTGGCGCAAAATATATATATTTTGTATTTACTACAATCTATTACCAATAACCTAAGACGATTTTATTATGGGAAAGATTTCTACACTGTTGGTATTGGCTCTGTTGAGTTTATGTACAAGAGCTACAGCACAAACGAAAGAAGACTATGATGTCGTGAAGCTTGACACGTTCTCTTATCGTGCAGTTCGTTCTGGCCAGGTGCTGGTCAAGTTCAAGGATAGTAGTTCCATTAAGGTCTCGCACAGAGCCTCTGGTAAGGTGACTGCCAACCAGCAGAAAGTCCAGGCGTTGATGGAGAAATATGGCGTAGAGAAAATGGAGCAGCTGATGCCTAAGGGCGGTGTTTCCAAGAATCGTGCCAGTAAGCGTTCCATGTCAGGACAGCTGATTGAAGACCGCGACCTGACAAAGCTGTATCTTGTCCAGTTGGATAAGGATAAGCCTATTCAAGAGGCGGTCGATGCTTTTGCGCAGTTGGAAGAGGTGGAGTTTGCAGAACCCAACTATCTGGTTTATGGTCTGGGTGCCCTGAGTGCACTGCCCCAGCCGGCTCCCCTGCCTGCCAGCACATCTAGGGCCCCCGTCAGCTATAACGACCCCTTATACTCCCAGCAGTGGGGAGCGAAAACTGTCAATCTGCCTGATTTCTGGGCTATTGACGCCAACGCCAATAATGTCTTAGGTCGCCGTCCTGTCGTTGCCATCCTTGATACCGGTGTGGATATTGACCATCCCGACTTGAAGGATAATATCTGGATCAACGAGAGGGAGGCAAATGGTGTTGCAGGTGAGGATGATGATCTGAATGGCTATGTGGACGACCTTCACGGTTGGGATTGTGTAAACCAGAGCGGACGTTTGGGCGACTGGAACGGACACGGTACCCACTGTGCTGGTATTGCCGCTGCCGTTGCAAACAACGGTGTCGGTATTGTCGGTGCCAATCCTGATGCATTGATCATGGCTGTTACCGTACTTCAGAGTGATGGTATAGGTGATGTAGGTACTATTATCCGCGGACTGGAGTACTGTCTTACCCATGACGTAGATGTCATCTCGATGAGTCTGGGTAGCTACGCCTATTCCAAGGCAGAGGAAATGGCACTGGGAAAGTGCTATCATAACAGTGTCATCGTGGCTGCAGCCGGTAACGACGGACTCTGTATTTATCCAGGACACAGCTGCTGTTCAAAGCCTATGTACCCAGGTGCTTTCACCTTCGTACTGGGTGTTGAGGCCAGTAAGGACTATGCCGGAACATGTTACAGCCAATGTGGCTATGGTGAGGAACCTTATAAGAACAACCTGTGGCGCGCCTGCTTCAGTAATCTTGATGACGACGGTCCCCTCTATACTGACCTCAAGATCTTCAATGAAGAACAGTTATACAACTACGAGTTGTTAGTGCCAGGTACGAACATCATCAGTACCTATCCTGGCGGACGCTATAAGTCAATGAACGGAACGTCGATGGCAACGCCGTTGGCTGCCGGTGTCGTCTCCCGTCTGTTGCAGACGAAGGAATATAGCAGCAAAGAAATGCTCTTCGGCGACCTCATCGCATCGGCCAATCCCAGCTCGAAGGTAATGGATGCCATTGCTGCCTATAACATCACCGATGCAGACCGCAAGCCCACCCTGTGGTTTGTGAGCTATGTCATGGATGACACAGAGAATGGCGACGGTGATGGACGCTTCGATGCCGGAGAGATCATAAACCTCTATCCTATCCTGCGTAATACCTGGGGCGAGGCCGTCGGTATCAAGTGCTCACTTGCTACCAGCGATAATGAAGATCCGGAGATTATCGAGGTTTTGGAGAACAACGTGGACTTCGGACGTACCTTGCACAGCTACGGCAAGGAGGTGAGCGTCAATCCTATTCGCTTCAAAATCAACGAGAACTGCGTGGATGGACGCCACATCAGACTCACGCTCAGTACGACATGTGAGAACGGTACTGGCGAGACCGTCCATCAGGACATCGTCATCACCGCAGAAAATGGTGAGGAGCTGGGAGGAATATTTGATAAGAATAAGACGTTGGAAGCTGGCAAGCACTATATCGTCAACAAGTCTATTGCCATTCCAAACGGTATTACACTGACCATTGAGCCGGGTGTTACACTGAAACTTCACGATGGTGCTATCATTAAGGTAGACGAGCGCGGACGTATCAAGGCCA